>Ga0172366_10003223_pt1 | contig 12834 bp, 12 predicted proteins | sample LakKivSesite69cm_FD_114533 | JGI IMG/M metagenome (GOLD analysis project Ga0172366, IMG submission 114533) | Sediment microbial communities from Lake Kivu, Rwanda - Sediment site 69cm | ecosystem: Environmental > Aquatic > Freshwater > Lake > Sediment | place: Rwanda: Western Province, Lake... | reverse complement strand
GATGTAGCTTGCTCATATGCGTCCATTGCACCAATCATATCGCCTTGTGTTTCTAACGCAACTCCCAGGTTATACCAATCACGTGCATTCCCTGGATCGAGGGCAAGGCTTTCTCGCCACGCTTTTATTGCACCAGGGGCATCATGCATCTCTATTAAAGCGAACCCTAGATAAGACCATGCCTTTTGATCTCTCGGGTTTATCGCAAGAACCTTCCGGAACGTTTTCACGGCCTGAAACATGTTTTTTTCCCGAAATTGCCATAGTCCCGTATTCATTAACATGGTATATTCTTCCTTGGGGGAAGTTGTAGCAAGTATTGATTCACGAAGCACGGGATCGAGCATATCTGGGACTATGTTCAACAACATCGCCCGTACTTTTGGATCGAGTTGCATAGCTTCGCGTGCCAATGCCTCTCGGGCCTCACGGTCGCCATCTCTCGCAAGTGCGTCGAGCAAGGAAATGGCAACTTGTTTTGGTACTTTAGGGGAGCGAAATGAACTCTTCACCCACTCTCGAAGAATTTTTACTTGTTCGGGAAAATTGATCCTAGGATCGAGAAATTTTGATGGCTTCCCGTGAATATAGACCTGGATTTCGCCCTTATCTTCTAATATAATGGAGATGCGGCCATTAATGATAACCTTCTCTTTCATTCCGTTCCCTCACCTAAGTCTATATTCGTCATCTGGTTGCGGAATATATAGTTCATGGATAATAGTGTTTTTTTTCTTCTTCGAGTATAAGGTCATGTAAGGCCGAAACTCTTGCCCTGGTGGCTAACTTTCCCAGGAGGCCTTCCGGGCACGTCGCCATGAGGAACGATGGCACGTCCAAAGCGCGAGATACGCCTTGTGTTCATCGGCGCGCCCCAAGACTGCTTTATTCGATGTGGAGTATCAGGTTTATTACCCAGTTAAGCTGTTTCATACATCATGGAAAATCACTTGGCGCCGGACCTCGAAAACGTCATGAAAAGTATACCGGAAACCATCATTTCCGCCATCCAGGCGCTCCAGAATCCTCGCCGGTTCTCAACCGCGGTGCTATTGCTGGAAAGCGGCAAGCAATCATTGTCATATCTTGGCAGGGCGACGCAACTCGAGAATGGAGCCTTAATGCCACAGTTGAATGCCCTCGAGGAGGTCGGAATCGTCCAGAATGACTGGCACGACCAGAAGAAAGCGGGTGACCCGGAAAATAAAACTCACCCGGGCGGCATCCACTCGTTTTACGAGGTCACGGCGTTCGGGAAGCAGCTCATCGAGGTGATCGCGACCTCGGTATCGTCAACCCGCCTCCCCTTGCTCAAGGCGCTGGCCAACCCGCTGCGCTTCGGGCTCGCAAAGTTCATTGTCGAGCGCGGGCCGCTGTCCTTCTCCCGCGTGGTTGCAATCACGGGCCTCGAGAAGAGCGCCGTGGCGTCACATCTCAGGAAACTCGAGGCGGGGGGCCTCTTGGCCAAGTCGTTCAGCCGGGACAAGAATTCAGGCGAGTATTCGGTCTACTCGGCGACCAGGGTGGCGGCGGATGTCATCCCGCGCCTCCTCTTGCTCGAACGGTACCGGGAGGTCAGCACGCGCTCCATGAACATCATCATGCAAGAGAAGCTCTTGGCAGACCTCCGTGCCCAAATGGACGCAATCGGGGCATCGAGCGACCTCGATTTTTGCCGCCGGATCCTCGACCTGGAACGCTCCCACGTCGCCGCGCTGCTCGCGGCGGGGAGCCCCGAGGACAAACGGACACATGCCAGGCAGCTGGCAAGCACGTGCGACGCGCTGAAGAAATTTGCCGAGAGTTTCCTTGCGCAATGAAGGAATAGGAAAAAAAAACAACGTATTACTTCTTGTCACCCTCGCCGTCGACTCTCTTGGGCTGCTCGAGCGGGTATTTACTCACGACGGGCTTGTCTTCGCTCTTAAGCGCTGGCTCTGGAGCGGTCTCTCTTGGCTTGTTCTCCGGAACCGCGGAAGGCGCGGCCGGTGGCGACGCGGGGCCTTCTTGCGGGGCAATTGCCGCGCTGCCAGGCGCGGGCACGTCGATCTCGTGCGCCAGCAAGAACCGCTCCATCTCGTCCCGCAGCCCCGCTTTCGCCATGGCAAACCGCCCCGCGAGCGTGTCCGTGTACTCGACGAACAGCCGCTGCACCTCGTGCAGCGTGTACGTGTCCTTCTCCAGCTGGTCCCGCTGCGCGAGCGCCCGTTTCAAGTACAAGAAATAATAGATCACGGCGACGGCCATCATCATGAACGCGTTGGCCGCGCTCACGACTGCCTGGGGCACTTGCACCGTCGAACCGCCGACCTGGATGCCCAGCACGAGCACCATGTTGCCCATGATGACCGCCGACGAGAACATGAACGTCATGAACGGGAGATTGTTCTTGTTAAACAAGGATGCCCGGGATAGCTTCGACCCGAGCCCCTTGAAGAGCAAGAGCAGGGTCAGCACCATGATGCAAGCGTCGAGCAGGTCGCTCGCCCAGGGGTTCGCTGCATTCGGGTCCTGGAACGATTTTCCCAGCGCGTTGGCGAACTGGTACGATCGAAACAAGATGTAGACGATGAAAAGCATGTGGACGAACGACGAGAACACTGACGGCGTCTCGTGCTTCACGGTCTGCTTGTAGAGAACCAGGGCGTTGAACGACGCCGCGCCGAGCAGGATGACCATCCCGGCGAGCCAGGCGATGAACACGACCTGCCCCAGGGGATCGTTCCAGAGCAAGTAGCCCGAGCTGCTGGGGTCGTAGAAGAGCAGCGCGACGACGCCGACGAACATGCCGGCGGGAACGAGAAGGCCGAGCACGAGGAACGCGATGCCCTTGTCATTTTTCCCCTCGGCCGACGTCTCCCCCTTGAAGGCCTTCTGCTCGACCCTTGCAGACATGTCCTCCAAGCCCTTCTTGATGAAGAAGATCTGGATGACGTTCCAGCCGAAGAAAAAGAGCATGTAAAGGACCGGGAGCATCGTGTCCATCTGGTACTGCACGGGAAAGCTCTCGCTCCCGTAGAACGCGAGCGCCGTGAGGCCAAACGAGATGCCGAAGAACAAGATGAATACCAGCAGCTTCTTGAAGTTCGGCCCTTCCACGACGAGCGGTGCCGACGCTCCGGTGCTCGTGATCACGAACAGGAAGAAAAACGCGAGCACGAGCGACGTCGCCACGTACAGCGCGAAGAGCAACGAGCCCTGGAAAAACCGCAAGATGGCGATGAAGAGCGCCATGATGAAGAAACACAGCGTGTAAACCCAGTGCGTGCTGGAGAACACGTTGCTGAAGTTGGCATTCACGAAATCGAGCACTCGTTCCGCGGCCTTGGACCGCGGCTTGGATGGCTTCTCTTGGGCTCCCGGCACCGTGCCGGGCCCTTCCGCTGGCTTTGCTGGCTCTGCTGGCTTTGCTGGCTTGTCGCTCATGACGTGCACCCGCGGGTCTCGCGTGACCCATGCATCACGATGGGGCACCGGGTAATGAATGCATCGATGCCCGGCACGACGAGAAGGAGGGGGGAAGAGAAGTCGCGGGATCCCGGCCGGTCGCACGGCGGGTCGCTCGCCGGGGGCTTCAAACCGTGAGCTTCTCGTAGATGTTGCGGGAAAGGCGCTTGATGTAGCCGCGCTTTGCCATGGTCTTCAGCTGGTTGCGGGCCTCCTTGTACTGGTCCTCCCCGAGGAGCGTCGCCTTGATGTACTCGCGGAAGCTGAATTGCTTGCCGAGCAAGTCCTTGACGTTTTCGAATGTTCCCAAGATGTTTCACCGAATCTTGCACATCCGAGTGCCGCCGCCGATTAATACCTTGCGGGGACGCCGGGCCGAACCGCTCGCGACCGTTAATGTGAAAACGGAACCGCATCCGACCCCGTCTTGAAGCCTTGCAAGCCTGTCGCTTGGCTGAACGCTAAGGGATGTAGCGGAAATCAGTTGTATTTATATAGCTAGATCCGCTACATCACCATGGTGGCCATGACCCTCATCAACGTGCACGTGAAGGAGAACGAGAAAAAAGCGCTCCAAAAATACGTAGAGGAAACGGGCGGGCAGTCAATGAGCGAGGTCATCCGCACGATCATCCACGACAAGATCCAAGTTAACACGCTTGTCGCGTCGTTACCGCCAATCGGGGATGTCGAGATCCCGGCCTACGTGCCGAAAGACAAGTATGTTATTTTCGTCAACGAGGCGATCGTCGGCGTCGGTGACAACCCGTCCGAGCTGGCGGAGCTGGCCATGCACAAGTTCCCGAATCTCCCCTTTGTCATGAAATTCAACGGTGAAGTGGCGGGTAACCAGGAATACGTGTTCATGGGCCTGGCAAGCACGCACGCGTGGCGTTATTGCCGCTTCGGCGATAGATCGTTCCCCATGTTGCCCGTTCAGCTCGACGTGAAAAAAGAAGGGAAAGCAACGAGCAAGGTATGTTATGCTTCGGTAGACACGGCGTCGTCGCTATGTGTCTTGAAGGCCGGTCACATCCCGGCCGACGCATGCCAGTCTATCCGAAAGGAGCAAATTGCCACGGCGGGCGGTATCGTGGATGCGGAGATCTACGCGGCAATCGCCTCGATCCTGGATGCCAGGTTCGACATCGAATTCATCTTCTCCCCGATACCCGACTCTATCCCGTTCACTTTCTTGATCGGCAGGAACTTGCTCGATCAGCTCGATGCGTACTTCCTCGGCAAGAAACAAGCCTTGTTGCTCAAGATCGCGGAGCCATGACGAGCTTCGACTAGTTGCCTGGCTAAATGACGTGCAGCTCGTCCCGCAGCACGCGCAAGAGGCGTGGCCGGCGTGCCGGGTCGGTAACGTAGTCCTGGAAGGCCTTCCAATGGGGGCAGACTTTCTTGTCTAGCACGGCCTTGCCCGATGCCTCGTCGTAGACGAGCGGGTAGAGCTTGCAGCCCTCGGGGTGGTCAGGGTACAGCGAGCACCAGAACGGGCCGCGGGGCCCGGGGCCTTCGAGAAAATAGCAGCGGTTCCCGACGCTCTTGAGCTGGCGCAAGCGGGGATGCTGCCGGGAAGGCTCCGTGCACGCCCCGACGTCGTGCCCCCTCGCGGCGATGCGTTCCAGGTCGCCGGGAGTCAACGGCATCTCGGTCGGGCGGCAGCAAGCGGCGCACGACATGCAGGTTTTTTCGCGCTCGGTCGGCAATGGCTTCCACGTCCTCGTGAGGTGACGATTATTCCTTGCTCCATCGCAATGGCATGCATCGATTCGAAATGGTTCAACGGCTCTATCAAGTTAGGCCCTTCATAGGATGGTGGAGCCTATGAGGAACGCTGGTTCAAATCTCCTATTTCTTTCTTGGTGAGGGGCGGCAACAAGATCGATATTGCTTCCACCCACGACTTGAGCGCGGCGCGCACGGGTTCGGCGCTTGGCTTGCCAACCAGCGCGTCGATCGACTTCATGGCCATGAACTTCTGCGTCGCATCGTCGCAGGATTATCTGCACGTATGATGACCGACTTTAATGGCCGTCTAATCGATCGACAGCATGTAAACGAGCCCGACCTTATTTTTTTGGCAGAAGTCCCGGCACCCTTGCAAGAAACCGAGCACGTGCCGCACGGCATCCTTATCGCCGACATTTTTTGAGATTTGCTCGACGCGGGAAATGACCCGGGAGAACGTCGCGCTATCGACCGCGAAGGTGCTGAAATTTTCTTCAATGCCCAGATCGTCATAGATGGATGTACCGTGCCATAGCATTAACGGTCAGAACGATCCGGCCTAATTTTTTATTGATATAAATCAGTGCTATATGATTTGTAACGAACCAAATTAGGTTTTGACTAGGAGTTGATGGAATTGATTCGAATTTTGATCTTTTCACCCCCCAATCGTTGATGCTCAAATCCTTATATCTCATAGGATTTCATCAGAGAATATTTGAGAATATTTGATATTAACAGTCGTTTATTCTTCTACCTACCACGGATCCCACTCCGGAGCGGGATTTTCTTCTTCCTCCTCATTCTTCGGCGCCGGCTTGGCCGGCGCGGGGGACGGCACGGCGGAAACCTTCGTCGGCATGGCGGGGGGCGCCGGTTTCGCCGGGGGGTTGATGGTCACTCGCGCCTGCTGCGGCGCGGGCGCTGGTGCCGGCGCCGGCGCGGGCCCGGGCTCTTTCGAAAAATCCAGCACGGAGACGCCCCTCAAGGCCTCGTCCTTGGCCTGCTCTTCCACGTCCGCCTGGAGTTCCTCCTCATCCTCTTCCACCTTGATCGACGGGAAGCGGGGCGGGAAGGCGACCTTCGGCGGGGGCGACGTCTTGGCCCCGTCGAGCTTGGCCAGCACGCGGCTCTCGGCAGTAGGTGCCTTCGCGGGCTCGGGCTGCCTGGCCGGGGCGGCCGGCGCGGCCGGCGCCGACATCGCGGGCTCGGGTTGCCGCGCGGGCGCGGCCGGGGCGGGCGCCTCTACCTTCTCCACCTTCGGCTTCGGGGCGGGGGCCGGCTCGGCCTTCTCGACCTTCTTTTCCTGGGCCTTCGGTTCCTTCACCGCGTAGTCCTCTTGCGCGAGCACCGGCTCGACGCCCAAGCACACCTGGGAGAAACTATCCAAGACGCCGGTCAAGTTTAAGAATTTGTTTCTCGATGTCGATATATTAATGACATTACCGCCTTTGGAAAGAATTATCGACACGCTTGGCTCAGGAAGGCTCGAATCCTCGATAGAGTTGAGGCTGAGCCACGTGTCACTTTCCAACTTGATCTTCCACGCGGTTTCTTTCCTGTACTGTGAAGAGCGCTCGATCTCCATTTCTTTCCGCCGAAATTGTGTTTTTTCTTCACTGCTAGCGCGGATTTATGATTAATAATCATAAAGAAACCGATTTAAATCTAACGTGGATGTTAGCCGGATTTCTGCGCCCGCAGTCGCCGGGGGCGACTGCGTCTAATCGGTACCGAGCTAACGAAAGATTACATCAACGGCAACTTCAACGCCGAGCAGTTTGGAGAAATCGTTACACAGCCCCTTCAAGACATGATTCTCTCGGAAGCGGGTTCGAGCTAAGCCATATTCGGCACTCCACGAATCCTCGGGAATCCCTATTGCAATGATCAAGGAAAACTCAAGCTCGTCCGTGTAACCACCGGGACGATAGAATATCTTGTTGTATGCATCGGTATCTCGAAGAAGATTGCCTTCAGAACCAATTATCGAGGGCATATTGAACGTATCGTAGAAATAAGGAAACACGGCTTCCGGTTCTCGTCGATCCCTTTCATGCAAGAAACGGTGTTTTCGATATCGGTAAAGAATTTGATCGAACTTGAGAAGAAATCCAGCATCATCAACGGGTAAATCATCAATGACAGGAATAAGACGTGAAGCCTCGTTCAGGTCAATCATTTTATGGTCTGCTAAACCAAGAACCACTTTCAGAAGGGTGTCACGAGTCGGTTGAAATTTACCATCACGCACGCCGAAGAGGAGAATTGTAGCGAGCCCCGTGTGAGTCACCAAGATAAAGAAACTTGATACATTCGGGACTCGGCACCAATGCGATCTCGATGCCCGACATCGAACGTGCGAATACCCGGTATCTAAGCCATTCAAAGAGGTATAATCTTTTAAATGTAACGGGATAGGCCGACAAGGCGTTTGTTCCCGACCATCCCGAAGGCACGATCGAGACGAGTCGCGTGCTCTCCCGGTCATATCGCTATCCAAATCCCCAGCGAATATAAGTATCGATAGGCGTCATGGCCTGTTCTTGAGGCTGGCACCCGTATTACGAGCCCAGTTCATAAAAATCATCGAACGCCGTAATGACAAATATCATTCATAATAATGTTTCAATTATAATTCAATTTCAGTTATTGTAAAATTAAAATTGACGGACGCCATCATTCGACAAATTAATTATATTGAAAATTCAATTTCTTCCCGTGATTATTAAAAAAATCTTAATTTCCCGGTTGCGCCATTTGAAAGATTTAATTTAAGAAATATTTTTTCAATGAATTCACGGAAAACTCATAATATTCATAAAATAAAATTGCGCCGTGGTGATTATTAGTCAAAGAACTGGGATTATCTAGTTAAATGAAATAATGTCAAGAAAATGGAATGATAAAGCCGGCGCAGCAAAAATGGCCCGGTGTTCAGTGATCATTAATTGAATATGGAAGATAGATGCGAAATATCCGGATCCTCGGCAATGGATGGCCCCATCTGGCCGTCCAACCGGCTCGGGTCGGGTAACCAACCGTAAAGCGCCCGTTCGTTTCCATCATAAGCGAGAACCAATGTAAAAAAAGGAGGAAACGGGAAATCATCGGCCGTTCAACGATCGATGATTATCCAAGCCTTTATTTCTGCCCTTGCTTGATGAAGGATATCATGTCCAGCACGAGCACGAATCCACAAAGCGCATAGTTGATAATCGCGCCCCAGCCAAACCTTTTCCCCTCCCGGACGCCGGCGGCACCACACGCACTGCATCGCTTCGACGTGCCCCTGGCATCGACGAGTTCCACGGCGATGCCCGCTATGCGGGCGAGCAGCGTCGCGCGTTCCTGGACTTGCGAGAAAAACCAGTGCACCTGCCACGACGCCAGCCACGACCCCGATTCACGCTTGGACGCGTGCGACGACCACGACAGGTCCTCGAACCGCAGCAAGTCGACCCCGTGGTGCACGCACGCGGCCACGATGCGAGTCGCCACCTGGCGGGCCATCCCCTCGTGCAAGTGCCGCGATGACAATCAACGATATCCGCCGGTGTCCTCCCGGCGTCCTGGTGCACGTGATCTTCCCCGCCGCATCCCATCGTCGTATCGCCCTGGTGCACACGCCCATCATCGACGCGGCGATGCCAACTCTCACGCACGATGTCATGATGCCATGCATCATCCAATCACGGCCTATAAACCAGGATATCATCCATGCCGTATCCAACTTTGTCTAAACAAATCAAGAACTGCTTAGCAACCCTTGTAATGTCCGATGTCTAGATCATGCGATAGCGAGTACCACGATCATCACTGCCCCCGCCAGCAGCGGGTTGAGGAGGTTGTCCCAGAGCGTGCGCGTGAACACGTCCACGAGGAAAATAACGAGCGCCACCGCTGCGGCCATTAAAATGATGGTGCGAATCGGCACGGCGTCATAATTGAACATACTTCCGAAAACCAGCACGATCAAGAAGGCACACGACGTGCCCGCGATGTACCCCGCGACAGTTTTCGGCGAGCCAGCGGGGAACCGCCTCTTGCCGTACTTGCGCCCGAACGTGCTCGACGCGGCGTCGGCGAAGGACGACACGAAGGCCACGCACACCAGGACCTGCACCGGGCCGAAGATGAAGGGGAACAAGGTCACCACCAGGGTGCACGCCGTGGAGAAGCTCTTCATCTCGTTCCTTTTCAGCGACGAGAAAAACCACCGCTTGGCCCAGGCGGGCAGCTGGCAATAGGACTCCAGGCGCAGCAGCTCGGCGTACTGGAACATGAGCAAGAAAAAGCTTGCGACCGTGACCTCGCCGAAGAGGGCGAACGATGCCTTGTCGATGCCGGTGCCACCATGAAACACGTGCAAGCCATCGAGCCCCAAGGATAGCAGCTGCATGAAGGCAATCACCGCCCCAGGGATGACGTGGAGTATCTTGCGCTTTATGTCCACCTCGTGGGAGCAATCCACTTCATTCCTGCGGTGCTCGATCATGCGCGCTTGCTCTGCCAGCCGCTCTCGCTTCTCCTCGGGGTTTTTCTTGCACCGGAAGTAGTTATAATTGCACTGGACGAACCAGGCCGCGCCGATGCCGAGGATGATGGCGCTCGAGATGGTGTAGAGCAACTCGATCCCTTGCTCGGACGCGCCGGTCGTCGTGTAAATGAATGGCCAGAGCAAGCCGCACGAGACAAACAATGCTGCGAGCATGAACTCGTTGTAAAACGTGGATGCGTTTATGAATTCGAGCGTTTCCGGATCCTTGGCGTGTTTTATCTTCAGCGAATGGCGGAAGGTGAAGATGCCAAAGGCAAAGAACAGGAGCGTCACGGGGATCGAAGAAAGGTGGAACATGGCACCACGCGCGTGTGCTGTCGGCTAGTCTAATGCACGTTGCACCGGATTTTAAAGGATGACCCGATGCCACCGAAACACAGACCATATAGCAAAACGTAATTATATCATGAAAATGAAATATTCGTCACGTTCGATCGATAGATTATAAGGTGGTGGTCGTGAAGGGAAAAAAGGCAGATAAAACTAGCCGTAAACCGGGCAGATAAAACTAGCCGTAAACCGCCGGGTCGATTTCCCGCCGGGGGGATCCTCGTGCTGTGCCTGGGGGCGTTTATACTACCGGGAAGCATCTACCTCTCCGAATACATCAAGGAACTCACCTACAATTCCGTGGACCAGGGACTCATCGGCATACAAGACGCCGCGCTGCCCTTGATAGAACCCATGGTCAAGGAAAGGGGCGTGGCAGAAGTCCTCAGGCGGGTACGGGAGATCGGCGTGCCGGCGGTAGAGGACTTGATCACCCAGATGGGGCCGGCGATCGCGCTCCCCATCATCCGGGAAACCGCGATACCCATCGTGCACGAGATGGTGAACGCCACTTTCATAGCGAAAATTCTCGATACTTTCGTGGCTGGAATGACGATGGAGACAAACGTTGATGGATATTTGGTCCAAGTCTGGACGACGTCGTTCAACATCAATACATTTTTCACGAGTACCAGTTGTACCCAATATATTCGAGGAAGGGCTTATATCTCTTTCTTAGGCATCGGGATAGACTGGAGCGACGACTTCAACATCCTCGCCCTCGAAGGGATCTCGAACTATTGCAACACTGCAATCTCCTTTAGCTCGACGACCCAATCGCGGGTCTTCTATGGAAACGACACGTCGAACCCTGGCAGCCCCGGATACATCCCGGGGTGGCTTCAGGACACGATCAGCGGATCAGGCGTGGTCGACTTCCTCGACCTTTACGAGGCCGCGGCCGCGGACCCAGGCCTGCGACCCGCGTTGCAAGCGAAATACGCTTGCACGTGGCAGCAGCTGGTCTATCTCAACCAGTACTTGAGGAATTACATGGAAGCAAACCGGATACCGCAAGTCATTGCAGGCACCACGGTTGACGTCTATTACACGTTGTTAATAATTCCAATTTTCTTGCAATCATCATACGTCGATCTCCTGGGGACGATCATGCCAGCTCTTACGGGGATGACCTCCACCGCGCAGATCGCCGACATGGTATTCTACGAGCTGTGGGCCAGCGGCACGGCCCTGGGTGAGGTGCTTTACCCGGGAGGGATGGATTTCGGCGACATGATCGATGAGATCCCGCTCGGAGCCACCGGGTTCGAGGCCTGCATCCCGGGGACGAACACGACGGGCTTGACCTATTCCCAATCCCTCGCGCTCTGGAATGATGCGAGCGATTACTCCTTGACTAGTCTGGACGGCATCGCTGTCTGGTACGGGATCAAGGAGGGGACTGTTGTACCGTCTGTCTTGCAAGCCCAGTTCACCTTCTTGACAATCCGGCAGATAGACATGCTGGTGGATTGGTTATGGGGAAAATGGAACACGTTGTATTCCGGCAGGTTCTGCTATTCGCTGTTACCCATACTTCTCAATAGTTCATTCGGTTACGGCGTGCCCATCGACGTGCTCGCGGAACAGATCATCTACGAGCAATGGGCTAACGTGACGGTCCTGGAAATGGCGCTATACCCTGCAGGTTTCGACCTCAACGAAATAACGGATGGCGCTATAGGCGTGCCCGTTTTCGGCCTCGAACCAGGCCTGCCGGAGCCCCTCAACCTCACGCTGTCGCAATGCTATGCCCTCTGGAATGAGTCCAATACCAAGTCTCTCCTCCACATGACCAACGGGATAGCCCTCTGGCATACCGCGGACACGAACGCTGCTGCGAGAAGCGACTTGATGGCCGAGTTTAGTCTCTCGAGCTGGCAAATGGACATCCTTCTCGACTGGCTGTGGCTTCCCGGCGGGTTCAGCGACTACATGGTACCCTTGCTGATCGAGAGCCCGCTCGGGTACAACATGCCCCTGGCACAGTTTTGCATGGAACTCCTCTATAGCCAATGGGCGAACGGGACGATCCTCGGGCAGGTCTTGTTCCCAGCTCCGGGCTTCCCGCTGCCGTTGAAAGCCGGGATCGTCTACGGGTTTGAAGTGGGGGTTCCCATCGCGACCAACATGACCGTGCAATCGGCCTACTGCTTGTGGAACACCTCGAGTCCATACTCGCTCGTGACCCAGGCAGGCATCGCCACGTGGACGAAGGCCGTGGCGGGGGATGCCGCCGCGTATTCAACGCTCAAGGACAAGAACGGCCTTACAGACCATGCCATGGGGCGCCTCATCGCATGGTTACCGGAGTTCCAGCACAAGGTAATGCCTTACCTCGCCCAGGAACAGATGGACTTGCCAGCGGACAGCGTCACCCTCGCCAACTACATCCTTTATGGAGGGATCGCCATCGGGTCGATCTTTATCGGCCTAGGCGTGATAAGCATCGCCCGCAGGGCAAAGAAGCGGAAGGCATGGAGGGAGCCGTGGGATGTCGCGAAGATGAATGTGCCCGAGGGCACCAGCAGCCAAGCGCCAGGTCCCGCCGCGCCATTCAAGCTATCGAGTCCAGTCACGACTACCGCTGCCCCGGCGATCGAAAATCCCAGCCGGCCGACGAAGCCGGTGACAGCTCCAGTCCAACAACCCGTGCCCGTAACGCACCCGCTGTCCCCGCAGCCCGCGCCCGAGGCACGCCCGCTGCCCCCGCCGCCTGCACCCCCGGCCCCGCAGCCCGCGCCCGAGGCACGCCCGCT
>Ga0172366_10003222_pt1 | contig 12839 bp, 15 predicted proteins | sample LakKivSesite69cm_FD_114533 | JGI IMG/M metagenome (GOLD analysis project Ga0172366, IMG submission 114533) | Sediment microbial communities from Lake Kivu, Rwanda - Sediment site 69cm | ecosystem: Environmental > Aquatic > Freshwater > Lake > Sediment | place: Rwanda: Western Province, Lake... | reverse complement strand
CCTACGAGGAGGGGGTGCTCGAGCGCATGCACGGCGAGGAGTACAAGAAATACAAGCGGGATGTGCCCAAGTGGCTCCCGCGTCTCCGCAAGTAAGCTGATGCTCATTATGGCCATGCCGATGATTTAATCCCGCCAGTCTAAGGAATCATTCCAACCGCCGCTGCCGCCCCTACTCTTCTACAAATGATTACTCAAGGGAGTCGGCTTGTTTTTCTTCGTGCCGCTCGTTTTGCTCTGGATGGGTTACGATGGCATTCCTTTCGTCAAGAAACGTGGCTTGCGCGCTGCCATCGAGCGCATCGAGGCGGAGGAGCGTACCAGCGCGAAGCAACGCGTCGCGGCTTCTGAAGGCTTTCAAGCCGGTGCCGTCTCGTGACCGAGGGGAAAAGGATAATAAAGCCGTCGTTGCAATACCACTTCCATGCAATGGGATTTGTCCCTTTTTCGAGCCGAGATCGTCGGGAACACCTTGACGCTCGACTTGAAGGCGAAGCCTGGCGAGATCGAGCGCCACTTCAAGTACGACACGGGGGAATACTTCAAGTGCCGCCAGCTGCTCATCAACTTCGGGTACAACGAGTTCAAGAAAGCCTTGAAGCTCGGGACGATCGTGCTCGATGATTACCGGGTGGACACGTTCTACAATTTCTTCAACGCCATCCAGAAGGTTGAATCGGGCGCCAGCTTGGCCGGGGGCCCGTGCCCGAGGTGTGGCACGCACAACGACTTCGGCATAGCCTACTGCATCTCTTGCGGCTCCAGCATGGACGCTGTCCCAGGCGACAAGGTCGATGAGAGCGCTGGCCCCGGCACCAGCTTCCCGGAAAATGCGTGCCCGAAGTGCGGGTTTGAGAAGCCAGAAGGCGCGCGCTTCTGCCCCGGCTGCGGTGCCCGCCTCGATTGATGATAGGAACGGGCATATGAACGAGGAAGAAAAGAAATACAATCATTTGGCCAAAAAACTACCTGGCATCTATTCTGACTACTTCTGGATTATTTTTTCTCTTTTCTGAAGCAGAGGAACCAATCGAGGCAGTACTTACCCTCCTCCTTGGTCTCGACACGTTCCTTCGCGGCCCCGCACGATCCCGGGGGCGGGATGATCACGTCGTCGCCAGGCTGCCAGTTGGCAGGCGTCGCGATGGATTCCTTGTCCGCTTTCTGCATGGCGATGATGACCCGCTTGATCTCCAGGAAATTGCGCCCGCAAGAGGCGGGATAATACATGATCAAGCGCACCTTGGCCTTGTCGTCGATGATGAAAACGGCCCGCACGGCTTGCGTGGTCGACGAGTTCGGCTGCACCATCCCGTATTTCATCGCCACGTCCATCTTGATGTCCTCGATGACGGGGAACAAGACCTCGACCCCTTTCATCCCCTTGTACTCGATCTTCTCCTTGATCGTGCGCAACCACGCGATGTGCGCGTAGATGCTGTCGATCGATAACCCGATCAATTCAACGTTCAACTGCCGGAACTCCTCTTGCATCGTCGCGAAGGTCATGAATTCCGTCGTGCAGACGGGCGTGAAATCGGCCGGGTGGCTGAAGAGGATCACCCACTTCCCCTTGTAATCGTCGGGGAAGGTGATGTCGCCCATCGTCGTCTTTGCTTTGAATGCCGGTGCCATGTCGCCAATTAGCGGCATGGTGACTTGCGGTTTGCTTTGTTCTGCCATATCCGTTTCACTTCTTGGTTTGTCGAGATTACCGCATTGCAAGTACATTCAGAACCCTCCCGCACCCATATTAGAAAATTCCGCCTATTGGAAAAAGCACGGGCGTGGTCGGGTGATTGATGAAAAATACAAAGGCATATTGCGAATAGTCATTTCGCTTGTCGAATATCCTGCAGAAATGAAGAGCCGCATCATACTTGAAAGATAAGGGATAGGGGTAGAACTCCAGCCCACCAAAAAAATAACGGAGAATGGTAGGAAAATGATCCGCTTGCAATCTTGCAATAAAATAGGGAAGATGCGTGGTAGTTGCTGGGGTTCCACCCATGGTTCAATCACTTCGGTTGCTAACCATTCGTATTTAGTTATTCAAGGAAAACGTGGTGCTCAATGGTTACAACTTGACTCGTTGAGGACGGGTAGACGAGCTAAGTCTGCGACTAAATCCTTCACGCGAGCCTGGGGGTTGTCGTTGTGGATGACCGTGATCCCGACTTGCTGGAACCCCATTAGAGGCCGGCCACCGATTCCGCCGACCACAATGGCGTTCGCGCTCTTCTGTTTCAGCAGATTCACGGGCATCATACAACCACCTTCAGAGTGGGGGATGTTGTCGATGATCTCGTGCTTCAACACTTTATTCGATGACTCGTCGACGTCGACGAGACAGAAGTACTGTGCATGGCCGAAATGCATCGATACTACCGATTCCATGCCATCACTGTTCTCGACCGGGAATGCGATTCGTTTCATGTTCAACAGCCTTGTAATGGTCATAATACCAATAGATTAATAGTATAGATACTAAATATACTAAGTCATTCTCGTTTAATAAATAAACCAAGCTGAGTTATAATGGATGAAATAAACCGCTTGATCTTGTCCGAATTGTACAAGAACGGCAGGATTACGCTTAAATCGCTTGAAAAAACTACGGGCTATACCAGCATGGGAATCAAGAAGCGCATTGATAAACTCGTGGACGAGGGCGCCATAAAGATAACCTCTTTATTAAATGCACGTTATTTCAAGCTGTGTGCTGCGGTGATCTTGATCGAAACCGATGGTCCTGAAACGATCGAGCGGATCATCAAGCGGTTCGAGAATTGTCCTCGAATCGTGAATCTTTTCACGACCGTGGGGGGTTATAATCTCGTCGCGATTGTCGTCGCAGAGAATCAAGAAACGCTAGAAAGCATCTCGATCGAAAAGTGCTCCCTCCGCAGCGAGAAAGGAATCCGGAGGTCTGAGTTTTTGGTAATCAGGGATTACAATTACAATCCTTTCATTCCCGTGAATAATGAGAATTCTCATAAAAAACTAAACAAACCACCTTGCTCGGTCGAGTGTAAACCTTGCAAGAGATACGAAACCGATGCATGCGTCGGCTGTCCGGCAACAGCATACTACAAGGGCACGCTGTGAAATGAGAAGAAAAAGATTACGCTTTAAATTGGTGACATGCTAATGAACGATTCGGAAAACAAACCAGGGGAAATAAAACCCAGTCCCACTCTCGAGAGACACGCGAAACAGCTTGAACTCGAGAAGAAAATCGAAATGAACATGGAGAACATCCAGCACAAGATTGCAGTTATCTCAGGAAAGGGTGGCGTTGGCAAAACGACGGTGGCTGCAAATCTTGCTCTATTCTTGGCAAATAAGGAGGAAAATGTTGGCGTATTGGACGTGGATATCACGGGGCCGAACATGCACAAGATACTCGGGATTTCCGACCGGCCAGAGGTGGATCCTTCAGATAAGTCCATATTGCCCGTGAGAGGACCGCTGAACATACGAGTCATGTCGATGGCTTTTCTCCTGGATTCCGACCAAACGCCTGTGATCTGGCGCGGTCCGATGAAGATGAGCATCATCAGGGAATTTCTCGGGTCGGTTGCTTGGGGAAAACTTACATACTTGGTCGTGGATCTCCCGCCAGGCACGGGCGATGAAACGCTTGATATCATGCAACTCGTTAAGAATATCGACGGCGTGATCGTCGTGACCACCTCCCAGGACTTGAGTTTGGTCAGTGTATCGAAAACAATTAGCATGGCTATGAAGATGGACGTGAAAGTCCTAGGAATCATAGAGAACATGAGCACGTATCAATGCCCGAAATGCGGGTACGAATCACACATCTTTGGAAAGGAAGGTGGCGCGAAAGTATTGGCACGACACTTCGACATCCCGTTTTTAGGTTCGATTCCGTTGGATCCGCAAGATATACAATTCGATTATGGAGCGCGTGTCTCGACCGTGGAGGGAAAGGCAAAGTCGTCCTTCCAGGGAATCTTTGAACGTCTTTACTCGGAAATCAGCAAGAAACAATGATCCTCTTTATTTACACATGTACATCGAATAGTGCAGTATAATGCTCGCCAATTCCGATAACACGAGTCCAGACAAATTCTCGTGCTTCATTCCGTCCCATTTCTTCTTGACAAAAGGCATCGGGCGGGATAAGAACAAGCTGGTTGCCTTCGAGAAGGCCTTGAGGGACGCGGCGATACAACCATACAACATCGTCAACGTATCGTCGATCCTTCCCCCGCATTGCACCGAGATTTCGAGACAAGAAGGAATCAAGCGGTTCAAGCACGGGCAGGTTATCTTCACCGTGATGAGCCGAAACGAGACGAACGAGTTCAACCGGATGGTGAGCGCCTCCATTGGATGCGCGAAGCCAGCGGATTCAAACATGTATGGATATCTTTCGGAACACCACTCGTTCGGACAAGTAGAGGCAATTGCAGGGGATTACGCGGAGGATCTCGCAGCGATCATGCTAGCGACCACCTTGGGTGAAACATCATTCGATATAGATCAGCACTGGGATGAACGGAAGGAGGCTTTCATCATGAGTGGAAAAATCGTTGAAACGAAAAGTATCACGGCCACTGCAGTTGTTGAAAGGAGAGACGAATGGACCTGCGTGATTGCAGTTGCGGTCTTTACATCGTGATTCAGCCGATTCATAACCGGACTACAGTATATCAGTAGAACTTCAGCGAACGTGATGTTTTATGCTCGATATTTCCGGTTTAACCATAAACGTGCAAGAGGGCAGCGCTAAAAGGGTTATCATCAAGGATTTATCATTGCACGTTGATGAGGGGGAAATTCATGTCATCTTCGGACCAAATGGCAGTGGAAAAACCACGCTTCTCCATGCAATACTTGGCTATCCTGGCATTAACATCGAGGCTGGTAAGATCGTTCTTGATGGAATCGACATAACAGCCCTTCCCGTTCATGAACGGGTTCGCCGGGGTATTGGCATGATCTTCCAGAATCCTCCCTCCATCCGGGGCATTACTTTGAATGATATTTCTGTTTTTATAGCCGGAAAGAATGGTCATCATGATCAAGGCAATTTTATCATGGATTTGGCAAAGAAAATGAAATTGGAGGGGTTCTTAGGCCGGGAGATTAATTATGGTTTTTCAGGTGGTGAAAAAAAGAGGGCTGAACTTTTCCAGGCTTTGCTACAGGACCCGGACCTTCTGCTATTGGATGAGCTTGATTCAGGTGTTGACGTGGAGAACCTCGATTTGTTATGCAGCATTTTACATTCTTTCTTCCACTCTGAGAATAACGGGCACGCCCGGAAAAAATCAGGGTTGTTGATCACGCATTCAGGCTATATATTAAAAAAAATCAAGACGTACAAGGCTCACGTGTTGATCAATGGTGAAATAACTTGTTCCGGGCCGACAGAAGAGATATATAATGGGATCGTCGAGAACGGTTTCGTGAATTGCATGAGTTCAAGCAAGTGCCCTAAAAAAAACCAATGCGCCTTTTTTAGCAGATAGATGGCAAGGGATCATTTTTCAAAGGATATGATGATGTATTATGCGCCGACAAAAAATCCCGCAAGGTGTGAAGATGTAATGGATCCGGAAAGCAAGAACAAGACGCAATCGATGGATACGAGCACGCGATGGGGCCTCATCGCAACGCTGCGAAAGAAAAAGCCCGTGACTATCGCAAAATCAATCATTTTAAACATGGTGCTTTCTTTCTCGTTATTTTTGCCGGTCTTCATCTTCGTCAAAGCCCGTTCCGAGGAACGCGTGGTTCTTTCCAATGATAAGTGCCCGTGGCTGAAGTTCTACGACAACCCTTCCACGACGATGGTCATCTCGTGGGAGACCGACGCCAGCACCAACAGTTACGTGGAATACGGCATGACCCCATCCCTCGGGACACCCGCCGCGAATGCATCGTCAGTTGGCGTTCACCACGTTTACCTTTCGGGTCTGCAACCGAACACCACCTATTATTACCGGGTCGGGAACAACGATTCTGGCGCCCCCATGACAGGTAACACGTTTTCGTTCACCACCGCCCCCGCCACCGCGGACGTCCCGTTCGTGTTCCTCGCGGTCAGTGACACGCAAGAGGCCGCGCTTGGTATCAACCATCATCCGCTCGTTGCGCAGGGTCTGGCGAGGGATGCAGCAGCTGGCGCTCGTTTTATCTTGCACGGAGGCGACGTTGCCGAGGACGGGGCAGATCAAGACTCGTGGAACTACTACTTCAAGCACGCGGCGATGTACTCGCCTTGGTTGCCCCTCATGACTGCTATAGGCAACCACGACGATAAACCAGGCCAGCCCCTCTACCGGAAATACTTCGCTTTCCGTAACGGCGGGGAAAACTTGTTTTACTCGTTCAACTACTCCGCCGTTCACGTGCTCGTCCTTGATATCCCGCGTGGCAGTGTTGGCGATTTCACGACGAGCATGATGGACTTTGCCAAGGCGGATCTCAACGCGTCAGTCGCGATGCCATTCAAGGTAGTCATCTTCCATTGTCCCGCCATCTCGTCGGGGTTCTTCGGCATCAATCAAGTGGTTTTGGATAACATGCGCCCGGTGCTCGACCAGTACAACGTGACCCTCGTCATCACCGGCCACGACCATCACTACGAACGACTGGTATTGGATGGGACGACACACCTGGTCATCGGTGGTGGCGGCGGGACCCTCGACCCGTGCCACGAGGTATTGGCCGAGACGCGGGCCGTGGCAAGCCTCCCCCATTACGCCCGCTTCCGCGTGGATCCTGCCGCGGGCATGACCTTCGAGGCGGTCACGCCCGACGGGGCAGTTTTCGACACGGCATACTTCCCTGCGACATGAGGTGCACGCGCGATGGAGACATTCTTTTTCTTCGGCACTCCTTGGGTGGCGCCGATCGGCTTCATCATCCAGACCTTGATCATGATCGCCATCATCTGGTTTCCCAAGACACGCAAACCCGACAAGGAATACTACTCGAAGTATATCAAGGCGATCCGGGGCTTCCCGATGGCACTCATCTTGTTCTTCGGCGTGATGTACATCGACGTCTTTGTCAGCGTTGTCATGCTCGGCGGATACAGCCCGGGCACGTGGAAGTCGACCTACCCATGCGCGTTCCTGGCCCTCGCCCTCGGCATCGAGTGGATTTCCATGGCCGCACTCGTTTCCCCGAACGTGAAGACGCTCCTGAGCACCATCGCCTACGTCGTGGCCTACATTATGTACACGAAAATATACATGCCTTCCACCCGCGACGCGTGGAGTATCCTGGGCATCATCGTGGTCATGATCGTCATTTGCGTCGTGCATGTCTTGATGGTCGTGGTCGAGGGCATTGCGAAGCGGGTCTCGAAGCGGTTCCAAGGGGACAAGCCACTCTGGAACATCCGGGCTCGATTCAAGCGAGTCTTTAACGTGCCCGTGAACGTCATTGTCTGGGCTCTCGTCCTCACGGAAGCACTCTTGTCGTTCGCTGGCTATTCCATCATAACGGTCTTTCTTTGAATGAATTGCAGACAAGTCATCCAACACACCCACGAGGGCGCTCGATGAATGCGATCTCGAATTATAATAACGCTGTGTATCATTTTCTCAGGTGCTTTTTTCGTCCTCTTCGCGCCACCAGCAGCGAGCGCTCAAAAAGAGTTGTCCTTGATATTTTATGGCGACCCGAGTTGTTCCACGTGCGTGTATCGAGAAAACGTGGTCAAGAATTTCGTAAGTTTTCACCCTGAAGTGAACGCGACGTACGTGATACAACCATACTATTCAAACGCGTCCCTCCTCGCAGCCGTGTTGGAATACTTGGGCGATCTGAGCAATGAATCGGCCTCTATTCCCGCGCTGGTGCTCAACAACACGGGAACCATCATGGTCTGGTTTGAAGGCAAGATAACAGCAGCAAACCTCGAAGCATGGCTGCAAGGGTTTTCAAATGTAGAAAATGGCTTGTGGGTCGCATTCTTCGCTGGCTTGCTCGTGGGGGTGGCCCCGTGCTTGTTGTTGATGGCGAGTGTTCTCGGAACGACCCTGGTGATGGTATCCCAGAGAAAAAAATATCTGGAGATTTGTACGGGACTGATCCTCGGGATCATCCTTGCACATGTCATGATATCCGCCATCTTCTTGGCATTCCTCAACATTGTTGGAATTTTCGTTTATTTCAAATATGCCTTTGCCGGGGTGCTAGTTACTATTGGAATCTGGCAGATAGTGGAATTCAAGAAAGAAAAGAGCATAATATTCGGAACTCCAACAAAAATCAAAGGCGTTCTCCGCTCGTTCATCGAAAAGCAATCGGGAGTATACGCGTTCTTGCTAGGCGTGCTTTTCTCGTTCGTTAAACTGCCTTGCTTTGGTGGCATTTTCTTGAGCTTGCTATACGACGCCTGGCTCGACCCGCTGCTCGTCTATTACATAGTGATCTATTTCTGCGGGATGCTATTACCGCTTATTATCTTGCTGATAGCCCTTCGCCTGGGGATCCAACCAGCTCGCGTGAATGCCTTCCGAGAGAAGTACCGCTTGTATTTGCGTCTCTTGAGCGGCGCCGTGTTGATCTTCCTTACGGTTTTCTTGCTATTTCTAAGCTAAGCGTTTTGTTCTGGAACCGGAATTCGAATCAAAATGCCCATTCCAATGGAAAATATATTGAAAACAATAAAAGCGAACAGGCGGTTCATTGCTGAACGGGCCGGAAGATGAAATGTTTATGCGCGGGAAAACGCTCCTCGATAATGAACAGTCCAGACTGTTCTATTAATAAGGTCGATCTTGCGGGATCGAAGTGATCTATTTGCACCGCGAGGATTCCGGCGGGTTTTAATACGCGGTGCATCTCCGACAAGATGGGTCTTGGATCCTTGAAATTGTGGAAGCAATCGAACAGCAATACGACGTCGACCGATCCATCCGGCAGGTGCGTGTTGCAATCGGTATTGATGGTAGAAAGATTAGTCAAGCCCTCCTTTTGCGCGCGTTTGTTCACCTCCGCAACGGCGAGAGGTTGTATATCGGCTGCATATACATAACCAGACTCCCCGACGTTCTCAGCAGCGGCTAATGAGAAGACGCCTGGCCCGCAAGCATAGTCCAGAACCGTCTTGCCTTGGGTGACTCGTGCTTGCTTCAGCAGCGTCATGACGAAAATCCGAGGTTTCATCCGGCGTATTAGAAAAGCCATGAGGCGGTATGAAATTGCATTCATCGGTTTGACGTTCAATGGGGCGTTATTCATGATCGATACACTTTTTATAGTTACTACATTGATTATACTCATCGTTATACTTAAGCTAGAAAGTCTAACAAATTGAACCAAGTATACCAAAATGGATCGATGGATGCGATGGAAGAAAACAAGTTGCGCGAAGATTTTAGCGAATGGGCAGAGATGATCGTGTTAATACCCGGCATACAAAAAGCCGTTGAAAATTGTTTGCACCGGCACCTGGCAAAGCCCGACCCTGATAATCGGAGACATGGAGAGCTTGAAGAACTCCGAGGCCTTCTTTCCATCTTCCAGCAAAAATACACGTTCGACGTGATTTTCGTGTTGAATGGCATGGGCACCCTCTTTTTCAATGAATTACGAGCGGCCCTGGATAACGTCAACCCGACGACGCTGTCAAGGCGGTTAAAGGAACTCGAGAGGCTCGGATATGTCACGAGGGTCGTGGAGCAAGGACAACCTGTTCGGGTTTCATATGGAATAACTTCGAAGGGAAGGGGAACCTTTGGCCTCTTGCTCCCGATGCTCGTGTACATGCAACATGCATCGTTGTTCGACCAGGTCGATGTCCGGAAGTTATTCATGCCCCCGAAAAGGCCAAAGTCTTGAAAGTCGTGCCAACAGTGAATCGTATACCGTCGGGTCACGTCCCGTAATGAATTCAGCGTGGAAATTGGGATAAAGAACTATTTTCAACGTGTCTTTTACTTGAAAATCGCGGTCACGCTCGATTCCTTTTTTTTCCTTGCGCTGGAATCGTGGAACCGCGGGAATGCAGCGACAAATACGGATTTCCACGCGTGATTCGGGCACACGCGCAAACAATTGAAACATTTTACGCAATCCTTGTTCCGGCTTATCTTGTTTCCACTTGCAAGGGTCAAGCACCGCGCCGAGCATTCCTCGATGCATTTCCCGCACGATATGCATCTCGATGCATCGTGCTTCGGCGGGGGGATGAGTCTCGCGCTCGCAACCCTCGAAGTGAATTTTCCGAGTAGTGACCTGGGCGGGAGCTTCTCGTGCGGGAACACGCCGGGATCGTTCTTCGGATCGGCCGCCGAGAACCAGGCCCTGGCCTTTTCCACGAGCTCGCCCACGAGTGCCTCCTCCCTCGTTGATGGCCGGTCAGCGAAACGATCTCGCGCTGGATCCAGCACTAACGAGTGTTTAGCCACGAACTTGGCCGCGGCAAGGATAGAAACGCTTTTCTCGTGAAGGCGCATCGCCATGTCTTTCAATGCCGACCCGCAAGTCACCCCGCCATACACGGCATAGAGGATAGCAACGGATCCGTCTTGCTGAACGGGCAAGGAGCGAACGAAATCGATCACCGGTTTCGGCGGGTGCCCCACGTACACGGGGGTGCCTAGCACGAAAAATCGCCTTGCGGGCATCATCGCGGCGGCAATCTCTCGAACCTCCCTTGCCGTCCTTTTCGTGAGGTCGATCTGTTCCGGTTTCAAATTGGCAGCCATCAATTTTTCGGCAAACCACGATGCCACTTGCCTGGTCGTGCCGTTCGGAGAGAAAAAGACAATGCTTGGAAATGATGGTTCGATTTCAAACACCCTCGAATATTATTTTTCTAAATTCTTCCTTTTACTCCTCGCCGAATTCATGCCTAGATGAAGAGCATGCTCACGAAGTTGATTAACCCTCCAATTAAAAGCGCTGTACCGATTTTTATGAGCGTCGTCGTGCCGGCGAATTTCCATCCGGCCTCTTTTCCCATGACGATGATGGTAGAAAGGCAAGGGATGTAAAGCAACGTGACGGTGGCAAACACGAATATCTGAACTGGAGACATGAAATCCCCGATAGATGCAAAGCCGAGTTGCATTGCGAACGAGGAGAGCATGACGAGCGTCAGTTCTTTACGCAGGATTCCATAGATCAAGAAAATTCCGACACCAACCGGCAATCCCAGCCAGAACACCGTGATGGGGGCGAGGAAATCGTTGAGTGAATCGAGCAAGTTGAAGATGAGAAGCACTTCCATTAACACACCGATGACCGTGATCAAGGGAAGGGCCCTGAACACGAATTCCTTCCCGCGGAACCAGGTTTGTTTTGCAATGACGTTGAAATTCGGCATCCGGAAATCGTGTAACTCGATGATCAGCTCGGTGCTCTCGCCCTTCGTCACCCTTCCCGCGATCTGGCCGAAAATGAAAATGACCACCAAGTCAATCGCATAAAGCAAGAATGCATATCCCAGGCCCATGAACCGGCCAACAGTCCCCATGATGACCGTGGCCACGGCTGCGCACGGGATGAACGACGTGGTGAACATGGTCAACTTCTTCTCGCGCTCGGTCTCCCTGATCCGGCATGCGGCACACCCGGGCACGTTGCATCCGAAGCCCAGGATAAGGGGAATGATGCTTTTCCCGTGGAGGCCGATCTTGTGCATGGCTTGGTCCATGAGAAACGCCACGCGGGGCAAGTATCCGCTGTCCTGGAGGATCTCCAAAAAAAAGTAGAAGAGGAAGATGAATGGAAGGACGCCACCAACAGCACCAAGAAACCCGCCCACCGCGCCATCCCACAAGATTTTCACGACGACATTCTCTTCACTCCACGCGGCATATACGAACTGGCCAGTCCATTCAAAAACAAGATCCACAGAATCGGCAATCAAGCCCCCGAGCGTGAACACGCCGTAATATATACCCATCATGATTGCTATTAACGTGACATATCCCCACACGCTATGGGTGGTGACGTGGTCCAATTTCTCGGACATGTCACTCTTTTCCAGAGAATGCTCGATGGTCTGGACGCTGCTCACGATCCTGCGAACGATGTTGTACAGCTCGGACGAGATGATCGACGTGCCTTTTTCCCCGTGAATCGCCTCGAGCTCTTCCTTCATTTTTTCAGCGACGGGAACCGCCTCTGGAGCCGTTTTCTTGCAATACGCGATAATATCCTCGTCGTTTTCCAGCAATTTCATGGCAATGAACCGGGGCGGGTATGGCCCCTTTATTTCCGCAAGCAAGGCCTCGATCCGTGCAATCCGGCTTTCTACTTCCTTGCCTGAACGCACATCTAGCGTGGCATATTTTCGCGAGATCGTTTCGAAATCCAGGATGGTTTCAAGCAGCTCGTGAACGCCACGGCCGTGCACGGCGATGGTGGGGATCACGGGACAGCCGAGCAACTGCCCGAGCTTCTCAAAATCGATTTTTATCCCCCTGCTCTTTGCGACATCCCACTGGTTTGCCGAAACGATGATGGGTGCTGCCCGGAGGAGGATCAGTTGCACGAGAAAAAACAAGTTCCTTTCCAAGCTCGCAGCATTTAACACGCAAATGATGAAATCTGGATGTTTCTCGACGAGGTATTTCCGCGTGACGACTTCTTCGAGGGAATACGTCGACAAGGAATAGATGCCCGGCAAGTCCACGAGGGTGAACTCCACGCCCTTGAAAAGCGTCTTTCCTTCCGCCCAGGTGACCGTTTTACCCGGCCAGTTTCCCACGATCTGGTTCATTCCAGTCAGCTGGTTAAATATAGCGCTCTTGCCGACATTCGCATTCCCGACGAGTGCCACGTGGATGGACTTACGGCTTGCTTGCACGGCCTTCCACCTTCCGAACGACGAGGACT
>Ga0172366_10003219_pt1 | contig 12846 bp, 13 predicted proteins | sample LakKivSesite69cm_FD_114533 | JGI IMG/M metagenome (GOLD analysis project Ga0172366, IMG submission 114533) | Sediment microbial communities from Lake Kivu, Rwanda - Sediment site 69cm | ecosystem: Environmental > Aquatic > Freshwater > Lake > Sediment | place: Rwanda: Western Province, Lake... | reverse complement strand
CGTATAGTTCCAACAAAAGATGAGGAACTAAGTCAAATATATATGCCTTTGTTTGTTGGAATCGTCGGTACAAACCTCTACGGCCCCACCAACCGATTCTCCTGTTCATGGCAAAAATATTGCTTATCTTAAGGCTCTTAAAGGCAAACGTTGACGTTTATAATTCATTGAGGACGAAATGATATACACGCACTACAAGTTCTCAAGTTTCTTCTGTATCTGTTCCAGCTCTGCCTCTTTCTTCTTCGCCTCTTGCTCTCTCCTCGCTCTTTCTTCCTTTTTTTCCTTCAGAACTTGTTCGTAGCATGCATTTGCCTGATCGATGTAGCTGAAAACCCATTTAATGTCCTTGTCAACAAGATCCTTATCCGCTCGCCAAACTATGGCCTTGCCTTCTACTTGAGGTGGATGAATTCCAGGAGTAAACGTTGTTGGATGCCTCAAGCAGTCAGCCCATTCAGCGCTAGGCTCTTCATTTAACGGGATTTCAACAATGACAAGCCCTGGATACTGAGGGTCGAACCCTCGAATTTTTATCTTCCCTGATCTTTCTATCTTATCCATGTTTGTGCGCTCCTGTTACACTAGTTAGATATGCCTTATATTTAGTTGCATTTAATAGTGTTTTCAATAATCCTGAGGCGATTAAGTATGACAAGACGGAAAAGCCGGGATTCAGGCGTTAAACTCACCCAGATAGCTTGGAAGGAAATTGATAGTATACTAGAAGAAACTCAAAACTTGCTTATAGTTGAGGCCGCGAGGCTGGCGTATAAGAATAACCGCGAATTTGTTGACGGTGAATATGTTAGGAAAGTTTCTAGGCGACTAGCAATTCAGCAAAACTCCACAATAACCTGGGTGTTAAGGCTGATGTTGGCTTTGCCTTCCGCATTAGCCATAATGCAACTTGGCACTCTTATCAGCCTATCTATTTGGCAGCCTCCTTTATGGATACTTCCCATCTTTGTCTTTGTCTGGGTACTAGTGATCACATTCATCTTTAAGGATTTCATCTGACCGCATACCAGACCTATTTTCCGGAGCCGTTGGGTTCAGTTTAGGTTTCGAAGCTTGCAGATTATGATATTGTTGGCAGAGTTGAAATTAATGAGTAGGCTAGAGAAACTTTCTCATATAGTCATAAAGATGCCAAGGTAATTGCAGCAGATAATAAGGAATCTTTCCGACAATTTTCTCATCAGCTCTTTTGGTAGAGAAAATATCGACATGATTATAGGCGGGCCTCCATGTCATGAGATACCATCCGCCGAAGAGATCCGAGCTCTCAGCATCATGTCTCGGTCAGAAAACAACTCTAGCTCCCTGGTTTGCACGCGCACTACAATCATGAAACACTTTTAACTCTTATTTATAATTGAATTCTAGCGCTTGTGAGGGATTGATTTGGAGGATTGTGAATCTCTCTTGAGAAAATTGATCGAAATGCCAGTGACAGAGTCACATCTAGAGAGAGGACGAGAAATCAAGGGAATATTAGAGGACCTTTCAAGATATTCCTTTGATCCGATTTGCAGGATTAAAAACATCAAAGAAGACAGAGACTTGGCAAGAGACGAGATTAGAGGGGCAGTACAAAGGTATATCTATGGAAACTACCTTGACTCTATTTTCTTCTCGTGTTTCTCAGTTGAATTCGGTCTTCTGATAAGGCTAAATGAATTTCTCACTGAAGATGAAAAGAAACATGTGCCTAGGCCATTCACTCTTGGGAAGATGATTATGTGGGCTAATGCTCGTTCTATTCTAGATCAAAGATACACGAAAATCGCAAGGAGAATAAATAAGATAAGAAATGCTCATATTCATGGTTCGAATTTTGTATCGGCGCTAATGTTGAGTTATAAAGGGAGTCTACAATTTTATGAAAAAATCGGATTAGGACTCAAAGAGGTTGAAAAAGGCTTGGATTTGCTCTCTAAGAATTTGCCCGAAAGTCTCATGAGGTCTCTATTGAGAGGGTGCGAGCCATCGGACATAGTGGAGGGTTTCAAATCGATTCAATCGTTATCCTCATTTGATTGGTGTGCGGATATTAAAGTAATAAAATCCACAAAAAAGGAATCAGACAAATTAATATTGGACGTTATTTCAAGCTTTTTACGAGGTGACTTTAGAAGACTGGAGATGTTCCAACAAGATTATCTATTAAGAAAACGAGCTTTAAGAGCAATTGAGTATGCCTATACGATTCTAAAGAGAATCAACGTTGTTTAGGGCATCCTGTGTTACTGAAGGATTCATTAGCGCTTAGGTACTCAAAGCTTCCTCTCTCTTGTTGATTCTCCATGCGCATCTATAAGCCACTACTTCTCAACCATTTTTGCTTGTAACGGTCTATCATGATTTGTTCATAACAAAGGCAAGAACAGCGAGAGTCTTTCTTTCTAATAATTGGCCGATTAGCTTTGAGCGAAAAGAGGCTCATCTGAAGATAGTTGTTCAGCCTGTATTTACGCAGTTCTGGGATTCTATCCTTGATTATTTCGCCAGCTAGCAATATACCTGGCAAAGCTGACACAAATGATACTGTGGCAGCTTCAGCTTTTGTGCCTACATTGAAACCAAAGACGCCACATATCTCCTTGGCGTAAACATCCTTGAACGGCTGACCAATAAACTTGGAAAACCTCTCAGGGTTAATGCCTCTTTCTCTCATCATTATAGTCAAGTGTTTATCATTGAAGGAACCGTTAAGCGAAAGCGTTTTCTCTACTTCATCTAATGGAATTCCGGTTTCAATGTAGATTCTTTCTGCATAAGTCATTGATTTCATGTAGAAGAGGCAGCCTAAGCATGCATCATGCAGGAAATCGTGCCTTGAAACGACACAGCTCTGTTCATGTGTTGCTCCATGCAAAATCTGCCTTGGCAGGTCTGATTGCATATGCTGTCTAGCTGCGTTGTCATCTACTGTAGAAACGACTGTGTCAAACGTCTTGTCAGGCCTATCCTCCTTAACATAGCTCTCATAGCTTTTATGTACTGGAACCGCCTCTATCCCGCTTCCCGCAAGAAAATCCGTGGCAACACTCACTTTTGCCTTTCCTACATCGCGTATTCCCGCAATAATGTACCTATTCAAGTTGGTGACATCAACAACATCAAAATCAAGGATTATGAGTCGCCCGGAAACATTATTCAGGTAACCTAATGTATTCACAAAACTGCTTCCAACTGCTCCAGCACCCACCAAAACAGTTTCATCAAGATTTAACTCTGATGGAAGTTCCGGATTTTGAGACGTGCCTGTATCGATCGAATAGTCAAGAGCTGAAAAAGAAATGGTACCTACTGGCTGCTGAACAGCGTAGCTTGTACTGCCCATGGACCTGAGAAGATGCTTGAAGACTTCGGCTGAAGCAAAACAGGAAGCGACTTGTGCCCCTATGGGATTTGCGTTCCTGCTAACGTAGTCTAAACTGGCATCCACTCCTTCTTCTAGCTTCGCTATCCACCCATCAGAATTTATTGCTATCTTGAATGAGGAGTGATATTCCGTTTTTCCTATGGTTATCAGTGCATCGATCAGGTGTTCCTTGCCCAAGCAATCAATCTTAATATCCGGATTGATCTGTGCAACGTTTCCAAGAAGCCTAGTCTTTAGATTCCCCTGGAGCCCTCGAAGCTCTGCCAATTTAGGAACTTCGGGGATTCTGCCAAGGAGTATTCTATTCGTAAATCTAGATAAGAGGTTCAAGCAGGTAAACATCATTACTTGCCCGTTGAAGGTTTCAGCCAGAACAGGGTCAATGGCGACGCCTATTTTGAACCCATCAAATCTGAAGAAACCTTCACTTCTGCCTGGCAGAAACTTATTAACTAGTTTCTGCGTCCTGTCATTTATGGTCATGCTTGTTCCTGTGCTCCTCCCCAACTATCTTGAACCTCTTTCTCACTTCATCTGTTTTCAGCAGATGCCAGTTTCCTCCTCCGACATACTCGTTAACACTGCAGTTAATCAGCGTTTTACTGTTGTAAAACTTCCTCCTCGCAAAGAACGGCACGACGATGGAAATGAATCCTGGCTTGTGACTGATAGGAAAGCTGTCATCTACATAAGAGTGGAAAGCTTCAAAAGCGTGCGTGTGCAGTTGAGCAAGCAGAAATTCCTGCTTATCATAAACCTGCTGACCTATGTCAAAAACACTTTTAAGCTTTATTTCGGCACGTAGAAATCCGTAATCAGAGAGTTCAGACAATCGAGGATAGATACAGCTTTTGACTAGAGCATCATAATCATCTACTATTATGCCGCTCCAACACATGAACCCTTCATAATTGCTTCTTCCATGATTACGAAGGTAAGCCAACGTCTCATCAAGAATTCTTTTAGGAATGAGAAAGACGCCGATGCGGTTAGGCTTCGTTCCTAGTTTATTCTCCCTCAATCTTATCACACATCTACCGGTTCATCATTGTTACTAGCTCGGTGACTATCTTGGTCAAGGACACGTCGCGCGGAGCAACCTGAACTTCTCGATGATGCTCATAGTACTCTCTTGTTCCAGGAATGCAAATAAATGGAGGGCTAGAGGTTCTTTTGAAGGCACGTTCGCCGTCATCGGGCCAAAACTGCACTCCCTCGATTTTGAAGTCCTCAGGGCTTACAAACGTGACGCTCGGCGCAGTAATAGGATAGCCATTGTCACATCTTAAGCGGATTGTGTGTCTTTTTCCGTCTTTGGCGCGAGTGAGCGTCACGTAAATGTCCCACTGATTAACATCAATGCTGTGGATGAGCAGGTGCTCAGAAATTGACTTGAGTTTCTTGATCTGGTCGTCGAGAAACGCCAGCGAAGCCGAATCATCCATTCTTGAACCTTCCATGATTCACTGTGCTTGTACAACCGCAATACTTGAATAGCCCATTCAGCTTTCGCCCATGCGCATTCGTTTGTATAGCGTTTCGCCTCTTAGCTCCTTTCTCTGCACCCACGCGAAACCTTCATTTGGTCTTATAATTGCTATGTCAATTGGACCACCTGTGCCTGGTATGTCGCCTGGATCTAGCGCTATTCCATCGGAAAATCTTTGCATATCAATCGTTGTTCTGATAAGAAAGATGGCAAAATCAATTGCATCCTGCAAGGTCATGGCGTCAAAACCTATCATATACTTCAGCTTTTCCAGTTCTTGGGCATAGCTTGGTTGAAACCATGAAAGCCTGCTTATTCTTGGATCGAACCCTTTTATGAGCCGGGTTACAACGTCGGTTTGACCTCTCCAGGCCGCCCCCATCTCATGCAAAGTGCTTATTTCCACTATCGATGGCCCAGGAATTGAAACCTCGAAGATACGGTTTACTCCATTTTCATATCCGCCTATGACAAGGCTCAGCAATGAAGCCCCTCCTTCCGAGCTATCTGCGGCCTGCTCTTGCCATTTGCTTTGAAAAAACGCTCCGATCCTGTCCGCCAAGTCTTTTACTGCAATCTCATCAAGGTTGCTCCCTGAAGCCTTAGCTGAGGCTTTGAATTCTTCGATTAGACTCAGTACGCCTTTCTTGGAAAGATAAGCTCTGCCACATGTAACTCCGCCAATGCGGGCGGACAACTGGAAAACTTTCTGAGTGAAATCAGATGAAATCCTGTAATTGCCCTTTTGATTTTCGTAGACTTGACGGCTTTCAGATGCAAAAACGATTCCTTCTGGAACCCATATGCAGACTGCGATGGTCATTTCCATTCACTAGAGTTGTTGTGTCATTTACTGTCCTACTTGTGCTTCCGTTCCGAAGACTAGCGTTGATCCTGGTTTTACAGCTTCTTGCTCCAGCGTTTTGCTTTCATCCAACAATCTGCCTTCGTACAGAAAATGAAATACAATTCCAGGAGCAGGTTGGATCCCAAAGTGTGCCAGCGATTTCTGCAGGATGCTTTTAATTGGCTCGTGAATGTTGAACTTGTTGGTCCATGTTTCTCCATCCACTGTTCTTATGGTTATCGTAATCATGGGTTCATTCGCTTTTTCTGGTTGGCTCATCGTGCTCACTCCTCTTCTGCAATATTCTCCTGAAATCTGGGTTCAGTTCGCATGTTTTATACGTTCTTCCCGCCATCTCCAGTCTCTTACAGGATATGATGCTCAAGTTCTCAGCAATGTTAAGGACCTTATCTACGGTTCTCCTGTCGGATCCTATCGTCTCAGCGATTTGAGATGGCGATACTTTCGCCTCTTTTCTCAGCAATTCAACTATTTTTGAGAGTTTTTCGACAGACATGTAGATATCACCTAATATGTGGAAATCCTACACATATTAGGTGGTGGATGGATATAAAGCTTTCTAGAATTCAGTTCAGCTGGTTCTGACGCAAGCACTTTAACCATGATAAAATCAAATCAGATTTAGCTCATCGTACTTTGCTTCGACTGCTAACGGGAGTTGTTCACGATTGGTGATCCTGTCTAGGTCTTTCTCGTCCAAGGACAACCATATAACGATCTTTTTGTCTCAGCTCCTGTCCACAAGGTTCTCAACAATTAAGTTAATCTCGTCTCCGAAATTGGGCATCTCGAGATGAATCACCCGAAACCTTTTCGATACAAATCAAAAATCGTTGTTCGCGCGCCTGGTTTTATTTTGATTCGGCAGTCGAGGCACGATGGAACAGAGCTTTTGTAGTCTAGTGCGTTCATATTTCAGTCCTTCGCACCGAGGAGATCACATCATGATTTTGACAAAACATTGAATTGTAAAATTTAAACTTAAGTCTAAACCTGCCCGTCCCCATACCCAAACGGGTTCGAGTCCTAACTTTTCAGTCCAAAAATACAGTCTGGAAAGCGAAGGGATCGAACAGTAACATATTAAACTTGAATGAATTACTATTGGCTTTCACCATAATGCCGGGCACTGGCCTTTCATGGGCATTTACGCTATTCTTTCATTTCTTTGCTTGTGCATTTTTTCCAGTCTTATTACAACTTCAGTAAACAAATTATATGGAATTGATTTACCCCATTTTGGAGGGCAATAACAATTGAATGTTCCAGAACGACCGTAATTTTCAGATTTCAGCCATATGTCCTCCAATGATTCCTTCCATATGTTTCCAAGTACAGTGGTATCATCGCCAGGGCATCTTAAAACTGTTCCAGTTAGAGTCAAATACATTCCGCAGCCAATCTGATTGCAGGGATGCCCACCAGCATAAGACGATACTCCCTCTTCTTTTATTTGTTCCAATGTTTGTATTCCCTTTTCAATGTTGAATTCGTAAATCTTCGTGTATAAATCGATCAACTTTTCGTATGGTGGGTTTATTGTTCTCCAAGCGTCGCCGGCACATAGTCCACTGATCATTGTGGGACAAACAATAGGGTAAAGATTCCTTACTCGAGCCCACTTGTAGATTTCAAATGCCTCGTCAATGTTATCATTCGTAATAGGATTTACAGCCAAGCATAGATGGGTTGGATTGTATTTGTTAAATCCTGCTTTAACCAATAATTCTAAAGCGTGATTCCTTCTTTCCGTATAATCCTTTATCTTTGCACGAGGCTCTGACGCTCCAACCATTTTGTCTTGAACTTCTTTTTTGAAAGAGTTAAAACCAAGTAGGATGCTGGCATTGACTTTTTTAAGTTCTTTAACAAGCTCCTCACCTGTCGAAATTCCATATCTAGAATAATATTGCTTAACTAGATCATCATTGCCAATCACGTGACCTTTTGTAAATATTGACGGTGTTATAGGTGGATTTGACTTTTTCAAGTATCTCAAGAATTCCAAGAATCTGAATTTCGTCGTTTCGGCCTCAAAAGGTTCACCTTTACCTAAGAATTTTACAGATTTTAAACCGAGTTTCTTTGCTTTTTCAATAACTTCAATTATTTTGTCATGATCCATTATTTTGTGCGGACCTGCGCCAATCCTATCAGCTTTGTTCTGTCTTCTAAAACAATGCGGGCAATACAAACTGCATTTAGCTCCGTAATCAATGTCCAAACTGAGCAACTTGCCAATGTTATCCTGTAATATTTGTTTGGAAAAACTTCCCCAACCATTGACATCATTTATGAAATTCTCTGGAAACTTGTCTTTGTAAATGATTGGAATATTCGGTGCGCTTTCCATAAAACATACAATCCATTAGTCATAGGGTTGTTTTCGTAACTTTTCAATATCTTCTAGATTCTCTATCGGTTGTGCCTTCTTCTTAAGCTCTGCGAAATATTTCTCGGCTCTTTTTAATTCTTCGCTGTCTTCGGACCGCCGGATTCGCTTGTAGGGTCCAGGATTAGAATGCTCATCTATTTTAAGGTAGCCTACTGTATCCCAAGGGTCCAATAGGTCTTCAGATAGTCTGTATATTCCCATATCGTAGTACTTGCGTTTTTCTTTATCGCCGTCTTTAATTGCAAGAACTTCCTCAGCAGTCTTTTCCTTAAGAACAAACATATTTACCTGTTTTTCTCGTAAGAACCGTACATAAGCCCATTCCGCTATCCATCTCAAAACTTCCTTTTTGTTCCAAGAGTCTTGGGAAAGGATGAAAATCTTATCAACCTTGAAATTATCATCGTCTCGAATACGTTTTGATATCTCGGGACCGAGCATCGATTCACGCATTTTCTTTACGTAGTCTTCGGTACGGATCCATGAGGTTGACTCATAATGTTTTATATACCTCCTGTCCAGGACGAAATCGTGAAAAGGTTCCACAAACAGAGGTTTAGTGGCAGGCATTTCCTCGCTGGAGGCAACTTCATCAATAAAGGCTCGAACGTAAGGCTTATTATACAGCTCTATAAGCATCTCAACGAGTTCCGTTATGTTTTTGTTTTTTTCCTTTGCAATGTCTTTGATAACTTCATATAGTTCTTGGCGAACTGTTAGTGATTTGTATCCAGTGGCTGGCATACTAATCGTACTCCTCTTTTCTTTAATACCGTTTGACTATTCATCTTGGATTTATTAATATACTTTACCTTATTACCAGCTTAAAGTTATACGGTAGACGAGTATAGACTTCAAAAAGATAATATCTTCGGTTCTTACAAATTAACGTAGACCAGAATGAAGAATAACGATCGCGAGCTTAATAGTATAACTAGTTCTCCTTTTGATTCAGATAGGTTATGTGATTTCATTCTCAAAAATGGTCCAGACGAAAAGGCAAGATTAGAGTTGCTCATAAAAGTGTTGAAGAGATTCGAATCAATTGGATGGGAGAAAAATGTTATTTCACTGATTAATAGTCTTTACAATAAGGACGGCAAACTAATAGAGAATGCCTGTGACCAGCTTATTGAAAAGTTTACTCATCGTCCAATTGGAGGACTGGTATTCTATTGTTTAGCAACAATAGTGCTGAAACAATTGCTCGCCAAACCCGATGATGATACAAACCTATCAGCAGTGATCAAATGGCTGCAATCCAGTCAGTGCGAACCTCTCCTGCAATGTATCGGAACACTAAAGCCGACAGAAGTGATGAAAATCTTGGTCAATAAAAAACCCAGAATAATCTGTTATCTTCTTCACCGGGAAGGCCAACCAAAAGACACCACTCTAAGTCTATTGAGGATGTTAGCCTATGATCACACATGCCCTGTGGAAATATCAGGAATAATCTGTGATATCTTCGAAGAGTTTGTGCACTCGGAACGGTGGGCACAAATAGCGAATGATATCTTGGAAATAGCAAATATTTTAAATCCTGTTAAGGCACCGAAGGAGGAAGTCAATGTAGATACTGCATATCTGATGAATTGGTGTAAACATAAAGAAGAAGAAAAAATCTTCTCGATTCCCATACCTATTACTATCCAAGATTATATAAGCAAATTGGACAGATTAATCACGAGCTCATCTACACTCAAGCGTTTTCAGAAAATCTTACAAAAAAACCGCACAGCAGACTTTCTTATGCTATTGGACCATGGAATTAAGCGGTACAGAGGCCACGACATTCATCAGTTCAATGTCGCAGCATTAGGTCTCTTCTTCTTGAACACATATGTTGAAAACGACCTTACTTTAGGAGAGTACATATCAAGGTTGTATGAAAAACAATTCGATGAACAGTTTGATGTCAAGAGGAACTGGCTTTTGGCATCCTTACTACATGATCATGCTATCCCAATCAGTCACATGTTCGAAATAGCCCCTCACATTTCCAAAGTAACAAAGGCTAATACAAAAGACGACCCATGTACACAAACTTATGTAGAATATGACACGGTTCTGCATCATGCTTACGATGGTCTTTTTTCACGACGTCTTTTTTCAGTTTACACTTTCTTCAAGATAGATTCCAGCAGAAATTGGGGAGAGCTGCAGAAATTTATATCAAAGGAAAAAACCGAAATCGGATTACGTGAGGCCCGAGGTAATGAACTTAATCATGGCACATTAGGTGCTACCAACATGACAAGCATGTTCAGGAAGCCTCTAGACAAGATTGTAGAGATCGCGGCAAGAGCTATAGCCATGCATGATCTGAAAAATGAGACAATAAGCTTCGAGAGAGACCCAATAGCATTTCTGCTAGTTTTGTGTGATGAACTTCAAGAGTGGGGAAGAGAAGTAATAATGTTCCCCGATATTCTGATTGACATATCTTCGATAAAAATCGGAAAATTTAGAGTTGAAGATGGAAAACGCTTCTTTACAGACGATATGAGTGTCTCTTTTCGACTTCTTCAGAATACAGAGCTAACAAGTTTTGATCAACATTATTTTGAGAAACAAAAGAAAAAATTTCTGGAGAACAGGCTGAAATTTGATGTTCCTAACATATTCCCTAAAATTAAGTTTGGCAGAGTAACAGTTTCAAAACTTCCATGCAAAGGAGATATCGAAAATGAATTGGTATGGAGTCATTGATTCGCTTCCAAACAGGACTTTCAAAAAAAGGCGCTTTTATAGGTGCCGTCAATTATCTTTGAGCCCTCCTGAAAGATATCATGAGCTCACTAGCAGTATGCTCAATCAAGATTTTGATCTCAACATCACTATAGAAAGCGGAGTCATTACCTCACCATTGACTTCATGACTTCTCTTATCGAAGCTGATTTTTCTTGTTCGAAATTGGCTCGTGCTAAGTAGGCTATGAATATATTGAACAAATAGAAGATATGCAAAAGTAGCCAATTAGGTACTTCTAGCTGAATTTTCTTTTCAACAGTTTCTCAATCTCTTGAACCCTAACTTTCTCATCTGAAATTTGTCTCTTGTCTCGCTTTTGTGCTGTGGTGATAACAGGAGGGCGATTTTTCTCTACTTCTTGGTTGTATTCGTCGATATATTTGTTGGTTTGCTCCATTATATTTTTAACCCAGTCGAGTTTTTCTTCAATTTCATCTGGTGTCGTAATGAGCCTGACTTTCTCACCAATTAAAGCAAGTTTTCTATCCCACAAGTGCCTGCTTGATAAAATACTCTGCTTTCGTGGTCTACTAAGCCGAGAGTTCCTCTGTAGTGAGATGTTCATTCAGAAGCATGACTCAAGCAACGTAGTATTCACTGAGACTTTTATTGTGATATCCTCTAACTGCGTCATAGATTTCCTTGGTTGAATAACCTAAAGGACTTAAGAGACTAGCTGCTGCGGCGTACAAAAGAAGCAAGTATTTCTTTGTGTCTGGACTTGCAGCTTTCTCTATTAGCTCTTCTGCCTTAACCCTGCGCTCGTACCGCTTGTCTTCTGCATCTGTGAAAAGAAACCTAATATTTTTGCCAGCATGAACCTCGGCTCCCTCCTTAATCAGCTGCTCAGCAGCAATTACTTGGCTAACTTTATGTGTGTATTCTTTTGGATGCTTTGACAGGTGTTTTGTGACGATCAGATCCCAGACGGACACTTCCCCGTCGAGTAGTTTCTGTCGGTAGTTTTTCACTATCCTTAACGCGTCAGGTATTTTCTTGAAAAACTCCTTGGAACTGTTGGCGGAAGATAGGACTTTGATCATTTCCATCTGCGCATCATACACAAACCTAGGCGTATCTCTCCTTCGAACTTCTAAACCTCTAACCTTTACCTTGCCGTTTTCCATTACTCCATAATACCTGTTCAAAACGCCTATCCTCGGATGCATCTTAGAGGGAAGAAAAGCAATCCATTTGTAGCGTCCCTCAAAATTCAAGGGCACTCCTATTTCTCGGCTTATCTCTTGGCACAAGTCGATGTACTCGTGGATGGTAGCTTCATCTTTCTTCAGCCATAACGAATCCACAATTCCATGAATAACCGTGAACCCTCGGCTTTCAGCCATACGTGCAGCCTTAAGAAAAGCCTCTCTACCAAACGCGCACACTCCCATGTGCCCATCGACTGTGCCAAACTTTGCATTTCTATAACCTAAGTAGCCGAAGCACGTCACTAGGATCCATTTCAGAGCTGCCTGCCGTCTGTCGTAGGCTTCTCTGAGGACGGGATCCCGAGTTTCTTCCTTTAGTCGCTTATACTTCAGCCTTTTAGTGAGAATCAGCCTCAATGTTTTTGGGACTATGCCTACTCGCTTCTCGCATATGTGGTAGTTCAGCTCTGGGATTCGCAGACGCGAATTTGGACAGCATTTGCAGAGGACTGTTTCGGCTGATATGTTGTTCTTTGCCATTAAGGATGGGTACATAGAAGCGAAGTCTACTTCGCCAACCAGATCATGAATTCCAACATGTGGTTCGTAGACAAAACCTCCACGGTCTCCAACAAGAAGCTCATAAGCAGATTTGAACGCTTCAGGTATGCTCTTGTTTCTAGGGATAAGAACGTCATCCTTTATGGCTTGGTAGAACTGAAGTGAAGACATGCTTGAACCTATCGATGACCTAGAAGCCTTTTGTAATGGGACCCTGCATGTTCTCGCTATTTCAAT
>Ga0172366_10003213_pt1 | contig 12858 bp, 16 predicted proteins | sample LakKivSesite69cm_FD_114533 | JGI IMG/M metagenome (GOLD analysis project Ga0172366, IMG submission 114533) | Sediment microbial communities from Lake Kivu, Rwanda - Sediment site 69cm | ecosystem: Environmental > Aquatic > Freshwater > Lake > Sediment | place: Rwanda: Western Province, Lake... | reverse complement strand
CAATATTTTGTGCTGGCTGACCACATAGGTAACACTGGACTACGGATTTTAGCAAGTTCTTTTTCAATATACTCTACAGGAGCAAGATAGGCAAGAGATTGGTGCGGGCGGTTGAAGTTATACTCAATAAGCCATTCGGTTAGCCGGGGATTGAGCTGTTCAGGGGCTAAAGATAGATTAAAGTTATAGAGCCATTCATACTCTAAGGTTTGGTTGAATCTCTCTATCTCAAGGTTATCCTTCGGGGTCTTGACTCTGGAGAAGTACCTTTGAATACCTAATCCGGTGCTTGCCCGTTCAAATTCCCAGGCAAACTCACTCCCATTATCTGTCTGCAAGTTTTCTATCGGCTGACCAACAAGGTAGCGGAGACGATAAAGAAAATCTGCTGCACACCTTGAGCTCTTATTTTTGTACATCCGGGCATAGCCTAACTTGCTGGCATGGTCCACGGCAGTCAGGATGTATCTTTTAAGGCTATTCCAGTAGATAGCAATGGTATCAAGCTGAAACAGGAAACAGGGCTTCCCTTCCTTCGCTAGCTGAGCTATTCTCTTCTTTGGATGCTTTCAAGAGTTGGCTCTCTTTCTGGCAGTCGTCTCTGCCTTATTCTGGTCGGGATAGAGCTTATACCTTCTGACTACCCTCTCGATCTTCCAGGTGAGATCTCCTCAGAATACTCCTTCTCATAGATGACCTTCAGCTTCTTCTTGCCATAGTAGAGGTGTCTCTCCCTTAAACGCCTTATCCTGTCTTTTTGGGTAGGGTCACCTCGCAGTTTCTCTTATGGCAAGGAGCTCTAGACCTATCAGCCAGGCTAGCGACATCGTATTTTGATTCCCGGAACCGCCTGGACCATTTGTAGAAGGTCTTACTTGAGATGCCGAAGTGCTGGGCAGTGAGGGCGGCATTCCCTTTCCCCGCTGTATAGTAGAAGACCATCCACTCCACTCTCAACCTCTCAGGTGTTGTAAAACCCGAAAGGTCTGCCACTGCCCTCCAGCATTCATATCTATCCTTCAGGACAATAAGCTTTCTTTTAAAGAAGTAGAAGCTAGCTGGCTTTCTCATTATGGTAACTCCTCACGGTAAGTCAGTATCATTACTAACAATACCATGAGTGTTGCCCATGTATCTCAGCCTCCGCATAGTTTTGCCTTGAGCCAGCTTGCCCCAGGATGATAAGATAAGAAACAACTTGAAATCACTAATCGCCATAGACGGCCCGGTAGCAGTAGGCAAGAGCAGTGTTGGCTCGTTGCTAGCTAAAAAAATGAATTATTTTTTCTTCGATACTGGCCTTATGTATCGCGCCTTTACCTGGAAAGCACTTAAATTTGGCATCCCTCCCACTGATGAAAAAGAGCTTTCTCAGCTAGCTCGTATCACTAAATTTGATTTCGTCCCAGAGCAAGAAGGATATCTCTCCCCTTTTATTGATGGTGAAGATATTTCTGCTGAGATACTTCGCCCTGAGATAGAGGAACAAGTTTCCTTGATATCGAAGGTAGCCGGGGTGCGCCAGATGATGGTATCAGAACAGCGGATGGTAGCCCAGCGAGGGAAAGTGATAATGGCAGGCAGAGACATTGGCACGGTGGTTTTGCCCTGGGCGGAACTAAAGATTTTCCTGGTTGCTCCTGTCGAAGAAAGAGCTAGTCGCAGGTATAAGGAATTGCTGGAGCGAGGAGGGAAGATAGATTATGATACTAGCCTTGCTGACCTCAAGCGGCGAGATGACATTGATAGCCACCGCGCTATTTCACCACTCAAGCCCGCCGCTGATGCTATAATCATTGATACAGAAAAACTCAGCCTAAAGCAAGTTGTGGATAAAATATATGATTTGGCGGCCAAACTAGACTGTTAGCTGTCAGCTTACAGAAGGGGCAGTTACCCATATGACTTTATCTCAGAGGGTTGTCTTAGCCATACTCAAGCCCTTCTCGAGGATTTTTCTTTCCTGGAAAGTTAAAGGGAAGGGGAACGTGCCCTTGAATAGCCCGCTCATCGTGGTAGCCAATCATGTTCACCTTGTTGATAGCATATTGCTGGCACTCAGCTTCCCCAGGTGGATTAATTTTATGGCTAAACAGGAGCTTTTTCGCTATCCATTCTTAAGAAGCATCATCGGTTGGGCACAAGCTTTTTCCGTGCCTCGGCGAGGGACAATTAAGGATAAGCGCGAGGCAGTTAAGCAAGCTAAAGAGATACTAAGCAAGGGGCTAGTTCTGGGTATGTTCCCCGAGGGAAAGAGAAACCGCAATGGCAAGCTTCTACCTGGTAAACCAGGTTCTGCTGTAATTGCTTCACAAGCGCGTGTTGCTTTGCTTCCTATTGGCATTATTGGCACGGAGAAGCTTAAAGGGATAAGCTGGCTATGGAAACGCCCCAGCATAATCATCAATATTGGCCAGCCTTTCCAGTTTCCTCCAAGCGATGGCAGGTTAACCAAATCGCAAACTAGATTACTGACTGACTTAATGATGACTAAAATCGCTGCCCTTCTGCCCCCGGAAAACCGAGGAGCCTATGGAGATTGAGAAGGCTCGAGAGCTCGGCTTATGCTTTGGCGTGAGACGAGCCATCAAACTGTTAAAGGAAGCAGTCAGCGAATATGGCAGAATAGAGACCCTGGGACCAGTAGCGCATAATCAGCAGTTAATGCAAGCATTGACCAAATTAGGGATAAAACCAATAGACAACCTAGAACAAGTTCAAGGCAAAATCCTGGCGGTAACCACCCACGGGGTAAGCCCGCAAGTACTATCTCAAATCGAAGCTCGCCATATTGATATTATTGATACCACTTGCCCTGTAGTTCTTCAGGCTCAAAATATAGCCAAGGAGCTAGCCGATAGTGGCCTTGATGTTATCATCTTCGGGGAAGCAGAACACTCCGAGGTTAAAGGATTGCTGGGTTGGGCAGGAAATAAAGGTGTTGCTGCTCTTGAGGTGAAACAATTATTAGCTGCTAACAAAGCGACGCCATATCACTTAGGCATCATCTCTCAAACCACTCAAAGCCAATCTGCCTTCGTCAAGTTCATAATACAGCTTATAGCTGCTCTTCCTTCTGTCATTGCGAGCGAAGCGAAGCAATCTCTTAAGGAAATACGCATCGTCAATACCTTATGTCAAGTAATTCAAAAACGCCAAGAAGAGGCGATAAGATTGGCTAAAAGAAGCCAGCTTATGATAGTGATCGGGGGACATGATAGCGCCAATACAAATCGCCTAGCTGAAGCATGCTCACCCCTAGTGGAAACTCATCTGGTGGAAGGAGTAAGCGAGGTGAACCACTCTTGGCTTGCAGGTAAGAACCATATTGGCATCGCTGCTGGGACATCCACTCCAGATGAGGCTATAGAGGAAGTGGTAGCTAAACTGAAGTCTCTAGCCTAGCTGATTGCTCAGTTTCTTGCCACCAATGAGGTGGAAGTGAAGATGAGGCACCACCTGCCCCCCCTCAGGACCACAATTTATTGCCAACCGATAGCCGCTCCCAGCTATCCCCTCTTTCTCAGCTAAGTTCTTGGCTAATATTATCAGGCCCCCTATAAGCCCCTGTTGTTGCTCAGTAAGCTCTGTTAAAGATGCGATGTGAGTTTTGGGTATGATGATTACATGCTTAGGCGCCTGAGGCTTGATATCCCTGAAAGCCAGGAATTCCTTGTCTTGGTAAACAATATCACTGGATATCTCACCGGCAGCAATGCGGCAAAAAAGACATCTTTCAGCCATGCTTACTTTCTATTAACTTTGTCTAGGGCAGGCTCATTACAAAGCAAGTTATCGTTCGGCTAACACCTGAAATGGGATGGATCTTCTCGGTAACCAGATTTCCAATGCCCTCAAGATCCTTGGCTTCAATTGTAGCGATCACATCGTAAGGCCCCATCACAGCGTCAGCCGATTTTACCCCCTCCACCTTGCCTAGAGCAGTAACGACTTCCTTGGTTTTCCCAACTCCGGTCTCAATGAGTACAAAAGCTTTGACTGCCATACTCCACCTCCTTGTTAAATTTTACCCCGATACGCGCTTTAGTGCAACTGGAGGATTCTCCCATAATTTCAGTGGTTTCAAATTTATTATATACTTTTATAATTGCAGAAACCGAGAGGAAATATGCCACGCTATTTTATCTGGACCATCGGCTGCCAGATGAATAAGGCAGAATCGCTACGGATAGCCAGCTATCTGGATTTCCTCGGCTATCAAGTCGCACCCACCTCCCGGGAAGCTGACTTAGTAGTGCTCAATACTTGTGTGGTGAGACAGAGTGCCGAGGATAAAGTTTTGGGCACCTTGGGTTTGCTGAAAGGGCTAAAAAAGCAGCATCCCAATATCTCCATACTGGTTACTGGCTGTTTTGTTGATTCCAACATCGAAGGATTGAAGAGAAGATTTCCCCAGGTGGATTTTTTCTTCAAGCCAGGAGCTTACAACGAGCTAACTAACTGGAATCAACTACAGGGCATTTCTACCGCCGCACAAGGATTGCTTCGCTGTGCGCTCGTAGCTAACACACGGAAGATTCCTTCTCCATGCGCCTTCATCCCTATTATCCAGGGTTGCAACAAATTTTGTTCCTACTGTATCGTCCCATACAGGAGGGGTAGAGAGGTAAGTCGCCCTTTAGAAGAAGTAATTTGTGAAGTCAAAGGGCTGGTGAAGCAAGGGGTAAGGGAGGTAACTTTGCTGGGGCAGAATGTTGCTTCTTATGGCCACGATTTGCCCGGCAATCCCGATTTGGCTGATTTGCTAAGCGAATTAAACAACTTTGACAACCTAGCTAGGATTCGTTTTTTAACTAACCACCCTGGAGACATGAGCCAAAAGCTCATTGAAGCTATGGCTTCCCTGGACAAAGTTTGCCAACATTTAGAGCTACCTATTCAGTCAGGCGATGATCATATATTAAAGGCTATGAGGCGAGGGTATACTGTGGAGGAATATCGTAAGCTTATCCACGCTATTCGATGTCATATCCCTCAAATATCTTTGAGCACCGACATTATCGTTGGCTTTCCTGGGGAAACTGAGGAGCAATTTGAGCATACTTATTCTTTGCTAGAAGAAATGCGGTTCGACGTTGTTCACGCGGCCGCTTATTCTCCTCGCCCTGGCACCATTGCCGTCAGAAGATATGAAGATAATGTCCCCCCAGAGATCAAAAGGGAAAGACTTAACAAAGTTGAACAGCTCCAGGCAAATATAGCTGCTGAGCTAAACTGCGCTTACCGAGGCAAGACAGTGGAGGTATTGGTGGAAGGTGAGAAGAGGGGAAAGTGGCATGGACGCACCAGAAGTGATAAACTAGTTTTCTTTGAAAACAAGGATGATTGCACAGGACAACTGGTGAAAATCAGGATTGAGAAAACAAGCCCTTGGGCACTACAGGGCAAGGTTGGATATAATAGCTAATTAAAAAGGAGGAATACAATGGAACAACTTCAAAGCATAGCCCCAATTCTCTTTCTGGTATTGATATTCGCCGCGATGTATTTTTTAATGATTAAACCACAGCGCAAGAGACAGAAAGAACAGCAAGAACTAGTGCAGGAACTGAGAAGGGGAGATAAGGTAATTACCACTGGCGGAATTTATGGACAAATTGAAAATGTCAGTCAGGATACTGTGGTTTTGAAGATAGAATCAGGGGCAACAATGAAAGTGGCTAGAATCAGCATAGCCGGCAAACAAGGTAAAGAGACAAGATAGAGATGATACATTAGTCTGAACTTCTGTAGACAAAGCATGTTTATATGCCACAGTAAGCACAAGTGAGTAATCTCAAACAAGCTAAAGAAAGGATAGCTAAGCTAAAAAGGGAGCTTAACGCTATTATTGTAGCTCATAACTAGCAGCGCCCCGAAGTGCAGGATATCTTTTTCTGCCAAGACTAATGAAGTTCTGTAGAAATTCTTGTTAATGAAATGTTACTAAAGGTGTTCAAATAGCCGAGGGAGAGAAAATAATGAAAAGGAGCTTTCGGGGGTGGTTGGGTTGGTTTATTTTTCTATTGGTATTAGACCTTGTTATTCCTTGGGCTGTGCTTTCGAGTATGCCGAAGACTACTGGCGCGCTTCTATTCTGGCCGATATGGGTGTTTGTGGCTATCATCAGCTGCTTCATACTTTTCCTTAAGTGGAAAGAGGTAGATTAAGGCGTGACTTTTTGGGTATGGTTTAGTGTTTGCATCTACATAGCTCTAGGAACAGCTATAGCAATCGCGGCGAGGCGGCAGTTGGGAGCTGGAATGAGTGAATTTTTCTTAGGGAACCGACAGATTGGCGGCTTTGCTTCAGCAATGACCTATACTGCCACTACCTATAGCGCCTTTATGATGATTGGCCTAGCTGGATTAACTTATCAAAGCGGCGTTGGAGCTTTGGGCTTTGAACTTACTTATCTCTGTGGAGTTTTTGGGGTAGCTTTCTTTGGTCCCCGATTTTGGCTGGTAGGACGCAAGTTCGATTATCTCACCCATGCTGAACTTCTCGCCGACCGCTATCAAAGTAGGGCAGTGGGTGTTACCGCATGTGGATTGTGTCTTATCTTTCTTGTTCCCTATACAGCGATTCAGATAATGGGCATTGGTTATTTGGTAGCTGGGCTTTCTGAACGAGCAATCCCGTTAATCGCTGGAATGATAATTGCCATCGCTTTGGCCATTGCCTGGTCAAATATTGCTGGTCTGCGTTCCGTTGCCTGGACTGACGCCTTCCAAGCCGTGATCATGATCTGCACATCTCTTGCTGTACTCTTTGTTGTCATCCGGTCTGGATTTGGTGGATTTGAGAACTTCTTTACCAGAATGAATTCAGATATTCCCGACTTACTCACCGTGCCTACAGGAGAAGGCTCATGGAATATCAATATGTTTATTGGCCTTACCCTACCTTGGCTTTTTTTCTGCCTTTCTAATCCCCAGGTGACTCAAAGGCTTTTTATTCCCAGATCGGTCACAGCTTTCAAACAGATGATCGGAGGATTCCTTGTTTTTGGTTTTATTTACACCTTGATATCTGTGTTATGGGGGTTTGCTGCTAGGTTACTGATTCCGGGCCTGGAGAACCCCGATATGGCTACCCCGACACTCCTGGCTATGCCTATTGTTCCCAAAGCCTTAGCCCTGGTTGTCATGATTGGCATTATGGCAGCAGCCATTTCAACTATCGACTCCATCCTGCTGACCCTTTCCTCTATGTGGGCTCGCGACACCTATAAGAGCGTCATTAACCCTGGGATTTCAGAGAAAGAGGAGCTTGCTACTTCAAGGAAATGGGTTATTCCCATTATAGCGATTATCTCGTTTGTTTTTGCCTGGTGGGCTGCTGGGAAAACAGGACTAGCCTTCATGATCGCACCTCTTTCCTCAGCTGCTTCAGCAGGTCTCCTCATGGCGGTACCTACTATAATCGCTGCTTTCTTTTGGAAAAACGCTACAGCAGCAGGTGCGCTTAGCAGCATGATTGTAGGTGCCGTTATCGTCTTGCTGCTTCAGGTAGCCGGTTTTAAGCCTCTCGGCCTATGGCCAGCTGTTTGGGGTATCATAGCTTGCGTTATCCTATTTGTTGCTGTCAGTTTGGCTACCAAACCACCGCTGGAGAAAGCAAAGGAGTTTATAGGCTATCTCCACGAAGAGTTACCCAAAGGGAACTTCGTTTAAAATCCACCAACCTGATTTTCGCCGGTGTCTCAAGAACAAATCGCTGCGTAGAAGCGGTCGAGCGATTGCGAGTACACATTTTAAAGATAATCATCTGGCAGCTCTTTGTAGGCGTGGATTAAGCCTCAAGGAAATCATAGCCAAAACTCGGCAAAATGCTCCCAAAAGGCTAAGAATCGAAGTGGCGGTCAAGACTGTGCCAGAAGCCTGGAAGCCACTGAAGCCGGGCAGATATCTTTATGCTAGGCAATATGAGTCTTGGAGATAATCGTCAGGCAGTTAACATGATTCATGGTCGTGCCTTAATTCAAGCATTTGGTAGAATCACCCTAGATAGAGTTCGAGCTATAGCCGAGGCTGGTGTTGATTTTATTTCAGTCGGTGCCCTCATCCACTCAGTCAGGGCTTTGGGTATTAGTCTGGAGATCGAGTCACCTTCTGGGCAATAACTAGATAGCGTTTTGGATTATCCTCCAAACTGGTTACTGTTAAGCCAATCTGCCCTATTAGCTCTCTTAGCTCGGTTTCATCTGGCAGGAGGTCAGCACCAACCACACCACCAATAGATTGATGCAGTTGATTGATAGCATCTCGGCTGGCAGTATGACAGATGACTAACTGGCCATTGCTTTTAAGCACTCTGGCTATCTCCTCTATCGCTTTAGCTTTGTTGTTGAAATGAGGGAAAACGCTATTGCATATAGCTAAATCAATGCAGTTATGCGGCAATGGGATAGCTGCAGCATCTGCTTGAACAAAATCCACAATGGACTGGAATCCCTTGCCTTTAGCCTCATGTAACATCTTTGCCGAGAGATCTAAGGCTATAATTCTTCCTTCACCTCCTACTGCCTCAATTAGAGAAGGCAATAGAATGCCTGTGCCGCTGCCAATGTCAAGTACATGACTCCCAAGTGCAATACCTAGCTCCTTAACGATATTACTGAGGCATTCCAGCCTCTCCGGAGTAACCACCCTATCCCAATTCGGAACTAACTGGTCAAAGTAATCTTGAAGTTGCATAGCTAACCTGCTAATTGAGCCTGTTGCCATCTTTTCAGCTTCCTCTTGGGAGAGAATGCCGTCGCCAGACCAAAGATAATTGACGAAGTTATTACTATGGAGGCACCTGAGGGGATGTCAAATAAATATGAGGCTGCGAGTCCAGCCCAACAGGAAACAACACCAAAGGCGACAGCGATGCAAAGCATTCTCCTTAAACTGTAAGTAAGCTGATAGGCAGCGGCTGCAGGATTGAGGATCAGGCTGTAAATAAGCAAGCCACCGATACTCTGTAATGAGGCGGTGATAGTTACGCCAGTAGAAAATAGCAAGCCATAGAAAACAAGAGTTGCCGGAATGCCCACAGCTAAAGCTACTTGGCGGTGGCAAATCACCGCTTGAATTTCCTTATGGAAGGCAGCTACCAATCCAATTACTACGGCTGTCACCGCGGTGAGGAAAATCAGGTTTTCTTGGCTGACAGTGAGTATACTGCCCCAGAACAAGCTCAGGGCTTCAGTCCTGGCGCCGGGCATCAGGCCCATGAAAAGGAATGCCAGTCCCAGCATTAAAGAGAAAACAATGCCAATTGAAGTATCAGGATTTAGCTCGCCTCGGTCAGCCATGGGTCCAATAATAGCTGCTGAGGCTAGACTAAAAACCAAAGCTCCAATTAGGGGGTTAAACCCCAGCCAGATACCTAGCAGGGCGCCAGCGAAGGCAGCATGAGCAATGCATACCCCAATAAACGAGAGGTGCATGGTAATCACAAAGACACCTATGATGGAACAGGTTATACCACCGCATAATGCGGCAAGTATGGCGTTTTGCATGAACTGGTACTGTAAAATAGATATGTCCATATCTAATAAGCAATTGTGGATTTGCTAGGGATTGAAACAGGAGCCCCATAAAGCTGACTCAATATCTCGTCCTGAAGTGTTGACTCCGGGCTACCTTGTTTCCATATTTTTCCTTCTTTCATCAGGATCAGCCGATGGCAAATAGAGGGCAGCTGTCTAAGATCATGGGTGACAAATAGGGTGGTTATGCGGTACTCCTTGTGAATGAGCTGTATCAGGCTTAAGATTTCTCTTTGCGCCTGTGGGTCTATCGAAGCTGTAGGCTCATCGAGGAGGAATATCTCAGGCTGCTGAACTAAAGCTCGGGCAATAGCCACTCTTTGGTATTCACCTCCAGATAAATGCCCTATAGGGCGCCGGGATAAATGAGCCATGCCTACCATCTCGAGCACCTTGTCTACTGCTTCCCATTGGGCCTGTGTTGGGCGATGGAATAGTCCCAGGCGACCATAGCATCCTACCATTACCGTCTCCCTAACATTGATGGGTAACCTGGGGTCAATATTTTCCACTTGCGCCACGTAGCCTATGCGCCTTCTCAACTTGATGCCATTTCTTCCGTTTACCGGTAATCCTAATACCACCGCCTGACCTTGAACCAGTTTTCCCAACCCATTGATAACAGTAAGCAGAGTGGTCTTGCCAGCGCCGTTAGGTCCGATGACGCCAATGAACTCACCTTTCTTTACCTCGAGAGATACACCTTGCAGAGCCACATCCTCCCGATAGGAAACTACAGCATCTTGAATCCTGATAACCGTGTTATCCATGTTGTTCCCCCCATTCATCCAAGGCTTCCAATAGTAGATCAACATTCTTGTCTAACGCCTTTTCCCAAGTTTCCGTATCCTCAAAGCCACCGGGAAAATTGGATATAGTTACCTGAATCGCTCCAACATCTTCTGCCATAGTTTCACTATTGCTAGTCGCACCGCTCTGAAGATTGTCGATGACTAAAGCTACCCCGGCTTCTTTAGCTTCAACTACCAGCTTTTCCACTTCCGCCACACTTAGGTCTTCAGGCCGACCATAGATGGCTACAATATCAAACCCAGCCCACTCCACAAATCCTGCTTGCATGTCAGAGCAAACTACCTTTACCTTCTCTACTCCCACTTCCAGTAATCTATTTTTTACTTCCTCGCCCGTAGCTAAAATAGCTTGCGCCCTTTCTGCGGCTTTCTCTTGGTAGTATGCTGAGTTTTCCTGGTCTATCTCACCCAAGGCCTGAGCAATTTTGTCTACTGCCTCAGCCTGAACCGTGGGTGCCATCCAGTTGCCTTTAACATCAATAACCCTGACAATAAGATCGGGGTTTTCTGCAGCTTCAATCAGTCCAGTGACATTTTTGAAATTTTCTTGGTAATCGTGGATAAAAAGGGCTTTGCTATTAGCCAATGCCTCAATATCACTCGGCTTTACATCGTAGTGTCCCGGACACATGCCTGGTGGTATAAGGGTGCGAACCTTTAATTTGCCATCAGCTACATCCTGAATAATATTGGTGATAAGCGAGCTCCCAGCCACAATATCAACCGAGGCAACCGATGAAGAGGTGCAAGACAAAGGCAAAAGCAGAGCTGCTAGGAGAAGCACTGTTACCACAGTTCTTACTAGAATTTTTCTTTTCATAATTTCCCTTCCTTGATGCTTATGTATCTCCCGTCAAATTATTTTGGGAATGAATATCCATGGCACTTGCCTCGTGTACTCTTCATACCCTCTTGCAAATCGTTCTTTCAGAAGCTCCTCCTCTTTTATTGCGGTCAGGTAGGTCAAAACGGTGAAGATGACTGCTGGAACCAGCATCCACACAACGCCAAAACTGAGTGCAAAGCCAAAATATATGAGAACCAATCCCAAGTAACCCGGATGTCTGACCTTTGAATAGATACCAGAGGTTACAAGCCTCCTGACTTCTGCCGAGTGCTGATGTGGCTGAATCCCATGCTTTCTCAAAGCTTTATGAGCATATCCTAAATGGATAACATAGCCAGTTACCAGCAAAATAAATCCAAGAACGTTTGGTAATGGATAGAAAGGAAGCCTTGGCCAAGAAAAAACGATTCCTAATATTCCTCCGCCAATTAGTATTGGGAATTCGATTGCCATACCCACAGTGGATTTTGCCAGGCAATATCTATCCAGCAAGCTGCCTTTCTTCATTTTTAGTTCTTTAACGATATCCCATGGACCTGCAACTAGTTGCAACCAGCTGGCAAAAAATTTTACTCCTTCTCCAGCTGCACCCTGGACTTTACGAAATCCACCTGTTGCACCTTACCTTGGAAAACTCTTTGCCCTTTCAAGACTCTTTTTAAAACTCCTTTGGGGTCACTGACCAGTAGCACAATTAACCACACTAAGAGGGCAAGAATGATTACAGAAAATCCAAGCAACGTTGCATCTAGATTTATTTCAAAAAACTCTCCCCCTTCTGTTAAATATGCCATTACGTGGTCAACGAACCACATGAGTGTTGCCCCCCAGAATATCAAACTTAATAAGCCCAACTTATATTTGTCTTCCGGAGCTTTTACATACCATATTGCAGTTGTGATTACCGCTGCTAGAGCGGTTATGATTAGCCACATTATTCACCTCCACTGACAGGGGTCCCTTTTGCTTCGGTGATAGCCTTAACCTTTGATTCAGCAATCATAACTATTATTGCCCAGACGACTGTTACGGTTATGGCCATAGCTACGCCAATTGTCGCCATCTCATGAAGCATTGGAGCTACATCTGCCGGATTTTCCATTGCTGTCAAAAAGGGCGGCCAGGGGACAACTTCTCCATGCCATACATGCTCCAATGCCAACAGTATAGTTCCACCCCATAATAGCTTATTCAGCCAGCTCAATTTCCGGCTCCAGTTCAACCCTGTATTTTTAGTCCTTTCCCCACTAACTTTCTTCTCTCTTTTCTCCATACCCTTCTGCACAACGCTTGTCGCGATAGCCTCACCCATAGGTACAAGAAAACATGCCATATTTTCTTACCTCCTCATTGTATTTTCTAAGTGCTCAGCCGATCCTATGTCAATGATATGGACTTTGTAACATTTCTCACCTCCTCGAATGTGATATTTCATGCAATTGCAATAAGATGCAATAACATGGCAAAAAATTTTAATCCTTTTCCAGTTGCACCCTAGACTTTATGAAATCTACCTGACGCACCTTCCCTTGGAAAATCCTCCTTTCCCTAAAAAGGGTCTCTACTTCTACTCGCTCACCCTCAACTATCATGTATGCAATATCCTCCAGAATTGGCTTGTCGCCTTCCGTAGCCTCATAAACTTTGGCCAAACACAT
>Ga0172366_10003212_pt1 | contig 12860 bp, 23 predicted proteins | sample LakKivSesite69cm_FD_114533 | JGI IMG/M metagenome (GOLD analysis project Ga0172366, IMG submission 114533) | Sediment microbial communities from Lake Kivu, Rwanda - Sediment site 69cm | ecosystem: Environmental > Aquatic > Freshwater > Lake > Sediment | place: Rwanda: Western Province, Lake... | reverse complement strand
TTGCATGTATGCGGGCTTGCTTATTTTTAAGGGTTCGAAGGGGGGTCGAAGTGGGTTCCTAGGTTTTTTCGAGGTATGTTAGAAGTCCATGGGGTTCGGTCGTTGGTTTTCGAAGTGGGGCTTCGGGTTTTTTCGGTTGTGTTTTGTGGTGTTTTGGTGATTCGGGGCTCGAACTGGGTTTGTTTTTCGAAGTTCGAAGTTCGAAGTTCGAAGTGGTTTTTGGTTTGGGTTGTGGGGCTTTTGCGCAGCCGATTATTCGGAGTGTTCGGTGATTGCAGAGGCGGCAGTCTCGGGGGACCGTTTTGTTTTATCCATAGGGACACTTAGGCAACGGGCGTACTTCCGTGTTCTTGTTTCTGGGCCGCGGCTAGTGCTGCGTGGTAGTTTTTCATAAGATCGGCTGCTTCTTGTTCGCAGTCGGGGCAAACCCAAATGTACTGTTTTCCCACGTCGGGCAATTCCTTAGCGCAGAATCTACAGCGTAAAGGAATCCGTTGAGGTGTCCCGTTCTGTGCAAAAGTTGTTTCGCCCTCTTTTGGTTGATAGTCGGGGTTTAGCAGCTGAGTGACGCGGGCTTTTATTTGAAAGGCCGTGTAGCCGTATTCTGAGGCATCTCGGGCGACTTGAATTTGCTGGCCTGCTTCGGTTAGATCTGCGAGGTAAAAGCCCCCAGTGACGGGGATCTTGCTCAGCTTCAAAAGGTCCTTAATCTCTTCGGGAAGAGAGGCGATCTTAAGCAGCTTTTGGGCCCACTCGGGCGAGAGCCCTAGCTGATGTGCTGCGTTTTGCAGAGGGAAACCCCTTCTGTTTACGAGCTGGTCTAGGACCTCAGCCTCTTGTGCGGGGTTACTTTTGCCCCGCTGTCGATTGCGGATCAGATTCTCGATTAAAAGGTCCTCAGCGGTACCCTTTTTGATGATCGCCGGGATACTCGGAATTTTAAGTTTTTCAGCTTGCTCGAGCCTATGGAGTCCGTCGGTAAGCCACAATTCCCCGTCGATCTCGAGCAGCTGCACGGGCTCTAAAAATCCTTTTGTCTCGATCGAGCGCTTAAATTCCTCTTCGATTTGTGGATCCCAAACGCTCGTAACACGCTCTCGCGGGACAATGATCTGGGCGACCTCGACCATGACAATTTGCTGCGCTAGGGGATCATGGGGCTCGCTGGGCGCTACGCTAGGGGGGGGCGCATCTGTCTTAGAAGTTTGATCCTCGGCCACAGCCACAGCCCCCTCAACGGGTAATACGCAGTTTGCCACTTGCTATGTCATGGTGTCGCTCCAAATAAAAAGTGCCATGCGAATAGTGAATGTCGGGGCAAACGTCTAAAAGAATTTTTTTCCAGCCGTATAGAGTGGACGGGGCGACGTGCTTCCGTAGGCAAACCTCACCGAATTTTATGGGCGAATTTTCCCGTATGAACTGGGCGAGCTCGTTCACGCTCGCAGCTATGGCGTTTTGAGTTGATCTAGTCTGCATTAATAAACAACCTCAACATTTAAGCGCTTTTGGACCGTGGGCTCTGGCCAGTCGCAGAGATAGCAGCGCCACGAATGCTTCTCATTGTTCCAGATCAGCGTCTTTTTTGCACAGCGAGGACAATGTATTCGTGGATGTTTTTCCCAGTATCGTAGTAGCGGTTCAATCGAGCCCATGGCTTTTCTCTCTCTCTCTACGGGTATTTAAAATTTTGTGTCTCTCTATTTTTTACTGAATAATTGAATACTTACCCCCTAGTCTAGTCTGACAACTATGTTTGAGAGCCTGAGGGGGATATGAGAGAAGTTTTCTGAAGTGTCAACAAGATGCCCGGGCTCTCGGGCTCTTTTCTGTACAGTTGATAATTTAAGATTTACGGTAGAGAGAGAGAGAAACAAAAAAAGGGGGGGTTATTGGTCCTCTCGAATGTAGCGAACGGTTGCAGCTACGACGGCCATGGCTAGATAGTGTCCGCCCCAGAGGGCGTAAACCACGTATTGCATGGCCACGGAAACGGATCGCGAGAGAGCCAGCCAGAGGGGAAACGACCAAAACGGATAGGCCGCAAACGCCAAAATGGCTAGCACGGGCACGGTCTTAGCCAGCGGGGCCAGTATTCCGTCGCTGTCCACACACGCCGTTAGGGCTGAACGGGCGTGCTCATAGATCGCTTTCAACATTCGCCCTAGAGAAAGTATATAATAGGCGATTCGGTCCCGCCCCCTGCGAATGGGGCGGCCCCATTTGGCATATAAAAGCCCCCATAGGGCCCGTATTGTGTCGCTTCTGGGCTCGTTGAGCGCGCTGGGATAGTAGGGGCTTCGGCCGAAGTCGACCCAATCGCTATAGCAGCAGAGACAACGGCCAGAATCAGCAGAGCCAGAATGTACGTCTTTTTCATCAATTCTTGCGTTCACCCCCTCTAACCCGTCCTCGAGCTAGTTTAAAGTGGACCTATGGCCCGTGTAGGCAACCCTGGGGGGCTCGGGCCTTTCGGCACCCGAGAGAGTAAGAAATGTGCTGAAAAGCGACCCCATGGCGATTGTCCCGGGCCTAGGATCCGAGGGCTCAGCGTCGAGCATAATAGAGCCCCAGCACATAGTCAAGTTCTGGATCAGACGTTATCATCTCGACAACGATTTGAAGTTTAACCCACAATAGATTCTCTGCGCTTATTTCCAAACCTCAATCCCCCCTTTTACATTCAGCCTCCTCCTTGGCCCAGTCACGCTTTAAGTGCTCGGTCATTTTGCATTTGATCTGATCGCCAGATATGATCCCGTAAGTTTCACAGAATTTCTTAGTTAAAGTTAGGACCAGACCCCCGCCCGAGCCAGTGACTGCGAACGTGCGGATCTCGTTTATTGGCTCAACACGTTTCCACGTCTTAACCACTCAAAAGCCCCCTTAAAACATTCTGGCAGGCCTGTTTGTATTCGGCCCACAAATGATCCCTAGCTTTGTCGTATTCGGCCCACAAATGATCCCTAGCTTTTTCGTATTCGGCCCACAAAGGCGCCCTAGCTTTGTCGTATTCGGCCCACAAATGATCCCTAGCTTTTTCGTATTCGGCTAACAAAGGAGGTGACAATTCGCGCAAAAGACGCACTGTGCGTGCCACGGCCTTATAATCTTGCTCATGATGCACTTTCGGCGTTTCCGCGATAAATACTCTTTTGCCTCTCCATTCGTTAGGGTTGAGCGTGAGATGTAAACCCGATTTGCAGATTGCCACTGGGCCTTTGTGGCGGAGCCATTTTCCAAGTTGCCACTGCTGGTTGCCTCCGTTGCAGCTTCGCATCTCTGAATCAAGCACTTTGAGATACAGCATATTAGCCATATTCACCCCGCCTTTATGCCCCTAGGAAAAGGCGAACTCCCCAATAGCCAATGTATGTAACTAGGACCAGAAGGCCCAAACCCGCTAAACATACTTTTACAGTGTTCATGTTTTTTCACCATTACTCTTTACCAGCGTGGCGCACGTATATAAGCTTTGGGTTTAATGTGTCCTACGCATCTACGCACAGTGCAGCGATGCGTTAAGAAAAAGTGGGGTTGTTTGGGCTAGGGTCTTTGATGTTTCTAGGCGGCAACCTCTGAGGCCGTGATAACTATGTCGAAGCTGAATGCGGTCACGTTCTGAATGTTCGGATCGATCAAAAGCGAGATTTGGACGCATATTTGCTGGGCTGGCTGTAGGATCTGGCCCGAGTAATTCCATGACAGCGTAGAATAGGGCGCGAATTTGGGGGGCTGCGTGTTGTTCATGGCGAAGGTGAGGTTTGCGGGCGTGTTCTTCACGTTTTTGATATAGACCGTGACCCCCGCGAGATCGCCAGCGCCTAGGATTCCCCAGTCTATCGACGTGCATGGGCTCGACCCGTTCGGATCGTGATAGACAGCTACGCCTATGGCCTTAATCTCGCCCGTGGTGTGTATTACGACGCTCATACTGTAGATCACGATCCCAGCGACTATGATAGTGGCGACCATGGCCAGAGCGAAGATCTTTTCTCTAGTGGTCCATGTCATTTTTTTGGTTTCTCCTTTTCAGCGGGGGCCCGTTTGAATAGCTGCTCTTTCAGAATTTTGTACGGGGCCTCGGGTTCACTTTTACTTTTACTCATCTCTCTGTCACTCTGTAGCAGCGGGTTTGATTTTAGCTTTTTCGGTTTCGACTATGGTGTTTATGTCCTCAGCTGAATAGAGTCGTGAAGCGAGCTCAGCCCGTAATTCTTGCTCTGTCAGGACCCCGACCCGAAAGGCTGCTTTTAATTCGCCCAGTGTGAGCGTCGGCAGCTCTGTGGGGGCTGGCCGTTCTGGCTGATTGAGGGCCACTAAAAGGGTTATGTCCTCGGATCCATATTTGAGGGCTGCTAGGCGATCTCTGTACGTTTGCTCAGTGATCTGGCCCACTTTAAAGGCCCTTGAGTATTTGGCCTCAGTTAACGCCTTAGTCGTGACGGTCGTATCCTCAGAAACCTTTTTCAGCATTTTGGCCTCTGCTCTCTCGACCTCTGTAGCGATCCAATCTTGTGTAACGCCTAGGCGACTGAGCCCGTCTTTAAACTCTTTCTCGGACAAGTCCCCCTTAGTGAAGCGGTCCGTTAGGGCTGCTTTCAGATCTTGCTTTACGGCTCGATCTCGCCTAAGCTTCACTCGAGCGATCCGCATGTCTCGGACAGCTTGACGGTAGGGCGTGGCCTCGTAGTCGAGTTTAAGCTGATCTTCCGATATCCAGCCCTCGATAAAATCTTGATCCGTTTCTGTGAGGATCTTGTCTATTTCGCTGCGCAGCACAAACATTTTTTGGACCTCGGCCAGCAAACTTGCGTCCTTCGGGTTATAGCCCGTGTCGATTAGCCGTTTGACTAGGGCCTCTTCGCTGTCTAGGTCCATTTCCCATGCTGTACGTATGTCGTAAATTCTCCATGTGTTCCAGCTGATCGCCTCCAGGGGCTCTCTCCATTTTGGCTCATAGTCATGAAGCTTAAGCATATCCCGTAGGACATCGACAGTGACCCCGATCTCGGGGAAATTGCCCGCTGATCTGTGCAGCATCTCATACAGCTGCGTGGGGCTCGGATATTGCCAGTGTTTACCCCAGAGCCGTTTTGTCCACTCCTCGGAAAAGCCGAGCTCTCTGAAATTTGAGATCATTTCTTCCGGGATCTCGACCCAGTGGCTCTCCAGGTAGCCCTCACGCACGTAGATCTCGATTAGATCGTTGTACGGGGGAATGTTGGGGACATACGAGCTCAGAATGTAGCGTTTGTATGCCGGCATAAGACCCTCTCGGATCGACATTCCGCTGAGCTCGGTAGCTAGGGCCATTGCCGCAGCCGTCGAGGGATAAGACCACGCTTCTGTAAGGCTAACGTCGATCTGGCCTAGGCTCACGCCCTCGGCGATTATGTTCGACGTGTGCAGCGTCATAGCCGCAGCGGTCACTTGATCTATGTAAGGCCAAACCCAGTTGTTCGCTTGCTGGGGGGTTATGGGGCTATGATGTGTCCCCAGCGTAATGATCGCTGCGGAAAATTGGCCCAGCGCCGCCAGAGCCGAGCCGAGGACCTGCGAAGCATCAATGGCGCCAAACCCCGCAAAAACGCCAGAGATAAACCCGCTGATTGCGGATCCCATACCGTCGAAGGCCGTTAAAAGGGCGTTGCCAGTCGCCTCGAGCCCACTCGAGACAGCGACCTCGACAGCGCTGATCGCCCCGTTTAAAGCGTTGCCCGTGGCCGAGATCGCCCCTTGAATTGAGGCCCCGAGCCACGACAGCCCGTTATAGATTGCGGATCCTAGCCCGCTGATCCCAGAGCTCAGCGCAGCGCCTAGGCCCGAGAGCCCAGCGCTGATAGAATCCCAGAGCCCCCCGAGGGCCCCCGTGATCGTGTCCCAGAGGCCCGAAAGAGCCCCAGAGACAGAGCCGAGAGCGCTCTGTATGGCCCCGAGGGGATCCGACAAAAACCCAGTGATCGCACTAACGACCCCGTTAAACAAGGGGGATATGGCGTTTACCACGCCCTCGAAATAGGGGCTCAGCGCAGAGACTAGACCATTAAGCCCGTTCGTTATGAAACTCGAGATCGGGGTAACTATTGCGCTCACTATTTCGTCTAGGCTGGGGATGCAGATCTCTATCCCCAGCAAGTTGAAACATGGCATCGCTCGGGCCCTTAAACGTTAAACTTCATGCCTACGTATTTCGCTTTTGTCTCCACGTCGGCCTTTATTGCAGCCTTCACTTTGTCCTCGTTGAAACCCTCTTTAGGCACTCGGATCATGCCCGATTGCATAGGCCCCACTCTGTAAGTTACGAGTACGTCGGTTTGACCTATTCGGTCTGGGGTAATTGCGGGAACATCGACTGTTGCTAATATTTCGACTTCCCTAGCTGGTGATGCTGGTTTGCTCAGTATTACCCACGCCCCTATCCATCACCAGACTTTTTGGCGTTTGCGTATGCCATCAAGCCAGTGAGGGCTCCAAACTGCGTGATCCACGTCGAAAAGGCAAACACGAACAAGTCAAAAGCCCAGCGGGGGGGATCGCTCAGAAGCACGTCATAGCCATGTGCGGGCATAAAGACTGTAGCGGTTAGGGCCAACATTACAACGCTCGCCACGATCGCAGCGTCCCTAAAATTCATAGGGCTCGAGTTGTTGCTCAGCGGGTTTGGATTCATGTGTACGTTTCTCCTAGAAGTCTATCGGTGCGCTGCGCTTTTAAGATTTGCTTTATGAGGACGTGTTTAAAACGTGACGGGCTGAAACCCCAGAGGGGATTTTATCGTATATGTTCGCTTTCAGCCACGCCTCAGTATCGGCTATGTTCTGCGCTGTGATCTGGGCCAGCGTTTGCTCAATGTTCACGGTTACAATGATTTTCCCCATGACTGTCGCCGTAGAACACTATGGATAATGGACCTATTTAAATGGCGAAGGTCAAGCCGTCGCCCACGGGCTTCTTTTTACTCGGGACCGTGGTCGTAGCTATGAGTTTTGCAGCGTCAACTTCGCTCAAGCCGCCGGGGCCCACGACCACGCTTAGGTAAATCTTACAGCCGTCAAGTTTGGCCCATGTGTCAATCACGCTAGTTATATCGACGGTTTTCCACGCCCACGCAAACAAGGATGCTGGGACATCAAAATAAGTCCATGCTGAGCCGTCCCAAACGTAGGCCCGCAGCACCGGGGCCCCAGTGTCGGGGCTGTCCTCGTCGTAGCGTCGTATGGAAAGCTCAACTTTTGTTAGGGTTTCGGCTTGCTGGGCCATTGTACTGTCTGCAAAAGAAAAATTGCCCTCTTTCTTGTTTCCGCCCTCAAGCTGATAGATCCAATTAGTCGGATAATCGACGGCCCCCAAATATGGGCTGGCCCCGTTCTCGACCCACTGTAAATAGGTGCTGTCGAAGCCAGTGACAGCGTATTCATACGAGGGCGTGGCGACTAGACCCCCGCTAATCCACATCTGTTACTATGGCGTGGCCTTTCGCAGTACACGCCCCAGAAGCATATAAGTAAATATCCTCGTTTGCTGCGCCCTGAACGTTTGCCCCTATGAAGTTAATTACCACGGGCCCCGCTGTGATTCTCAAATAATAAATGTTGCCCGTGGCTCCAAATCTGTAGCCCAGATCCACGTCGGCCGAGAGCTCTAAGCAGATCAGTTTTAGCCGTGCTTTTTTGCCCGTGGCTGGCGTGTATATCGATTCGTTTCCGCTGGCCCCCCATGTTTTGTTTATTTGTATGGGCGTGGCCGTTGCGTCCACGCTCGAGATCGTGCGATCCTTCGCCGCTTGCGTAACCGTAGCACAGAGGTTCGCGGCTGTGGCTTGCATCGCGGTTATTTGATCCGAACTTGTTAATGCTCGGATCTGCGTAGGGTCTTTTATGACACCTTGATGTGCAATCTGGATAAGAAGCTCTTTTGTCGTTGCTTGTTGCTGTAGAACGTCGAGGGATCCGTAAACTTTTCCGACTAAACGGGCCGCTCGATCGCTCATGTCTCTGGGATCTATAAATGCGGATCCGTCGGTTAGTCGTGCTATCACGGGGTTTGCGTAGCTCAGGGGGGATCCGAGGACCTTGGATAGATCAATCGGCTGCATGGCCGTGGCGTCTATGCTTGCCACGTTTACGTCGATTGTCCCGACGCTCATGGCCTCGATGTCCACTCTAAAGCGGTTTGTCAGAGCATTGTAGGCGATCGCGTCGTTTTCTACGCTGATCGGGACACATTGAGCATACGTGGGTGTTTTGAGGGCTGTGCCTAAGATCTGTTCGTGGCTGATCCGCACTATGTGCTCTATTGATGTGGGTATGCATCCCGCAACGGCCGGATCCTTTAGGACCACGCCCTTAACCCAGTACAGATCCATTTTGCCTTTCATTCGTTTAGTGAAATCCTCTTCGCCGCTTGTCATGTTTCTCACCTACGGTTGAGCACACACCCCGCTAAAATCATCAACGGCCATCCCCGCTATTGGTGTGGGGGTTCCCCCCGTCGCCTCAACTTTCCAGCCCGAGACGTTTTTGCCAGCATCGAGATAGCCCAATAAGTCAAATTTGAGCCAAGTCAAGCTTGAAACGTTCGTGTCGATCGTGGTTTCTGTGGCATCAGAGTAATAGATCGTCACTCGGAAATACGTGAAGATGGCTGTAGGCGTACATGCCCAGAACTCGAACGTTTTAAAACACTCGGATCTTATGGGGGTAGGAAAAACTTGTTTTATCCAGCCATAAGACCATACGCCCCCCCCGACATAATGGGCCCCAATGATGGCGCCGTAGCTTCCAGATCGTTTATACACGTTAGTTATGTAGCTATCCTCTGCGCTGTGGGTCCACGGGGTCCATGATCCCGCCTCGAATCCTCGGTTCTGGATCTGCTCGCCCGTGGGACATGCAAAAGGGGGTTTCAGAAAATACCAAAAAGGCTGCATTTTGGCCGTCATAGGGTTAAGCGCCTTCCCGTGAGTAGCTGCTTTATAACGCTTAGAGCGTCGATCAGCGCTTGTGTGGCCACGTCGATCTTGTCTCTGAGAACGGTGATCCGAACGTATACCGTGTGTTGATATGTGGCATCCAAATTCCATGTCTTAAGTGTTAAGATTGCGGGGGCCGTTAGGTCGAAGTTGTCCTCAAAAGTGCTGGGGACATCGTTACCGTGGTATGCTTCATCCGGGTTATGAGGGTAAAGTTGGTGTCCCCCCAGAAATATCGCTGCGTAGGCTAGGCCGTGACAGCCTTCTGGGTGAATCAGTTGAACAGATTTTATGGTCCCAGCTGTTAATTTGAGCTCTGTTTCCACGCAGTTTGCTTTCGCTGTGTTCGCTGGGGTTGTCACAGCATAGGAGTAGTCCATGGCTGCTAGAGCCTCAGCCGCTAGTCCGTGTCCTCTTCCACTCGCACGTCGTTAGTGCCCGTCGAGGCCACGATCCAGAGGGGGGCCGTGGTGCTCTTGTTCTCGTAGGTCCCCGTCGAGGCTGCGACTGGGATACCGTCTGTGTATTTGAGGTTTTGGGCGCTGAGAATGTAAACGACGTTTCCCGATAGGTTGGCCACAAATAGGCGTGTTCGGCTCGGATTTGCCTTGCACAGCTGCGTGACGTTAGCGGTGACAGAGAGGGGGCGAGTCAAGATCTTGCTTGAGCGTTTGTTTTGGTCACTCATAACAACACCTAGCTATTGAATAGAGAAAAAAAGGGATATGTGTTTTGTGGTAGTCGGTAGGGCCGAGAGACTAATATTTGAACAGCTGCTCGACGATCGTGTTTAGAGTTACCTCGCCCGCTGCTTTCAGCGTTAGACGTACAGCGCCTTTTTTGGTTACGTCATACCAGTCGTCTATGTCTTGCTGATCCCCGAAGTCAATAGGCAAACAGCCGTGTGGCAAGTAACCCGCAGCCATGGCTCGGAATAACTGGGTTGTGTTGCCAGAAAGCTCTTGATAACCGCCCGTGCATTCCTTCGTTATGGCCGTCCAATCAGCAGCAGAGCCTAGAAGGGCGGATATTAAGAAGTAGGCTGAATCCGTGGGCGTTATGTATTCGGTTTGAGCGCCCCCGCGGTTGAAATTGACTAGCAATTCGCGGTATTCGCCATAGCGGGTTTGTACCAGCGAGACAAGATCGCCCCCCGCTATATCGATCGGGATTTTCTTGTCGTTGTCCTCATCGATTTTGACGTTGCTAACGAGGTTTTCCCACCATGAATCAGCCTTTGAGGTCATTAGCATGATCCGCTTTATGATTAGCTCTCTGGGCAAGTCTATGTATTCGTAGGCTGCGGATGCGGGGGTCGTGTACGAGTGAAATTCTTTGGGGCGTATGAAGCCCACTGGGGTTATGGGGCGTTCGTCGAAAACGTCTGCATAAACTTCTAGCGTTGCAGCGTCTGGCGCTGATCCCCCTAGGGCCTTGTTGTGCGTGATTTTCAGCTGTGGATTAGTGAATTTCGTGGGGTCAAAAGCGAGCGACTTGTCCCATAGCTTTCGGCCAAACAGTAGGTCGAGAGTGAGATAGTTATCGACACCATTACGAAATTCACGCTCGTAGCTGGGTCCCACGCCATAGTCGTAGAACATTTTAGCCTCAATTTCTTGCCCCGAAAGGCTCCATAGTACGTTTGAGCCGTCCACTAGCTCGACTTTCGAGATTTGTTTTGCATGAACCGCTGTAGGCACTACGTCGGTGTTTGTTGCGTTGAATTTGATCTGGATTCTGCTGATGATGTCCTTCAGCTTGATGTCGATTTCTTTCGTTTTGGCCGTGCTTGCGTCCTCAGAGGCCAGTATGGTTGCTTTTCTGTAGTTCATGGCTTACTCACTCCATTTGCGCCAGGGGGCTCCTATGCTCCCATGCGCTTCTTATGGAGAGCGTCGCCTATGGCTTTCACTCGGGCGTAGTTTTTCGGGTCGCCTCTAGCGCCCTTTTCAGGCAACGCTAGAGCAGCAATTACGCCATGGAAAGGCGTAAAGCCTTTTGTGAAGTCGTCCTCAGCTGCGGGGACCCCCTCACGGAAACGTGACGGGCCCACTTTGGTCGCCTTTCGTTGCCATTTTTCTGATCCGACGGCCTTAATGTTGGTTTCTCTGAGCGCCAGGACCTTCGGGTCCCTCATGGCTTGCTCGTAAGCGGATTGTCCTTTAGCAGCTTCGTTGGCCCAGTCTTTAGTTGGGTTCTTGATCCCCTCTTCGTAGTAAGGGGCTCTCTCAGGTGTTACCACAGCCCATTTCTTGGAAATTTTGTCAATGGCTTTTATGTTTACCATATACGGTGTCCTCACACAGCAGATAGAGGGGGAAAGTCTTAAAAGCACATAGGACACTACCTAGCTACCCAGATGCCTATGCCCTCTGTGAACGTGTACATAAGAGAAAAGCCATATTCTAGGCTTTTAAGAGAATGTGGCAACGATCCGAAAAAGGCTAAACAGAAAATCGCTACGATGGTGCATGAAAAATATGCCTAGAGCCGAGTATAAACAACGTGAACGTAGATATGTCCCCGAGTTCGTTACTGAGCGCTGGGCCGAGCGAGTCGCAGTATTTTACAACATGGCCGTAGGGCCAGCCCCAGAGGCCCTTCACGCTGCTAACCCAGAGGTTTCGCTCGAGAATTTTAGGCGTTGGCGCTTTTGGATCGATGCGGTGGTCGTGCTTAACAGCCGAATGATTTTGATAGAGGGCAAAATAAGGACCCCGGCCGAGGGCCTAGGCCAGCTTTTGCTCTATCGTGCACTTTTGCCTCAAACTCCCGAGCTCGCCCCCTATAGACATCTTGACGTGGAGATGGTCCTAGTCACGCCTCGGCCTGATCCTCGAGTTATCGGGGTCGCTGCGAGCTTAAGCATAAAAGTTGAAATTTATCGACCTCAGTGGGTCCTCGATTATCTAAAAGAGGTGCAACTGTATTGAGCCCAGAATTAAGCGAATTTGAAGCTAGAGCAAAACTAACGGACCTCAGAGCCTCAGCGACAGAGGTTAAGCTGCACGCCCACGTTTTACGTAGCTCAAACCCCATGAAACAAGCGGCTTTAGAGAAAATCCAAAAAGAGATAGACAGCATATTAGAATCGATCGAGGTATTGGAAACATGACACTCGGAAATTTCGTTAAACTCGAGCCAAACGTCGAGAAGGTCCTCAAGATCAAAACGGGATCCTTCCGCATAGAACCCCGCACAATCGTAGATCCTAAATCAAAGGAGCCCAAAAGCATAAACGCAGCCGTCATGGACGTGATCGAAGAGGACGGGGCCCCCGTCGCTAAGACATTCAGCACCGTGTCGGAAAAGCTCGCCTCGCAGCTGCAAGTCGCAGCCGCTTCTGGCCAACTGTACAGCTATCGGGTAGGCCTCAAAATGACGGGCTCGGGCTTCACTCGAGAATATTCTCTGCGACTATTTTAAGGAGACAGCCCACATGGCAAAAACGCCTTTCGAAGTGATCCCGCAGAAAGGCCCCATCTTGACTGTGGCCGACGCATTACACCGCGACATCATAGATATTTTGCTCGACGCTCTCGACAAAGCCCGAAACCTAGACGATCTGATCCAATCGCTGACAGCGCAAAAAAGCATCATCGAAGCCCTGCTAATACTTCTCGAATAAACAACCCCCCCTTTTTCGAAGCACTTCGAAAACCCCTTCGAACCTTACTTCGACCCACAGCTAAAACGAGCCCAAAACGGCCCCCAAATCTAGGGGGGCCCCCGAAAAGCCCCGAAGTTCGACCGAACTTCGACCCCTTTTTCGACCCCACAAAAGCGCCTCAAAAACAGCCCCAAACGCCAAAAACGACAAAACCCCACGACTTCGAAAAAACCGAAATACTTCGAACATCGAACAAGACCCGAACCCTCGGGCTTG
>Ga0172366_10003211_pt1 | contig 12860 bp, 19 predicted proteins | sample LakKivSesite69cm_FD_114533 | JGI IMG/M metagenome (GOLD analysis project Ga0172366, IMG submission 114533) | Sediment microbial communities from Lake Kivu, Rwanda - Sediment site 69cm | ecosystem: Environmental > Aquatic > Freshwater > Lake > Sediment | place: Rwanda: Western Province, Lake... | reverse complement strand
AACTGTGCCGCAGCGGTGATTCGACAAGCTCAGCATAAATAATATTTGAGCTGGTTGATAAGTCCGAACGCTACGCAACCGATCAGTCCTTCCGAAGCCCTGAGTGAAATCGAAGGGCGAAGGAGGATAATCCCGAGCAGGAGAAAAAATGCCGCCAACCCACGAAATTACTACATATGCTTTTAGCCTTGAGAACTTACGAAAAGATCGCCATGGTGAAGAAAAATCCCTTTCTCAAACAATAAGCGAAACTGCTTCAGGATTGGCCACCTTAGGGACAGAATGTAATAAAGCCCCTTTTGCCGAAAGGATTACCACTCGTCCTAATAAATTATCAGAATTTGCCAAATTAATCGAAGAAGATGATTTTTCTTCTGAAAATATTGCCACCGGTAGGATTTATGAATGGGCAAAGGAAACCAAACCGTCAATACAAATTTGGACAACTTCTCCCTTAAATACTGAGGAAATTTTAGAATCAATGCGTCGTTATATTGACTTTAATCCTAAGTTTTCAATGGTTTGGATCAGTCCTTCTCTTTCTGGAGTCTATCCTGAATCAAGAATTAACTGGTATCAAATCATTGAAGTAAATAAGGAAATTTATATCTTCGGTCGGTTTCTTTGTAGCAACCATTCACCACAAGAATGTGTTGAAATGGCAAAAAAACTTCTTCCTTATTCTTCTGGAATTTCTTTGGCAGAAATAAATGATCCTGAACTTTTAAGAGCTACTCCCCTGCCGATAACTATTCCCGGTAATTCCCCAATTAACTTCTTTAAAGAAATAGTAAATATTCCAGGGGTTTGGGAAGCAATTTCCTTAGGTAGGGATATAGATGACAACAAGTTAACAACCAGAGTCGCTGAAGATATGGGTAGAAAATGGGGAAAGCTGGTAGCGACGGCAGACACTCCGTGTAAGCAAAGAATGATTGGGGCAGCAATCGAGGAAGAATTAGCCCAACGATTAGAAAGAGAACTGATGGCTGGTCATGGACCTCTTTACTCACAAGCCATTAACCAATTGGCTTCCCATGAAGGTTTTGGTTTTCTTTTGGAAAAACAAATAATCGAGAGTAAAGAAAAAAGACATTGTGGCGCCTGTCCAGATAAGGGAACTGAAAAATTTAAACCCGAAGAAGTATGCCGAAAGAAATCTTCTGACTAATTTTACTTCTTGTTAATATCAGACAGTTTGGCTTTTTCCTTTAAATCTACAACTAATTATTGTTTTTCCCAAAATCTTTTGTTAGAATATCATTTGTGAAGCAAAACTGCTTCTAAATTGAAGCAGTTTTTTCATTCCAAAAATGGCTCAAGAAATCACTGAAAATAGAATAGTGCCGCTTGATAAGGTCCGAAATATTGGGATTATTGCCCATATTTCTGCCGGAAAAACTACCACCACCGAGCGGATTCTCTTTTATACTGGAAAAACCCATAAATTAGGTTCAACTGATGAAGGGACAGCCGTTACTAATTGGATGATCCAGGAAAAAGAAAGAAAGATCTCTATTGTTTCTGCGGCAGTTACCTGTTTTTGGACACCAACTTCACTTCGTGATGTGGCAGACCAAGAACCCTACCGAATTAATATTATTGATACTCCTGGTCATGTTGATTTTACGGCGGAAGTGGAAAGATCTTTAAGAGTTTTGGACGGAGGAGTGACGGTCTTGGATGTTGAGGAGGGGGTTCAATCTCAATCAGAAACGGTTTGGCATCAGGCGGCTAAATATAAAATTCCCCAGATTTGTTATGCCAATAAAATGGACAAAATTGGAGCTAATTTTGAAAGAACAATCAAGATGGTTCAGGAACGATTTGGAGTTAATACGGCAGTGATGGTTTTACCGATTGGCAAAGAACATGATTTTAAAGGAGTAGTTCTCCTTTTAGAAAGACAAGCTTTAATTTGGGAGAGTGATGAAACTGGAACTCAGTATTTAGTTGAAGAAGTTCCTTCGGAAATGAAAAACCAAGTTGAGGAAGCCCGGCATAGACTAATCGAGCAAATTTGTGCCTCTGATGAGGGGCTTTTAGAAAAATATTTAAATGGTCAGGAACCTTCAATTGAAGATTTAAAGAAAGCTTTAAGAAAGGCCACCATCGCTTTCGAACTTGTTCCTTTTTATTGTGGTTCTTCCTTTAGAAATAAGGGAGTTCAACCTCTTTTAGATGCTATTGTTGATTTTTTACCATCTCCTTTGGATGTTCCTCCTATCAAAGGAATTAACCCTCAAACTAGTAAAGAAGAGTTAAGAGAAGCTAAGAATGAAACCCCCTTTTCTGCTTTAGCTTTCAAGGTCCAAGCTGATCCTCACGTAGGAAGGTTAACTTATTTAAGAATCTATTCTGGGGTTTTAAAGGCGGGGATGCCAGTTTATAATTCAACCAGAGGTTTTTCCGAACGAGTTGGGAGACTTTTGTTGATGTATGCTAATAAAAGAGAGGAAATAAGAGAGGCTTTTGCCGGAGAAATTGTGGCGGCTATTGGCTTGAATAAAACCACTACCGGTGATACTCTTTGTGATCAACCCTTTCCTATTATTCTTGAGTCAATCAAATTTCCCGAGCCGGTGATTTCTTTAGCGATTGAGCCGAAGACAAAAGCAGATCAAGAAAAGTTAGGGATTGCTTTACAAAAATTAGCAGAAGAGGACCCAACTTTCAGGATCAAAGCTGATCGGGAAACTGGTCAAACGATTATTGCCGGAATGGGGGAGCTCCACTTGGAGATTATTGCCGACCGGATGAGAAGAGAGTTTGGAGTTGAAGCGCAAACAGGAACACCCCAAGTTGCTTACAAAGAGACAATTAAAAAAGTGGCCGAAGGTGAAGGAAAATATATTCATCAATCCGGTGGTCGCGGTCAATATGGCCATTGTTTTTTAAGGGTTGAACCTAAAACTAGAGGAGAAGGGAATGAGTTTAGTTCGGAAGTTAAGGGTGGAGCTATTCCGGCCGAATTTATTCCCGCTATTGAAAAAGGAGTTAAAGAAGCAATGGAAAATGGAGTTTTGGCCGGATATCCGATTGTTGATACTAAAGCGGTGGTTTATGACGGAACTTACCATGAAGTTGATTCTTCAGAAATCGCTTTTAAAATTGCTGGCACAAATGCCTTACAAAATGCCGTTAAACAGGCAGACTTGACCTTATTGGAACCAATTATGAAAGTTGAAGTGACTACTCCTGAGGAATTCGTGGGGACGGTAATGGGTGATCTTTCCAGTCGTAGAGCGCAAATCTTAGGAACAGAGAGCAGAGGACCAATAAGAATAATTACCTCTCTTGTCCCTCTGGCGGAAATTCCTGGTTATGCCACAATTTTGCGCAGTTTGACTCAAGGAAGAGCCAGTTATTATATGGAACCATCCCACTACGAAGAGGTTCCTAAAAATATTCAGACCCAACTTCTTGCAAAAAAGATTTGAGTCTGGTATAGTAATAATTGAAAATTTTAAATATTAAATTGTAAATTTAAAAAGGGGGTAAATAAAATGGCAGAAACAAAAAAATTCGAGCGGACAAAACCGCATATTAATATTGGCACTATTGGTCATGTTGATCATGGTAAATCAACCTTGACCGCCGCTATTACCAGAACTTTAGCCAAACAATCAGGGAATCCAACCAAGGCTTTAGATTTTTACGAAGTGGATAATGCCCCAGAAGAAAAGGCTCGAGGAGTAACAATTAATATTCACCACTGTGAATACGAAACAGAAAAACGTCATTATGCTCACATTGATTGTCCTGGTCATGCAGATTTTGTTAAAAACATGATTACTGGTGCCGCTCAAATGGATGGAGCGATTTTGGTTGTTTCTGCTCCGGATGGGCCTATGCCCCAAACAAGAGAACATGTTTTATTAGCCAGACAAGTGAATGTTCCGGCTCTTGTTGTTGCCCTAAATAAAGTTGATATGGTTGAGGACAAGGAGCTTTTGGATTTAGTAGAGATGGAGATTCGAGAACTACTTAATAAATATCAATTCCCAGGAGATAAAATTCCCATTGTCAGGATTTCTGCCTTAAAGGCTTTTGAAGGAGATTCTGAGGCAGAAAAAGGGATTTTAGAATTAATGAAAGCCGTAGATGAATATATTCCTACTCCCGTGAGAGACTTAGATAAGCCATTCCTTATGCCAATTGAGGATGTTTTTTCAATTAAAGGTCGAGGAACAGTGGTTACTGGTCGGGTGGAGAGAGGAAAGGTAAGAATTAATGATGAAGTGGAAGTTGTAGGGATTAAACCCACTAAAAAAATAGTGGTGACGGGAGTAGAAATGTTTAGAAAAACTTTAGATGAAGGTCAAGCAGGTGATAATATTGGTGTCCTTTTACGAGGGGTAGAAAAAGACGATGTGGAAAGGGGCCAGATTTTAGCCAAGCCTGGCTCTGCCACTCCTCATACTAAATTTGAAGCCGAGGTTTATATTCTAACAAAAGAAGAAGGTGGACGCCATACTCCTTTTTTCTCAGGCTACCGACCCCAATTTTATATTCGAACGACTGACGTGACCGGATCAGTAACTTTACCTTCAGGGGTAGAGATGGTTATGCCAGGTGATAATGCCAAGATGACCGTGGAGTTGATTGTTCCGGTAGCGATGGAGGAGGGATTAAGGTTTGCCATCCGAGAGGGCGGTCATACTGTTGGAGCAGGAGCAATCAGTAAGATACTCGCCTGACTTTAAGAAAATTAAAAGTAGGAGAAAGAAGAGGAGAAAGTCCTCTTCTTTTTGCACAATTTAAATATTTAATAATATGCCTAAAGGAAGAATTAGGGTTCGTTTAAAATCTTATGATCATCGAGTGATAGATGAGACGGCGGCTAAAATTATTGAGACCGCTTTATCAACAGGAGCAAGGGTGGTAGGTCCAGTGCCGTTGCCAACCAAAAGAAAATTAATTGTGGTCACTACCAGTCCTCATGTTGATAAGAATGCTCGGGAACAATTTCAGATTCTTACCCATCGTCGGTTGATTGATATTCTTGATTCTACCAGCAAAACAATTGATGGTTTGCAGCACTTAGAGCTTCCGGCAGGAGTTGACATTGAAATAAAAATGTAAAGAGCTGCCCCTGTGTTAAACCCACTTCAATGATATATATCATTGAAGTAATTAGGCTCAAAATTGCTCATTTCCAGCTAAAAATCTTTAAACGATTTTAGAACTATAGAAAAATTTCCTTGGGTAAATTTAAAAAGTGGAAATTATATGTCTAACTATTTGTGGTGGAGGTTCTTCTAAAATATCGGCTAATGGTATTTCGTGAATCCTAAGGGCAGAAAATCCCCGTTTTAAACTGTGTCTTATAAAACCGAGATCAGGAATTAATAAGTCACTTCCGCATTGCCACCGGCCAAAACGTTGGACTTTTTCCATAAAGCTCCTCCATTCCCTCGTCGTCATAAGAGAATCTACTCCCCAAGCGTGATAAGAAGCACCTGAATTAACGATCATCCATTCACCTCGACTAAGAAAATATTTAACTCTCTCTGGCAATTCATCTGTTGAAGCTGTACCTCTAAAATCTACTTGAGGTATATGGACTGACTTTTCTCCTAAGACTACTAAGGAGGAAACCGCGGGAACAAGCAAGGACTCTTTAGTAATTTTCTCACCTGTAAGAATTGAAAGAGCTTCTTCTCGGCTAGTGTTTAATAATTCACCGGCTTCTTCTCTCTCAACCCAAAAAAGAGGCTCGGGAGGAAGCAACTCTTCATCCACAATAGTTTCATACTCAGCCATCCAATCATAAACAACCCAAGAAACTCTCTCAATTTTTGGATTGCGATTTAAGATTTCTCCGACTACTCCCGGAGCAGATTTACTTATTAATGGCTCCTTAAAGGATTCTAAGGAAAAAAGTGGGGTTGGGATAAATAAAGTTTCCTGTCTGACTGCCATAGTGGCGAAATTTTAGCATATTTTTGTCTCATTTGCATTTAACCTCTTTTTCCTTTCTACTTAACAAACACGAGCTTGCAACCGCAAACGAGAGTTTTTAAGTATATACCCATCGTTTTGCTTGCAAACTGGAGTACGATGGGTATATAATATCCTTATTAAAAATGGAGGTGAGGATTTACTAACATAGCTTAGCTTTAAAAATCAGCTTGAAAGCTAGAGTGCCTCGGGCACTCTTTTTAGTGTTAAAATGAAAGCAATTTTGGGTCAAAAAATAAGGATGACGCAGGTTTTCTCCAAAGAAGGGGAAAGATTTCCCGTGACAGAAATTATGGCTGGACCTTGCCCTGTAGCTTTTGAAAAAACTTCTGATAAGGATGGCTACCAGGCTTTAGGGTTGACCTTAGGGGGTAAGAACAAGAAAGGCCAATACAAGTTTTTACGGGAGATAAGATTGGAGAGCAACGAAGAAAAATTTCCAGTAGGAGAAACAATTATAGTTGATCAAGTTTTTAGACCAGGAGATTTAGTTGAGATTACAGGAACCAGTAAAGGTTTTGGATTTACAGGAGTAGTCAAAAGGCATCATTTTAAAGGTGGTCCGCGAACTCATGGTCAGTCGGATAGGGAAAGAGCTCCCGGCGCGGTTGGTTCGGCTACCACTCCAGGACGAATTTTTAAAGGAAAAAGAATGGCAGGAAAAGAGGGAAGAAAGAGGATAACAGTAAAAAATCTTTTAGTAATTTCTATTGATAAACCAAATAATAAAATTTTAGTAAAAGGAGCTGTTCCAGGAAAAGCAAAGGGATTTTTGATTATTAAAAAAACAGGTGAGCAAAAAAATTTTCAAAAAGAAATAATTTTAAATTAAGATGAAAAAAACAGAAATGCAGGCAAAATTATATAGTCTTAAAAACCTTGAAGAAAAAGCTAAAGTTTTACCCAAGGAATTTTTTGGACTCGAAAAGAATGATGTTCTTGTGGCGGAAGCGGTAAGAGTTTATCTTGCCAACCAAAGAAGAGCAAAGGCAAAAGCGAAAACAAGGGCGGAAGTTTCAGGTTCAGGAAGGAAGATTTGGCGTCAAAAAGGAACAGGAAGAGCCAGACACGGAGACAGATATGCCCCTATTTTTGTTGGTGGAGGTGTGGCTCATGGTCCAACTGGAAGGGAGAATTGGCATCTCTCCTTTCCTCAAAAGAAAAAAATGAAAGCTCTAAAAGTCGCCTTAAGTGAAAAATTCCGTCGAGGCGAGCTGGTTTTAATTGACGATTTTAGCAAGGTTAAGAAAACCGGAGAAGCTAAAAAAATGCTTTTGGGAGTTTTAAAGAAATTTTCTTCCACAGAAGAAAAAGATTATCAACCTAAAACAACTTTGGTTTTTGCTAAGGATGAATCTAAATCATTTTTGCCGTTTCGTAATTTGTCTTGGATAAAAGTAGTCAAAGTCGAAAACATCAATCCCTACTTTGTCTTAAATAATAAATTTTTAATTTTTGACCAAGAGGCTTTAGAGCAATTAGTAAAAAAATGAAGAATTTATTATCATAATATGAACATAAAACCGATTATTACTGAAAAATCTTATAATTTTGCCAGCAAAGGTTGGTATACCTTTGCGGTTAATAAGAACCTTACGAAGCCCCAAGCTAAAAAACTTATTGAGGATATTTTTGGGGTGAAGGTTAAGAAGGTAAAAAGCGCAGTTTATAAAGGAAAAACTAAAAGATCATTAAAAACCAGGAGAAAAATAAAAGAACCAGGCTTCAAAAAAATATTTGCGAAATTAGCCAAAGATCAAAAAATAGATATTTTTGAAGCTGGAAAATAAAATGGATAAAAAACTTAAGAAAATTTTAAAGAAAAAAAGCGGCCGAGGGGCCAATGGAAGCGTTTCTTTGAGGCATCATGGAGGAGGTAGCAAAAGATATCTTAGGGAAATTGATTGGAAGAGAGATAAGATCGGAATTCCAGCAAAAGTGGTTGGCATAGAATATGATCCTAATCGGTCTGCTTCAATTGCCCTCTTACACTATCAGAATGGAGAGGAGCACTATATTCTTGCTCCTGAAGGTTTAAAAATTGGAGATGAAGTTAATTCTGGTCCGCAAGTAGAAATCAAAATAGGTAATGCTTTACCTCTTAAGAGTATTCCTGTGGGAATGGCAATTCATTGCCTTGAAATAAAACCTAAAAAAGGAGCCCAGATGGTGAGGGCCGCTGGTAATGCTGCTTATGTAATGGCCAAGGAGAATGGAAAAGTGACAGTTAGGTTGCCTTCAGAAGAGTTAAGAATTTTTCCTGAAGAAGCAATGGCGACAATTGGCCAGGTAGGAAATATAGAAAGAAGAAGCATTATTTTAGGAAAAGCGGGAAGGAAAAGAAGAATGGGAATAAAGCCAACCGTCAGAGGAGTTGCTCAGAATCCTCATTCCCATCCTCACGGCGGAGGTGAAGGTCGCTCAGGAATTGGTATGCCTTCTCCAGTAAGCCCTTGGGGTAAAAAGACCTTAGGATTTAAGACAAGAAAACATAAAAAGTATTCAGATAAGTTAATAATTAAAAGGAGGAGGTAATTTATAACCGTTATAAAATTTATAACCGTTATAAAATTTATAAAAATTGAGTAGAAGTTCTAAAAAAGGACCATATATAGACCAAAAGTTGCTTAAGAAAGTTCTTAAACAAGATCAAGCAGGTAAAAAGGAGCCAATTAAAACTTGGGCAAGGGATTCCCAGATTCCACCGGAATTCGTGGGTCATACCTTTCAAGTTCATAATGGCCGAATTTTTGTGGATGTTTTTGTGAGCGAAGAAATGGTTAGCCATCGTTTAGGAGAATTTTCTCATACCAGAACATTTCATGGTCATGGGAAAGTAGTAAAAAGAGTTTTAGAAAAAACCTAGAACAGAGTAGAGGAATAAATAATATGATTATCAAAGCAAGCACAAAATATATAAGAGAAGGTCCAAGTAAGATAAGACCAGTAGCTCGATTGCTGATAGGTCTGTCGCCTCAAGAAGCCATTTTTAGGCTTTCTTTGATAAGGAAAAGAGCGAGAAAAATTCTTATTAAATTAGTTAGACAGGGAATGGCCAACGCCAAAAATAATTTTAAAATTGAACCCGAAGGCTTAAAAATAAGCAAATTAATTGTAAATGAAGGACCAAGGATGAAGAGATATGATAAGTCGCATGGAGCAAGGTTTGACGGAGGAGTAATCAAGAAAAAATTTTCTCATATTTATTTGATTTTAGAAACAGCAGAGGAAACTTCCCCTTCTCTTTTAAAAGAAAAAGGGACTCAAAGGGGAGTAAGAGAAAATGGGAAATAAAGTTAATCCAACCGCTTTTAGATTAGGAGTAATTTATGATTGGAAAGCGCGTTGGTTTTCTGAAAAAAAGGACTACCAAGAGAATCTTTTAGAGGATATTAAAATCCGAAAATTTTTAATGGATAAGTTAAGATTGGCGGGGATAATCCAAACTGAAATAGAAAGATCAATTCATAAAGTTAAGATTATCCTTTCTGTTTCTCGACCAGGAGTAGTTATTGGGAGAGGTGGTTCAGGATTGGAAGATTTAAAGAGCCAATTAGTAAAACTAGTGACAATTCCTAATCCTGAAAAAAATTTAGAGATTGTGGTTCAGGAAGTAAAAAATCCCGATCTTTCTGCCTATTTTGTGGGTCAAAGAATTGCGGAGCAGGTTGAAAAAAGAATGCCTAGTCGTCGGGTGGTTCTTAAAATGATTGAACGAGTTATGGGGGCAGGAGCTAAGGGAATAAAAGTGGTTCTTAGTGGGAGGATTGGAGGAGCGGAAATTGCCAGAAAACAGATTTACACTGAAGGAAAGATTCCCTTAAGTACTCTTAGAGCTGATATTGATTTTGCCGGAGTTCCTGCCCTAACAAGATCAGGTTTTGTTGGGGTGAAAGTTTGGATTTACAAAGGATAAAAATGCTGGAACCAAAAAAACAAAAATTCAGGAAATTATTTCGCGGGAAAATGAGAGGCGTTTCTTTGAGAGGAAACGAGCTTAGTTTTGGAGAATATGGTTTAAAAGCGCTTGATCGGGGTTGGTTGACCGCTACTCAGATTGAAGCGGCCAGAAAAGCGATTGCTCATTACACCAAAAGAGGGGGTAAAATTTGGATTAGGATTTTCCCCAGCAAACCAGTGACAGCTAAAAGTGCTGGGGTGAGAATGGGGGGAGGAAAAGGGGAAGTCAAGCAGTTTGTGGCGGTCGTAAGGCCAGGAAGGATGATTTTCGAATTAACAGGAGTTTCCCTTGGAGATGCTCAAAAAGCTTTAAATTTGGCAGCGGCAAAATTGCCTTTCAAAACCAAGTTTATAGAAAAAGAAAAGATATGACTAATCAGGTCAAGAAGGTATTATTATGAAAAGGAAAGATTTTATCCAATTAAAAGAATTAAGTTTATCGCAGTTAGAGGATTTAGCTAAAAAAGCGACCCTTGAATCAGCTAAAATTAGACTTGAGGTTAAGAGGGGAAAGATTAAAAATACCCATGCTTGGCTGAACAAAAGAAAAGAGATTGCTAAAATTTTTACTTTAATTTCTGAAAAAAAACTTTTTAAAAAAGAGGTGTAGAAAATGAAAACATTTATTGGAAAAGTTGTTTCTGACAAAATGGAAAAGGTGGCCGTGGTTCAAATCGAATTTTTTAAAAAACATCCGCTTTACAAAAAAAGATTAAGAATTAAAAGAAAAATCCATGCCCAAAATACTATTGGGGCAAAATTGGGTGATCAAGTTAAGATTGTTGAATGTCGACCTATCAGTAAAACGATATTTTTTATAATTACTGAAGTTAGGAAACCTTCTTTTAAGAAAGCTAAGGAGGACAAAGAATGATTCAATTAAGAACAATTCTTACACCAGCAGATAATTGTGGGGCGAAAGCCTTGCGGGTTATCCATATTGATAAAAAAGGTTCAAGGGTGTTTTATGGAAAAATTGGAGATATTGTGACTGCCGTGGTTGATCAGGCAATCCCGATGGGAATCGTTAAGAATTCAGAAATTGTTAAGGCTTTAGTTGTAAGAACAAAAAAAACAATAAGAAGAAAAGATGGAACTTATGTTCGCTTTGATGATAATGCTGGAGTGATTATTGATAAAGACGGTAATCCCCGAGGGACTAGAATATTTGGTCCGATCGCCAGAGAGATAAAAGATTTAGGGTATTCGAAAATTGTTTCCCAAGCCAAGGAGGTAGTTTAAAAATGAAGATTAAAAAGGGCGATAAAATTTTGATTACTCGGGGAAAAGATAGGGGAAAAAATGGAAATGTGGAGAAAATATTTCCAAAGGAAGGGAGAGTTCTAATTCCTGGTCTAAATCTATTTAAAAAACATCTTAAGCCTCAGGGAGAAGGAAAACCTGGAGGAATTATTGAAATTTCCCGACCAATAGACGTAAGTAATGTAGTCTTGATTTGCCCTAAATGTAATCAGCCAACACGAGTTGGTTACCAATTATTAGGAAAAGAAAAATTAAGGATTTGTAAAAAATGTCAATCACCAATAGAAAAGAAATGAGAGAAAATGAATAATCTTTTTGAAAAATTTGAAACAAAAATTAAACCGGTTTTACAAAAAGAATTTAATTTGAAAAGTTCTATGGCTGTTCCTAAGATAAAAAAGGTTGTAGTAAGCATGGGAATTAAAGAAGGAGCGAAAGATCACTCAATAATTGAGAAGATTAAAGAGCAGCTTAAAGCAATTACCGGCCAATTACCAAAGGTTTGTAAGGCCAAAAAATCAATTGCTGCCTTTAGTCTTACTAAGGGAAGCCCGATTGGTCTTGCGGTTACTTTAAGAGGTAAAAGAATGTATGATTTTTTAGAAAAACTTTTTAATCTTGTTTTGCCGAGAGTGAGAGATTTCCACGGAGTTTCTCTTTCTGGGTTTGATGGAAGGGGAAACTATAATTTGGGGATTCCAGAAATTATAGTTTTTCCAGAAATAGATTTCAGTAAAGTTGACAAAATGAGAGGTTTGCAGATAACAATTGTTACAAATACCGAAGATAATAATAAAGCTCACCGTTTATTAGAGGAGTTAGGAATGCCCTTCCAAAAAATTTAAAATTTTAAATTTGAAATTTAAAATAGAATACGATGGCAAAAAAGTCAAAAATTATTAAACAAAAAGAAAAAAAGAAGTTAAAATTTGAAATAAGGTTTAGAAACCGGTGCAAACTTTGTGGCCGACCGAGAGGTTATATGAGGTTTTTTGGCCTTTGTCGTCTTTGTTTTCGGAAATTGGCCCACAAAGGGGAATTGCCGGGAGTTATTAAAGCTAGTTGGTAGGAGAAAAATATGACTGATCCAATCGCCCAGATGGTTTCAATAATCAAAAATGGCTATTTAGCAAGGAAAAAAGAATTACAAATTCCTTATTCTAAGTTTAAGGAAGAGATTTTAGATGTTTTGCTAAAAGAAGGATTTTTAGAGAAAGTGAAAGTAGAAGAGCCGAGAAAAAAAATTATGGTCAGTTTAAAATATAAGGAAAGAAAACCAGCCTTAGATGATATAAAGTTAATCTCTAAACCTGGGTTAAGAGTTTATAAAAGATCAAAAAATCTGAAGAAAGTTATGGGGGGGCTGGGTATAAAAATTGTTTCTACTTCTTCCGGAGTGATGACTGATTCTCAGGCTTTTAAAAAAAAGTTAGGAGGAGAAGTAATTTTGGAAGTTTTCTGATTAATTTAAATTGAACTAATATGTCAAAGATAGGCAGAAAACCAATCATAATTCCCCCTGAAGTTAGGGTAGAGATTTTGCAAAACGAAGTAGTTATCGCCGGGCCTAAAGGAAGTCTTACTTTAAGAATTCCGGCAGGGGTTAAGGTGGAAAAAACGGATTCTCAAATTTCAGTTTCAAAGTTAACCGAAGAAGAAAAAATTAAGATGTT
>Ga0172366_10003210_pt1 | contig 12863 bp, 10 predicted proteins | sample LakKivSesite69cm_FD_114533 | JGI IMG/M metagenome (GOLD analysis project Ga0172366, IMG submission 114533) | Sediment microbial communities from Lake Kivu, Rwanda - Sediment site 69cm | ecosystem: Environmental > Aquatic > Freshwater > Lake > Sediment | place: Rwanda: Western Province, Lake... | reverse complement strand
GGTTATCATATTCCATATCGACACCGATATCACCCTGGCCCTCTTCCGACCGGTTTGCACAGGGTAGATCGCTATAATGCTCTTGCCGTTCGCAAGCTCGCTCAGGGCCTTCTCCATATCGCCGAGGGACGAGAACACGATCTCCTCCTCGGTCATCACGTCCACGAAGACCTTCTCCATATTATATCCCCCTGGATCACCGCCAGCGGAACCGTCCGCCAACGACTGGGCACGCCTTTCCACTAGAGGGATAAATAGGGTTCGCTCAACCACGTCTAAATTGGGCTTGAGCTTCGATCGGCCGTGAGACTCTACCTGTCTGCGGAAGCAAACCGTCGGCGCATCTCACACCATCATGGTTGCCACTTCCCCCTGAGACATCGAGAGGCCGATGCCCAGGAAGCCCCTCGCCGTTATCCCTTCTCCCGCCAGCCGCATGCCAAGCGGAACGCTTATATCTCGGACAGCGAAATACCGTGAAGGCTGGATGTGGTACCTTCGTGAGCGCTGCTCCCAAGCCTCGTACGTGGGCGATGCTTGGGTTTGTTTTGGCCTCTCTTGCCTTCGCCGCCGAGCCCGGGCTCGCTCTTGAGGACGGGCGGATCGGGGTCCTGTACATCGGCTGCGTAGCCCGATCGCGCCCCTTCTGGCTCATGAGGTCGGACCCCCTTTTCCGCATGGGCTTCGTGCAGGCCACCCTGCGCGACTGGGCCGCCGTCGGCCCGATGGCCGCCTCCAGCGAGGCCCAGGTGCACAGGATGGTGAGGGCGCAGATGCCCCGTACACTCGCGGACCTAACGACGAACTACGACGTGATAGCCATGCACAACGCCAACGTGATCGCCGTTGACCCCCATATAGCGAAGCTTGCCCAAGCAGTCTCCGAAGGAGGGCTTGGCCTGTTGATGTCAGGGGGATGGGAGTCCTTCGGCGGCTCGGGCTCGACGTACCCACCCTGGGGGGAGACCTTCATCGGAAAGCTGCTGCCCACGGAGGACATCGTCGGGGTCTGGGAGCAGTCCGGTCGCCCGGTCATCGATGAGCCGGACCACGAGGTCATCAGCAGCCTGCCCTGGGATTTCAGCGATCCGGATCTCGCAGCCGAGGCAAAGTGGCACCACAACCCAGTAACCTTGAAGCAGGGCGCCGAGCAGCTGGCGCACGTGATCACGGGCCTGGGACGGAAGGACCCACTCATGATCGCATGGGCCCTTCAAAACGATGCGAGGGTCTTCGCACTGACGAGCGAGATCCACTGCCTTTTCTGGCAGGGCGGGGCGTACGGCAACCCGTGGAAGTACGGCTATGACTTCGGCTGCAACCTCATGATCTACCTGGACAACCGGCCCGTGCCGCAGGACATCAACCTGGTCCACATCGCCAGGGCCAAGATGTTCGAGGTCGAGACCAGGAGGTCGCTGCTGATGGCGCTTCTGGACTTTTGCGAATCATTCGGAGCCAGCACCCGCAGCCTCATGCCGAGGTTTGAGGAGATAGACCAGGTGATCGCCCAGGCCATGCCGGAGTACCTGCAGCTCCAGTTCGAGGACATGCTCGAGAGCTACCGCATCGCGGACGAGATGTTAGCCAAGGCGGAGGAGGAAGGAGTCAATCTGAAGAACCGCACCCTCCTTTGGGTCTACGTGATAGAGTGGCTGGCCGTGACCGGCACCTCGATGGTCTGCGGGTTCCTGCTCTGGTCGCTGATGATCCGCCGCAGGCTCTACCGGGAGGTTAGGACCACCAGATTCGAGATATAGCTGCGTGGACAAGCGAGAAATGGTACCTCGGGGCAAGTGTCCCGGAGCAAGTGTCTCGGACCAAGTGTCTCGGACCAAGTGTCCGACTCCGCGGCCTCGGCCAAGGCAAGTCACCCAAGCTAGCTGGCGGAAGCACCACCCGAACTCCTTGAAACCCGGTCACGGCCACCGTTCCCAGCTAGCCGGGATTGTCGGAATCCGGCAGCAGACGGGTGGTGCCCATCGCCCTGTAGAGCCTTCTTTTCACCATCAGCGTCCACACTATGGAGCCAGTCGCCATCAGGCTAGCGGTCACGACAAACCACTCAATCACGAAGACCCAGAACAGGGCAGCGTTCTTCACCTCCACCGCCATGCCCTGTCCCGCCTTCATCATGTCCAGGGCCTGTTTCATGTATTCCGATGACCCCGCGAAGTCTTGAGACACATAGGCCGAATAGGAGGACGATCTAACGGCCTCGACCTCATCGAGCAGGGCCTCAAGCTTGGTCGTACTGACTCTGAACCGGTCGACGAACTCAATCATGGAAAGAAACAACAGGCGTTCGTCGTGGTAGATCCTGAAGAGCCGCCGCAGCTCGTGAACGACATAGGGGTCGCTCGGAAGCTCAAGGCGCACTGAGAAGTAGACCATGTTCGCGCACATATCGTCGAAGAACCCCCACTCCTCAATGTTGGGATTGTCGAGCACCTCGAACGGAGTCATGAATCCCAGGGACCTTCCCACGCCGAAGTCGGCGTAAGCAAGGATCGGCCACCTATCCTTGACGTCGGCTTCGGCTAGGAGATGTCCACCCTGTCGTACAGCGACCGCGTTAAGGGAGTAGTGGAAGGGTGCTATCTTTGACCAGGGGAGGCTGGCGATCAGCTCGTTGTCGGGGTCGGAGACGACCAGAGGAAAGAAGAACGGCTTCAGATAGAGCCCCTCGATCACATCGACGGGCAGGATGCCGCCGATCGAGGTCCCCGCCCAAGATGGGTATGAGTTGGTGGTGCCGCCGAAGCTCGTGTGCCCCCCGGTCATCATGTAGCCCAGTCCATCCTTCACGACGGAATCGGACATCATCTGGATCTGCTTGTCGGTGAACGCGAGGAGCTGGATGTTGGCGTATATGACCATGTCGTAGTTGTCGGTCATCTGCTTCGCCGTCCTGGGGTATCTCAGATTCATGTAGCGCCTGATCTGATCCAGCTGCGACCCGAAAACCTCGTACGGGACGATCGCGGTCTGAAGCAAGGGATCCTCGAGCAGGTATTGGGGCCTGCCGCCGTAGGGCCACTGCCCGACGTAGAGGACCCTGGCCCTCCCCGTCGCGGTATCTGTCCTCGCACATGCGGGCGACAGCAGGATCATGGCGATGCAAGCTACTCGGATGGGCATCGGGACCATGCTGATGTGATGTTCGGCCATGGCATTCTGACCTCAGCCCGGATCTAGGTACGCCCGTTCGAGCAGCCTGGCGCTAGGTTGTGTACGGTGCGCCCCAGACGCGCTTCACCCGGGACTCCTGCAACCTCAAACCGTGGGCACCGCAAACTAGAAAAGGTTACCGGGGCAATCGTTCTGCGTGAGCGCCGAAGCGGAGAAGGCTCCGGGACCGCGCCCCCCGCCCCTCCTTGGGTATGCCGCGAGGGCGGCGAAGCTTGAACTTGAACCATTCTCCTACGAGCCACCGCAACTGGGGGATGATGATGTCCGGGTCTCCGTAACCCACTGCGGCGTTTGCTACTCCGACGTCCACGCCATCGACGACTACTTCGGACTCACCACCTATCCCTTCGTGCCCGGCCACGAGATCGTCGGCCATATCTCGGAGGTGGGCCCCGCGGTCACCGGGCTGAAGAAAGGGGATAGGGTTGGCATAGGGTGGCAGGGCCGCTCCTGTATGCGGTGCGAGTGGTGCCTGCAGGGAAAGGAGCACCTCTGCACGGACATCAAGCGGTCGGGAACGTGGACTCCCTACGGCGGTTTCTCATCCTCCGTTTCGGTGGACGGTCGTTTCGCATATCCATTGCGAGAGGGCATGCTTTCCGAGGTTGCCGCGGTGCTACTGTGCGCCGGGATCGCCGTCTACTCCCCGCTCAGATCGTACGCGGCCGGGGCCTCCACGAAGGTCGGGGTCATCGGCGTGGGCGGCCTGGGCCATCTCGCCATCCAGTTCGCGCACGCGCTGGGCTGCGATGTCACCGCCATTTCCTCATCGCCCGGGAAGAGGGAGCAAGCGATAGCCCTGGGCGCGGACCACTTCATGGTGGCGGGAGACCAGACGAGCATTCGGCAGGCGAAGTTCAGCTTCGACCTTCTGCTGTACACCAGCCACGGCGAGACCGATTGGACATCCCTCCTGCTCACCATCAAGAACAAAGGAAGGCTTGTCATGGTCGGCTTCTCCCCCGTTCCGGTGGCGTTCGAGCCGCTGGACCTCGTAGTACACGAGCAGTCGATCACCGGTTCCTTCCTTGGCAGCCGGGCGGCGATGCGGGAGATGCTTTCGTTCGCGCAGGCCTGGGGCATCAGGCCCGTGATCGAGCTGATGTCCATGGCGCGGGTGAACGAGGCGATTCGCAGGGTGAGGGAGGGAAAGGCACGCTACCGGATCGTACTCTTCAATGACGCGCGGTCGGGGGACACCTAGGGCCCTTCCCACCCCGTCCCTCACAGCGGCCGTCAGCAAGACGGGCGAGCGGCAACCCTGTGCATCGACACGCTGGCGTAGCAAGCTGGTGGCGTGGCGGATACCTTGTTGGGATCCCCTCGATGCACCGGCAAGCAATGGCAGTGGATGCTGCCACAGGGCGAAACGCCACACCTACGCGTCCTGGTGCCTGATGCCCTGGCCGCCCTGTACCCTCACCGCCGGTTCCGCCCGCCCCGCATCGCCCGGCTCCGGCCATCTGCCTACATCCCGAAGCACCCCCTCTGAACAGTCGTGGATTGCCAGCGCCGAGCGTCCATATTCCCTGAAGACCCCTTCATCAATCATGACTTGCAGGTTGGAGACTCGGAAACCTCTCACGTTTGCCAGGGTGGCATAGGAGGGCTTCCGCGCGTACAGGCTGATCCGATCGTCATTGGGATTGGCCCTTCCCCCGGCGTGCTTCACCCGATCCGAGTAGTCGAAGCCCTTTGCCACCCTGAAGCTGATGTTCTCAAGGGTCAGATCTTCGATGGGGCTCTCCCGCATCCCCTGGACCAGTATGCCGTTGTCGCTGTGGATGTGGATATCCCGCAGGATCACATCCCTGATCCTTCCCGTCGGCGAGGAGTCCGTCCTCCTCTCGACATCGAGGAATACCGGGTATATGGCGTGGCGCAGCCGCGGGGCGTTGACATCCAACGGATTTGCCAGGGTCTCAATGGAGATGTTCGAGAAAACCACTCTCTCCACCGTCCCCCCGTCTTTTACGTAGATGCCCAGTCCGACGGTTGAGTTCCTCACCGTGCAGTTCGTGATGAGGATGTTGCGGAAATCGGCGCTGGACTCCGTCCCAAGCTTGATCGCGGTTGCGATGGATTCGGTATTGCAGTTCGTCACCACGATGTCCTCGCACGGATGGCCGTCGCGGGCCTTCAGGCATATGCAATCGTCTCCCCCCAGGATATTGCAGTTGGCGATGCGCACGTTGCGGCATGAATCGGGGTTTATCCCGTCCGTATTGGTCCTGTAGAAGTTGTTCAGGATCGTTACGCCATCAACCACGGCGTCCTCGCAGCGGTACAGGTGGAGGGTCCAGGCGTCGCTGTTCCTCATCGTCACATCGCGGATGCGCACGTTGCGACATTCCTCAAACATCACGAGCCTGGTCCTGAACGACGGCATCCGCTCGTCCTCGTGCCCGGGCCTCCTCCCCAGATCGCCTGTCGTCTGACCATCGATGATGCCACGGCCCTGGATGGACACTCGCTCAGCACCCCTTGCGCCTACCAAGACGGGCTGTTCGGGATAGTCTGAGGGATCGCCCGATGCCAGAAGGATGGCCCCGGCATCCAGATGCAGGCTCACATCCCCGCTCATCGCTATGGTGCCACAGAGATACCTCCCCGGCGGGAGGTACACGGTCCCGCCCCCCGACCCATGGCATTCATCGATCGCCCTCTGCACGGCATCGGTAGCCTTGGATCTCCCGTCATCGGGCGCGCCGAGATCGCGAACGTTGTACATGCCGCCTGTCCTGCCCGGGCGCTCTTCTTATCTCTTACACATATCGCATGCCGCCGTGGAACCACGCGCTCCACCTAGCCTTCCGGGAGCATCCTAGTCGTGCGGGCCTCACGGTAGAGTCGTCTCCTGACCATGAGCGTCCACACAAGGAGGCCGGAGATGATGAGGACGCTGGAGGTCAGAGTCCATTCTATGACGTAGACCCAGAACAGCGATTGCCTCTTCAGCCTCGCGGCCTGCATGTTCACGTCGATCCACATCGCGTGAACCTCCTCAAACACGGCCGCGGCGCCGTCGTAGTCGTCCTCGACGTAGAGGCTCTCGGCATGCTTCTCCACTTCCTCTATTGCATCCAGCTCTTCGTAGAGCCTCATGGTATTCGCCCCAAACCGCTCGACGAACTCAAGAAGCGAGATGAGCATCGAGGCCTTCGCGATATGGGTGTTTATCTCCTCCCTGATCCTGTGCGCCCGGTAGAGGTCAACCGGTATCTCCTTGTCCGCCGCAAAATACGTCAGGTAGATGAGGAAATCCTGGAACCAGTCCCACTGCATCATCCTGTTGGTCGTCCCCCTGCTGCCGAAGATCTGGGTCTCCCCCGTCACCTTCCCCTTTCCGTAGCGCCAGTACCCGATCCAAGGATTGGTGAAGTCCGAGATGTACGCCTCCGCCACGACCACGGTCCCCTCCTTGGCCACGACCTCGTTCATCAGCTCCACTGGCCCCGCTTGGCCCCAAGGCAGATTCGCCAAGCGGTTGCCCTCCTCCAGGAACCTGACCTTGTGTGGCATTGAGCGTCCGTGGGTGAAGCGCGGGATGCATTCGAAGGGCAGTATGACCTCCATCATCGTATCGCCCCATGATAGGTAGTAGCCCCCCTTCTCGCCTCCCCACGAGGCATCGCCTCCCCACATGGAGAGATGAAACCCCTCCAGCTCGACCGCCTTGACGAACCAGTCCATCCACTTTGCATCGAAGTAGACGGCCTGGTAGTCCGGTGCACCACACGCGGCCTCATGGAGAACGGCCACGTCGTAGTTGTCCAGAAGGTATTGGTAGTTCCTTGGCATGTATATCCTCATCGCCCGGTTGATCACGTCAGCATCCATGCCGAGGCTGCCAATCGAGTAGTGGCCGGGCATGGGAACAGGGTGGGGATTGATTGCTGGATCTGCACCGAGCATCCTGTCGGTGATGGAGCCCTGTGCCAGCCCTCTCGATATGTAGAGCAGATCGATCGCCTTGCCTTCAGCACCGCTGACCGAGAGATAGGCAGCAATCAGCAGCGACAGGGCTCTTGCGGGACGCAACTCCATTATTCGTGCCACGTTCCGCTCAAGAAGGTTATTGAGACGCTTTCCTGGCAATCAGCCGGGACGCACAATGGCGAGATCATCCCGGCGTCCACACGTAGTTGGCATATCTGCAGCACAGTTGGAATCCCATGATGCAGGCTCGTGCCCAGACGCTAGCAGCCCAAGTCCCGCGCAGCGTGCCCGTCTCTGCCGAACTCCAAACCCAAGAGGCAGCAGACGGCAAGAACCGTCCACACCCTCAATGCCCAGACGAAGATCATGAATAGGCACAAAGGTTCATCGAAGTGGAAAGACCAAAGACCTTCAAATGACCCGAGATACTCCATACTCGCCCCAAGCGCGAGGCCGCAGGCCATCACGCACAGGCACCACCCCACGGGGTGTGTGTAACAGTAGTAGAGGCTGGCCAGGCTCATCAGCCCGTACCCGAGGATCACGGGCCACCCCATGACCTCCGAGTACCCCTCGGCCCAAACCAAGACCGCAACCATGATGACGGACACAAGGGGCAGGCCAACGCCGAACCGTCCTCTGTGCTTCAAGGAGAGGAACCCATGACAGTAGGTTGCGCCAACGACGATGAGTGCCACGAAGAGCCCCCACCCAGATACGGCAAGGGGTGAGGGAGTCCCCTTGTCGAAGTAGGTGAAGACCCCCGCCGATGTGTGGGCATACTCATCCAAGATTGCCACGACAATCGTCACACCCAGAAGGCCTAGGAACTCCGGCGTCCTCCATCGCGAGGCCATCCACAACGTTGCGGCCGAGGCACACCCAAGCCCGGCGAGAAACAGGAACGGTCTCAGAGCTTGGTAACCCCCCACAAGGAAGGCAACCAAGTTTACGCAGATCAGAGCGAATGCCATGGCCAGGTTAAGAATCCTGCCCCCGCCCTTCGCGTTGCCTGCGCCATCCTCGTCTGATCGCATGGGGCTCTTGAATTGGACCACTCTCCCCAGACGGGACCGTTCCCCCTATTAAAGTTGCGTGGAACTGTCAACTCAGTCCGTCTTCCGGCCCAGCATCCGGCTTTGAACGGCCACCTTTTTATGCGCGGGAATGGAACCCGGACCGATCTGGGAGGACTCGGTTGTGAGCTTCATCCTCGACCCTCCAGCGCTCTTCCTGCTGGGCATGGCTGTCTACTACATCTCGAGAAGGTTCAGGCTGGACATCAGGACCACCCTGTTGATGGGCGCTGTGATATCGCTGGGCATGTTTGTGGGAGGCAGCACGCTGCTCTATCTGGACATCATAGATTGGCCCCTGCCCCCGACCGAAGGACCCGTGTGGATGTTCCATACGAACTACACCGGGATCGCCAAGGCCGATGTGCCGGTCGCCCTGGCAGTCTTCATGCTTCTGGTCTACCCCATCTGGCATCTCATGGGATACCTCCTCGCCCTGCGCATGGACGTAGGCTCGTTCCTGATTCCGGTCGTCTCCTACGGGGACGTGAAGAGCCGCCGAGAGAGGCCCGAGACAAGATTCGCGGTGCGCAGAGGCAAGTCCGGTCGCCAGATGACGAGGGAGGCGATCGAGGAGCTGGGAGGCATCAAGAGCTTTGTGAAGGGAGGCGACAGGGTCGTGATAAAGCCCAACATCTGCGGGGGCAACCCCCAGATAGCTGGCTCATTCACCCGCATCGAGGTCGTGGACGAGCTCGTCAAGATGGTCCGGGAGGCCGGGGCCAGCCCCGTCGTGGTTGACTCGAACATGATCTGGACCAAGTTTGACCCCGTGGCGGAGGCCGAGGGCTGGAAGGAATGGGCCAAGCGCGAGGATGTGCCTTTGATCAACCTGAATCGCGCCAAGAGGATACGCTTCAATTTCGGCCGGGACAGCTCGGTAGGAATAGTCCCGGTCTCCCGCGAGATGGTCGAGGCAGATGTCATCATTTCAGTCCCCGTCATGAAAACCCATCTGCTTACCAACGTCACCCTGGGCATGAAGAACATGTACGGGACCTTCCCTCAGGAGAACAAGGCCAAGTTCCACAGGTTCGGCATCGAAAACGTGGTCTACGAGGTCAACAGGGCGTTCACCCCACACCTCACCCTCATCGACGGGACGGTGGGCGGGGAGTGCTTCGGGCCCCTGTCCTGCAAACCGCTGAACTATCAAACCCTGATAGCGTCCAACGACGTGGTGGCCGCCGATGCTGTGGCGTGCATGTTGATGGGATACCAGCCTGAAACGGTTCTTCACATAAGGAAGGCTCATCGGGAAGGACTCGGCAACGGTGAGCCGGCATTCGACCTCAGGAACCTGTCCTCTGCCCATCCAAAGGATGGGAACTGGGAGAAGCCCGACCCGAAGGTGACGGCCTTCTACGAAGCCCTCGTTGAGGCGTCCCTTCACCTCCCTGGGATGCAGGACTTCTTCGATGGGGCCGCGGACTTCGCCCTCTTCGGCCTAGCCACACTGCCGATGGTCAAGGACCTGACTCCCCAGACCGAGAAGCTCTTCAATGACGTTCTAGGAGGACTTTTCAGAAGCGGCTTCACGGGCAGGAAATGGACAAAGGATGACCTGGACAAGTTCACTAGGCTCACCCAGACGTGGGCCAGTCAATGATCTCTAGCCACACCATCAGATCCGTTTCCCTTCGGAAAGCCAAGGCCCCAGAGGGCCAGCCATCAAGACTCGGGCCAATGCTAGGCCGAGAGCCGTCTCAGGCCCCACTGCCGCTGCAAATGGTTCGTCATCATGCCTACCCGATCAGAGATCGGCTAGGAAAGCCCCGAGCCGCCGCGAGCAAGGTCTATCGGGATGCCTGCGGTTCGCGTTCCGATGCCTGTCTACCCCTCATAACTTGGATAGGGGCAGGCGGCCATTTCTGTGGAGCGTCGAGGTCAGGGCGACCATTCCCTTCCGGTAGTGATCGGGGTGAATGTCCTCGGTCATTCCCACTATGAAACCGGAGCCGTCTCCCATTTCCTTCATCAGATGAAGGGTGAACTCCCGTATCTTCTCCCTCGTTTCCAGGAAGACCACCTGTGGGAAGTTCAGCCAGAGGACCTTTCCTGGCCAAGCCTCCCTGGCCTCGGATATGGGAAGGTTTCCCATCGGCGGGGGCGTGAATGCCTCGATGGCATCGAGCTTGGTCTTCCCAATAAGGCCCTTGAGCGATTTCAGCCTGCCATCCATGTGGGATATGACCTTCTTTCCCCTCTTCTGCAGAATGGTCGTGTACTTCTGGTAGTACGGAAGACAGTACTTCTCGAAGAGGTTTGCCGGCATAAGTACTTCGTCGATGTTGTCAGGCACCCAGACGATCTCCGCGGGGGACTCGGCCACGATGCTGCATATCTCGGTGAAGCTTCGATCGGCTATGGCCACCGTCTCGTCAAGGGCCTTGCGGTGGCGATGCAGCATCACCGCGAACGTCCTGTAGCCGAGGAAGTACACAATGAGGTGCATAAGGGGGGTGCGGCTTGTTCCCACCGTGACAACCCCGTCTCCCCCAAGCTCGGACTCGAGCCTCGCGTAGTTGTCGTGGTCGGGCTGGTAGGTCATATCCTCGATCATGAAGTTCAGCACCTCAAGATCCTCGACGCTCTTGACGGCGTGCTCAACCCGCCATCTGCCTCCGGGGTTTTGGAAGGTCATGTTGATCCTGCTTTTTGACCTGAGGTTTCCCATGGGCGTGATGATGTCCGTTATCTCGTGGTCACCCTCGGTCCGGGACTCCTGGCTGACATGTGGCGAGTCGGTTTTGTGGACCGAACAATGGACGTCGAGGCCGACACCCATGTTCCTGAGCCTTCGCTCGAAGCTGCCGCGCGGCAGGAAATTCGAGTAGATCAACTGGGGGATCCTGTCGGGCGTGTCGCCATCGAGGACTGCCCTGACCCGGTCTCTTGCGTTCATCTGGACACCAATCGAATGCTGTCTCTGAATCCCCCATGCCTAGATAGGTCTTGACGCCGTCCTATCGGCTCTTGCCAAGTCCGTCTTCCTCTTGTCCTGAATTCCTCCACGCTCAAGAATGATGGCTGCGGGTTGTGTTCGCATGATGGTGGAGCCGAACAACCGCCAACCTCCAGACGCACTATCGAGACCTGATTCCCTTCAGGGAGGCCAAGGCCCAGAGGAGGCCGTAGACCAACCTCGATTTCCAGTCCTCGGGCGGAGGATAGTACATCACATGCGGCTCCGGGAAGGGGTTGGATATGTCGTGCCCGAACCTGTTCTTGGCATGGCGGTAGTACCATGTCTCCAGAAGCCTGCGATCAAGTCTCCTCAGCCCCGGTTCCAGCTCGTTCCTCTCCTCGAGACGCCGGCTCTTCTTCAATCCCAGGAAGGCGTGGTAGCAGTTCAGAACCAGCACAACGGGCCTCCGGCCCTCCGTAACCAGCCGGTCGATCGGAACCTCCCGGACCTGCGTCAGGTTGTTCCTTCCTCGTTTCCCTCCCCAAGGGAACGGGCCTTTCGGCGATGTGGTGTATGCGACATCCCTGGCCTCTGGATCGGCGGTCTGGAGGTAGACCTCGATGCCATGTCCGGCATGCCTCACCAAGCCCACCGATGAGACCACGACCTTCTCCATCTTCCCGGTATCCGTGTTGAAATGGATCTGGATCTGCTCGTAGTCATGGTCATGATCCTTGTTCAGTTGCTTCCATGTGCAGTCTTGCCTTCTCCAGTAGACCTCGAAAAGGAGGCACAACCGTTGATTCCTGGGGTCCATCACCAGCCGATGCGCCATGAACTCTGGGGGATTGGGCCTGCCGCCCTCGCCTTTGGTATCCAGGATCACAGGCTTGAAGTCCCCTGCAAGCTCGCGACAAAAAGCCACGACAAGACCGGGGGATATGAAGGGATCCTCAGGGTCATTCTCAATCTGGTACTCCACCCCTTCGATCTTCAATCTAGACATCATACCCGTCACCCGTCCTGCTCAAGTCACCCACGTCAACGAGGTGGCACTCCTTCCTGACATAAAAGGATTCCCCACAAACAACCTACCGCCGAGTCCCTGCAGATCCATATCTCCTCTGGTCGAGTCCCTTGATCATGGCCGACTCCGCGAGTGTCAAGGTTTCGGTTGATATGGGTCATACCGTGAACCCTCATTGCAGGCACCCTCTCCGGGATCTGACATCCACACGACCGCCCGCAGGAAGAGACGGGAAGAGCGCAATGGTTATATCGCAGCATGCCGATACTTTGGCCCCGTGGGATGACAGGGCTATCACCCGGTCGCCCCGCCCTAGCACGGACTTCCACCAGGAGGTGATGACATAACTGGTCACTGGGCGGACCTCGCGCAGATGAAGGATAGAGTCCGACCGGAAGGACGGATGGTTCACGCCCTTTGGCTGCTGGGCGTCATTTTCGTGATACTGGGGGTCGTCAGCGATGCATTCAACCGCCGCATAGGTTTGGAGTCGGGCACATGGCTACTGCTGGCGATCGCCATGTTCCAAGCCAGCATGGTCTCGGGAATCGAGTGGGCAGTGGCTTGGTACCCGAGGACTGCACGGCAAGTGTGATCTGTGGGTTCACACCGTCTGGTACGCCGTCCGGCATGACGCGCAACCTTGTTAGGTAAAGGGACTTATGTTACACTTTTTCTCTTCGTCCTCTTCTTTCTTTCTGGTCACTCCTCTCAACAGATG
>Ga0172366_10003206_pt1 | contig 12870 bp, 12 predicted proteins | sample LakKivSesite69cm_FD_114533 | JGI IMG/M metagenome (GOLD analysis project Ga0172366, IMG submission 114533) | Sediment microbial communities from Lake Kivu, Rwanda - Sediment site 69cm | ecosystem: Environmental > Aquatic > Freshwater > Lake > Sediment | place: Rwanda: Western Province, Lake... | reverse complement strand
GTTCTTTTGGGGCGGGCTGGTCGTGCTTATCGGCCTGTCCATCATCCTGCATTCGCTCGGCATCCGGTTTCCCCTGTTCCGCTTCGCGCTCGGCGCGCTCTTCCTGTGGCTGGGCGCGACGATCATTGTCGGCGGGTTCCGCCAGGTCGGCAAGCGCCGCACGACAGTCGCGTTTGAAGAAGGCGCGGTCGAAGGCCGCCTGGGCCAGCGCGAGTACAACGTCATCTTCGGCAGCGGCGTCTTCGACCTCACCGGCATCAAGCCCGAAGGCAAGGACGAACGCGTCGAGGTGAACGCCATCTTCGGCCAGGCCCGGGCGATCGTTGACTTGAACTCGCCGGTGCGCGTCGAGGGTTCGGCGGCATTCGGCCAGGCGGTTTTCCCGGACCGGGGAACGGTCAGCTTCGGCGACCGGGTCTTTGACTCGCCGAAGTACCGCGGCGGCGAACCGGCGCTGGTGGTGAAGGCTTCGGCCGTCTTCGGCCAGGTCGTGGTCGAGGGCGTGCGCAGCGCTCCCCGCACCGACACCGTGCCCGAACCTTCGGGCCAGTAGCCGGCGCCTCGTCCGTCATTCGCCGTTCGCCGTTCGCCATTCGACACTCGGCGTTCGGCATTCGGCATTGCCGCGCCGCCGGCCCGTCGTCTTCCGCCCGCCACGGCGGCTCGACGACGCAGACGAACTCGAGCGTACCGCGGCCGGTATTCTCAATCCATTGCACCGCGCGCGGCGGGATATAGACCGCGTCGCCCCTCCTCACCGTCCGCGACTCGTCTCCGACGTGCATCCGGCCCGTTCCCTTCGTCAGGTAGTAGACTTCCGCCTGTTTCAGCCGGTGCGGCCGGGAGGCCCGGCGCGGCGCGACCCGCGCCACCGCCAGCGAGTGGCCGATGCGCGCCGCATCGCGTGCCGGGTGCAGCAGCTCGCGCAGCCGCGTGCCGTCGGCCGCGGTCATCTCGGGACAGGCCTCGTATGCCTTGACAAGCATCAGCAGCCGCACGTGCGACGGCCCGTCCCGGGCGGCGAGCAGAATCGAAGGTCGCTCAAGCGTCCGGACCGACGGTTCGCGCCCCTACTCCAGCGTACCCGCCGCGGCTTCGGCCGCTTCGAGCAGCTCGCCCGCCTTCACCGCTTCGGTAAGGTTGTTGATGTCGTAGTGCAGCGGCCGGTCTTCCACCATCGGTGCGACGTACTTGCGCACCACCTCGTAGGCCGCCTGCGTGCCCCGGCCGAGCCGCAGCGGCTTCTTGAACTCGACCGCCTGCGCGCCCGCCATCAGCTCGATGGCGACAACATACCAGGCGTTGTCGAGAATCTGCTTCAGCTTCAGCGCCGAGGTGAACGCCATCGAGACGAAGTCCTCCTGGTCGGCCGCGGCCGGTATCGAGCCGATTGACGCGGGCGCCGAGAGTATCCGGTTCTCACAGATGAGCATCCCCTGCGTGTACTGGGTGAGCATCAGCCCGGAAAACATCCCCGCGCCCTTGGTGAGAAACGCGGGCAGGCCGCAGGACAGGTTGCGGTTGAGCAGCCGGTTGGTGCGCCGCTCGGAAAGGACCGCGATCATCGTCACCGTCGTGCCGATGAGGTCGAGCGCGAGACCGAGCGGCGTGCCCTGAAAATTCGCGCCGGTGAGATACGCCTTGTCGTCCGGGAAGAATACCGGGTTGTCGCCCACGCCGTTGAGCTCGGTTTCGAACATCCCCGTCGCCCAGCGCAGCGCGTCCTTCGCGCCGCCGACGACCTGTGGCGTACTCCTCAGGCTGTACGCATCCTGCACCTTCTTGCCCTTCTGCAGCAGCATCTCGGAATCGGCGGTGAGCCGCCGGATATTGGCCGCGCAGGTGATCGCGCCCGCGTATCCGCGCGCGCGGTGGATACGCTCGTCATACGCCGCCATATTGGCGTTGACGACCTCGAGCGTCAGCGCGCCGGCTACTTCCGAAGTCCGGTAGTAGCGCGACGCATCGAACAGCTCAAGCGAACCGAACCCGGCGGTCATATTCGAACCGTTGATCACCGCCAGCCCGTCGCGCGCCTCGAACTCGACGACGGGAATGCCGGCCGCGTCCATCGCTTCCTTGCCCGGCATTCGCTTGCCCTTGTAGTACGCCTCGCCCTCGCCCAGGAGCACGAGCGCCATCTGGCTCATCGGCGACAGGTCGCCGCACGCGCCGACCGAACCCTTGTCGAACACGACCGGCGTCACGCCGCGATTGATCATCTCGACCAGCGTTTCGACCAGCTTCACCCGTATCCCGGAATGGCCGCGCGACAGCACGTTGATGCGCGAAAGCATCGCGGCGCGCACCACCTCCTCGGGCAGCGGCACGCCGCACCCGGCCGCGTGGCTGTAGACGATATAGCGCTGAAACTGGCGCACCTGGTCGTCGTCGAGCACCGTCTCGGAAAGCTCGCCGATGCCGGTCGTGATGCCGTACATCACCGCCCGCGTGCGCACCTTCTCCTCGACGAAGTCGCGGCACTTCTGGACGCGCTCGCGCGCCGCTGCGGAAAGCTCGACCTTCTCGCCGAGCCGCGCCACGCGCACGACGTCGGAAACCTTCAGATCTTTGCCGTCAATCACTACCGCCATAACTGCACCTCCAGGGGTAAAGAAACCTTACGCAAGAAACGGTTCAGGACTTCTGCCCGGGGCCGGACGCCTCGGGACGATTCTGGTTGCGCCGCGCGGGCCGGCGAAAGACCCGGCCAAACCCGCGCCGGCGCTCTGTGCCCTGCCGGCCGCGTGCCGGCTGGCCCGGCGCGGACTGCGGCTTCGCCGCAAGGGCGCGCGCGATACTGCCCGGCCAGAATACACGCTTGCACTTCGGACACCGGCCGAACTCGTGATGAATCTGGTAGATGAGGAACGAAATCGAAGGCCGGGCCTGCTCACGGGTGATCTTCACGAGATGCTCGTTGCAACTCGGGCAGACCGGCCGCGATTGGTCGGTCGGGGCCGCGTTCGGAGCAACCACGCTTGTCCGCTCCGGCGCCGGCTCGGCGGCCGCGGCCGGCAACAGGGGCGCGGCCGGCGCGCCCGACGCGAACGCCTGGCGCAGCTCGGCTATCTGCTCCGGCATCGTCTGCGCGTTGATGACATAGACGCCTGGGTGCTTCGCGAGCCGCTTATTGCGAGTGAGCAGGGTTCGGTTTCGTCCCTGCGCCTCGCGCAGCGCCTGCGGCGCGCTCATCGCGCGCCGATACTCCACGTCCCAGTTCTGCTTCACGAGTTCCCGGCTCAGACTGCCGAGCATCGAATCGCACAGAAACCGTCCTGCCCGGGCGGGCGCGGAATCCTCAGTTATTACGGGCTCTTTCGTCTCGTTCACGCGCAAAATCTACCCGAAACCACTGCCAAGTCAACGCGCGCCCTCAAACCGAGAACCGAAACAGAACCGCAGCGCCACAGAGCGGGAGGAGAGAAGCCGACACGGTGGTTCAGGGGAATCGGGAATGGGGAACAGGGACAATGGGGTCCACGCCTCTACCGTATCCTTGTCATTGCCTTGGCGTTCTTGGCGTGCTTGGCGGTTTGTCCGTTCCGCTTCCTTCTCGCGTCTCCGTGTATCTGTGGTTTGCCTGCTCCGGTTCCGGGGCCTGCTCCGCCGGCTTTGACTTCGCGCGGTTTTGCGCTACATTGTCTTCCCAATAGGAGGAACGATGTCTAAGAAAGGCATTCTGATTCTGTCACTGGCCGGGCTCGCGCTGTTGCTTGCCGCGTCGTGCGCGCCGGGCAACGAGCGCTGGGCCTCGCTCGATAATCGCGCCAATTTCTGGGCCGGGCTGTGGCATGGCCTGATCATCATCGTCACTTTCGTCGTCAGCTTGTTCACGAACGAAGTGAGGATCTATGAGGTGAACAACGTCGGCTGGGGATACAACCTCGGGTTCCTGCTCGGGTGTATGATTTCCCTGGGCGGCGGCGCGCGCGCGTCGCACGGGCGGAAGAAACGCAAGGCAGCCGCGCCGGACTGGGACCGGCTGGAGCTGAAGATCGAGACCGGCGTGCGCGAAGGGGTGCGCGCCGCGTTCGAGTCCGAAAAGCCCTCAAGCGACAAAGAGTGGGACGAGTTGGGACGGCGTATCGAGGAACGCATCCGCGAGAAACTGCGCGACTGGCACCGGGAGTGACGATGCTCCGTCTCGCCACAGACCTCTCGCTGTTCGCCGTTCGCCTCTCGCCCTTCGCGCCGCGCGCCGACCGGCCCCGCGGTCTTTCCGTATCTCTGTGGCTCATCATCCTGGCTCTGAGTGCCTCAGGCCTGGCCGCGCGGCTTGAGAGCGGGCCGAGTTTCACGCTGCTCAAGGAGGAAGCCCAGGTCGGCGACCTCTACTTTGGCGGTTCGGCGCTGCGTCTTGACGGCCGCGTCGAAGGCAGCGTCGCCGCGGCGTGCCAGTCTGCGGCGGTGGCCGGGTTTCTCACCCGCAACCTGTATCTTGCCTGCCAGACCGCGGACATCTCCGGCGCGGTGCAGGGCGACCTCGCGGTGATATGCGCCGGGCTGCACCTCTCCGCGCCGGTGGGCGGCGCGCTGCGCGCGGCCGCGGCGACCGCGGTCATCAACTCGCGCATCAACCAGGACGCCCTCGTCGCGTGCCGGGACCTCACCGTCGGCCGAAACGCCCAGATCGCCGGCGACCTCATCGCCGCGTGCGCCACGCTCAACATCAACGGCACGGTGCACGGCGACGTGCGCACGGCCGCCGGTGAAATCATCGTCTCCGGCATCGTTGACGGCGACATCATCGCGTCGGTCGGCACGCGGCTCGTACTCACCCAGGACGCGCGGGTCTTCGGCAGCGTGCTGTACCGGTCGGACTTCGAGCTCGACGTCGGCAACGAGGACGCGGTCTTCGGCGACATCAAGTTCACGCGCCGGGTGCATCGCGCGGCCGAGCTTGAGGACGTGAAGCGGGTGCGGTTCTCGCCCGGCATCGTCAGCGCCTTCTTCCTGCCCTTCGCCATCTTTTCGGTGCTTGGCGCGCTGGTCGCCGGCTTCATCCTCGTCGCGGTCTGGAAGCAGACGATCCGCCGCGCGCTCGAGACCTGCTCGGCGCGCTTCGGCCGCACCGTCGGCCTGGGCGCGATCGCGCTTTTGGCCGGGCCGGCCGCGATCCTCGTCGCGTTCCTGCTCGTCATCACCATCCCGGCCGGCGCGGTCGGGCTTCTGCTCTACCTCGTCTTCCTGTACCTCGCGCGCGTATTCGCCGGGATGCTTCTGGGCCGGCTCGTCTTCCGGCTGTTCGGCGGCGCAACCGCGTCGCCCTGGCTTTATGCGCCGGTCGGCATCGTGCTCGCCTACGCGCTCTGCTCGGTACCGTTTGTCGGTTGGATAATCGGGCTCTTCGCCGCCGTGCTCGGGTACGGCGTCATCGTCGAGCTGCTCGGCGCTACCCGCCGCGCCTAGTCGGCGGGCGGCTGGAGTTCGTGGTAGACAAGCCCGTGGCGGGTGTGCCACGCCGCCGGGTCGTCGAAGTAGGCGGTGATTTCCCGGTACTCCTCTTCGGTGAGAAAGCTGATGTCGGGCGGGATCTTCGGCGAGACCGCGGCGCGCCGGTCGGTGAGATACCAGAGCTGCACCCCGAGTTCGGCGAGGTCCTTCTCCCCGCCCTGGCGCCGGTCAAAGACGACGAAGCAGGAGTCTACCGTGCCGCCCCATTCGCGGATTTCCCTTATCACCCGCGCCTTGGTCCAACCACGCACCAGCGTATCGTCCACCAGCAGCACCTTCTTGCGAAACAGCTCGTGGCGCTTGATCCCCTCAAACGGCGACGCTTCCGGGTAGCGCTTGTCGCGCCGCGCGAAAAAGGCGGGCTTGCCGAGCTTATGTGCGAGCACCGCCGCGATGCCGATTGAGCCGGCCTCGATACCACAGACCGCGTCGAACCCGACGTTGCGCAAGAGCAGCGCGGCCGAGCTGAGCACGAAGTCGTTGACCTCGGGGTAATTGGCCAGTCCCTTGACGTCAATGTAGACCGGGCTGCGGTTGCGCCGCATGTCCACCGAGAAAAACGGCCGCAGGTCGCCCATGCTCACCTTGATTGCGCCGACCTGCCAGAGCACCGCAGCGACCGTTTCGGCGAGGTTGCCGCTCATCGAGCGCCGCACCGCGAGCAGGTCCGGGTTGACGATGCGCTGCTCGCGCAGCAGCCGGTAAAACTTGGTGGCGAGCGCGGCGCTCAGCTCGAGGCCGAGCCGGGTCTCGTCCGCGTCGTAGACGACGTGGAACCGGCCCAGCCGCTCTTCGCCGTCGAGAATGTCGTAGCTGTCGGCGTTGGCCTCGCGCCGCTTCTCGGCCAGCCGGCCGTCCGCGAGGCGCGCCAACCGGCGGCAGGTCGCCAGCACGTCGCACGCCAGCCCGTCCACTTCGGCGTACTCAAGAATGTAAGGGGTGACGGCCCGTACCAGGTCCCCGGCCAACTCCAGCTCCCGAAGCGGGACCTGGTCAAGCGTCATTTGCGGGTTTCGAGCAGGTTCTGAAACCGGGTCGAGTAGAAGAAGTTCCAGAGCGCGCGCGTCTTGCGACGCATTTCGGCCATCGAACCCTTGTTCTCCAGCACGAAGTCGGCCTTGCGCCACACCTTCGAATCCGGCTCCTGCATCTCAAGCCTCCGCTTCGCCTCCTCGCGCGACAGGCCGTCGTCCACCAGCCGCTTGAGCTTGAGCCGATCCGGCGCGGTGACGAGCACCGCGATGTCCACTTCCTTGTTGAGCCCGACCGCGAAGAGCAGCGGCGCGTCAAGGATAACAAGCCCGCGCTTGCGCTCGGCCATTTCCTTGCGGATTGCGGCGAGGATCGGCGGATGGGTGATCGCGTTCAGTTTCTTGAGCGTTGCGGACGTGGCAAACGCCTTGGCGGCAAGCGCCTTGCGCTCAACCTGCCCGCTCTTGTTGAGGATGTCGGGGCCGAACGCCTTGACGAGTTTCTTGTACTCGGGCGAGGAACGGCGCAGGAGAACGGAAGCGATCGCGTCGGCGTCAATCACCTGCGCGCCCAGCCGCTTCAGTTCGGCCGCCACCGTCGTCTTGCCCGATCCTGCGTTGCCGCCCAGCCCGACGACCAGTCGCTCCTGGTTCAACTTCCGGTCAAACATTACATCACCTTCGCTTCTTCGTGCAGCAGACGGACGAGCTCGGCCGCAACCTGGGCCGGCTCGCCTTCGAGTTTCCTGCCCGCGCTGCGACCCGGCGGCAGTCGGTCCTCGACCGGCACGAGGCCGCGGGAAAGCGCGGCCGGGTCGAACCCCAGATCCTGCACCGTGACGACCGGGATTTCCTTCTTTTTTGCCGCCATCATCAGCTTGAGCGTAGGATAGCGCGGCTCGAATGGGCCTTTCTGGATCGTCACCAGGCACGGCGGCGAAACCTCGACAATCTCGGTCGCGCCCTCGATTTCGCGGTGGCAGATGACCGGCTTGCCGGGTTCGACGACGACATCCGGCACGGTCGCGACATGCGGGATGGCGAGGAAGTGTGCCAGCGCCTGCGGCACGAACCCGAAGTCGTCGTCCACCGCCTGCTTGCCGCACAAGACGAGATCAAACGGCTCGCGCTTCGCCGCCGCGGCCAGCACCTGCCCGCGCGCCAGCGGGTCAACGTCCTCCGCGCCGGTATCCATCACGTGCAGCGCCCGGTCACAGCCCATCGAAAGCGCGCTCTTCAGCGCGGTGCGCGCCCGTTCCGGCCCGAACGTCAGCACGGTGACGCCGCCCGTGCCGAGCTTCTCCCTGATGCGCAGCCCGGTCTCAATCGCGTACTCGTCGTACGGGTTGACGACCCATTCCACCTCGGACAAATCCACGAACCCGGTCTGGGTGTTGACGCGGATTTTCGTTTCGGTGGAAGGAACCTGCTTGATACAGACGATGACGTTCATCTACACCCTGCGCACGCACAAACAGCAGTTATGCCCGCCGAACCCAAAGGAGTTGGAGAGCGCCGCCCGTATCGCCAGCTCGCGCGGCCCGTCCTTGACAAAGTCCAAATCAACACCGTCGTCCGGGTTATCGTGGTTGAGCGTTGCGTGCACCCGTCCGTGCTTCACCGACAGCGCCATCGCCGCGAACTCCATCGCGCCCGCCGACCCCAGCCCGTGGCCGACCATTGACTTGGTCGAGTTAATCGCGAGCTTCTTCGCGTGCGGGCCAAACAGGTCGCCGATCGCCTTCACCTCCGAAGCGTCGTTCAAGGGCGTCGAGGTGCCGTGGGCGTTGATGTAGTCCACCTCTTCCGGCGCAAGCCCCGCTTCGGAAATCGCCTGGCGCATCACGTCAATCGCGCCCCGCGCCTCCGGGTCGGGCGCGGTGATGTGGTTGGCGTCCGCGGTCGCGCCGTACCCCGCCAGCTCGCAGTAGACCTTCGCCCCACGCCGAAGCGCATGCTCCATCTCCTCGAGGATGTAGATCGCGCACCCTTCGGCGATGACAAACCCGTCGCGGTCCCGGTCAAACGGCCGGGAAGCCCGCAGCGGCTCGTCGTTGCGCTTTGAAAGCGCGCCCATATTGGCGAACGCCGCGACCGTGAAACGGGTAACCGCGGCCTCGCTCCCGCCGGTAATCATCACGTCGCAGTCGCCGTGCAGGATGTGGCGAAAAGCCTCGCCGGTAGCGTGCGCGCCCGACGCGCAGGCCGAGACGGTCGCGAAATTCGGCCCGCGCAGATTGTAGGTGATGGAAATCTGGCCCGCCGCCATATCCGGTATCATCATCGGGATGAGCAGCGGCGACACCCGGCGCGGCCCCTTCTCGCAGAACTGCGCGTGCTGATTCTCCCACGTCTGGACGCCGCCCATCCCCGAGCCGACGATCGCGCCGACCCGGGAGCGGTCTTCCTTCTCGAAATCAAGGCCGGCGTCGGCGATCGCTTCGGCCGCGGCCGAGAGCGCGAACTGGGTAAACCGGTCCGCGCGCTTGGCTACCTTCGGGTCGAGCCGCTCTTCTGGCACGAAGCCCTTCACCTCCGCGCCGATCTGCACCGAAAGGTCCGCGGTGTCGAAAGCGGCGAGGCGCGCGATGCCCGACCGGCCCGCCATCAGGCTTTCCCAGTAAGACGGCACGTCGTTGCCGATCGGCGTCACCACGCCCAGCCCGGTTGCCACCACCCGGCGCCGCGCGCCCCTTGGGGCCGATTCGTTCATAGGGATGCTCTGCCTACTTCTTCTCGGCCAGCTTCTTCTCGAGGTACTCCACCGCCTTGCCGACGGTGATGAGCTGCTGCGAGTCCTCGTCCGGGATCTCGATGCCGAATTTCTCCTCAAATGCCATCACCAGCTCGACGATGTCGAGCGAGTCCGCGCCCAGATCGTCCACGAAGTGCGCGGTGTCGGTCACCTTCTCCGGAGTCACGTGCAACTGCTCGACGATGATGCTTTTGACATCGTCCACTAGTGCCATCTATCCTCCTCTGGCCTTGCAGGCCTGCTGTCCTGTCTTCCTCCAAAGGGCGGCGGCCTGCTCTTGGCGACGCCAATCAGGCCCTTGGCCCAAGGCCGAAGTTTATCAGCACCTCCGCGCCAAGTCAAGCGCCCGGCGACCATCGCTGTTGACATCGGCCGAACCGGGCGGACAATTGGGTGATGAAAGCACTTGTTCTCAACTCCAGCCCGCGCCGGGAAAAGGGCGGCACCGGACGCGTCGCCGCGCTCCTTGCCGAAGGGATGCGCTCGGCCGGTGCCGAGGTCGAGTTCGCCTACCCGCATGCGATGCAGGTCGGCTACTGCCGGGGATGCTACTACTGCTGGGTCGCGACCCCGGGCCGGTGCGTCCAGCGCGACGACATGGACGAACTCCTGCCCAGAGTGATGGACTCCGACCTGCTCGTGCTCGCGACCCCGCTCTACGTGGACGGAATGAACGCGGCGATGAAAGCGGTGCTCGACCGGCTGATACCCGTGCTTGAGCCGGACATCGTCGAACACGAAGACCACTGCCGCCACGACCTCAGCCCGGCCTGCCGCGCGGGCCGGGTTGCGCTTGTTTCGGTCTGCGGCTTCACTGAACTCGACAACTTCGCGCCCCTCGTCGCCCACGTCCGCGCCGCGAGCCGCAACCTGCGCCGGGAATACGCCGGTGCCCTGCTGCGCCCCTGCGGCGAATCGCTCGCCGAACTGGCCCGGGAGGGAACCGACACGAGCGACGTGCTCGCCGCCTGCCGCGAGGCCGGAGTGGAACTTGCCCGGAACGGGAGAATCTCCGATCCGACCGCGGCCCGCGCCGGCAAGGAACTGGTATCGCGCGCGCAGCATATCCGCGCGGTCTCCGAGTACTTCCGCGCCGCCCGCCTGCGCCACGCCAAGTAGCGCGGCCCGGCTACAGCGCGCGGATCTCGGGGACATCTTACTTAACTCCAAGTCCGTCAATGCCGCGACTTGTGCGGCGTCTGCGGACGGGCTTTCGGGCCGGCGCATCCGCGACGGCGACTGCTTGGGTGCGCGCCATCAGGTCGGCAGCCTTGCGGTACTCGATGCTCGCGTGCGCGAAGAGAGGACCAGATTCGCTGTCCAGACGGCGAAGCGCGAAGCGGCAGTATTCAGGGTCAATGTCAATACCGATGGAGTTGCGGCCGGTCTTGAGCGCGGCAAGCATTGTGGTGCCGGTGCCGCAGAAGGGGTCGAGCACCGTGTCGCCGTGAAATGAGAACATCCGGACGAGGCGGTGGGCAAGCTCAAGCGGGAAGGGCGCGGGGTGCTGCCGGGTCGAAGCTCCGGTTATGGTCCAGAACTGGCGGAACCATTCGGCGTATTCCTTCTTGGAGAGCTTGGACAGGCGGCGCTGTTCTTCGGTCGGCTGGCGGTAGCCGCCGGGTTTGCGCTGCATCAGGATGAACTCGATATCGTTCTTGATGATGGCGTTCGGTTCGTAGGGCTTGCCGAGGAACTTGGAGCCGTTTTCGACTTCGTAGTTGGCGTTGGAGATTTTGTCCCAGATGATGGGGTTCAGGTTGTCGAACCCGATGCGGCGGCACACCACCACGATGTCGGCGTGCAGCGGCATCACGAGGTGCCGGCCGTACCTGCGGCGCGAAAGGCAGACGTCGCCCACCACGCACACGAGCCTGCCGCCGGGCACGAGCGCGCGGAAGCTCTCGCGCCAGACCTGTTCGAGCGAAGCAAGGAACTCCTCGTAGTCCGCGACGTGGCCGAGCTGACCTTCTCTTTCGTTGTACCGTTTGAGATTCCAGTAGGGCGGTGACGTAACCACGAGATGGACCGATTCGTCCGGGACGTAGGGCATCTCGCGCGCGTCGCCGAGGATGAGACGGTGAAAGGTGCTGTGTTCGGCAGGCATATCAGGGCGAGTGAACCGCGACGTGGCCGATGAGCGAGCGGGCCAGCGCGGAGAAGGTGAGGTCGGACACGGGCTCTGAGTACGCGCCACGTACACCGGCCTTGGCCTCGGAGAGCAGGAACGCGGCCATGCTGTAGAGGTTCTCGCGCACGAGCTTGCTGCAGAACAGCTCGTAGCGCCGGGCATACGAGGCGGTCTTGAACTCGGGTAGGACCGGAAAGTGCGGTTCCTTGACCGAGACCGGGACTTGTGAGCGTGGGCAGTCTTCCAGCAGGAACAGGTATCCAAGCCAGGGTTTGATGTCGGAGTTGAAGGCCTTGTCGCGGTAGGCGGTCCAAAGGTCAACCGCGCTGCCGATGGCTTCCTCGGTGCGGTTGTTGAAGTTGTTCCCGAACGAGGGGCCGACCTGCGACTTGGCCTCAAGCACACAGACCAGTTGTCCGTCCTTGACCACGAGCAGGTCCCATTCCTTGGTCGGGCGGTAGAAGCCGGGAAGTTCGAGCTTGGATGAACGGAAGATGCAGTCCTCGGGCATGCCGGCGTCGCGGATGAGTTTGGCGAACAGGTCAATGAATCCGTCCATCTGAGCGCCGCCGGTGACCGCGCCGCGCGCGCCCTGGTCCTTACGCCCTTCCACGTTTTGCCTGCGCGCCTGTCGGTCGCGAGTCTGCCAGAAGCACCGTACTGCGTCGGCAACTCGCCGGTCAAGTCCCTCTGGAGTTCTCATCGTCGGAATGTTAGCCCGACCACGCTACGTGTCAACAGGCACACAGATGAAGCGGCGCTGGGTCGGGTTCGTTTCAGAAATCTGCCAAGCGCGGAGCGGAGGAGAACGCTGAATGGCGGGACAAGAAGCGAACAGCGTTGGCCCCGGCCGAGAGCGGCTGGTCGCGGCTCGGGAATGTTACAATACTGTAGCGGAGGTCGAAGGGGCGAAAACCGCCGTAAGCGTCCCGGTTTCAGCGCAATACCGGGTTTCGCAGTGAAACCCCTCCCCCGTATCGGAGGCGGTCGCTGTCGCACTCTTCGCGACCGTTTCAAGCGCACTTCTGCCGGCCATTTTGCGCGCACTCTTGCCGGCCGTTTTACGCACGCTTTGGTCGGCTCTCTTGTCCGTACTGACACGCACGCTTTCGCGCGCGCTGATGACCGCGCTTTCTCGCGCAATTGTGAACGTTCTTCTTCTCGCGCTCTGCCGCGCGCTACTGAAAGGACTTTTCGCCGCTCTTCTGATTGCGCTTTGCCGCGTCGCTTCAACGACGCTTCCGCGCGTAGTTTCGACCACGGTTTCCAGCACACTTCAGACCGGGGAAATCACAGAGATACCACGTGCGCCGAATTCGGTCGAAGAGAGCGACCAAGGCGCGGAGCGTTGGCCCGGCCTTGTCGGCCTGCCGTCTTCCTTCCGCTGTTCTCGGCGTCTCTGTGGTTTCGAATCCGGGCTTCGGCCCGGTAAGGCGGGGTTACAGGTTGAGCAGGGCGGCGAGTTCGCGCTCGACGTTTTCGTTGGTGGAGCCGCGCAGGTCAATGGCGCTGGAGCGGCAACTGGCGACGCACGCGCCGCAGCCCTTGCACAGCGC
>Ga0172366_10003204_pt1 | contig 12876 bp, 8 predicted proteins | sample LakKivSesite69cm_FD_114533 | JGI IMG/M metagenome (GOLD analysis project Ga0172366, IMG submission 114533) | Sediment microbial communities from Lake Kivu, Rwanda - Sediment site 69cm | ecosystem: Environmental > Aquatic > Freshwater > Lake > Sediment | place: Rwanda: Western Province, Lake Kivu... | reverse complement strand
GGGGTCTTGGATCCCTTCCTTTTGATGAGAGATCGTCGTCCTGTACTTTTTCCACTGCGAACTTCTATAAGCAAGACATGCTTCTTCCAGATAGATTGGCTTAAGCTCCGATTCAATTCCCAGCAGGTTAAACGCCGTGGCAAAAGCAGGTCCTCGCATCGGCACCTGGAGTTTGGGCGCTAGCTCGTATCTGAACCCGTCTCTTTCAGCGCCCGCTGCCTTGCCGCCGGCGTGATTGTTCTTTTCCAGCAGCAGCGGCTTGAGCCCCCATTTTGCCAGGAGGGCAGCGCAGGTAAGCCCTCCCGGGCCGCCGCCTATCACGATAGCATCATACTGTTTTGCCATTTCCCCCACCTCGATGTCGCGTTACTAATTACTTGCTTTTACGATATGTATGATTGGGCTTAGCCGAAGCCTGCACTTTTTTTCTCACCTTCCGCATCTCTGCAACGAGTGAATCCGGCTCCTCTTTTCCTTTTTCCTCCCAGGGCTTGCCCAGACCCATATCGGTAGCGATGATTTTATAGCAGTTGTACGATTCGGTTGCCCCGGCGTTGGAACCCACATGCCAGCAGCCGCCTGTGGCATACAGGTTGGTTATAGGAGTCCTGTAGTTGGCCAGTTCCGGTGTGGGCCTGTGCTCATTGATTTGGAAGGGAACGCGGTCAATTCCGGCCATTGTGCCGTTGGGTGCCAGGTTTTTCATACGCAGGTTATCGTAAGGGCTGTTGGTATCGACGCCGATGATATTGTCCCAGGTCATGTTGGTTGCGTACTGCTGCCAGATGGACATCAGGTTCTCGGCATAGCGCTTCTTTATCTCCAGCCACTCCTTCTCAGAATGATGAGCGGCAGGCGGCGCCAGTTGCTCGTTCTGGACGACGTGCTTGCCCGGGGGGGCATACGAGGGGTCAACCAGACTGTGGCAGCCGACAGTAGGCGCGTAGTCCTCCAGCGGTGGCCACTGCAGCAGTCTCTCATTGAGGCACTCTCTAGATATATGTATAGGATCGGGGTCGGGCTGCAACCCCAGCCACTGGCACTCATGTATGTCGGGATTGAATGCCTCGGCTTTGTACTTCGGGGCCTCATGAACGGCGAAGGTGTACCACATCAGGCAGCCGAAGGACGTCTGCAGAAGCTCAACCCTCCTTGCCAGCTTTGGCGGGATATGCTCCCTGCCGATAATGTTAAAGCATAGCTGCGCCGGGGATAGGCCGCATACCGCAACTAACTTATTTGCCTTTATTTGACTTCCATCTTTTAACTTGATGCCGGTGGCTGTGCCGTTCTCTATAATAGCCTTCTCCACTTCAGCGTGGGTGAAGAACTTGCAACCCATCTGCACCAGTAGCTGATGAGCAGCGTGGGCTATCTGGTGGGTGCCCCCTCTGGCGAACCCTATCGTCGGCAGCGTAGCCGCCATGCCCATGGTCATCACGCCCTGGCCGGGGTCGTTAACATCGATCACCGAGGACACGCCGAATCTCAGAATGCAGGATTGAAGTTCCGGGCTATCGAACCACTCCTTCACTGTGCGCATCATGCTTCCCGCCAGCATCGTTCCGTCGGGGAGAAGGTCTGCTTCCATTACCAGCGGTGCAATAGCGACCTGCCTCTCCATAAACTCGGGAGCGGTCATCCACTCGGGTGGGTTGAATGTCCCGTCTATCATCACCCTCGAGTATTCATCGCTAACGGCGATTTTCCAGAGCTTGAGCCACGTGTCGGCGTCCTTCTGTGAGAAGCGGGCGATCTCTTTTGCAGTGCGCTCTTGCGTGGGGTCATGCTTTTCGCTATAGATAGCTATGGCTGTATTGTTGTTTCGGAACACGAAGCCATCAGAACACAGATGCTGGTCCCATTGAGCCCCGTAATCCCAGAAGTCAGGGAAATCACGCCAGACGGGCGCATAGTAAAAGGGCAGTATTATATTGGCGTGGTCGTTGCCGCGGAAGCCCGGTGCCGAGAGCTCTTCTGTACACAGGCATCCGCCGATTTCGTGCCTTCTCTCGAATATGCCGACGCTCATGCCACCATATTTCATCAGGTATAGGGCAAGGAGAAGACCTTTATTTCCGCCTCCTACTATTACGGCATCGAATGCTGCATCAGCCATCTTGACCCCCTTTAAAAAGTTTTTAATCCTGCAAGCGACATTAGAACTTGATTACGCTGCGTATTGTCTGTCCCTTCTCGAGCGCCTCGAAAGCCTCATTGATTTCATCGAGGCTGTATGTCTTGGTGATCAGCTTATCTATGGGTAATCTGCCGCTCATGTACAGGTCAATGTATCGCGGTATGTCAATCTGCGGCTTTATGTCGCCCTGAACGCTTCCGCTAATTGTCTTGCCCAGGAGAAATTCATACGTAGCTATGTTAAGGGAGGTGCCCAGCGGTGCCATGCCTACGACGATAAGCTTGCCTCCCATTCTAATCGAGGAGAATGCTTGGGCCATGACATCCACGTTACCGATGCATTCCAGGGCATAGTCAGCTCCTCCTCCGGTTATCTCCATAATCTTAGCCATAGGGTCATCTTGTGAGGCATTTATCATGTATTCAGCCCCGAGCTTCTTAGCCATATTCAGCTTCTTATCCAGGGTATCAACAGCGATGATTTTGCCTGCCCCGGCCAGCCTGGCACCCATAACGGCGCTTAGCCCAACTCCGCCACATCCGAAAATGGCGATGCTTTCGCCAGGCTTTACCCCAGTGGAATTGATGGCAGCACCAATGCCGGTGCTGGTGCCGCAGCCCAGGAGGCACACGACATCGAGCGGGGCGTCATCTCTGACCTTTACGCAGGAGCGCTCATTCACTACAGTGTACTCGGCAAAGCTCGCCAGCCCGAACATGTGGTTTATTTCATCCTTACCTTTGTGCAGGCGTTTTCCGCCTCCTGGTAGAGTAGCCATGGACATGATGGGCAGATTCTCTACACATTGAGTCGGTTTACCTTCCACACAATATCGGCATTTCCCGCATGAAAAAGAGACCATCATAACTACGTGGTCGCCAGGCTGGAGAGTGGTTACACCTGGCCCCACCTTCTCCACAATTCCTGCACCCTCATGCCCCGGTACCACCGGCATAGGTACGGGCATCTCGCCTTTCATGAAATGGAGGTCGCTGTGACATACTCCAGTCGCGACAATCTTCACCAGCACTTCATTAGCTTGCGGCTCATCAAGAGTGACCTTTTCCACCTTTAGTGGCGTATTGGCTTCGTACAATACTGCAGCCCTCATTTTGCCTCCTATCTTTCTTCACCCTCTTTATTTAAAACATACTCTTCCCGCTGGATTGGGTATTTTCGGGATTGTGCAGAACATCTTCTGCCAGCAATTGTTTTATTTCCTCATCTGACATCTGCAACAGCTCGCGACATATTTCCTCGGTATGCTGGCCCAGCAGGGGAGCCGGCATGCTCTGCATGGTTGATGCGCCGGACATCCTGAAAGGTACGCCTGGATAAAGCCTTGCCCCGGCTATGGGGTGGTCTAGCTCCACAATTGAATCAAACCACTTGAGCTGCGGGTCTGCCAGGGTATCTGGGGCACGCTGCACTACCCCGGCAGCCACCCCGGCAGCTTGCATCGCATCCATTACCAGGTGGGCATCCAGCCTGGATGTCCATTCCCTAATGTGTTCATCCAGCTCGGCCACATTCTTCAAGCGATTCTGGAGGTTGGCGAATTCGGGGTCTTTAGTCCACACAGGATTCCCCATGACATCGCAGAAGCTTTGCCATTCCTCATCTGTGGACACCGCTATAGCGCACCACTCGTCAGTACCCTTGCAGGGATAACAGCCGTGTGGAGCGGCGTATGTGCTGCGATTACCCGTGGGTTTGCCGACTCTTTTATTGTAGGTGTAGTCCAGATAGCGCTCGCCCATCAGGCTGACTGCTACCTCTGTCTGAGCCATGTCTATGAACTGCCCTTTACCTGTTCTGCGCCTGTAGTCGAGGGCAGCCAGAGCTGCTATCACGACATGCTTGCTTGCCATGTGGTCAGGCAGGGGCGAATTAGAACCTACCGGATAGGGGTCATCAGGCTGGGCCCACATAGAGAGCATCCCGGAGGCGGAGGACAACATGGGACCATACGCTTGAAAGTCACTGTAGGGGCCGCCGCCGCCAAACCCCTGGCTGCTGACGTATATGATTTGGGGGTTTAGTTTGCGAGCGCTTTCGTAGTCGAATCCCAGGCTCTTCATAACCCCGCCGCGAAAGTTCTCCAGAAGGATATCGGTCAATTTGATTAGCTTGCTGACAAGCTGTTTTCCTTTCTCTGTTTTGAGGTTCACTCCGAAGCTTCTCTTGCTCCGGTTTGCCTCGTTGAATCCGGCGATATTATTTATATCCGGACCTATTGTCCTCATGAAGTCGAGGTTATCCTTCGACTCTATCTTGATAACATCAGCCCCCAGCTCCCCCAGTATCTTGCCTGCGTCGGGCACAACGCCGCCAGTGCCGAAACTAAGCACCTTGACTTTCTCAAGAGGTAACACTTAGCCCTCCTCGCTAAAGTACGCCGGCCCCTCTGAGTACCGCCAAATCTTCTTTCGAGAAGCCCAGCTCTTTGCAGTAGACTTCTTCGTTGTGTTCACCCAGACAGGGAGCAGGGCGCTGTATTTCAGCCGGTGTATTGCTCCATTTATAGGGCGGTCCCGGATAGTCGGCTTTGCCGGCCACGGGGTGGTCGACTTCTACAAAATACTTTCTAGCTTTGGTATGAGGACTGTTATAAAAGTCTTTCACGTTAAGAATGGGCGCAATGGGGACGCCCTCTCGCTTCCCTGCTTCAAAGAGTTCGGTCATGGTGTACTTCTGGGTGAACTCCACCATCAGGGCGTACAGGTCATCAGCATTTCCGATGCGGTACAGGAAACTGCGCCAATCGGGCAACTGAAGCACCTCGGGGTTGCCCAGGACTCTAACCAGTGCATCCCATTGCCTCGGCGTCAGTGCAATCACCCTGATCAGGCCGTCCTTGCAGGGGTAGACAGGGTAGACGGAAGCCCCCATTCGTGTCTCGTGTGTGGGAGGGGGCCCGTCTGGATTGAGAGCATAAGAATAATTGGGCACTATCCAGGGATATAGCCCCAGGCGTGAGGTCTCGTGCACAGACACGTCAATGTATTGCCCTTCCCCTTTTGTGCGCATCCAGAGTGCAGAGAGTATCGCTATATTAGCGTGTAGAGAGGCCGCATCGTAAGCTGGCGTACCCGGGCAGAGGCAGGGCTCCTTCCCCGGGTAGCCGCTTGTTATCATGACGCCGCTCATGGCGAAATCTACAAGGTTGGAGCCTTTGCGGTTCTTATATGGTCCCGAGTGGCCGAATTCGGTGATGCTGGCCATAATGAGTTTGGGATTTATCTTCTTGAGCGCAGGATAATCAAGGCCCAGGCTCGCCATATAGTCAGGCGGCGAGTTTTCTACCAGGATATCGGCTGTCTTGACCAGCTTGGTAAAGATGTCTCTGCCGTCGGAGGTCTCCAGGTTAAGGGTTATTCCTCGCTTGCCGGCGTTACGATGGAGGAAGTAGAGGCTTTTTTCGAGGTGGGGAATATCATCCACAAAAGGAGGGATTGTACGTCCGGAGTCTCCTTCAGGCCTTTCAATTTTTATAACATCTGCACCCAGGTCGGCGAACAACTTCGTACAGTAGGCGCCCCTGCTGTCGGTTAAGTCCAGTATGCGGTATACGCTCAGGGCGCCCTCTTTTTTCTTTGTCAAACATGCACCTCACTATGACAAGATTGCTACCCTTGGAGCCTGTACGCACAAACTTTTTGGCCGGTGATTGAGACAATCCCAGCCCTAAGAGCAGGATAAGGCTTGAAGCCTCTGCTGAATATGGTGCTAATCCTTGTTTTGTACTTCTACCGTTTACCCTAGAACCATAGGGGATAGCACTATGTGAAATAGGGTTGACTTGGTATGGATAACAGTGCTAGCCCCCGACCTTCCAGAATAGATTAAACGTGATATTCGAAGGTCAGGTTGACTGGGATGGTTACTTCAGGCATGTTTCAGTGTGTCATCTTTTGTTTGCGTCCGACTTCCTTTTTCTTATTGCTCGTCAGTTCCTCGATATCGAGAGGCTCGCCTTTGGACGGGTCCCTCTCAAGTGTGATAGCTCCAGCAGGGCAGATGTCCTCGCAGACACCGCAGCCCATACACTTCACTGTGTTGATAACCGCTTTCTGCTCATTTTCATCCAGGCTGATGGCCTTGAACTGACAGTATTCCAGGCATTCACCGCATCCGTTACAAGAGTCGTTTATATGGGACAGGTAGCCTGAGGGAGCTATGATAGGTACCGTGCCCTCGAGCAGATTCCACATCTTGATACCCATGCAACAGCAGGAGCAGCAATTGCAGATGGCGCTGAATTTGTTGCCCATGTCCTTCTTGAAATAAGCGGTGTGAACGTGTCCCCTTTTATGTTCCGCTTCCAGAATAGCGACCGCCTCCTCCTGAGTGACCTTGCGGTAATGGGGATTGTGTTCGGCAATGAAGGAGGCCCCGGGGTCACCGACGAAGAAGCAGACCTCCATGGGTAGGCAAGGCTTCTCGGAGGCTGCTCTACAAGGACATCTTCCCACCGCAATCGACTGCGGGTTTTTCAGGATAATATCCTTGGCTATTTTAAATGGTATTACTGTCTCCGGCGTGACGAGGGAAAGGTCTGTCTTTTGTGTAACGAGCTGTATTGCGTCTTTGAGCTTTAACACTTTGCCGTGATATATGCTGGTCGCTAAATCGGGTGCTCCGTCCGCAACACGCTGTACTGTGGCACGAACCAGGTCATCGATACTTTGGTCTACTTTCTCTTCCGGCTCCTTGGCTGGCAGGCCGGACGTTTGAATTGCATGGTACATAAAGTGGTCAATATACCTCATATACACATAGGCTGAGAAGAAGTCGCTTTTGCTCTCCTCAGGGTAGTAATCGTATAGCTCCTTAGCCGAATCGCCCATAGTTTTTCTCCTTTCAATTTGCCTGGCGTCGTCTGTTTCGGGCTCAGCCGAGGGTTCATTCCAGGTAAGTCTTAATGTATTGCTCCATAGGCTTTGTGGGTTTCCACCACTTTCTAATGCCCAAATCTTCAGCCACCTTGTTGGCACCCAGGTAGCCAGACCCTCCGAGCACCATGCCGCCCGGATATGTTGAGGCACCGCAAACATAGAGACCTTCGATGGGGGTCTTGCTGCTGGAGCAATCCTGGTTAGGACGGAAGCAGCCGAGTTGTATGGGTTTATAATCGCCGTGCTTGATGCCACCTCGGCGCATGTTGGGGAAGCGGAGTTCTATGCCCGGAGGCGTCTCGTGGCTGGTCATGATGATGTTACTTTTTGTCATATTCGGCGCTGCTTTACGCCACTTTTCCAGGATTGCCTCCTCAAGCTCCTCGCCTTTCTTTTCCCAGCCACCTTCAATCTCATACGGGGCGTGCATCTGGAAGAACGAAACGTAACCGCCGTACGGGGAGCGGACGAGGTGGGGGTCAAGTAGGCTCTCACAGGTGGCGTGTCCGCCGAAGTTATCACCGAGCTTGCCCGCAACAACATTATCCCAGTGAGCCAGGAGCTGCTCGGTGCTCTCTATGCCGAAGATGACCATGAATGCGTTGTTGACCCAGGGGTCATCGCAGGCATACTTGGGCGGCTCTTTGCTGGCGACATGCAGGGTGTAGTAGCTCCACTTGTCGTATTGCCATCTTTCAATGGATTCCTTCAGGTCGGCCGGCAGATTCTTGGCTCCGACGAGGTTGAGGAATGTGGAGTGCGGGTCGAGTGTGGACATTACCACTTTGCTGCGAAGCACACGGCCCTCTGCAAGCTGAACCCCGGCCACGTGCCTGTTTTCCATAATGATTTTGCTTACTTCAGCGGCATCTAAAATAGTGCCTCCGTTGCCAACTATCTCGCGCGCCAGGGCACCGGCAAATTTGTGTGACCCCCCGTCGCAGTAACACTTGTTGACCCCTCGCTGCAGCATCAGGGCAACAAACATACCAATCCCGGTCTCTCTGGGGTCGAGACCCCACATGCAACTGGTATAGAGTAAAAGAGCCCTCACCCTGTCGTTTTCGAAGTTCTTGGTGATTATCTCCAGGGGGCTCTGCTCAACGAGCTCCAGCATCTCGTTACCGACCTTGGTGCGCTGCATGGCCATTGAAATTTCTATCGGTGCCATAGGCGGTATGTAGGTGGCAGGTCCGATTATCTCATCTACTATTTTGCGCCACTTCCTCATCAGCTTACCGAATGCGATGGCGTCTTTATAGGACAGCTTGCTTATGGAGTCCTTGGTATCTTCCACCATGCGTGTTAGCAGCAGGGACTGGCCGTCCTTGAACACCATGCCGGTCTGAACGTTGGGTTTGAGCCACATTAGAGCATGGCGGTTCATATTGAAGTCCTGGAGCACCGGCATGAAATCAACCATCATGTGATAGACGGCATGCATGTTCGAGTAATAGCCCGGGAATAGTATCTCTTCGGTAGCCAGCCCGCCTCCGACTTCGTAGCGCCGTTCTACTACAGCGACCTTTACTCCGGCTTTAGCCAGATATGCTCCGGCGATCAGACCGTTCGGGCCGCCCCCGACGATGACCACATCCCAGTTGCTTTCATCGGGGAACTCATCGAATATCTTTCCAATCAACGCGTCTGGCATTTTATTTGCCTCCCGCATGACTCGGCACAGCAGATATTTTGTCTTTTTGTGGAATGTACCAGGGTGAGGGATACCACCATTTGCCGGGTTCGGCCAAGCCATCCTCAATCAGGATATGCATCAGGTTATAGGGAATAGCCATCAATGCCAGGCCGCCGGGATGACACGCTGTCTGATTGCACAGGTATAGCCTTTCGATAGGTGTGCGGTACCGGGCCAGTTCCGGGATGGGGCGGTTTTCTCCCCACTGGTCGTCGCAATGGCGTGTGCCGCACCACGTCCCGCCGATAAGTCCTGAGTTACGAAACTCGGACTCATAAGGGGTGTTTGCCCAGTGGTGGACCAGGGTGTCATCGTTTAGATTCTCAATGGTCTGGCTAAAAGCTTTTCTCAGGTAGGCATTGATCTCTTCCTTGACTTTATCAAGTGCATCGGGACCGCCTACGGTATACTCAGGGGGCGGAACGTAAGTGTAGTAGGGCGAAGCTAGATAGAGTCCCGGGACGGCGCACTGTGGGTCAGCAGCATCGAACCTATCGCCGGGGGTAGAAAGCCACATCAGCCTCTCCGGCGGCATTGTCGGTTTGCCTCTGCGTCCATCAACATCTGCTACATGCTCATAGTAGATTTCACGCGAGTCACAGGGGTAAGGACCAAGGCCGGCATCATCTCCAGAAATTGAGTTTCTGAATTTGGGGCGGCAGCGCAGCTTTTCGCGGGTAAGCAGGTGAGAAACCCAAATGCTGCCTCCCTTGATACTGATGTCCTCCACCTTCCTTCTGAAGCTTGAACTCAAATGCTGTGGTCCCACGAGCTTGGTAAAAGTCTGTTTGACATCCACGTCACTGATTACAGCCTTGTTTGCCCAAATCCTCTTCTCATCGGTCGTAGCAGTTTCTCTTAATCTAACTCCGACGGCTCGTCCATCCTGGATAATAACCTCATCCACGGGACAGCAGGTGCGTACAACCGCGCCATGTGCTATGGCGCATCTTATTATGGAGTGGAAATAGTCATGCATACCTCCGCGGGGAACACTGATACCACCATAGATTGTAAGGGTTATGTCGCAGCCAAGAGCCGGTATGGCAACACCCTCCCAGTGACCAGCAGCGCCTGAGTACCAGGCTACCATAGCGTGCATAACCTTGATCGGCTCGCTCTCCATGTACTCATCCATGAGGTCGAACATGGTCATGTCGAGTAATTCTTCAGTCCAGACATCAGGCTGGTGCTTCTTATATACCTGCATATAGGGGACGTTCTCGGCAGTTACCTCAATCTCAGGGGGATGGGGTGGACACCAGAAGATGGAGCGCAGCAGCTCTTTGATGAAGGGAGGGCTGGTAAGCAGGCCGCTTAACTTTGCCCAGCCCATAGCGTCCTTGTCGGATATCGGCGCTAACCCTTGTGTGGTAGCAACGCCTCTCACCTGCTGCTCGGCAAGGTTCTTCGACTGCGGACTCCAGTCCATGCGGAATCCGTATTTGTGTAACTCCAGTTGCTCGAATGCAGGCGCCGGGCCGGCATACATGTACATTGCATGAGGAGTAATACGCACCCCTGGAATAGGCTCGGTGTTCTCAACTGCGCCCCCGGCCTCGGGTCTCTCCTCCAGAACACAAACACTGGCACCACACTTGGCGAGATAAGCTGCTGTCCCTACTCCGTTGGGTCCGCCGCCAACGATGACAAAGTCATATCTCTCTTCCTTGGGCATATTTCCCCCTTCCCGTTTGCTTGGCACGATGGGACAATTTACTCAAGGTACGTCTTTATATACTGCTCCATCTCCTTTGTAGGCTTCCACCACTTCTTGACGCCCAGGTCTTCTGCTACCTTATTAGCGCCCAGATAGCCCGGGCCGCCGAGCACGAGTCCTCCCGGATAGGTGGATGCGCCACATACGTAAAGCCCCTCGATAGGAGTCCTGGTGCTGGAGCACTCCTGATTGGGGCGGAAAGAGCCCAGTTGTATCGGCTTGTAATCCCCATGTTTGATACCGCCGCGGCGCATGTTGGGGAAGCGGGTCTCGATGTCCACCGGCGTCTCGTGGACGGTCATAATGATGTTCTCGCGCTTCATGTTGGGCGCAACCCTCTGCCATTTCGCCAGGATTGCCTCTTCCATCTCTTTGCCCTTCTTCTCCCAGCCGCCCTGGATTTCGTAGGGGGCGTGCATCTGAAAGAAGGAGATATGATTGCCCGGCTTATCGCTGAGGTGGGGGTCGTGGAGCGTCTCGCAGGTAGCGTGCCCGCCGAAATTAGCGCCAATCTTGCCTGTCACCACGTTGTCCCAATGGGACAGGAGCTGCTCTGTGCTTTCGATGCCGAAGATGGTCATGAAAGCATCGTTTACCCAGGGGTCATCGCACTTGTACCGGGGAGCTTCCTCGGAAGCAACATGCAGGGTGTAGAAGCTCCACTTATCGTATTTCCATCCGTCGATCAAGGCTTTGAAGTCTTTACCCAGGTTTTGTGCTCCGACGAGGTCGAGGAAGGTGGTATGCGGGTCGAGTGTGGACATAACCACTTTACTGCGCAGCGTGCGCCCCTCCGCAAGTTCGACTCCTGTGGCCCTGCCGTTTTGCATAATTATCTTGCTTACCTCGGCATGTTCCAGAATCAACCCGCCGCCTTTGACTATCTCCCTGCCCATAGCGCTGGCGAATTTGTGCGAACCGCCGTAGCAGTAGCACTTGTTCATACCACGGTCGAGAAGAAGGGGCACGAAGAAGCCTATCCCGGTCTCTCTGGGATCCAGCCCCCACATGCAACTGGCATAAAGCATAAGGGCCCGCACCCGGTCGTTTTCAAAGGAATGATTGATTATCTCCAGCGGGCTCTGCTCGATGAGCTCCAGCATTTCCTGGCCGATCTTCGTCTTCTGGAGTGCCATGCTCATCTCTATTGGCGTCATCGTGGGCACGTAGGTGGCCGGACCAACTATCTCATCAACGATGCGCCGCCAGCTTCTCATCACCTTGCCGAAGTTGACCGCATCCTTAAAGGAGAACTTGCTGATGGAGTCCTTGGTGTCCTCTATCATCTGTGTGAGCAGCAGGGACTTGCCATCCTCGAAAACCATAGCTGTTTGCGCATTGGGCTTGATCCAGAGAAGCGAAGGCCCGTCCAGGTTAAAATCCTTGATAACGGGCATGTAGTCAACCATCATGTGGTAGATAACGTGCGGGTTGGAGGAGTAACAGGGATACAGTATCTCCTCGGTGGCCAGTCCGCCTCCGATTTCATAGCGGCGCTCGACGAGAGCCACCTTCAGCCCTGCTTTAGCGAGGTACGCTGCCGCCATTAACCCGTTAGGACCTGCACCTATGACAACGACATCCCACTCGCTATTCTCGGGAAACTCCTGAAACATATGCCCGAAATAATCATCAGTCGTCACGATGTCACTCCTCCAGGCAAACTGTCATATCAGCGGGGAATCGCAGAAACCTTTTCCCTTTGCGGTATGTAGTATGGAGAGGGATACCACCACTTGCCGGGCTCAGCGATACCGTCCTCGATAAGTATGTGCATCAGGTTGTAGGGTATCGCCATGAGGCATAGCCCCCCGGGATGTCCGGTGGTCTGATGGCAGGTATAAAGCCCCTCGATAGGAGTACGGTACCGAGCCAGCTCCGGCATGGGACGGCGCGTCCACGACTGGTCACGGCAGTGCCGGGAGCCGCACCAGGTGCCGCCGATGAGACCGGTATTGCGAAACTCCACTTCGCGTCCGGTGGCAGACCAGCAGTGGATGATGTTTTCCTGGTCCAGCCCGTCCAGCGCCTGACTGAAGGCTTTGCGCATATATTCGTCGAGCATGGCTTTTTCCTTGTCCTGTGCATCGATGCCTTCAATCTGATACTCCGGAACAGGGACATTCACCTCGAAGGCTGCTGAAATATATCCGTTGCGATATTGGCCCTGACAATCGGTAGGATTGAATGCCTGAGAAGGGGTGAGGAACCACATTAGCTTTTCCGGTGGCAGGGTGGGAAGGCTCTTGCGCGCATCGCAGTCGGCCACGTTTTCATAGTAGAGCTCCCTCGAGTCCGAGGGGTAGACCCCACCGGAGGCGACCTTCGCCGGTCCGGCAACGCCTGTTTCGCTCTCCTGCATCGCCTTGAATTTTTTGTTCCACTGTATGGGCTTGCGCGTATGGTAAGTGGTTACATAAAG
>Ga0172366_10003202_pt1 | contig 12879 bp, 8 predicted proteins | sample LakKivSesite69cm_FD_114533 | JGI IMG/M metagenome (GOLD analysis project Ga0172366, IMG submission 114533) | Sediment microbial communities from Lake Kivu, Rwanda - Sediment site 69cm | ecosystem: Environmental > Aquatic > Freshwater > Lake > Sediment | place: Rwanda: Western Province, Lake Kivu... | reverse complement strand
TAATACCTATCCCTTCAGCGCACTTGGCCAGAAATATTTACCCCGTTAGATAGTTCCACCCTTTAGGTGGGAATTAATGTTCTGCCTGAGATTCTAACGGGGTTTACCTAAATGTTAATAGTTTTAATTATAATCCCCCTTCTTCCCCCTTTAAAAAAGGGGGATATAGGGGGAATTTGTATTTCAGGTGAATTGAGCGGATAATTATTAATCTGTTATCTTTAATTTTGCACCGCGATTATTTTCCAGATAGAGTAAAATAGTCTTGATTTTAATATCAGGGTATATTGTCCTGATCCCCTGTTTATACATCTGCACCTGATGCTTATAATCTAATTTTTCGCCACCGGTTTTGTAGTCAACAATTGTGATTTTATCCGATTCAAAAATTATCCGATCAATATGCACTGAGACATCCCTTTTTTCTTCTTCAAAATACAAAGCAAGTTCGTTTTTGAATTTTGCATTTCTACGATCTTTATAGAATATAAATCGCAGTTCAGGGTCCGTAAAATTTTCAATCAAAAGGGGTTTCAGTTTATGCTCAATATCTTCTATATCTCTAAGAGTCCGGGCATAGTTATCTTTAACAAATTTTAATATATCACCAACAACTTTATCAATCTCCAAGCCATCAAGCCATTCGACTTTGTTCAATGCCCTATGCACAATATCACCGAATTTCATACCCTGACGCCGGGTTTGTTCAATGATTTCAATTCCCCTCTCTGTTGGCGAGTATATCTCCCTTTCTTCACGAATTCTTGGAATTTCTTCAGCAGTTACTGTATAGGGTTTTTCTGGTTGTTCTTTTTCTAACCCAAAAAATTCTTTTTTGGGAATTTCATCAAGAGGTAAAGGCATGCCACTAAATTTTTCTTTAATTTTCTCAAACCAGAAACCTGAATTTCCTTTTTTTCTTTTAAATCCTAACATATATACACCGGACTTTGCACGGGTTAGTGCCACATATAAAAGATTCAAATTATCAATTTGTGCAAGTTCTTCTTCTTTTTCTTTTAAACCCGGCAGATACTTACCATATTTGCGTAAATAAATCTTTTCGGGTCTGGCTTTGTCAGCATATGAAAATATTAATGGGTTTTTACTATTTTTTGACTCATCGAGGTTAGTCTCAGGTATGATTACAGTCTCAAATTCTAACCCCTTTGCCTTGTGAATGGTCATTATTCGTACACCTTCAAACTGCGTTTCCTTAATCTCAATCGTCGGTCCATAGTGCTCAAGCCATTTAATAAAATCAGACAGAGAACCGCAACCATCATTGATGTACTCAATTGCCGCATCAAGCAGGGTTGCAATTGGATATGAAATTTTGAGATTCAGACATTTACAAATATTGAAAATAAGCTGGTAAGGATTCATAAAATAGACAAAAGAGAGGAGTTCCTGAAGTTTTTTAGTCACTTCCCAATCACGGTAAATATCTGTGAATGCCAGAAACAGTGTTTTCTTCTTGTATCTAATGCTACGAATCAATTCCTCGCTCAGATTGAATATATCCGAAACGAGGATATGCAAAAGACTGAAGTTATCTTCGGGATTGTCTAAAAATTTTAATAAATGGATTATAAACCGAACATCAGGTTCATCCATTATACTTGCACGGGACCTGCTCAAGCAGGGGATTCCATTTTTTGATAATATCCCAGCCATTTCCGCAGCAAATTTATTTTGTCTGGTTAAGATTGCAATATCACTCTCTTTATAACCATGGTTTTTCAAATCCTTTATTATCTCAACCACGCGGTTCATAGTTGCTTCATTTCCTTCCTCTTTATTATTGAATTCTCCAAGTCCCTCAATCCGCAACCATCCACCGGTATTATCCGGATCTGCTTTATCATCTTTGCCCAAAACCTTATTAACGAACTCAATGATTTCCTTCTTTGTTCGGTAATTCTTCTCCAGCCTTTCATCAGAAATTTTTTCTTTATACGTTTCCTTCAATTCATCAAACAATTCCGGTGCACCCTGACGCCACCTGAATATTGCCTGGTGCGGGTCACCAACATAAAATAAACTTTTTTCTTCAGGATTATATGCAGTAATCTCGTTCAGTATTGGTTCAAGGATGTCTATCTGTTTATAACTCGTATCCTGAAATTCATCAATCATCAGATGATTAATATCAGCACCTAATTTAAAGTATAGATAATCAATCTCGGGATTTTTCTTAAGGACCAAAAGGATATAATCTTCAATATCACTGAAAGTTATGATATTCTGTTTTTTCTTTTCCGCCTGGAATATTTTATGGATTTCAATGAGGGGTTGAAAATATATGATGAGTTCACTATTGGAAAGCGCCTCAAGATCGGCTGAAATCCTTTTTATAATCTGACCAATGATTTTTTCGTATTGCCGGGGGTTACTGAGTTTGTCTTTAAATTTAACAAAATAGTCCTTTTCCATGCGCTCTTTTTCCATAAAATATTCAAGGAGCGGCTTCAGTGTTTCATAATCCTTATTTATAATAAATTTTCCTATCTTGTCTAAAAATCCTGCCCAATTTTTGTGAATCGTACCCCTTTGTGTATATGTCGTTTCAATATTCATTTCCACAAAATCTTTATATTCTTTTATTACCTCTACCGCCTTTTCATTACAATCTTTCGATATTCGTAGCCATTTTTCTTTTTGTTCAGACAAATCAGAAAGCATGAAGAACCACGGTTTATAACGTCCATATAAGCTGCCAAGCAAATCTTTTACATTTTTTTCTTGTAATTCAATGAGTTCTAAAACCGCGCGCCCAGATTCCTTATTGTTGTATGCCTGTTCAAAATACCTGTCAATTGTTTGCTCAAGAATTAATGCCTCTTCTTGTTCCTCAATGATTCTATATTCAGGTAAAATACCTGCCTCAAACGGAATTACAGAAAGGAATGAGGCAAACATACTATGAAATGTAGAAACATTCAAATTTGATAAATTATTTAATAAATATTCTTTCTTGCACGAGGCAATGTCCTTAATTTCTTTTTCAGAAAAATTTCTAGAGAAATAATCAAGAACATCTTTTTCCTGTTCTTTTGTAGTATTCCCGGTTGTTAAAACATCAAGGTATCTTAAAATCCTGGACTTCATTTCATAGGCAGCGGCATTGGTAAATGTAATGGCATACAGCGACTCTAATGGATAATTATTTTCGTGTAAAAGCAGAAACAGAAATCTCTTGGTCAGGGCATGGGTCTTCCCTGAACCTGCAGCTGAAACCAGGGCAATATTCTTAATCGCCGCCATACTCTATTCTCCCGCATAATGAATTATAAGAACAATACTCACAAGATTCCCTATTTGCCGCCTGATAAAATGGAACATCAATATCCAGCATTTCATCAATTGTTGGAATCAGTATTTTTTCTCTGAATTTATTTAAATAGTCCATAACATCTTCCTGTCCATAGATTTTATCCGGGTTTGGTTCTTTGCCAATCTTATAATAAATCAACCCACCAATTTTTTTGTCTCCGTCTTTTGAGAACATAAGGGCATAAAGAGGCAACTGGAATTCTACAAATTCATCACTAATCTCATATGTTTTTTTGTCTGGTAATTGACCGGTTTTGTAATCAATAATATAATAAAGCCCTTCTTTTATATCAATCCGGTCAACATAACCAATAAGAGGTATTGAATAACTGCCTATCTCAATTGTATCCTTAAGTTTTTTTTCAAGGGATTCAGCGAAAATCCTGTAGCCATCCTGAAATCGTTCCAGTTCCTTATCTAAAAATCTTTTTATATGAATTTTATAAACAAGCATATTAAAGTATGTGATTGGCTTCGGCGGTATGGCTAGAAACTCACCTGAATTTATGTAGCATTTTAAGATCTCTTCAAATTTTTTTGTTACCTCATCTAATTGGGCGCGGGTAAATCCCGAAGCATAATGATCTTTATAGAATTTCCTGGCAACATCATGGAATATTGAACCCCAGAGCTTGCTATCAAACTCTTCGAGGATTGTGTCTGGTTCTTTTATGCCGAGTAAATATTGCAGATAAAATTGATAAGGGCAGGCTTTATATGTTTTAAGCAAGCTGTGACTCAAACCTTTCTGGATTCTCTTAAATAGAATCTCAATCAATTTATTATCTTTTTTAACACTATGCTCATTTATTTTTACTGCACTTCGGATCAATGTCACTGGCTTCTTATCTTCTGTATGGCCCGCAGATTCAAGCATCATAATAAACCGGGAAGGGATATCCTTTTTTTCTTCATTTATGTATGAGAGAAAAACTTCTTTTTTCCCGCTGATTAACTGAGTAAAGTAATAATAATACAGATTATCCCGTTCCTGGTTGGTGATTAGCCCCATTTCCTTTCGCAATGTAGGATTGATAAACATATCCTTATCGCTCCTTCGGGGAAAGATGCCTTCGTTCATAGATGGAATTATAATGCAATCAAAATCAAGATTCCGCGCCTCAAGCACACCAATTATCTGAATACCTTTCAATGGTTTTCCTTCCATATGATATTTGCCATCTTTTAATATCCTCAGAATAAATTCAAGCATATCAATACCCGGATTAACTGTATTATGCTGGATTCTCAACTGGGCAAGGTTATGCAACTCATCAAAAAATTCATTTACACCTGGAAAATTTGCCTTGATTATCTCCTGATTATATAAAAGAATCTTATTGAGCAGTTGAATTAGGTTATCAATATATGCATTAAAATCCAAATTTTCCTGAACTGTTGCAAAACATTTTTCTAAAAAATTTATAAGAGGAGCAAAACCTGGTTCTAAACCCGGAAACACCAATTGTTCACCTTGCTTTTCTGTACGGAAATAGCCTTTCTTCTCGTTTATCATTTTATCTCTCAGTCCATAGACCAGGGACCGAAGTTGAACATTATCTATAATTGCATTTTTGATTAAAGGATGCTGGAGAAAAACAAAGAATTCTGAATAATGCAAATTGCTCTTTATTGCTTCATATAACTGCTTTAGGAATGAATAAAAGATTTGATTACTGAATGGAATACCTGCAGAAAGATTATATTCAATATTATCAGACCTGAGCATTTCGGTTATCGGGAACAATAAAGAATCATCAGTGAGTACAATTCCTATACGATGCGGCTCTTTATATTTCTCAACCGCCTCAGATACAATCTCACCGAGATAGAATGTCTGTTTTGATACTGTCTCAAGGGGTTTTATATGAATTACGGGAAAAGGAATGGGTTCATTGGTTAGGGTTGGAATGCTTGTAATATCAATATTGAGAAAATCTAATAATTTGTAATGAAGTGAATATCTTTTGTTGATTTCATTACTGAGAGAAATCTCTGCTGATGTGCCCGAGTGGAGAATCAATTCTGCGGGTGAGTCTGATAATATTCTTGTTATTATAAACTTCTCAAATGCTGTGGTCGCCGCAACACCTGCAATAATAATATAATCAAATTCTTCAAATATCTTTGAATCATAGTCTCGATAAATTGTTTCAAATTCATCAATCCGGTCTTTATAACCTGCCTCAGCAAGGTTTTCTCGGTATTGTTGATAGACTTTTTTTAAAATCGGCAATTCATTTTTTACATATCGCTCAGAAAAATGGAGTTCAATAGATTTTTCTTCAATATCTTCAATCTTTATTCTCTCCTGACTCAATTCATCAAAAAAATTTAAAAGTCGATTGCCAATGGAAATAAATCTTAAAAATGGTAAATCCTGCCAGAGTACAATCTTTAATTCATCGGTCGTCTTTTTAAGAATAAAATTCCTTTCAATATTGTGGAGAATCTTTGCCCGCTCTCCCCCGAGTTTTTCATAAATATAACCCGTTAATTCCTCGATTGTCAGCATCTTTGGTGGAATAATAGCCTTTGTCTTTGCGGTCTCAAGCAGGTATCGCCGGAAATAGAATTTATTTCGCTCATTGGGAAAGATAACTAAAATTTCAGAAAAGTCTGGACTTTTTTCCCTGAACTGATCAAGAAAATACTGCGCAAGGATTTTTAAGAATGGTTGTTCAATTGGAACAATCTTTACTTTTTTTCCCACATCTAATTATATGTATTTCCTTAACGAAATCAACTCATCAGTAATCTTCACAAATTATGATGAAACATCAACAACAAAATAAGCACTAATAGCTTAGCTTAATTTACTTCCCTGATTTTATGATTTTTTTAACTATTAAATAATTTTGTCCTTCTAAACCAACAAAATAGACTCCTGGAGGAAGTCTGTCTGCAGAATCACTGGCTCCATCCCAAATGAGTTTATTAGATCCTCTTCTCACCTCATCAGCCCATTGTTTTACCAGCCTCCCCTGAACATCATAGATTTTTATGCTAACAACTTCTTCGTCGGGAATTTGGAAATTAATCGCGAGATTTTCACAAAAAGGATTTGGCGAGACCCGCACCTGTATACCTTGATCGCCGGGCAATGGATTATTGCATTCTTTTATCATTGTTGACAGGGAATCCAGATAGAATTTCTTAGCATTTCGTGCTACAATTGCTAACGGCAGGGTGTCATTGTTTATGTAGGAAGCAGCGATTAATGCGATCACAAGTTCTTTGGTTTCGCCCGGAGAAAGCGAAAAACTACCTGAAGACATATAACACCATTGTGCAAAGTCGAGAGAGTCATACGGGTCATAAATTCCACTCTGATAATTATATCCTGCCATAACAAGGTAGCGTTCAGTATCACGATTCGGCGCGAGCGCCTCTGAATAAACTTTATATGCAGAGCAGCCAATGTTGTCAGGCGTTTTAATAAATAGAATGCCAATTGCAGAACTGTCGCCATAGCAATAGCCAAGATCTTCTATGAAAAAACTGTCATTTGGTGATGGATAAAACCATTTATTAAGGATAAGACCGTTCCAGGTCAACATGTCCTGTATCCATAATATGGTAACGATTGCATTGCTGATGACGGAAGTTGTGCAGTTTTTAATCTGATATCTTATGTAAATTACATCTTCAATTGGTATGAGTGTATCGGCACACGATGTCTGGTAAACTTCAATCCCAATTGGTCTACCATCCCCTGGAATGTGGAGCGTAGAATCGCAGTCATTATGGCAACACCAGAACTCCTGCTGGGTCAATGGAATCTGAGGCGCCATTGGAAATGTATCAACAGGTGGTGGCCAGTCACCAGGATATTTAAAAATCCTGACTATCGGGCTGTCGTGATTCTGATTTTTTAATCCAGGTCCAAATTCAGTTTCACCACCAGAAAAAAATGAACAACTTACACATGTGTCTGCTTGTGAAATTGTTCCAAAGAGTAAACCTGCCCCATCAAAGGGAATGCTCTCAGGTATCCATAAACCCCAGCTACCAAATCTTGCGTAATTTGTCATTGGTATTAACCAGTTATTCACATTATGCGTATCTACATCCCAGATGCCAAAACAAAATACCGGGATGATGACAAAAAGAAACATTATTCTATAATACATTTTCACCTTTGTATTTTACGTTACCATAAAACCCACCATCTGCCCAGAGTATAATAATGACAGTTAAGAGTCCGATGATTGCTGCTACCACTTTTTTCATTTTAGCCTCCTGATTATAATACATAACTTTGATTTTGTCAATACTCACTTCGGCCCCCGAAGACGACATTATAACTTTTTTCAAGGACCCTTTCTACAACCTTGCTCTGACTGCGTCCAGGCCAGCCTCCATTTATGCCTCCATTCTTAGCAACAATTTCTGCTTCCCACACACAAAGGTCAAAGTCTTTATGTGCCTACTTATTTCAATTTTTATTCAAGCATATTTCCCTGTTTTAAAGATTGAAAAGATATTTTTACCAAAACTTATTAGGAACAAATGTCGGATAAATCGATTGTGGGTCAATTTTGATTCGTTATCATATGTGATTTAAGAAATTTAAGTTTTTGTTATTGGACCATTTTTTCTGCCAAGCAAAATGCAACATTAAAAACGTCAAATGACCAGCACCGTTTCCAAGTTTCATCCATCGAGTTCGATTTTACTATTCCTCTGCGAAAGTTTAAAAGTTTATAGCCGTTCCTGATTTGTTGAGATTGAATAGATTCAATTACTTCAGTATTATCATTTACAAAATTCGATAATCATTAGTTATGATTTGTGCTTTTATTTGATTTATTTTAATAATATAATTTTCCGCCAAATATTCGCGTTGCGAGATTTTATTTGTGCAAAGTATATGCCTGCCGAAACTTGTCTGCCGTTATTATCCAAACCGTTCCAAATAAAATAATTTTTATTAATTTTTGTTTCAAAGATTCTACGACCCATTATGTCATATATGTCTAGGTTAACGCCAAAATCAGAGAAAACAAAAGTAATTTTCTCTCGAGCCGGATTAGGAAAGATTGCGAAGTGGATTGGTTTATGATAAACATTATCATAAATACCAGGATTACCATCAGCACAGATTTTTTGTAGATAAATATCCGGGTTGAACCAAATAGTAGGATCTCTTGTCCAGACCGAATAAAATCCTCCTTGCGGGGCATCAATTATTTGGCATTGACAATTCATCATTAAGTCACATACTGGCACGCCATTTGTTTGCCATAAAATATTCCCTAAGCTATCAAGACTTTGGGCATAGATTTTTCCTGTATTTACTATACACCACTGAATTATAACACCACCATAGCTATTTACAGCCATCCTAGGATCGTGGAATGAATTGTTATTCGGTGTCACTATTTTACCATCCGGTCCCCACAATTTATTACCTAAAGCATCAAAATGCTGACAATGAATTAACATAGCATAGAGACGCGCATCCTCCCAACAAACAAAAATGCCACTAAAAGAATCAGCTATCAACTGGGCATTTCGCTGAAAATCAACGCCGATTCCAACACCGACACCATTCGTATCCCATTGCGCAACACCCTGGCTGTTAAATTTCTGGGCATACAAATCAATATCCCCGTTGCGACAGTCTTCCCAAACGAGAACAAAATTAGTGTCATCAACTGCTATTGCCTTCGGTTGCGATTGATGAGAAAAGAAAGAAACTAATTTTTTGCCATTAGGCTCCCAATATAAATTACCACTGAGGTCAAACAATTGACCATATATGTCATAATCACCGTTACGGGCGTCACTCCAGAGTACAAGAAAATAATTATTTCCCAATGTAGTTAATTTCGGTCGTTCTTGAGATCTGTTTAAAACACAAACTGGAAGACCGTTGGGTTGCCAGCAACCATTCCCTAAACTATCAATGTGCTGAATATAAATATCGTTATCGTTGGCCCGATGGTCTTGCCAGGCGATAAACATACCGCTATTACCATCAGCTATACAATGCGGAAAAAATTGACTACCTAAAGCATTACAAATAATGGTGCTATCCGGCCATAATAAATTGCCATTTCCACCTATTCTTTGTCCATAGAGGTCAAAATCATCACCGCTGCGTGCATCAACCCAACAAAGAAGAGCACCACCTTTGCTATCCTCAACCAACATTGCACCAAATTGATGGCCAGAATTGTTACATACCAATTTGCCTTCTGGTGGCCACAATAAATTGCCGGTTTCACTTATCCTCTGCATATAGATATTATAATCACTGCTTCTGTTGTCATCCCACATTACATATACGCCTCCTAAACTATCTCTGATAATAAAAGAGTTCCACTGGGCACTATCATCAGCATAAACAGGGATACCATTAGGCGGCCACAAAAAGAGAAAAAACAATATCATTTTTTCTTCCTATCTATCTCCTAAAATAACAGGTTCTTTGTAAATCATAATAAGAACGCCCCCATTCAATTTCATCGGGTTTTCCATGGAGCTTCCAAATATGTATATATGCCCTTGGCGGCGCATCACCACCAATTATGACCAGACCTAATTCAATCAAACCATCATTATCAATATCGTCGACTGTAATTTCATTAAAGTAGTTAACTTGTTTGCCTAATGATTTGATAGGCCAACCATAACACATTTCACCGTCATAATAAAATGCAGAAACACGGTAATTACCTGTATTAGCAATAATTTCCTTTTCAGGAGTGAAGTCAATATTAGCAATCAGCGGATTCTGCGCGCCCCAATCGAACCACTGGCACGTATTCGGTACGTAATTACCGTCCTGATCAAGAATGCGCATTACTCTACCTGTGCCAACAATAACAAATTCGATTTTCTGATCATTGTTAATGTCACCTATGGCAAAATGGTATTGGTCAGGGTGAAACACAATATGGTCAGAGAAGTATTTTGGCCAGCCTGGTTGATTTGAACCATCCCAGCGATAAATATATAGACAACCTGTATCGGCCCAAGGCGTGCAACTGCCAAAGATAATCTCAATAAACCCATCATAATCAATGTCACAAAGAATAACCTCACCAATGCCGCAATCCGAAGTTACCTTATTCTCAACCGGAAATCCCGGTTGGATTGTGCCATCATATCGGAAACAATAGAGCGAGTCGCGCCAGGTGTTATAGATAATTTCTTTTTTGGTATCGTTGTCTATGTCTGCTACTGCCGGATGGGTAAACACATAATCAGGCATTATTCTAGGCCAACCCTGAAGTGGTTGGCCATTTTTATTTAAAACATATAGATATGCTGCAGCATCATAGATTCGTGCAGAAAAGATAATATCTAACGAATCATCTCCGTCAATATCGGCAATTGATACTTCGCTCCAATAGCAATTAGGAATTAGAAACGGAAAGGGTGGCATTGTTGTGCCGTCACCTCTGAGAACATTTATCCCGTATGCACTGCCAAATATAATTTCGTTGACAGCATCATTGTCTAAATCGGCAAACGCTGGATATTGAATCAGACTATCCCGAATTTTCCAGAGAAGATTTCCTTGATAATCAAAGACAAATAAAGTGTCACCGTCTCCATAGCGAAGGTTGAATATCACCTCTAAGTCATTATTCCCGTTTACGTCAGCAAAGGAAATGCCGGCGGAAGTTTCAAACTGTATAGAATTCTCAACATTATAAAAACATTTAGGCCAACCAAGCATCGTCCCTATAGGTGGTAATTGAATTAGAAAAATAAGCATTATCATCTTTTCTCCTGTCAGGGGCCGTTATTTCTAACGGCCCCTTGGTTTGCTATCGGGTCCAATTAATCGGCTCCCTTCTAGTGCTGGTGCAATGAATATCCTGGTCGATTAATTCTCCCCAATTCCAGTTGTGATAATAAACACGAGACCAGTAGGCAGTTCCGTTCTCTATAGTTTTGCCCTGAATTGCCCAGTGTCCAGGATATAGTCCGTAAACATCGTTGGTTATCCAGTAACTTGTGCCTGTCTCATAATAGTGGCCAACATACTTGGCATCATTTGTTTCAACAACGACGATGGTATCTTTTTCAGAACCAGCAAGGTTGCCATTATGGTCATAAACAAAGCCACGTATTCCTGTTGGTGCTTGGGCTGATCCAATCATAGCTAATAATCCAAGGATTATTATTGCAGGAAGAACTTTCATTTTAACCTCCATATTATACTTATTACTCTTATTTTGTCAATACTCACTTCGGCCCCCGAAGTTGTGCTTTTGACCTTTTTCAAGGACCCTTTTCACCGTGCTCTAAAATGGAGCGACAGGGGTCAGGACCGAAACCGTTTCTGTTTGCATTCGTAGAATATAGCTAACTTTCATTCTCAATCGAATTTTGATTTTAGTTTATCAAAAATTTACATAACTTCAACAACCAGTTTTTTTTCACTAATTAACACCGGAATGATTGTTATAACGATATGCACGCATGCGTCCTTTAGCAAAGTTTTACCATTTCGTCTATTACCATATGTTTTGGAATAAAAATGGCGTTTTAAATCAGAAATAATCTTACCGAAACAGGGTGGTTTAATCAGAAATCGGTTTATTGATATTTTAGATGACAAAATAGGGACTCCGGAGTATAATCTGCATGCTAATGCAATTAGCGAAAGGAGTCCCGATGGTGATAATAACACCACCAGGAGTATACACAATGCATGGTAAAAGGTCAATACTCAAAGCAAATGCCGTGCTGTATCATAAGGCGGCACGAAAATTAAAGACCCAAATGCTTGATGATTTAGGACAAACCACGCATCTTAGTCGTAAGCACCTTACGGTGTTGCTCAACAAAACCGGTAAGGTCTATTATACGCCTCAGGGTTTCAAGTTAGTAGGCGACCCAACCATTACCTATCTGCATAAGCGGGGTCGGAAGAAGAAATACACTCAAGAAATTATTCCCTGGCTTAAAGCCCTCTGGGTGTTAAGCAGTTATCGTTCTTCAGTTCATCTTAAGGCATTTATAACAATAAATCAATCCTGGCTATTTGGGGGCATCCAGGAACAAATGCTTGCGGGTTTTCCAAAAGACATCCGCAGTGATTTAAAGCCTTTAGAAAATATCCCCCAACCAATTCAGGAACTTCTCCAGACCATCAGCTCAGCAACGATTGAGCGTTTATTAAAACCGCTAAAGGACGAATATAAATTAAAACACCGATATAAACCTCATCCTCATGCCTCGGTGCTGAAGAAAAAGATTCCGGTGGAAACCAATTTTAACAAGGTGCGTGGAAAGTTAGGTTATACCGAGCTTGATACCGTGCATCATTGTGTTGATAGTACGCAGGGTAGTTATTGTTTAACCTTGAGTGAAGTAGAAATTAATACGCATTGGACTGAGCTTCGGGTATTAAGGAATAGAGCACATAAGTGAACCTACGAGGCATTGCGGGATATTGATCGGGTGGTGCCGTTTGCGATTCATACCCGGCATGTTGATAATGGTGCAGAATTTATTAATGAGCCGGTATTCCGGTATACGCAGACGCATGGTATGCGGTATACTCGTTCCCGGGCATAT
>Ga0172366_10003199_pt1 | contig 12884 bp, 16 predicted proteins | sample LakKivSesite69cm_FD_114533 | JGI IMG/M metagenome (GOLD analysis project Ga0172366, IMG submission 114533) | Sediment microbial communities from Lake Kivu, Rwanda - Sediment site 69cm | ecosystem: Environmental > Aquatic > Freshwater > Lake > Sediment | place: Rwanda: Western Province, Lake... | reverse complement strand
AGGAACGAACAAGCGCTTCAGCGGGCGAACGACACGTATAACTTGGTGCTGAGGTTGTTCAGAAATCCTGACAGCACAACCCCTCCGAAGGTTTTTCCACAAGCACGGGACATGAAGTCCCTTTCCTATCGCATGATGATGATATGCATAAGCCAGGAGATGAAGACGGCAGATTCGAACCCGTTGTATGAAGAGGTGATTAACGACTCGATCTATCAGATCTTGAATCAGTTTCTGAAGCGCGAGAAACGGGCATTACTTGAAACCGTGGGCCCCAACGGGGAGTTCCTTGATTGTCCCGAGGGAAGACTGATATGCCCGGGTCATTCCATCGAGGTGGCTTGGTTTGTTCTGCACGAGGGAATGGACAAAAAAGACTCATCTCTGATCAGCGCTGGACTGGATATCCTGGATTGGTCCTTGAAATGGGGATGGGACAGAAAATACGGGGGTCTTTTCTACTATGTGGATCTGGATGATAGACCGCCCTTGCATCTTGAATGGGATATGAAACTCTGGTGGGTGCATACTGAAGCGATGTACGCGCTTCTGCTAGCGCACTATGTTACCCGCAAGCAGAAGTATCTCGACTGGTACGAAAAGGTACACAGATATTCCTTCGGTCATTTCCCCGATCGCAAGTATGGAGAGTGGTTTGCTTACTTACACCGGGATGGCACATTGGCAAGCAGACTCAAGGGCTCGTTATGGAAAGGCCCCTTCCATCTCTCACGGTTCTTGCTTCAGGGAGTGAAGCTGACAGAGAAGCTGAGATAGTCGAGATTCGAGAGACAGCAGCAAACAAGCAGTCCTCTGTTCGATTTTTTCCGCGCGAATCCAGTGATATGGGGTTCTTGGAGTTTTCACATCTCTTGGCCCCGAACAAATCACTCGACAAGATAGCCAGTGGACATGGCCTTCCATCTTTGTCAGTTATCTGTTTGACCAGCCCAGAATCTGGATAGGTCGTTCTGTGAACCCGTTCGAATCCACAGGAGGTGCTGTCGTTGAAACAACTTGTCCCAGGTTCCTCAGAGGACTCTCAATTTGTGGCTTGAAACTGAAGATCTCCGTCCTGACAGTTGCGGGAGGTTAATTCTCGTCTCGCGATCCTAGTTCGGATGAGTTCCAAGATAGAGGCGCTTCAAGAGAGGGTGATAACCCTTCAGCTCAAGCTCAGGAGACTGGCGCGCACTAAGGATCAAGTATGAGAGCGCATTGCGATAATCGACCTGTGTTGCCTTCTCACCAAGTATCCCAGAAGTGCTGCGCCTTGAGTCAATAAGCCGGCGGGAGGGAAGATATTTAAGTAAGAAAGTAAGAACGCCCACGACTGGATCATGGCTAGGTACGAGAAGCCGGACGTCACGGTGGTCAGCGCCAAGGGTCAGGTGGTCATACCCCGGACCATAAGGGAGAAGCTCGGGATTAAGCCAAAAACAAAGCTCCTTGTGTATGGATACCAAGATGCCGTAATCATGAAGAAGCTCAAGGTGCCGGACATAGCAGAGGAACTAGAGGCCATGTATAAGAGGATTGACAGAAGGATAGCGAAGTATGGAGAGCTTACGCAAGAAGAGATAGAGGAGGAGATCCAGAAGTACAGAAGGGAGAAGGCCAAGCGGTCTTCCTGAAGGGTCGCCCATGTACAGAGTGGTCTTCGATGTCAACGTACTGGTGTCCAGTTTGATCACGAGTGGCAAATCCAAAGAACTTTGGCTAAGGGCGAGGGCCAATAGATTCGTACTTATCCTCTCGAGCGAAATTATCTCTGAGTTCATCAGCGTGATTAGCCGAGGCAAATTCACAAAATACGTGGAGGAACGCGACATAGAGTTGTTTCTCGAAGCTTTGAATCGGACGGCGAGATTCACTCGAATCAGATCTGATTTCAAAGTAATCAGGGAAGACCCTGCTGATGACATCATACTGAGGACCGCGTACAATGGTAAGGCTGATTACATAGTATCGGGCGACAGGCACCTCCTATCACTGCGAGAATTCAGAGGAATGAGAATCGTAACAGCAGGTGAGATGCTGAAACTGGTAGAGAAGCAAGGATGAATGGGGAACTGGGGCCTCGCCTCGAATGGAGAGTCATTCTGGAAAAAGTTGCCTCCACCGCCACCGACCAATAGCTAGAGAGGAGCTTCGGTGGTAGAGTTCCTTTCTCTGGAGACATTCAGTCCTCCGGCAATAACCTCGAATCCGCTCCGGCGTAGATACCGGCTTCCCGTGTCATGTGATGCCCGTTGCTGTAGATTGCGGGAGGTTAATTTGCGCTGTTCAAGGCTAGTCCAGATGAGTTCTAAGATAGAGGAGCTTCAGGAGAGAGTGATAGCCCTTCAGCTCGAACTTAGGAGATTGGAGGGCAAGCGCAGGAAGCTGAAGAAGAGCATAGATTCGGAGCTCGACAAGCTGCTGAGGGCCAAGGAGATACTCAAAAGGAGCAGGAGGATTGACGTCTGATTTCGTCCCAACACAAATATACGCGTACCTCCTAGATGAGGGCAAGCAGGGCCAAAGTATGCGAAGTGAGCGCAGAACAACTCTAGCAGCTAAGGTGCCTCTCAAGAAGGGTGAGCGCACAAGACGACTCATTCGGGAGGCGGGCGCTGCCGATCCGACATTCGCTCCTTCGGTTGAAGGGAAGTATCTTCTGATTCCTGTGTCGTCCCCAGAGAAACTCCAAGAGTCTCCAGAACTGAACTCGCTGGAACTGGTCAGAAGGGAGTTACGAACCCGTGTTCGCAGGCCTAGGAGCGTCAGGGAAGCCCTATCCAGAGAGCTTGAGCCGAGCGTTGCCTCCAAGGTCCGCCGGTCCTTTGACGTTATCGGAGACATAGCCGTAGTCGCTCCGGACGAGGTCGCATCTCTGCACAAGCAGCTATTGGTCAAGTCGATTCTGGCCGTGCATCCGAACGTCAGGTTGGTTCTAGCGAAAGTGTCGCCTATAGCGGGCAGGGAAAGGGTTGCTTCGTATGAGAGATGGTACGGGACTGGCCCGACCGAAACAACGTACAAAGAACACGGCTGCGTGTACAGCTTGAACGTCACCAAGGTATTCTTCACCTCACGCCTTTCCACGGAGAGGAGGAGGGTGGCCTCTCTGGTCGAGCCGAATGAAACCGTGGGCGATCTCTTCGCAGGAGTCGGGCCGTTCTCCATATTGATAGCCAAGCTCCAGCCGACATCAAATGTGAAGGCATGCGACATCAACCCGGAGGCTGTTTCCTACCTCAGGAGGAACATCAGGTTGAATGGCGTTTCCGACAGGGTGCGGGCGTATCTTGGCGACGCGGACCGAATATCGCGCGAGCAGCTCAGCGGGCTTTGCGACAGGGTCATCATGAACCTGCCGAAGGAGGCGGAGCTTCACCTACCAGCTGCCACTCGTTCCCTCAAGCCCTCTGGCGGCATCATCCACCTATACTTGTTCAGAAAGGAGCCCCAGACCATAGACGAGAGGATCCTCACCATGACGGCTGAGCTGAAATCATTGGGTTGGGGTCAAGTCAAGGTGCTTTTCACGAGGCAGGCGAGGGAGGTGGGGCCCAGGGAAACCAATGACGTGATTGACGTGAGCGTGTCGCCATAACGGTTCCACTGCTAGTCCGTCTTCCAGCTACAGCGCCTTATCCCCGACGTAGGCCTCGAGCCCTATCAAGACTGAGTTTCCCTTCTCCCTTAACATACTGGCTAGTTCCCTGTTGATATCTCTCGCGGCCTTGTCCGCCAATATGCCTACTGTGCGCCCATCTAGGTATGAACTCTTCCTCACGACGATTGATGCGTTGTCGCTGAACGTCATACGCTCTGAACCGCTCGCCTGGACTGTCTCATTCAATCCACCGCACTCAATCCTGATCAGCAGCCGCGCTCCGTCATTGAGGGCTGACTTGAGTGCAGGATTCAGTTCGTGTGCGGATTTTGAAGCTCCGACCGCCATGATGCAATCTCCTCTTTTAGTCATATCATCATCCTTGGTCAGTTCCAAGGTCGTGGGATGTCTGAGCGTCACAAGATCATGACCTCTAGCCTGCACTGTATCCACTGCCACCGGGCGCAACCTAACCAATAAAACCACACGCGGATATTAAAGGCCGAGTTTGGAGGACTACAAGGAGCAAAGGGACCGCATGGTCTCCTACCTCAGGGCATCGGGGATAGTGCGCTCGGACAAAGTGGAGAAGGCGTTCTTGGCGGTTCCGAGGGAGGAGTTTGTCTCAAGGGACCTGAGGAGTCAGTCATACGTTGACACGCCTCTCCCGCTCATACGCACCGGTCAGACGATATCTGCTCCTTCAATGCTCGCCTACATGGTGGAGGCTCTTGAGTTGGAGGCTCATCACAAGGTGCTAGAGATCGGCGCTGGCAGCGGCTACGCGGCTGCCATAATGGCAGAGACCATCCGCGGGCTCGGTGACTCCACCAGTCCTCACAAGGTGCTCGCTATGGAGATAGATCAACGTCTGGTCGACTTCGCGAGGGATAACCTCAAGAGGTGCGGCTACTCCGAACTCGTGGAAGTGATCCTCGGCGATGGTTCCCTTGGCCTTCCAGATCAAGCGCCCTTCGACAGGATAATGGTGTCCGCCGCCGCGTCGGAGATCCCGAAGCCTCTCCTCGATCAACTCGCCAAGAACGGCAGGATGGTCATACCGGTCGGCAGCGCAGCTTGGTCTCAGGAGTTGTACTTGGTGAGGAAGGACGAGAGCGGGAAAGTCAAACAGGACTACATGATGGATGTCGTGTTCGTGCCGTTGAGAATGGACTCCAGTCTATCCCGAGATGAACCTTGACAGGCCAGATCTCTTGGTCTGCAATTTCGCCAGCGCCAAATCCAAGGCGCGTGATACCCTATCCTCAGAAAACGCGTACTCGTTGACCAAAAGAGAGATGACCCCTTCTCTGTCGGGGTCCTGAAACTCCAAGGTCTTGGCCTCAACTACTGGAGGGTTCATGAAGAACTCCCCGATCTCCTGCAGGTTCTCTGGGACTTCAACCTCCCTTTCCTTGTAGATTTCCTCGACCCGAGCCCCGCCAGTTATCAATGCGAGTGCCTTCTTCGGGCCCAAGCCTTTCACTCCCTCGCAATAGTCCGTGCCTGTGAGCAAGGCTATGTCAACGAGTTGTCTCCTCGTGATGTTGAGTTCTCGTAATGTCCTCTGAATGTCCACGATCTCTGGCCTCACTTCGACGTATGTCCTGCGACCGGGCAGCTTCCTCCTCCCCGTGACTCCCAAGTTTCTGACCACCCTAGGCGCTCCAAATAGGGCTGAATCATAGTCTTGGCTCGCCGCAGCGTAGACAGCTCCCTCTCTGGCCAGATAGGCTGCCTGCGCTTCCCCTTCGGATGGTGCTTGGATGCACGGTATCCCCATGAGCCCTAGGAGTTGTTTGGAGCTGTCCAGAATGTAGTCGCTGATTCGCGCTGTCGCCTGAGAGTACTTCCTGACCCCTTCCATGTCGCCCCTCTTCAGCGCTAGGTCGTATTGCTTCTCCGCCTGTCGTTTTCTCTCCTGACGCACTTCCACCTCCTGCCTCTTGAACCTCGGAGGCTCCCCATCGAAGACAAACGCGGGCCATATGTCGTTGGAGACCAGGCTGCAAGTCCTGTAGAACAAACCTGACAGGTGGCTCGTCACCCTGCCCTTGTGATCCATCAGAGGCCTTCCGTCCGGCCCCCTTATTATGGAAAGAAACTGATACAGGATGTTGTATCCGTCGACGGCAATAGTCTTGGACTTCAGCCTCTCGAAAGTTATCTCCTCTCTAGTCAGGATGTCCCCGATGTCTGCGCCCAAGACTACCCTTTGTATCTGGCTTCAGGGGTATTAATCGGTTCCCGAGCCGCTTGGCTTGAGAAGCTCCACCCTGATATCCTTCTTGGATAACCTAGTTGTCACTATCAAGCCCATTATCTCAAACTTGGCCAACGTGCTCATGAGGTCCCTCTCTGAGGTGTCCGGGTAGGTCTTCCTTATCTCCCTCAAAAGATCCTCAAACTCGGCCGCCTTCTTCTCCTTCAGTATATCTAGGATCTCCGCTCTGAGCAAAGGGGGCTGGTTGCTCATGATGGCTTCCCCAGTTTGACGAATCTCCTCACGCTTTCCACTGATATCTCCCCCACTCCGACCACTGATTTCATTTTCTCCTCATACTCTTGGCTGGCTCCGTCTCTCTCGGGGACCATCAAGTCGACGACGAGTGCCTCGATCCCATAGCCTATGTACTCCCTCCCTCGCGAGACTACCTCCTCGCTGGGAAATGTCCTCTTGATCGTCTCCAGCAGGCTATCCAGATTGACATCCACCCCTGTCGGAAACACCTTGAATGTCATTATCACCTTCCTTTCCATCCCAAATCACCTTAAGGTCCTGTGAAACCACACTTCGGACATACGTACTGCCTGACGAACTTCCGATCCTTCTCGCCCCTCCATATGGCCACCTCCCCGCAGTTGAAGCACATGAACTTAACATACCTCTCGTGGGGATCGAGGGGCTTGTTCGAGGAAGTTCCCTTTGGCATTGCGGGGCAGTCTTATGCTTCCTATTTAAACAATCCGCCGACGAAGTGCCGCAGAGCCAATGCTCCAGCCGACAGCAGGCCAGTTCCAATCCTCACAGTTCTGACTGCCCTGATCAGACCTCCGTGAAAATCAAAGTCAACTGACTCCATGTAGTACCTCAATCTGTCTTGGCTTGATGCCGACGAGAGGGCTTCCATTAAAGACGCAGGGCCAGCCAAGTTCATGAGCCTCCTGATCGTCCTGATCTTATTCAATTGGAGCGTCAGCGATTGCAACGATCGCGCCCCCTCTGACCCTTCACCTCTGAGCTCATCGATTATGATGTTGGCCACTGCCCTCGCTGACATGGATCCGAACACGATTCCGCCCCCCGTTGTCGCTTTCGTCATGCCAGCCGCATCGCCGATGACGAAGACGTTGTCCTTCCTGATATCACTCATAGGTCCTCCGGTCCAGATCCCCCACATAGCAGGCTTTTCGACCTGTTCCGCTCCTTCTTTTTTGGCAATGAGGTGAAGGGATTCCGCGACATCCACCTTCCTCGAAGCCACGCCGATCGCGCAGTGTTGTTCGTCTGTTGGGACGACGTAGCCAAAGAAGTCGGGGGAGATCTGTTCGCTCAAGTATATGGAAGCAATGGGCGTCTCGGTCCTCTTTTTGATGACGGCTTGGGCTGAAACTAAGAGGCCGGAGTTGCCCCTTGCGAGGCCGATTGAGCGCCCCAAGTCGTCCGCGATCCCACCAGCCAAGATAGTGTAGTCAGAAGAGTGAGACTTTGAGGGGGTTTCCACGACGGTCGAACCTTCGCAGATTCTCAAAGACGCTCCTCTGCTAGATCTCTGCAGATCTACGCCCTCTGCCTCACACAGTCTCGCCAAGTGCTCATCGAATGCTTGCCTCGATATCACTTTGGCGATCGTACGCCCTGACTCCACTGTGACCTCCCTCACTCCGTCGGTGAACCTGAAACCATGCAGGTCGATCAATTCGATGGAACGTGGGAGAGCTATCCCGATCTTCTCTTGGTAGTCCGGGGAGACTACGCCACCGCAGTGGCAAGGGAGCCCAATGATTTCATGTTCCTCCAGAACCGCTACCCCAACGTCGGCCCTCGCAAGAGTCAAGGCTGCGACTAGTCCACTGACGCCAGCACCCACCACCGTGACGGTCAAGCCGGAAGCACCAAAAGGGTCGCGGCCCTTCCATATCAATGCTCCGACACCGTCTTTAACCTTAGCAGCCCTCCTCTCTTGTGCATCAACTATACGAGACAGACTGAATATCGAAGAGTTGACCCCTGGCTGCGTCTTCTGGCTTAAATTCGCATACGAGATAGAAGCGACTCATGACATCTTCCACGGGTGATTCCAAAACTTCCTCTCACCCGTTGCGCCTGCTGGATTACCTTACGCTAAACGCGTACTGGTTTTCGATATCCTACTTGTGGAACTCAATGGGCCCGATTCTTCTCCCGGCCATAGTGCCCTTGTTGGTGCCTGAGTCGCAGAAGGGAGGTGCTCTCGGGACGATATCGGCCCTAGGACTGATAGTCGCGATCATAGTTCAGCCCGCGGCAGGTGCTTAGAGCGACACGCACGTGAGTCGTTGGGGTCGCAGGCGTCCCTACATCGTGGTCGGGACTCTGTTCGATGTGATTTTCCTCTTGACCATGGCCTTCTCCGGAGACTACCTGCTGCTCTTGCTGGCCTATCTCCTGCTGCAAACGTCATCCAACGTGGCCCACGGGCCTTACCAGGGGTACATACCGGAACTTGTGCCAGAAGCCAAACGCGGCGCTGTCACAGGCGTCAAGCAGTTCATGGAGATAGCAGGCATGATCATCACATCGTTGGCGATCGGCTCCCTCGTGGGGCAGGGCGAAATGCTCGGCGCGTTCCTCTCGATCATACTGATACTACTGCTGGGCATGGGGATCATCGCGCTTTTCGTCACAGAGAAACCCTTTGATGGTGCACCGCAGTCAGGTCCGAAGCTCGGGGGACAGGAATTCCGGCTGACAAACCTCCGGGATTCCTTGGGCTTCCTCTTCCACAGTCGCGACTTCTTCCTTTGGCTGGTGTCCCGGCTGGCCATATTGGTCGGGGCTAACCTAGTGCGGAACTACGCGCTCTATTTCTTCCGCGATGTGTTGGGCCTGTCCAATCCAGCGGCGGCCGTGGGCAACCTATTGGCGGTCATCGCGATCAGCATTGCAGTCGTGGTCTACCCCTCAGGCGCTCTAAGTGACAGATGGGGAAGGAAATGGCTCATCATATTCTCAGGCGTCTTGGGGACCATTGGCTCTCTGCTGTTGATCACGGCCACAACCCAGAACCAGGCTCTGATCTACGGCAGCATGATCGGCATCAGTGCCGGAGTCTTCCTCAGCGTGAACTGGGCCTGGGGTGCGGATCTGATCCCGGTGAACTCAGGCGGGTGGTACCTGGGGGTCTCCAACCTTGCGACAGCTGGGTCAGGCGTGTTGGCTGGCGTCGGCGGGTTCATGCTCGACTACTTCAACGCTCAATCCCACAATTTGGGCTACACCGCCCTGTATCTCTCGGGCGCCATCTGTTATTTTATCGGCACGGCCATAGCCTTTGGAGTAAGAGATTCCATAACCAGGTCACCTCTACACGAAGGCACTGCTCGCGTCGATGAACGAGTTCATAAGAGCTGGCGATAATCCGGATGAAAGCAAGTCACAATTGGATTTCACTACTGCTGAATATGTGCGCCACAACTGTGATACTGTGCCAAGTCTTAAATAGAGCGATGACGCCCGCCCCGGGAATGAAAGCTAGAACGACAAAGTCGGCGATGATCTTGGTGACAATGCTATCTCTGTCCATGTGCGCACTTGGGACCAACATAGGCCGCATGCACCTTGCCGTGAACGGTGATACCGGTGACGTAACTGACCTGAGGAGCCTGCTCAGTTGCGTGACCTCCATGAAGTGGGAGTTTAGCGATGGAGTTGAGCGTACTTCATTTGAGTATAATACCTTGGGTGAGGATTCCGTTGGGGGGATTCCCTGCTGGAAGGTAGAGTTCAAGATGGGAGTGGTGGGCGAAGAGGAAACCACAGCCGTTCTCTGGATTTCGGAGCAGAACGGTTCAGCCATTCAAGCTATGATGGATGACGAAACGTTCACTGGACCCATGGCATCCTACATGGGTGCCGCCTATCTCGGTTTCTTCGCCAATTGGTTCTTCGCCTACTCTGAGGCTTGGGACTACAATGCCACGTACGCATGGAGCCAGCAAGGATTAGGCACTTTCACATTCCTCGGATCAGAGCAAGTGGAATACGGTCCCACTACGTTGCTTGTGTACAAGTACAGGTTCACGGGGTTGGCATCCGACGCCCAGTACCTGCGCTACTCGGTGGAGGTCTGGACCGCCCCGACGCAGTTCGGAACACTGGCCACATACATCAGGGTTACGGAGCTTGGTGGCACTCTGGTCGGTGAGATCAAGCTAGATTCGATCAGCTTCACTCAGGCACCTAGGTTGCCGCAGCTCTCAATTGGGTCGCCTCAAGCGAGTAAGACGAACCTGCAACCTGGCGAGTCATTCACAATCAGTGTACCCGTCTCGAACATGGGAGTTACTCCTGCTATGGACAACTTGACTCTGCTAGTGGATGGGACGGTCGCGCAAGGCAAATTCGTCACTCTTGCCGCTGGGGGGAGCCAGACTGTCACGTTCACGCTGTCTATCACAGCGGAAGGAACCCACACGCTAGGGATTGGCGGAAAGAGCACACAGGTTACGGTCTCAACGGTACCGCCGGCGAGCTTCAGCTTGAGCAACCTTATGATAAATCCAACTTCAGTAACTGTAGGTGGTACGGTGACAGTGTCGGCAACGGTCAAGAACACCGGAGGCACGGCCGGGTCCTGCACAGCTTCTCTGAAGGTCAATGGACAGCAGGTGGATCAGAAAGAAGTCACCCTCAATCCAGATCAGTCGACGACCGTCACCTTCACCATCGTGACCAGCCAAAAAGGCACGTTCTCGGTCGCTTTGGGAGATCTCAGTGGGAGCTATACCGTCACAGAGGCGGAGGCGTTCCCCCTGGCACTCGTTGCGGGGGGTGCAGTCGTCCTCATCGTGATTGCCGGAGGAGCCGTGTTCTTCCTGACCAGAAAGAAGCAGACTCCATCGGAAGTCCCTCCTCCACCGCCAACGTGAAGGAGCCCCTAGCCACGTGAGATTGATCGAGCGAGGGAGTCCGCAGGATTTGCTGCTCCGTAGGCATTTCCTCAGGTCTGTTGACCTTTGCCTGCAGGCGCACTAGCGTCAGCAGTTTGAGAAACTAGGCTAGCCTAGGCCCCAGCGCGCTCCATGCCCTCCAATGAAACAGTTTGACATTGCCAGAACACGGGCGAGGACGACGGCACTGTGTGAGGCAGAATCGTTAAGAAAGGCAATCCCTTCGCTTAATGCGAGGGAAGCGCGGATGACCTTCAAGTACAAACAGTGCATCGTCGTCAGATCAGATCTTTCGATGTCAATTGGGAAGACCGCCGTCCAAGTCGCGCATGCGGCCGTCACGTCATCAGACGAGGCGAGGAAACACAAGCGATCATGGTATAGGAACTGGGTGGAAGAGGGGCAGAAGAAGGTGGCCCTGTGCGTGCCATCATTGGACGACCTCCACAGGCTGCAGAAAAGGGCTCGATCCCTCGGCATCCCGACGGCATTGACAGAGGATAAAGGCCTCACTGAACTCCCGCCGGGGACCATCACCGCACTCGCCATCGGTCCGGCTCCCTCCGAGGTCATTGACAAAGTTACCAGCAACCTGCCGCTTCTGAAATGATGAACCCGGACCTTCCGACCAGCCCCGAAGAATTGTTACTGTGGGAAAGGGAGCGGGGGATAGAGCAACTCGTAGGCATGGGGGCCCTCTCCTATCGTCTTCCTAAGAGGCTGAACGGGAGGCTGCGGGCGCGACCGGAGGACTTCATCGTGTCTGAAGTGACACGCGACGGCTCAGTGGCAACCACTGTGACATACAGCTCGCGCGAGGAAGCGACGCATCCCATCTACGTCATGACGAAAGTGAACAGCGACACCCTCGCAGCGATGAGACAACTCTCGTCTGCTATCGGTCTGAAGCCTTGGGAGATGGATCGTCTCGGCCTCAAGGACAAGCGAGCACAGACCTTCCAGTTCGTGTCACCGAAAAAGAGATGCGAAACCCCACCCAAGCTGCGAGGAAGCGAATGGGGAGCAGACCTAATGGCTATCTCCTCGACGCCTCTCAGGCCTTGCGACCTGCGCGGGAATCTATTCTGGGTGACGATCAGACTTCGCGCGCCCATGCTGGTCGATGAGATTCGGGATGTCCTCGGCCATTTCTCCTCGAAGGTGGCTGAAACTGGGCTGCTCAACTTCTTCGGCTATCAGCGCTTCGGCGGTAGAAAGCCGGTCAACCACATCGCAGGCTATCTCATTGCCAAGCGCGACTACGAGGCCGCGTGCAAGGTCATACTCTGCACTCCCTCCCGGACAGAACCCAGAGAACTCACCAATGTCAGGTCCAGACTATTGGAAAGGAGAAATCGTGAGGATCTGGCGCGAGTTGCCCGCTCTCCCCTTTCAGTCGAAAGGGCCTTGGCGAGGAACTTCATGCGCTACGAGTGTGACGCAAGGAAGTCAATTCTGCACCTCCCCGCGAACTTGTTGAGGTTCTTGCTTGAAGCTTTCTCATCCTTCCTGTTCAACGATACGATAGGGGCAATGAGCGGTCAACTGCTGAGCGGAGGAATTCGGGAGGGCGCATTGTACTCACAATTGGACAACGAGGGGGGCGTTCTCACAACCTATGCTATGGGAGCCCCCTGGAACAGGAGAAGAATAGGTGAAGACCTCAGGCTCAGAAGGGCAGTTCCAGCCGTGGCTTGCCCGGGGTTCCTCGCGGAGAGGGCGATAGAAGGAAAAACAAGGGAGACGATGGCTCAGCTCGGCATTGACTGTTCCTCTTTTCACTTTCAGGAGAGGCCCGAGGCTGGCTATCCCGGGCAAGTCAGGGCTGCGGTTGTCTTCCCCAGATTAATCTCGGCCGCTCCCATCGACGCTCGGGCCGTCTTCCTTTCATTCTTCCTGCCCAGGTCCAGTTATGCCACTGTGCTGTTGAGGGAACTGCTCTCTCAACGGACAACACGCCGAGGAGTTACGGAGCCTTAATATCCCGCAGCTGAGCGGCCAGTTCACTCAGCGAGATGAGCGAGGCGGCAAAGAAGGGGATAAGGGAAAGCCTGAACGACCTCGCGAAAAGGCGGGGGCTTTTCTGGCAGCCATACGAGCTGTACGGTGGCCTTCGCGGCACGATAGCCGT
>Ga0172366_10003198_pt1 | contig 12885 bp, 9 predicted proteins | sample LakKivSesite69cm_FD_114533 | JGI IMG/M metagenome (GOLD analysis project Ga0172366, IMG submission 114533) | Sediment microbial communities from Lake Kivu, Rwanda - Sediment site 69cm | ecosystem: Environmental > Aquatic > Freshwater > Lake > Sediment | place: Rwanda: Western Province, Lake Kivu... | reverse complement strand
TAACCTCGTTTAGGTGTAGGGAGCGATCCTTGTGATCGCCCCAGAAAACAGGGCGAATACGAGATTCGCCCTTACAGACCGGTGTTCTCTGATACACGAGAATCCGGGATGTCAACAGAGCCACACAGGGTGCAACGTCTCTCATCGAGCGGATTTCAAAATCCGGCGGCAGTGGGAGCCGGGAGATAACGAGGAGCGGACGATGGTGACGAAAGGAAGTTTCCGAGCGAACGTGAGCGCAGGACGGTGGCTTGTCCTCGTTGTGGCGGTGCTGACGATGACGGGCACTGCTGCGGCGATGGGCAAGGTTGCGCTCAAGTCGTCAGAGACGGTTGACCGCACGATCCCCGTCGGCGTGCTCAAGCGAGTGAACGTTTCCAACACCGATGGGAACATCGTCGTCACGGGCGATCCGGCGGCGCGAGACATCACGCTCTCCGCCGTCAAGTCGGTCTGGGGAAGGACTCCGAAGAAGCTGCGCCAGGCTCAGGCGCTTCTCGGCATTTCGGTCGAGTCGCGTGGGGACCTCTTGGCGATTCGCCCCACCTGCCCGGAGTTCTGGAAGCAGACGTACCAGGTTGAGTTCTTCCTCACCGTCCCCAGCTCGTTTCGGGTGGAGATCAGCACCGTGTCGGGAGCGGTGCAGGTGCGGAACGTGCGGGAGGTTGACGTGAGCGCCACCACCGGCGACGTGCTGCTCTCGCAGGTCAAGACGATCACCGTGAAGGGGAATAAGGGCGACGTGGAGGTAGAACCCACTTCCGGCCCGGTGGACGTGACCACCGTAAGCGGCGTGGTGCGCGCCAGCCTCGTGGGGAACGTCCAATCGGTGCGCGTGCTCACGACGAGCGGGGACGTCTCGCTTCAGGTCCCGGAGGACCTCGGCGCGGAGCTTGGCATCACGACGACGAGCGGGCTTGTGACCACGGAAGGTCTGACGCTCCGAAACGCCCGGCAGACGCGGTTCGGCCTGCGCGCTACGGTCAACCGGGGCGGTATACCCATTGAGGTGACCTCGACGAGCGGCAGAGTGACGGTCACCACGGAGCCTTTGCCCCCGGCGACCGTGCGTCCGCTCAGGGAGCCGGAGCGGAGAGCCGCGCCACCGGTGATCACCGAGCCAATGGCCCCCGCCGTTCCGCAGGCGCCTGCGGTCCTGGAGACGCCCGCCGCGCCTGATACCGTGGGGAAGGCCGTGCCTACTGAGGAGGCCGCACCCGACACTTCGGGTGTGCCTAAGGACACCGGCGAAGCGGAGCCGCCAGGCGCTGCCGAATAGCGGATTTCATCCGCTTCCGCTCCTGACTTGGCGTGAGTAATACGGGTTCCAGATAATCGCGCTTCATCACAGACTACAAGGGCGACCCGCGAGTCGCCCCTGCAAGGCGCGTCGAAACAATATCTTGTAGGGGCGCATGGCCATGCGCCCCCCTGACATGCACAATTCCTCACCGAAAAGCGCATGAGGCCGCCTTCCTGCCGTGCGCTTCCGGAGCACTGCCTGTTCCCGCCTCGCGCAGAACCCTACAGCATCGTCATCGGGTCAACGTCTATAGAAAGCCGGAGCTTCCGGGCGTAAGGAAGGTTCTGGAAGCGCGTCCGGAGTTCGCGTGCGAGGGTTCGGAGGGCGACCCTGTGTGTGCCTTTGAGGAGGATGTGCCAGCGCCAGTATTTCTTGAGCCTGGGGATCGGTGCTTCCACCGGGCCAAGCACTTCGATGCCCTCCGACGCCGCCGATACGGCGATCTTGCCGAGATGTTCGGCGGCGGTCCGCGTCTGGTCGGGGTCCGTGCCGCGCAGTTGGCAGAGGATGAGCCGACCGTACGGCGGGTAGCCGAGGGTGCGGCGTTCGGCAAGCTCGTAGGAGGTGAAGGTGCTCACGTCGTGGTGGCTTGCGGCCTGGATCACCGGATGATCGGGCTGGTACGTCTGGATGAGCACTTCGCCGGGTTGTTCGCCGCGCCCTGTCCGCCCGGCGACCTGGGTGAGTAGCTGGAAGGTCCGTTCCGCCGCACGAAAGTCGGGCAGCCCCAGGCCGATGTCGGCGGAGATCACCCCGACGAGCGTGACGTTCGGGAAATCAAGCCCCTTGGCGACCATCTGCGTGCCGAGAAGGACCGAAGCCCGCCTCTGGCGGAATTGCTCCAGGAGGCGGTAGTGCGCGTTCTTGAGGCGGGTGGTGTCCAGGTCCATGCGGATGAGCGGCGAATCGGGGAACGCGGTGAGAAGCTCCTCCTGCACCTTCTGCGTGCCCGCGCCGCCGTAGCGCAATTCCTTGCTCTTGCACGCCGGGCAGACCTGAGGCACAAGCTGGAGTCCGCCGCAATAGTGACACTTGAGCCGGTTCTCGGCCTGATGATAGGTCATCGTCACCTTGCAATCGTGACATTCCACGTATTCCCCGCAACTGAGGCACTGCACGACGGGCGAATATCCCCGGCGATTCTGCAACACCACGACCTGTTCGCCCCTCTCGAGCCGCGCCTGGATGCCGCGCCGCAGATCGCGGGAAAGGCTCGACCAATTGCCGCTTGCGCGCTCTTTCCGCATGTCCACGAGGAACACTTCCGGCATCATCCGCCCATCCACGCGCTCCGGCAGGTCCACCTTGACGTACTTGCGCCGCCGGACGTTATCGAACGACTCAAGCGACGGCGTGGCCGACCCCAGCACCACTACCGCGTTCGTCTGCCGCGCACGGACGACCGCCACGTCGCGGGCATGGTAGCGCGGGTCGGGGTCGTCCTGCTTGTAGCTGGAATCGTGTTCCTCGTCCACGACGATCAGGCGCAGGCCCTGCACGGGAGCGAACACGGCGGAACGCGGCCCGACGGCCACTCGCTTCCGTCCGGCGCGGACCTGACGCCACGCATCGTACCGCTCGCCGATGGAAAGCTGGCTGTGAAGCACGGCCACCTCGTCGCCGAAACGGGACTTGAACCGGCGCACCGTCTGCGGCGTGAGGGAGATCTCCGGCACAAGGACGATTGCCCCGCCGCCTTCCTCAAGCACGTGCTGGATCGCGTCGAGATACACGCGGGTCTTGCCGCTTCCGGTGACGCCATGGCAGAGGATCGCGCCGAACTTCCGTGCGTCGAGCCGCGCGCGGATGAGGTCGAGCGCGTCCTTCTGGTGGTCGGTGAGGGGATGAGGGATTTCCGGTTCGGCCTCGCCGAGGTCCGGCTCGCGGATGACTTCCTGTTCCTCGATGGTGACGATGCCCCGCGCTTCCAGGCGTCGGACGGTATCCGGGGAGATTCCCCATGCCTGCCTGATAAGCCCTATAGGGACGGGGCCGCCTGCCGCCTGTAAGCCTTCGAGCAGGCGAATCTGCTCGGAGCCGAGGCGGACCTGCTTCGCGAGGTCAGGACCCATCCCCGCCGGAGCAAGGCGGACGGTGCGCTCCGTCTTCACGCCGATTTCCGCCCCCTGCATCTCGTCAACCACCGCGATCCGCCCGTCCGCTTCGAGCGCACGCAGCGCCGCGCGGAACTCGGTGCCATGATACACCTGACGCAATTGGCCGAGCGAAAGCTCGCCCCGGTCGGCGATCAGACGGAGGAGCTTTGCCTGCGCGGGGGCGCGTTCGGCAAGCAGCGCAGCAACCGCACGAGGAGCAGGGTCACGCGGGCGTACGATCCAACGGCTTTTCTGGGCGATTCCCTGGGGAAGCGCGGTGCGAAGCGCTTCGCCCCAACTGGCGAGGTAGTACTCGGCGACCCATTTCGTGAGGGCGAGCATCGCCGCGTCGAACACAGGCTCCGGATCAGGCAGATCGAGCACGGGTTTGGTGACGAACTCCACCGGGTCGTGTTCCCCGACAATCACGCCGGTGAGCACGTCGCGCCGGAACTGCACCACTGCCCGCATCCCCGGCTCTGCCCCTTCTTCCAGAGCGGGTGGGACATGATAGGTGAAGAGGCTCTCCAGAGGGAGGGGAAGCGCCACATCCACGAGGCGAGGCATATCCGGCCTCCTCGCTTATTGCCGGGCAAGACCGGAGGGCGTGCAGAGGAAGTACGCGGTGTTCCGCGTGCCGACGCGGGGAACATCAACCTTTCGGTTGTCCAGCAGCAATTCCACCGCCCAATAGCGCCCCAGGGTCACACGCAACGTGTCCTGCACCTTCCACTGCCGTTGAATCCCCGGCGTCATGATCGCGTCATAGATGACGGTGCTATCGCCCTGGACGATCTGCACCCACACCGTGTCGGTCGCCCGGAGCGTCATCGTTTCCACGCGAGGGCCAAGCGCAGGCTGAGGCGGCAAGCGCACGTCCACCGCCGGGAGGGTCGCAAGAGGCCGCAAGACCGGCTCGCCGGTGGGCAGCGACGTGTCGGCAGGTGCGCTACCGGTTCCGAGATTGGCGGTGAGCGTATCGGTGGTATCGGAGCGGCCTGCCGACGTATCGGCCCTTCCGGAGGCAAGGTGCGGTGCGGGCCTTGCGACCGGCTCGCGCCGCACCCATGGCTGCCACCACCACACCCCGGCGAGCGCTGCCGCCACGACGACGACTTTGAAGATCGTGCCCCAAGGCACCCGCGAACGGGCGACGATAGGGATGGACCGGTCTTCCTCGCCCTCAGGCGGCGTTTCGACTTTCGCCCTCGGTTCGGGAAACACCGCATTCACTTCTTCAACAGGGACGCCTACGTGCCTGGCGTACGTGCGGAGAAACGCCCGCAAACAGGGAGGTTCCACCACGTCGAAATTGCCCGATTCCAGGCCGGAGAGCACGTGGAGGCTGATGCGCGTGCGGTCGGAGAGGTCTTCTTGAGACCAGCCCTTCCGTTCTCGCGCTTCGCGGAGGTGATTGATGAGGAGCAGCCTCTCGTCGTCCGACGGTGCTGGCGGCATCTCCGGTTCGGTCATCTGCTCGCTCTCCTGGCTTCAACAAGCTTCTGAAGGCACTCAATAGTACGAGTGATCGGCAATCCCACCACGTTGAAGTAGCACCCCCGTATCTCCGTCACCAGCCCTGCGCCGAGGCCTTGAATGCCGTACGCGCCCGCCTTGTCGGAAGGTTCGCCCGACGCCACGTACGCCGCAAGCTCCTGCCGAGTTGCCGGGCGCATCCACACCTCGGTGCTCACCGCGTCGGTCGTCTGCATCCGCGAGCGCCCGTCCACCAGCGCGATCCCTGTGACGACGCGGTGCATTCGCCCGGCGAGGCGACACAACATCCGCACCGCCTCTTCCGGCGATCCCGGCTTGCCGAGAGGTTTGTCGTCGAGAATGACCGACGTATCCGCTCCGATGATGATCCCGTCGGGATACTCAGGGACAACCGCGAGCGCCTTCCGCAGAGCGATGGCCTGCACCGCCTCTTCCGGCGGCACTCCGACAGGCCATGTCTCATCCGCTTCGGCGTGGACCTGGACGAAGCGAAGCCCCACCTGACGCAGAATCTCCCGCCTGCGAGGCGAAGCGGAAGCCAGGATCAGCGGGTGCGGTTGGCCGTCGGGAAACCATGGTGACGCGATCACTCCCTGGGATGAGAAACCCTCTCGTTCTTCCTCGCGGGAATTGCGGCGCGAATGAGGAATAATGCGACCCTTCTCCTCTTCCGATTCGACGCGATGCTTGTCAGACCCGGCGTCGTTGCGTAGAATGCTATGAGGCTTTACCCTTACTCCGTTGCGTAACCTTGTCGGCATGTCCGGCGAAACACTCTTCACACCCGCGATCACGCGACACCGGTCCATGGCAGAAGATACAAAAGCCCTGTCAGTACACCAACTGAAGCCGCACACAGGCAATCGTCGGGGTTTCTCCGCACAGCACGGCATCCTGCTGGGCGCGTGCAGGCCCTGCTGGGCGAGGGGGGTGTGGTGTCATTGTGCCTAAGAGCCTATCCGGAAAGGGTTGTTTGCTTTTCACCAGATGCTTCGCTTGCGAACTCTGCGAGTTCGTTGCTCAGCATGACGTCTTTTCGCGGCGTCATTCTGAGCGAAGCGAAGAATCTGGCACTTTTCGGACAGACTCTAAGAGGGGCTGCGCTGGCGCTTCTCCTCGGCGCGTCTGCAATGGCCGGTTCCAGTCCGGTCATCGTGCGGGACGCGCACGACACCGAGATGGTCCTGATCCCGACGGTAACCTTCACTATGGGAGACGACAGCTCCGGGAGCGACGAGAAACCCACCCATGGCGTCACCGTATCGAGCTTCCTCATGGACCGTACGGAGGTGACGTATTCCCAATTCCGAGCCTTCCTCGTGGAGCACCCTGAGTGGCGGCGCGGCATGGTGCATCCTTCGCTCGCCGACGCGAATTACCTCCTCGATTGGGACGACCTGACCTATCCGCCGGGCAAGGGCAATTACCCCGTCGTGTGGGTGAGTTGGGCGGCGGCGGCGGCGTACGCTGCATGGCGTGGGGCGCGTCTGCCTACGGAAGCCGAATGGGAAGCCGCAGCACGCGGCGGCGACGGCAGACCGTACCCCTGGGGATGGGGAGACCTGGATACCGCCAAGACTGTCCGCTGCAACTACCGGACCAACCCTCCCAACCGCGACGGATTCCCCACCACTGCGCCTGTAGGCAGCTTTCCGCAGGGCACAAGCCCGTTCGGGGTGCTCGACATGGCGGGAAACGTCTGGGAATGGGTCGCCGACTGGCACGACCCCGACTACTATGCGGAAAGCCCCCTCCTCGACCCGCCGGGACCGCAGAGCGGCACGTACCGCGTCCTCAGAGGCGGCTCGTGGAGCGTCCCTGCTCAGTGGGTGCAGGCCACCGTGCGCCTGCGTGCGTATCCGACGCGCTCCTCAGATCAGGTCGGCTTCCGGTGTGCGCGTTCGCTCGGCACCGGCATTCGGGTTCCGGGCAATTGAACCCTCCCTGCCTGCCGAGAACTCCCGCACCTCTCACCCGCATCGCTCACGAATCCATATCTCCGAGACGACGGTGGCCTGGCCGCCTCCTGCCTTCAGGAACCGCAGCGTGACTTCGCCTGACCGATACGAGTTCTCCGGCAGGGGGAACGTAGAGACCTTCGGCCTCTCGCGGGGCAGTTCGAGCGGACCATGCACCTCGATCCCGTTGGCCTCAAGTCGCTGAACGCTCGTCTTCCTGTAGGTGAAGAACGTCGGCAGGAAATACGTGAGCCGCACGTCGTACGCCTTCTCCGGATCAAGCCCAGCAAACCGGTAGACGACGCCCTCGTCGTCGCCGCAGGTCACGACCATCCGGCCCTGCGACGGGCGTATGTCGGGGAGCGATTCGAAGGGCGTGCCGTAAGACAGCTCGCCAAGCGGGATGTACGCCCTGCCGTGCACGAGGTACGGGTCGCGTCGGGGGCATCCGCAGTCGGCGTACGCAAAGCCCGCTTCGTAGTCGGCAACCTCGGCTACGGCGGCGGCACGAGCAGCCTGGTCTCCCTCCGCAGCCTCGGTGAGCGTCCGCACGACCCAGGCGAGGTTCCCCGTTATCCGCCCGATGCGCGCTATCGCCGCGACGTGTAGCCCGGCCTTGCGCACCCGTTCGGCGAGCGCGAGGATTTCGTCGTCTTCCGGCTGCCCGCCGAGGTCGGCGATGCCGCTTCTCGCAAGGTTCGCCGCTTGCAAGATTCCCCGCTTCGTCGTGCCGTCCTCCTCGCGCAGGCGAGCGATCACGCGCTTCTCCACCGCCGCCGCGTAGTCGAGCCTCTGCACGAGCCACTGATCCATCAGCGCACGCAAACGGAGGATGTCCGCCCGCCAGTTGCCCGCGCTGATGGCCGGAGGCATCGCGTCGAGCGCGGCCCCGCTCTCCAAGACAGCCACCTCCACGTCGGGCGATCTCGTGAGGTCGTCAAGCCACCCCCGTTCGAGCGAATCGGCAGCCCTTGCGGCGTGCGGCGCGGCGTCCTCGCCGACGTACCATCGCCAGTACTCCTGAACGATGTCGTCCGGGTCGCGCTCCGGGTCGCCGTTGAGCGCGAGCCAGAGCACCTGGTTGAGGTCGTCGTGTATCCCCTCGGAATAGGGGAAGGAGCCGTCGGAGTAGCAGGCGGTCTGCCGGAAGATGCGATGATAGCCGCGCGGCCGGAAGAAGATGGGGTCGCGGTGATAGGCCCACGCGGCGACGGGATCAATCCCCCAGATGTGGTACTGGCAGCGCGTGATGTGGGTGAGGTCCGGGTACAGGAAGAGCTTCACGGTGGGCGGCAGGTGGCGCGAGAGCGTCTTGAGGCTCAGCGATTCGCGCCCGAACTGGAACCAATCCACCCACCCGTATTCCTCGGTCTCCCGCGCCTGGATGTAGAGTTCGTTCGAGCCGGGGGCGTAGGCGACGCCGTACACCCAGCCAAACTCCGGCTCTGCCAGACGTGCGCAGAGGCGCAGGTTCTCCTCGTGCGTCAGCGACTGGTTCGAGAGGAGCGTGCGCCCGCCGGGGTGGTATTTCACGAGCATCTCGTGCTGTTCTCCGGCGAGTGCGAGGTACGTATCCCCCCATGGGTGACACTTGGAGCATGAGCAGCCGCCGTTATCGGCAGACGGGACGAACCAGTAATCGAGGTGCGGAAGCCCCCGGATGAGGGCTTCGCGGGTGCTTTGGATCGCCTTGCGGGCATCCGGGAGCGAAGGGCAGACGTAGCGCCCGCCGCCGCGATCCCATCCCGGCTCGGTCATCATGGGAGGCACGTCGTTCGGAGGCACCCACACGCCGAAGGAAAGCCCCATCTCGTGGACCTCCTCGGAGAGCCGCACGTGCGTCGTCCAGTGCCGTTCCCAGGCTCTGCGTCGCTCTTCCGACTCCCATCGGGGCGGGTCCGTCCATGGGCTGACGCCGGTCCAGTCGGCCATGTGCATGGGGATGGTGATGAAGAGGTTCATCCCCCAGAGCGCCATGTCCTCGACGTACGTGCGCCAGTCGGCGATCTCCCAGGTGAAGTAGGTGTTGCTCACGAAGTGGCTGGAGAGCACCTCGCCGCGCACTTCCATCGCTGGGCGGAATTCGTCGGACCAGGGCGAGCACGCAAAGCTGCCGTCCCGCCACGATACGTGGCGCAGGAACCGCCCGACGCCCGACCAGAGGCCCGGTATGTCCTCGCCGAATACACACGCGGTCGGCTGGCCGTCGAGCGTCAGGGTAAGCCCGCGCGAGCTTTCGGGGCCGCGTGCCATCGGCGACGCCGGGTTCAGGCGATCCCGTTCTTCCAGTAGATGGGCCACGCGAGGATGTCCGACTTGTGTACCGATGAGGAGCACCAGGTCCCACGAGCCTTTCGGGTGCTCCGCGAAGACCGCCGACTTGACGCCTCGCCGGACGATCCTGTCCGCCGCCACCGCCGCGACCCGACGTTCCGTCGGCGATGCACTGGAGCCGACCGCCAGGGCTATGCTCGTCCCGCTACACCAAGGCGTTGCTGCCATATCTCCTCCTCTGTGCTACAGAACACGTTGGGCTTTGTTGACATCCTCATCCACGTGTAGGGAGCGATCCTTGTGATCGCCCCAAGAAAGTCCGTCGGCACTGCACGAGCTTCGGATTCGCCTCGCCGACGATGCGCCCACCGTCGGAGGTCGCCCACACGTCCCACCTGCCAGCCGGGCATCACGTCGGGCCGCAGGAAGCCCTTGAAGCCTTTCGCAGCCCATTCGGCGGCAGTATCCGCGACGTACTCTAATGGCGGCGCGGCGTAGAGGAGGACTTTGATTCGTGCGGGATCAGGGTCGGGGACGAGAGGAAATCTCTTTGCGGTCACGGCAATCGCTCCCGTATAGTGGCCCTGTCCTGCATTTCATCCGGCGCGGGCGAACGACAGGGTGGATCACCATTTCTTGTATCGCCAGAAGGACATGAATGCGATGACGGAAAGGAGCGATATCCCCATGACGATCCAGTACGCATAATGATGCTCCTGAAACGGTATTCTCACGTTCATGGAGAAGGCGCTGACGACGAAGGTCGGAACCATAAGCCCGATGGTGATGATGTTGAGGGTTTTCATGAGCACGTTGAGGTTGTTGCTCACAATCGAAGCTCTGGCATCCATCAGACTGGTGAGGATGTTCGAGTAAATCTCCGCCTGTCTGAAGCACTGGGTATTCTCGACGATGATGTCGTCCAGAAACTCAAGCTGCTCCGTGGAAAACTTGAGCTTGGCCGCACTGCTCTTGAGCTTGTCCATGACTGCGCCGTTTCCCTGGATGGCATAGAGATAGTACACCATGCTCTTCTCAAGGGTGAACAGCTCTATGAGGTGCTTGTTTTCCATCGAAGTGTTGATCGCGTCCTGAAGCTGGTCGGAGATGGCGCTGATGACCTTGAGATGTTCCCGGAAATGGAATATCGAGCGGGAAACGAGTCGGAGAAGGAAGTCCATGGGGGTCTGCACCCGGCTGACTCTGATGCCCTCGAGGAGGGGAGCGTCCTCGGACGCCACGATGACCAGACGATCATTGAACAAGAACGCGCCGACCGACATGACTTTCAGAAGGAAGCGGTCGGCGGCGGAGTAGCTTCTGGGGTTCTTGAAGATGACGACGACATGCTCCGGTTCATACTCAAGGCGCGGGAGTTCGTCGGGGTCCAGCGCCGAATTCAGCGTGTGCTCATCGATCTTGAGTTCTTCGATGAGGTACTTCCTTTCGCTCGCGTCAGGATTCACGAACATCGTGACCAGAGCGGTCTCATCCTCCACCTGGGCGAGCCTTTGGCTGGCAATCGCGTAACTTCTCCGCATCGTAGTTCTCCGGAAAAGCGTGGTTTGGCTCTCATTCAGAATCCTGACGCCTCGCACGGCTGACGGTTCCTTGCCGGAAAGCCGCTCAAATGCGACGCGCCCGAATCGCGTCAGATGACCACCGGGCCGGACTCCAGTTGGGGAAACACCTTCTCCGCGATTTCCCATTCGTGGTCGTCAATCGGCACCAGTTGCACCACCGGGTCGCCGGGGTTCACCATCGGCAGCGTCCGCATACTCAGGATGAGGCCGTTGCGCGGCGCTCGCAGCACGTTCATCTCCCTGCCGAGCGGGTTGGTATTCCGGGCGATCTCCTCGTTCTTGCGGACAAGTTGCCCCGGCACGATGGTGGGGATGAGGATACCTCCGCGTTGGGCACGAATCCAGGTCGAACGCTGCGCCACAAGTTGATAGTCAGGCGACCGACGCTCCGCCTCCACCATGCCGAGCGCGGAAAGCACGTTGAATACCCCGCGCACGCCTGCCTTGGTGATCTGCGGATCGAACCGCAACGGCTCGCCCGCCTCGTAGGTGATGATGTGGATGTCGTGCTTCGCGGCAACCGTGCGCACCATCCCGTGTTCGCCGGAGGACTGAAGCACGAGGCGCGCCCCAAAGGCGAGGGCGATCTCCATGACGGCAGCTGTCCCCAGGTTCGACCTCACATGCGGGACATTCACCCGCCCGCTTCCCGCCGTGTGGAAGTCAATCCCGTAGTTGCAGATCGAGATCACCTCGTTGAAGAACGCATGTGCCATTCGTGAGGTGGGTGAGCCGTGTGCGTTGCCGGGGAAAGAGCGATTGAGGTCCCGCCCGTCGGGCAGGTTGCGCGATTGGTTGTGGAACCCGATGACGTTGACAATCGGCACGAAGACCAGCGTCCCGCGAAGCTCGCGATCCTCCATCTCGGTGAGCGCTCTGCGGACGATCTCGATGCCGACGAGTTCATCGCCGTGCAGCGCCGCCGTGACCGAGACGGTAGGGCCGGGGTGCGTGCCCCGCACGACGGTGATCGGCATGTAGACGGGCACGCTGGTGTACGACTCGCTCACCTGAAGCCGGACAGACCGCGTCTCACCCGGCGCAACCTTCTGCCCGGCAATGGACAGGTTTCCCCACGCCATCTCCGTCCCCTTTAGACTTCGATGCGCTCTACCGCCTTACCGGCGCGAGCATGTTCCGACACGAAGCGGATGATCTCCTCGGCGATGTCAACGCCGGTGGTGGTTTCAATCCCCTCAAGGCCGGGCGAAGAATTCACCTCCAGGACCATCGGGCCGCGCTTCGACTCCAGCATGTCCACTCCCGCCACGTTCAGCCCCATCGCCTGCACGGCGCGCACGGCGATCTCGGCATATTCGGAGCCGAGTTCGGCCTTCTCGGATTGCCCGCCCCGGTGCAGGTTCGAGCGGAACTCGCCGACGGCGGCGATGCGACGGATTGCTGCGACCACGCGGTCTCCGACGACGAACGCCCGCAGGTCCTGACCTTTGGCTTCGGAAACGTACTCCTGGATGAGGATGCTCTGTCCGAGGCTGTAGAACGTATCGAGCACCGAGCGCGCCATCTGGATGGAATCCGCGAGCATGACCCCCATGCCCTGGGAGCTGGTCACGAGCTTGAGCACCACCGGCGTGCCTCCGACAAGCTCAACCGCTTCGCGGACGTGTTCGGGCTGGTTCGTGAAGATGGTGCGCGGCACGCTGATCCCGTGTCTCGCGAGCACTTGCAGGCAACTGAGTTTATCGCGGGAGTGCGCGATTGCCTGCGATTCGTTGAGCGAGAATATGCCCATCATCTCAAATTGCCGCACGAGCGCAAGCCCGTACATCGTCACCGACGGGCCAATGCGCGGGATGATGGCGTCCAGAGGGAAGAGCGACCCGTCGTTCAGGATAAGGCCCGGCTTCTGGGCGTTGATGTGCACCATGCAGCGAAGCGGATCAACCACCCGGATGGTGTGGTGCTGCCGGAGCGCGGCTTCGACCAGCCGTCGCGTGCTGTAGAGATAGGGGTTCCGCGAGATGATGGCGAGGTGCATACGCTCACTCCTGATCGGGCAAGCCCGCGCATTCGGGCGGGTTAGCGTCCTTTTATGGTCATCAACGAATTATGTGTACACGCGACGCAGCCGCAGACCCAGCCAGCTTCAGATGGCTTGGCATATTAGCCCCCGACTTCAGTCGGAGGGCGTCACGCACGGTCCTGCCGCCCTC
>Ga0172366_10003196_pt1 | contig 12888 bp, 8 predicted proteins | sample LakKivSesite69cm_FD_114533 | JGI IMG/M metagenome (GOLD analysis project Ga0172366, IMG submission 114533) | Sediment microbial communities from Lake Kivu, Rwanda - Sediment site 69cm | ecosystem: Environmental > Aquatic > Freshwater > Lake > Sediment | place: Rwanda: Western Province, Lake Kivu... | reverse complement strand
CCGTAGGCGGTGATGAGGATGACCGGCAGGTCGGGCAGGTTCTCCCGCGCGTAGCGGAGGACGTCCATGCCGTCCGCCCCGGGCATCTTGATATCGGTGATCACGAGATCGATCTCTTCTTTGGCCAGGATCTCGAAGCCGGCGGCCGCCGAGAGCGCGGACTTGACGGCGTAACCCTCTTTCTTGAAGACGACCGAGAGCAGGTCGAGGAGGCTCTTCTCGTCGTCGATGATCAGGATCGTTTCCATGGCCTCACCCTTGCCCGTCCGGCGGCCGCCGCTGCGGCAGCGTGATCGAGATGTCAGTCCCCTGTCCGGGCCCGGAGCGGACGTCGATCCAGCCGTCGTAGTCGTCGACGATCTTGCGGACGATGGACATGCCCAGGCCGCGACCGTTCTCGAACCCGGAGTAGAAGGGTTCGAAGAGGTGTTCCTTCTCCTCGTCGCTCATCCCCCGGCCCGAATCTGCGACGACGACCCGGACTTCCTTCCGGCTCGTCTCGGGGAAATCGAGCGTCAGCCGTCCGCCTTCGGGCATGGCCTTGAGGGCGTTCTTGACCAGGTTCCAGAAGACCTGCTTGAATTGGCCGGCGTTGCCGAAATAGGGGATATTCGAATCCCGGAAGTTCCCGAGCAGCTCGACCTTGCCGTTGAGCTCCCCACCCGCCTGGAGGATCTTGACGGTCTCATCCATTAGGTCGCCCAGGTTGATGGGCGAAAAGATCTGCTTGGCCGGCAGGGCGAAATCGAGGAATTGGTCCAGACTGTGGGAGACGCGCGTCGACTCCTTGAGGACGATGCTCATGAGCTCGTTCTGCTCCGGGCTGAGGAAGAGCTCTTTCTTCAGCACCTGGACCGAGCCGGAGATGGCCGCCAGGGGGTTGCGGATCTCGTGGGCAAGGCTGGCCGAGACCCGGCCGGCTTCGGAGAGGCGCTCCCGGACGAGGAGCTCCTTCTCGGCGGCCCGAAGCGCCTCGCGCGTCCGGCGTAGGCTCCCGGCGAGCCGGTTCATCAGCGCGGCGATGACGAAGAAGACGCCCCAGGCGACAAACATCGTGACCAGCATCGTGCCCAGAGGCGGCTTGACCGCGTGCTCCGGGCCGAAGGCAGGGATGAATCCGAAATAGAGGCCGTCGGCGAGGACGCCGAACAGGATGGCCGACAGGGATGCCGCCAGAAATCCGGCCCGGCCGGAGATGACCAGGCCGGCCGCGATGATCGGGAAGAGATAAAGGAAGTACATCGACGAGGCGATGCCGCCGGAGATGTAGACGAAGGCGGTGATGAGCAGCAGGTCGAAAACGACCTGGAGGTAGGCCTGGACGACGAGCCGCCGGCCCCCGGCGTAAAGGGCGAAGAAGAGGGCGGAAAATATGTAGGCCCCCAAGATGAGGTAGTAGAAGGGCAAGTTGGCCGGGGACTCGGGGGACGACAGCTGGATGATGATGGCCGAGACGAGGAGGGAGGTCAATACAACGAGGCGGTAGATATTGTAGAGGAAGACGTTCCGTCTTTCCGCCGCGCGCTCCATCCTCATACCCATGATCCTTTTCAGCGCGATCAGAATTGATTCATCAGGCTGAAGATCGGCAGATACATCGAGATGACCAGGCCTCCGACGAGGCCGCCGATAAAGATGAGCATGATCGGCTCCAGCACCGAGAGAAGGGCGGCCACGGAGTTGTCGACTTCTTCGTCGTAGAAGGCGGCCAGTTTGGAGAGCATCTCGTCGAGTGTGCCGGTCGCCTCGCCGACGTTGATCATCTGGAGCATCATCGTCGGGAAGTTCCCGGCCTGCTTGAAGGACTCGCTCAGGGTCTTGCCTTCGGAGACGAACTTGCGGGCGTCGATGATCTCCTTCTCGATGACGACATTGCCGGCCGTCGTCGAGGTGATCTTCAGGGCCTCGAGCATGGGCACGCCGCCGGAGATGAGCGTCGCCAGCGTCCGGGTCACGCGGGTCATGGCGACCTTGTAAAGGAGTTTACCGAAGAGCGGCACCTTCAGGAGCAGCTTGTCGGTCGACCAGCGGCCCGGCGTCGTGCTTCGGTAATAGCGGACGGCAAGGATAGCACCGATGATGCCCGCGATCACGAGCAGGATATATTTCTGCATGAAGTCGCTCGCGGCGACGACCGTGGCCGTCAGCCAAGGCAGCTCGGCGCCAAGGTCGCGGAAGATGTTGGCGAAGATGGGGATGACCTTCCAGAGCATGAAGATCGTCACGACGACGGCGAAGATCAGGATGGCGACCGGATAGATCATGGCCTGCTTGACCTTGGCCCTCAGGCGGACGTTCTTCTCGATGAACTCGGACAGCCGGCGCAACATGACGTCGAGCGAGCCGGATTGCTCGCCCGAGGCGATCAGGTTGCAGTAGAGGTCGTCAAAGGCCTTGGGGTGCTTCCGTTTGGCCTGGTTCAGGGTCGAGCCCGCCTCGACGTCCTCTTTGACGGTCTTGATGACGTTCTTGAAATAGGCGTTCTTCTGCTGCTCCTCGAGGATGCCGAGGCTCTGGATCAGGGGCAGCTCGGCGTCGATGAGGACCGAGAGCTGGCGGCTGTAGACGGCCAGGTCCTTGAGCCTGACCTTCTCCCTCTTGAGGAAGGGGATCTTGAGGCCGCCCCGGGCCGCGCCGACGCTGAGGACCGTGATCTGGTCCTTCTGGAGCAGCCGGCTCAGCTCTTCCTTGGTCGCGGCGACGCGCTCGCCCCCGACCGTGTCGCCGTAACGGTTCTTGCCTTTCCAGACGAAAGTCGGCATCGTTCACCTCGCTCGTCGGGGACGGCCCCTATCGTTTTTGCGTTCCGCCAGCGCCGATCTTGACGCCCTCGCGGCGCTGGATGATATCGGTCAGCTCCTCCGGGAAGGAGGTCATGGACATGACGGTATCGAGGGTGACCAGCTTGCGGAAGTAGAGATTGGCCAGGGACTGGTTGAAGGTCTGCATCCCGAACTTCTCCTGGCCCATCTGCATCGACGAATAGATCTGGTGGATCTTGTTCTCGCGGATGAGGTTGCGGATGGCCGGGTTGGGGATGAGGATCTCCATGGCCAGGACCCGGCCCTTGCCGTCGGCCCGCGGCAGCAGGGCCTGGGTCAGGACGGCTTCAAGCGACATCGACAGCGTGATCCGGACCTGGGCCTGATACTGGCTGGGGAAGATGTCGATGATGCGGCTGATCGACTCGACCGCCGAGTTCGTGTGCAGGGTCGAGAAGGTCAGGTGGCCCGTCTCCGCGACCCGCATGCAGGCCTCGACCGTCTCGAAGTCGCGCATCTCGCCGACGAGGACGACGTCCGGGTCCTCGCGCAGGACCGAGCGCAGGGCGTTGCCGTACGATTGCGTGTCGGCGAAGAGCTCGCGCTGGTTGATGATGGCCTTGCGCGGCGTCAGGTAGTACTCGATGGGGTCCTCGATGGTGACGATATGGACGGGCCTCTCGGAGTTGATGTGCTCGATCATACAGGCCAGGGTCGTCGACTTGCCGCAGCCCGTGGGGCCGGTGACAAGGATGAGCCCCCGCGGCAGGTAGCAGAGCTGCTGGATGCGCTGGGGGATGCCCAGCTGGGCAAAGCTCCACATCGAGGGCAGGAAGCGCCGGAAGGCTCCGGCCACGGCGCCCTTCTGCATGAAGACGTTGGCCCGGAAGCGGCCGAGCTCCTTGACGCCGAAGGAGAAGTCGAGCTCGAGCTTGTCCTCGAAGAGCCGCTTCTGCTTGTCGGTCATGATGCTGTAGATGATCTCTTTCGTCTCGGCCGGCGTCAGGGGCGGGTGCTCGAGGTCCCTGAGCGTGCCGTGGACCCGGATGCGGGGCGGGATGTAGGTCGTGACGTGCAGATCGCTCGCGTCGGCCTCGACGCAGGCTTTCAGCAGCTCGAAAATGGGCTTAGCCATGGGAACCTCCGTTCTTCTCCGAGCCGGGTCATTCGTCCCGGACCGTTTCCCGCAGGACTTCCTCGACCGAGGTGACGCCGTTCTTGATCTTGACGAGGCCGCTCCGGCGCAGGGTCAGCATCCCCTTCTCGATGGCCTTCCGCTTGATCTCGCGGGACTGGGCGCGGGTCAGGATCATCGTCCGGATGTCGTCGTCGACCTTCATGACCTCGAAGAGGGCCGTCCGGCCCTTGTAGCCGGTCCTGTTGCAGGCGTCGCAGCCGCCGGCCTTCAGGACCTGGAGGCCCTTGAGCTCGCTCTTCTGGAAGCCCATCTCGAGCAGGGCGGCGTCGGGCAGGACGTGGGGCTGGGCGCACTTCTTGCAGAGCCTGCGGACCAGCCGCTGGGCCGCGACCAGGATGAGCGAGTCGGCGATCAGGAAGGGCTCGATGTTCATGTTCTCCATGCGGGTGATGGAGCTCGCGGCGTCGTTGGTGTGGATGGTGGAAAAGACGAGATGGCCGGTCAGGGCGGCCTTGATGGCGATGTCGACGGTCTCCTGGTCGCGCATCTCGCCGACGAGCATGATGTCGGGGTCCTGCCGCAGGAAGCTCCGGAGGCAGGCGGCGAACGTCAGCCCGATCTCTTCCTTGATCTGGACCTGGTTGATGTTCGGGACGTTGAACTCGACCGGGTCCTCGGCGGTCATGATGTTCATGTCCGGCGAGTTGATCGTCGAGATGGCCGAGTAGAGCGTGTTCGTCTTGCCGCTGCCCGTCGGGCCGGTGACGAGGACGATGCCCCAGGGCTTGCCGATGGCCTCCTGGAAGACGGCCAGCGACTCTTCCTCGAAGCCGAGCTGGGTCAGGTCGAGCTTGAGCATCTCCTTGTCGAGGATGCGGGCCACGATCTTCTCGCCCCAGAGGGTCGGCAGCGAGGAGACGCGCATGTCGACCTCTTTCTTCTTGCCGTTGTCGAGGCGCAGGCGCATCTTGATGCGGCCGTCCTGGGGCAGGCGCTTCTCGGCGATGTCCATGTTCGACAGGATCTTGACGCGGGAGATGACCGGGCTGCGGTATTTCAGGGGCAGGTTGACGATCTCGTAGAGGTCGCCGTCCATGCGGTAGCGGACGCGGAAGCTCATCTCGTAGGGCTCGAAGTGGACGTCGCTCGCGCCCCGCTTGATGGCGTCGATGAAGGTCTGGTTGACGAGCTTGATGATGGGGGCCTCTTCGGCCTCCATATCCGTATCCGTGAGGACCTCGGAGTCCTTGTCCTCTTCGATGATGTTGACCCGGCCGTCGTCGGCCAGGGCGATGTCCTCGATGATCTTCTTGACCCGGATGGCGTCGGCCGTGCCGTAATACTTGTTGATGGCGTTGATGACGCCGGACTCGGAGGCGATGACCGGCTGGATCGACAGGCCGGTGCGGAAGCGGACGTCCTCGATGATCTCGAGGTCGGTCGGGTCGACCATGGCCAGGGTCAGGAAGTTCCGGATCCGGTGGATGGGCATGATCATATGTTTCTTGGCCACATCGACCGGGATCAGGGTGATGACCTCGGCGTAGACGTCGAACTGGTCGAGGTCGATATAGGGATAGCCGAGCTGGCGGCTGAGGGCCTGGGCGATGTCCTCCTCGGTCAGGTAGCCGAGCTGAACGAGCGACGTGCCCACGGGCAGGCTGTTCTTCTTCTGGAACTCCAGCGCGGACTTCAACTGGTCGGCAGAGAGGATCTTTTCCCTCAGGAGCAGCTCACCCAGGTTGGAAGCCATTTTTTATCCCGTAATCTTATAATGATGGACAATTCCTGTCAATGAAACAAAGGCCATACTTCCTAATCTTAGAGACGCTCGAACAGACGTCTTTTCTCTTATAGGAGAGAAATTATAAGGGATAGGAGGCATTGCTGTCACGGGTTCCATTCTCGCCGAGAGACAATTTGCGTCAATCACCCGGGGTGAGCATTGCCTGGGTGAAAATAGCAAAAATTGTCTCATCGCCGGGGGTGATGGCCAGAATTCCCGGCGGCGCCCCCCCAGGGAACGGGACGATCGCGGCCGGCCAGGCCGCGGCGTTGATTTGCCTCCCGGCGCGTATTATCATGCGGTCCGGGGGACCGTGAGCAAAGAGATCCGCCTTACCCATCCGCATCCGAAGCTCCGGCCAAGGGTCGCTGAGGATCTGCGCCGGCCGGCCCATCCGGGGACGGCCGTCCGGATCGGGGAGGATCTCTACGAGGTCGTGGCGGCCGAGCGGTCGGGCGGAGAGTGGATCTACCGGCTTGAGCCGTGGACCGGGCAGGACACGATCCGCGTTTATGTCGAATGGGGAGAAGGCTCGGAACGGGAATTCGCCGACGCCCTGCACAAGGACCGGATCCGCGGACAGAAGAGCTTCCTCTCTTGGGCCGGTCAAGCCTTCTTGGGATTCCTGCCGGCCCGGCGGCAGGAGCGGCGCTGCGAGGAGGCCGGGCTGGATCCCGCCCGGGCGACGCTCTGGTCGGCCGTCCTGGAGATCATGATCGCCCTCCCGTTCGCCTTCTCCTTTTTCGCGCAGACGGTCTCCGGAACGGCGGCCGGCTCAGCAAGGTCCGTCCCGGCCTGGGCCGGCCTTCTGGCGTGTCTGGTCCTGGCCGAGGGGGCCTTCCGGCTGGCGGCGGCCCTATCGACTGGGGAGCCCATGGGGAGCCTGTTCCTCGTTCTCCTCGATCTCCGTTCGAAACGCGAGGGCCCCGAACATGACGCAGGCGACGAGGTCCAGAAGAGCGAGGCCGAGCTGAAGGTCCTCTCGACAGTGCCGAAGGTCTGGTGGGAGAGAGCGGGAGGGGTGACCTGCGGCGGAGAATCTTACGTTCTGACGGGGTCGGGCCGCGAGAACAAGAAGTATGCGTATCGGTTCCTGAAAGGCGGCCAGGGCTTTCCGGTCCTCGACCCCGAGCTCGAGAAAGCCCGGAACAGGTCCTCCGACCTGTCCTATGCCTTCGCTCCGATCTGGGGATTCCTGCCCGCGCGGCGCCAGGCGGTCCTCGCATCCTACGGCCGCTACAAGCCCCGGCCGAACGTCGTTATTTCGGCCGTCGTCACCGTCCTGGTGGCCCTCGCCCTCGCCGGCCCCGGCCTGAAGGCCATGGCCCAAGGCGTTTTAGAGACCTGGAGCCTGGTCAAGCTGGGGATCGCGGCCGCGCTTTTCACGGAGAGCGGGCTGCGGATCTCGAGGCTTCTCAAGGACGGACAGGCGAGCGGGAGCGTTCTCGGCGTCCTCATCAAGCCCATCTATGACCTGGCCATCAAGGACGGGCGGATCCCGCCCGCTTGAACCTCAGGGCCGCGCATTGCCCCCCGGAAACACCCGCTTGGGGGGATTCCTTCGCCGCTGACGGAGCGGAAACTGGTAACGGCCTTTCAAACGTGGTAAAACATGCAGCCTGATCGCGCTTTGGAGATGCCCATGGATCCTTTCGCTTTTTGGCTCAAACGGCCGTTCGATCCCCGCCGGCCGGACAAGCTGCCGAGGCGTCCAGGGCGCGTCGTGACGATCCGCTGCCAGGGCTCGTTCGGCCGCTCGGCCGTCAAGGCTCTGATCGTGCTCGCGCTCCTTGCAGCGATCGCAAGCTTCATCGGCGAACGGCCAAGCCCGAGCCTCGACGCGAACGAAGTCGCCGCCGCGGCCGCCGGGGCCCTCCGCTAGCCCGCGTCCGATCCGCCTCTCCCCTTTCTATTTCGCCGGCCCGTCCGCCTTCTTCAGAAACGGCACGCCGTCGGTCCACCACTTGGGCGCCGGCGCGCCCTTGAGGAAGTGGTCGAAGAACTCGAAGAAGCGGACGGTCAGGTCCTTCCGGTTGGCCAGCCCGCGCAGGCCGTGGCCCTCGTCGGGATAGGCCAACAGGACCGCGGGCTTGTTGAAGTATCTCAGGGCGTGGTAGAAGGCCAGGCCGTTGATGAAGCCGACGGTCGGGTCTGACGTGCCGTGCATGATGAGGAACGGGGCGGTGACGTTCGGGACGTGCGTGAGGGCCGATTCGAAATGGTACTTGTCGGGCTTGTCCCAAGGCGAGAAGCCCCAGCGGCCCTGGTCATAGAGGTAATAATTGAAAGCGGTGTCGCCGCTCCCGCCCTGGTAGCCGTAGCCCCAGCCCCAGGGCATGCTGAAGTCGTTGTAGAGGTCGACGACGCCCGCCCCCATGCCCACGGCGGCGAACATCTTGGACATCGTCCCGATGAAGGCCGCGCCCTCGCCGCTGTAGCTGTGGCCCGATACGCCGATCCGGGCCGGGTCGGCATAGCCCATGTCGATGACCTTCTGGGTGGCGGCCTCGACGCATTCGAGCATGTCCGAGTGGGAGTTGCCGGTCCGGAAATGGACGTCGGGGAGCATGGCCAGGTAGCCGTCGCTCGTCGCCTGCATCGGCATCCGCCCCATGCTGGGCAGATAGGCCGGAGCGTTGTAGATGTGCATCGTCTGCGAGTTCTTCTCGTAGAAGATGACGATCATCGGCCGCTTCTCGCCCTGTTTGTAGTCGTCCGGGATGGCCAGGATGCCCTGCAGGCGCTGGCCGTCCTTGTTCGTGTAATCGAAGAGCAGGCGGTGGCCCCAGAGGAAATCCTTTTGCTGGGGATTGGCGTCGGAGACCTTCCGGGCGTTCTTGAAGCCGAGGCCGGACACGCGGAGGTCCGGGAACTCGGCGAACGTCTGGCGGGTGAAGAGGAAGACGTCGGCCTTTAGGGCCCGGACGGGATTGCCGTAGAAAGCGTCCTCATAAACGAGCTCGGTGATCTTCCCGTTCGCGAGCTCCGAGTAGCCGGACTTCTTCGTCCATTCGCCGTAAGTGGACAGGGTCTGGGGCTTGGCCAGGTCGAAGAGCTGTCGGGCCGCCGCCGCGCGGGGCCGGGACGGGTCGGGCGGCTCGACGCGGAGGAGGCGGAAGCGGATCTCGTTCTTCGCCCCAAAGCCGCCCGTCAGGTCCTTGGGGGCGGAGCCGTCGAGCGGCACGAGCCACAGGTCGTAGCGGTGGTTGGCGATGACGGCCTTGCCGTCGCTCGTGTAGCCGGCGACGCCGTAGGACGGTTTGGTCCCGGGATGGTCGTATTCGGTGTCGGTGAAGTCGACTTTTCCGGCCCCGAGGGTGAGGGCCTTTCCGGTCGCGAAGTCGTAGGCCACGATGGCCCCGTCCTTCCAATAGAGGAAGTGGGTGCCGCGGGGATGGATGCCGAAGACGTACCGGCCGACGAGCTGGCCTTTGGCGATGAGCGTCCGTTCGCCCGTCGACGTGTTGACCCGGTAATAGTCGCCGGCCGGAAGGACGGTCTCGTCGCGGAGATAGGCCCGCCGGTCGAGGCCGACGGCCCACCCGCCGTCCTCGGCGACGTCGAGCTCGCGCATCGTCTCGTCGGCGAGCTTGACGAACCTGCCGGCGGCGACGTCGAAGGCCGACCGGAAGGTGAAGTTGCGGTCCTGGTCGGCCCGGACCATCTGGAGGGATTGGACCTCCGGGTCGCCGGTGTTCCAGACGTCGACGTTGGCCGTTTCGTCCGTGGACTTGCGGGACGTGTCGGGCGTCGGGACCTGCTCCTTGATCCCGAAGAAGACGCGTTTCCCGTCGTCGCCCCACGCAAGGCCGGCCCGGTCGCTCGCGACCCAGCCCTTCGGGAAGCCCGCGGCCTTGGCCGGCTCGAGGACGGCCGGCTTGGGCGCGGGAGCGCCCTCCTTCAGCAGCGCCGGGACGTTCGGGAAGGCGACAAGGACGTTGTCCTTCTCGCGCATCTTCTCGACCTCGGTCCCCTTAAGGACCGCCAGGGCCGTGCCGTCGTCGTTCCAGGCCAGGCGGTTGTAGCTCTTGGCGTCGTTGTCGAGCGGGGTGACGCGGCCGGTGCGGGTCTCGAAGACAAAGAGCCCGTTCGCGTCCTTCACGGCCGCGTCCACCGTGTACGCGAGGAGGTCGCCCGTCCTGTTGAAAGCGTAGTCGGCGACGCTTCCGAAGAGCTGGAAGCGTCCCGTTTTCAGATCGAGGAGGATGGCGTCCTGGCCGCGGGCGCCGCTTGCGGCAGGCGCCGAACCGGGAGCGGGCGGAGCCTGGGGCGGCATGCTGCCGCCTCGCCGGCCGCCCGGCGTCGAGGCTTCGCCGCCCCGCCTCCGGAGGATCAGGTGCGTGGACGCCGGGGCGAAAGCGAACGTGCCGATCTCTTCCCAGGACCGGACGGCAGCCGTCCCCAGGTTTCTCAGCTCGACGCGCCGGGGCGGGATCGGAGCGGCCCCTCCGCCGCGCGGACCAGGCTGACCCGATCCGGGCTCGGTCTGTCCCGGAGCCGGCTGAGCGGAGGGAGCATTCCCAGGCGCGTTCCCCGAACCGCCGGATCCTGCCCTCGCCTGGCGGGCCCGCTGGGCCGCGCCGGCATCGACCTGATAGGCGATCCACTGCGAATCCGGCGAAAAGACCGGAGCGGTCGCGTCGTTCACGGCCACGTCGGCGTTCGTCCCGAGGTTCACGATATGGAGGACCGGCTTGGCCTCGGCCGGCAGCACGTTGGTGAGCTCGAGGACGTAGGCCAGCCATTTTCCGTCGGGCGAAAGGGCCTGGGCCGAAATGGTCCGCCACAGGGGGTAATCGTCGACGGTCATGGCCTTTTTGACCGGAGCGGAGGCGGCCGCCTGGGCGGAAGCCGGCATTGGGGCAGCTGCCCAGAGAAGGGTCAAGGCGAGGATCAGGCCAAGGACCACACGGGACCGGATGGGAAGTCTCTTCATGGGGAGCTCCTTGTCAGAACGGATATCCGGGGTTCGGAAACGCACGGACCTACTTGTATAAGCGCCGGGCCAAAATGTCAACCGCCCGGCCAATGAGCTTGACCCCTACGGAAAACTTGACTTTTCCCTGAACTTGGCCCTACCTATAAGGTTAGACGGGGACCGTTTTCGGACCCGTCCCATCTTTTTTCCCAGAGATCGCGATGATCGGGTGGATTGACCTTCCCGCAGGAGGGGTCATGAGGGGGAAAAGGGTTCTCGGGGGGCTTCTCGGCATCCTTGTTGCGCTCGTTCTTGCCGCGTTCATTTCGGCCCAGGTCCGGTCCGGCAACATTTATGGCAAGATCTTGGACCAGGACAGAAATCCGCTCACGGGCGTCAGCGTCGTTCTCAGCGGGCCGCGGATGGCCCCCCTCTCGACCGCCACCACCGCGGCCGGGATCTATCGGTTCCCCGCCATCCCGCCGGGAAAGGACTATTCCCTCAAGGCCGAGCTTGCGGGATTCAAGACGGTCGCCGAGGGCCCCATCATTGTCGCCATCGGCGCCAACGTCGAGATCGACCTCGCGCTCGAAGCCGGACGGATCGAGGAGCAGGTCGTGGTCACGGCCCCGACGCCGGTCGTCGACCCGAAGAAGACGACCCTGTCCACGACGTTCGCCAGGGACCTGATCCAATCCCTGCCGACGGCCCGCGACCCCTGGGTGGTCCTGCAGATGGCTCCGGCGATCATGGTCGACCGCGAGAACGTCGGCGGGAACGAGTCCGGTCAGCAATCGGTCATCATCGCCAAGGGCGACATGGCCGGCGGGCCGGTCTTCGCGACGGGCGGCCTCACCGGCTGGAACAACCTGTACCTTTTCGACGGCGTCGATGTCACCGATCCGGTCTCGATCGGCTACTCCTCCCATTACTACGACTTCGACGCGTTCGACGAGCTGACGATCACGTCCGGGGGCGCGGCCGATGTCATCGTTCAGACCGGCGGCGTCGCCTTGAACATGGTCACCCGCCGCGGCGGGAACACGATGAGCCTGGCCGGCCGGTTCTACCTGACCGACAACTTCTTCCAGGCCGAGAACCTCACCCCGGCCCTCCAGGCCAACGGCATCGTCAACACCAACAAGATCCAGCAGATCAAGGATTTCGGCTTCAATGCCGGCGGGCCGGTCATCAGGGACCGGCTCTGGTGGTGGGGGGCCTACGGCGTCCAGGACATCTTCGTTTACACGGTCTACGGCACCAAGAACCAGACCCTCCTCAACAATTACAACTTCAAGCTCAACGCCCAGCTCCTCCCCAACAACCGGCTGGAAGCCTCGATCATGGTCAGCGACAAGGAGAATTACGGCCGCAACGCCACGGCGGCCAAGCCCGAGGGCAGCCTCCAGCAGGGCCGGTATCATTGGGGCAACCCGCTCATCCTGGTGCAGGACGAGCAGAGCTTCGGCAACCGCCTCTACCTCGCCCTGAAATATTCCCGCAACGACACCGGGCTCACCCACCGGCCCACGACCGATCCGGGCCGGGCCATGCCAGTCGTCTATGACCAGACGGCCGCGAAATACGTCCCCTTCGGCTACGGCTTCAACGCGCCGAGCTACAACTCCTACCTCGGGGCCGGGCTGCGGGGCAATTATCAGGTCCTGGGAAGCTATTTCAACGACACCTTCCTCGGGCTGTCGCAGGAGATCAAGGCCGGCGCCGAATACACCCGACGGACCGCCCAGGAACGGTTCGGCAATTTCCAGGGATTCGACATCACGACCGACTACAACACGGCGGCCCTCGACACGGACCGGGACGGCAGCCGGACCGCCGCCGAGATGGTCGGTTCCGGCTGGTAGCGGATCAACTGGTACCGCGATTCGGGCTACATCGGCGTCGCCGACCAATTCGCCGTCTACGTCCAAGACACGGTCACCAAGGGCCGGTTCACGGCCACCCTCGGATTGCGCTACGACAGGCAGGTCCCGGGCCTGGGCGCCTACACCTTCGCGGCCGGGCCCGAGGCGTCGGCCAACCCCTCGCCCTGGTCGATCTTCGACGCCGCCGTCCAGTCGCGGATGTCCGAGATCCTTCCCAGCGTGTCGATCAAAAAGGTCGGCGGGAATCCCTACCTTCTGAGCGGAGGCCTCCACCCCTATCGCTGGAACACCTGGTCGCCGCGAGTCGGCCTGACCTGGGACATCGGCGGCAATGGCAAGACCATCGCCAAGCTGGCTCTCTCGCAATATGGCGACGTCATGGCCGGGGTCGTGGATGT
>Ga0172366_10003195_pt1 | contig 12890 bp, 8 predicted proteins | sample LakKivSesite69cm_FD_114533 | JGI IMG/M metagenome (GOLD analysis project Ga0172366, IMG submission 114533) | Sediment microbial communities from Lake Kivu, Rwanda - Sediment site 69cm | ecosystem: Environmental > Aquatic > Freshwater > Lake > Sediment | place: Rwanda: Western Province, Lake Kivu... | reverse complement strand
TGGCCGGCGCAGGTGAAGGGCCCGGGCGAGGTGTAGATCCCGGCCTTGAGGCCCTTGGCGTGGATGTAATCGGTCAAGGCCCGCATGTCGGGGAAGCGGCCGTTGGAGTTGATCATACCGCGAGGATCGCGGGGCTCGCCGAGAAGTGACGGGTCCTTGGCGTCCGGGCGGACCGACCAGCAGTCGTCGATATTGACGTACATGTAGCCGTGGTCGATCATGCCGCTCGCGGCCATGGCGTCGGCGGCGGCGCGCATGATGGAGTCGGTGACGTGGTTTTCCCAGACGTACCAGCTGTTCCAGCCCATGTGGGGCGTGAGGGCGAGCGTGTCGCCGCAGACGATCTTGAAGGGCCGAGAGGCCGTGCCGCGGGCGTTGGCGGCGGTGAAGGTGACCGCGTATGCGCCGGGCGCGGGAAGGGCTCCCGTGATCCGGCCCGTGGCCGTATCGAGCATCAGTCCTTCGGGCAAGCCTTCGACGCCGAAAGTCATGGGCCGCTCGCCGGTCGCCGGGATGGTGAAGAGGAAGGGCGAGCCGGGCCGGACACCGAAGACGCGGGCGCCGTTGATGCGCGGCGCGGCGGCCGGCGGAGGCGTCAGGACGAGGCGGGGCTCGGCCGGGGCGGTCGCGAGGGCGGGCTTGGGCTGGTCCTGCGCGGCCGCGGCGGGGGCGGCCGCCGCGATGACGACGGCGGTTAGGATGAGGGCCGGGATCATGGCGCGGCATCTTGGTCTCATGGGCACGCTCCTTCTTGATGGTGTGCCGGTATTATACAATCCGGCGATGGGGTCGGGTCTATTTTTTACGCAAAATCGAGAAAAAGCAGACCTGACCCCATCGCCTCAGGTTTGACCCCGTCCGGATTTGGTATTAACCTAGCGCCCAGCTTGCCCAGGAGAGATGAAATGACCAGATCCTCCCGACCCACCCCGAACTTGGCCCGGCTCATGATCGCCGCGGCCGTCTTTGCGTTCGTCGTCATCGCCTTTGCCGCTCCGGGCGGTTCCGGCGGCGCCGCCCCGCAGACCGTTCCTGCGGCCCGGCTCGCCCCGGCGACTCAGACAACGCCGCCGCCGGCCGCGGATCCCTACGCGCCGGACAAGCCCGAGCCGGGCTCGGTCGAGGCCATCGCCAAGTTTACGACGGAGCCGCGCTTCGGCAACCCCTGGGTCGCTTACGTCCCGGACTCGGCCACGGTCGTCTCGCCGACGAAATACCTCGGCCACATCGTCGGGGCCGCGGGCGAGCTCTCCTCGACCGCCAAGATCTACGGCTACTTCCGCAAGCTCGCCGAGACCTCGCCGCGCGTCCGCGTCGAGACGATCGGCCGGAGCGAGGAGGGCCGCGACATCCTCCTGGTCGCGGTCGCCGACGAAGCGGGGATCCGCGATCTCGACCGGCTCAATGCCGCGACCGCCGCCTTGGCCGACCCGCGCAAGACGCCTCCCGAGGCCGCCGAGGCCCTGATCGCCTCGGGCCGGCCGGTCTTCTACTTCAACGCCGCCCTCCACTCGACCGAGCTCGGCTCGGCCGAGATGGTCATGGAGCTCGCGTACCGCCTGGCCGTCTCCGACCAGCCGATGATCAAGCGCATCCGCGAGACAGTCCTCGTCCTCATCAACCCCGTCTCCGAGCCCGACGGCCGCGATAAAGAGGTCGACTGGTTCTACCGCACCCTCAAGGGCAAGACCGACTTCGAGCGCCTGCCGCCGGACTCGCCGCCCTATTGGGGCCATTATGTCTTCCACGACAACAACCGCGACGCGCACCAGATGGCCCTGCAGTCCTCGAAGGCCGTGGCCAAGATGTTCTTCGACTACCACCCGACCGTCGTCCACGACCTCCACGAGTCCATCCCTCTCCTCCAGACCTGGAACGGGACCGGCCCGTTCAACAAGAACCTCGACCCGATCCTGCTCAGCGAGTGGTTCGCGATGTCGCTCGCCGAGGTCGGGGCCCTGACCGCGGCCGGCATGCCCGGCGTGTGGACGTGGGGCTTCAGCGACGGCTGGCAGCACGTCTTCCTCGATTCGATCGGGGTCAACCACAACTCGATCGGCCGCGGCTACGAGACTTACGGCAACGGCACCGCCGAGACGGTCGAGCGTGTCCTCCGGCCCGAAGAGGAGCGCTACGTCGACAAGCCCGTGACCAGCCAGGAGTGGTACCGGCCGCTGCCGCCGCCGCGCAAGTTCATGTGGTCGCTGCGCAACAACACGAACTACATGGAAAGCGGCTGTCTCGCCGCTCTCGACTATACGGCCAAGAACGCCAGGGAGATGCTCCGGGACTTCTATCGGAAGGGCTACAACTCTTGGCAAAAAGGCGTCCAGGGCAAGCCCTACGCTTTCGCTATCCCCGCCGATCAAGGCGACCGCAAGCGCGTCGCCGAGATGGTCATGCTGCTCCTCGCCCAGGGCATCGAGGTCGGCCGGGCGACGGCGCCGTTCAAGGTCGCGGAAGGGGAGTTCGCCGAGGGGACCTACGTCGTACGGCTCGACCAGCCCTACCGGAACTACGCCGTCGACCTGCTCACCCCGCAGACGTTCCCGCCGGACGCCCAGTACGAGCCCTACGACGACGTCTCCTGGTCGCTCGCGGTCCACTTCGGGCTCGAGGCCAAGGCGATCGACGACGCGGCCGTGAAGAACGTCGCGCTGACCCCGCTCCCGCTGGGCTTCGGGCCGGGCCTTACGCCGGCCGCCGGGAAGGTCAACGGCGCCGGCCCCGTCTACCTGCTTCGCGACACGGGCCAGGAGGCGCTGCTTGCCCTCCGGGCCCGGCTGGGCGCCTTCCGCGTCGAGATCGCCGAGAAGCCGTTCAAAGCGGGGGACAAGGATTACCCGGCCGGGTCCTGGATCATCGGCGCGCAAGTCCAGAAGGGGCTCGGCGACGCGCTTTCCCGGGCCGCGTCCGAGCTGGCCCTCGACTTCGACAGCGCGCCCGCCGCTCCCGACGTCGCCCGCCACGAGTCCAAGCTGCCGCGCCTCGCCGTCTGGCATCTCTGGACCGACACCCAGGCGGTCGGCTGGATCCGCCTCGTCCTCGACCGCGAGAAGGTGCCTTACGCCTACATCCGCGACGAGGACATCCGGGCCGGCCGGCTCCGCGAGAAGTACGATGTCATCGTTTTCGGCGACAACTGGTCGGGCCTGCAGGGCCAGATCCACGGCATCGACAAGAAGTGGGGGCCGCTCGCCTACGCCAAGACGCCGGAGACGCCCAACCTCGGCGTCCCCGACGCCTCCGCGGACATCACCGGGGGCATCGGCTGGGCCGGGATGGCCAGGCTCGAGGAGTTCCTCAACGCCGGCGGCGTGCTCGTGACCCTCGGCAACGGCTCGGCCCTCCCGATCGAGGGCGGCCTCGTCCGCGACGTTTACCGCCGCGGCGGCGCGTTCTTCACGCCCGGCTCGGAGCTCCGGGTGAAGTTCGTCCGGCCCGACCACCCGCTGGCCTACGGGATGCCGCAGTCGACCTCGGCGTTCCGATCGATGATGCCCGTCTACGACATCGACCGGTCCGAACGCGGCCGGGTCGTCCTGCAGTGGGGGACGAAGCTCCGCAAGGAGGACCGCGAGGACGAGAGCCCGGAGGCGCTCGCGGCGCTGACGAAGGAGGAGCGGGAGGCCCGGGAGAAGGCCAAGAAGGACGAACCCAAGATGCTCGTGAGCGGCGCCCTCAAAGGCGAGGACGACCTCGAGGGCCGTCCGGCCATCCTGGACATGCCGGCGGGGAAAGGGCGGGTCATCGCCTTCAACTTCAACCCGATCCACCGCTACCTCAACCGCTCCGACCACCGCTTCCTCTGGAACGCCCTGCTCAACTGGAGCTATTTTCTGAAATAAAAAAAGGAGAGGATCAAACCTACATCAGGGAGCGGACTCCGAGGAGCGACCATCAGGAGCGCGACGGAGCGACTCGGAGGAGCGCTTCTGAGAAATATCTTGAAAAAGTACCTTCGGGCGTAGGTTTAACACTCTCTTGACCTTCCGGGTTGACAAGCGCGCTTTGACGGTCCCATAATTGAAGGAAGAGGGGACCAGATATGTCTGAGAGGGAGGAGCCTCTTCTCGAATCCTGGAAAGAGATCTCCGCATACCTCAAGCGGTCTGTCCGGACATGCCGCCGCTGGGAAGCCGAGCTCGGCCTGCCGATCCATCGCCTCGACGGCACGCCGCGGGCGCGCGTCTTCGCCTTTCCGGCCCAGCTCGATCGCTGGATCGACGAGAAGCTCCATCACATCGAGGCCGAAGATAAGGCCGCGCAACTGCCGGGGATCCTCAAGAGGAATAAAAAGCAGCTCGCCTGGGGTGTCGGTAGCCTAGCCGCCGTTCTCGCTCTGGGCGCCAGCGCCGCCTTTCTTCCGCCGCTCCTCAAGTTCGTGCCCGTCGCTGTCCCCGACACGATCCCTTCGCTGGCCATCCTTCCCTTCGAGACGCCGGGCGGCGACAAGACCCTGGAGGACTGGCGGATCGCGTTGCCGGGCCTGCTTATCACCGACCTCCGTCAATCCCGGTACCTCGACGTCGTGCCTCTCCGCAACATCTACGCGCAGCTCATGGATATGAAACGCGCCGAAGCTCCCCGGCTCACCGACGAAGATCTGGCCGCGATCGCCAAGAAGTATGAGCCGGATTTCCTGGTGACGGGGAAGATCGCGACGGCCGACAAGGATTTCAGCGTCGAAATCGTCATCCGGCCGGTGCAGCCGGGGGCAGAACCTCCTCTCTCGCTGCGGGCCGAAGCGGCAGACGAGAAAGCCCTTATCGCCGAGGCCGACCGCCTCTCGCGCCGCATCAAGACGGCCGTGGGGCTGGGCCGTCGGGCGATCGCCGCCGACGTCGATGCTCCCCTGAACCGGATCGCGACGCCTTTCCCCGAGGCCCTCAAGTTCTACGCCCGGGCGAGTTGGCCAAGGGAACGGGGCGCCTATCCGGATATGGCGCCGGCCCTCGAGAAGGCCCTGGCCATCGACCCCGAATTCGGTCAGGCCAGCCAGCTGATGTACCATGCCTACGGCAATTCCCGCGGCGAAGAGCTCGTCCGCTGGTACGAACGGGCCTTGTCTCAGCGAGGTCGATTGTCCGAACGCGAGGCCCTCCTTCTCCAGGCCGACTTCCACTGGTTCTGCACGAGGCAGAACGGGCTGGCCACGCTGGCCGAGGCGGGGATCCCGGAGGCGACGCTCGCGCGGCTCGGCCCGAAGACCCGGCGCGAGGCTCTTCCCATCCTCGAGCGCCTATCGACCCTCTATCCCGGTTTCTTCGGCAGTTCGATCCAGCTCACGAACCTCGCCGAGATGTACATGGATGCCGAAGAATGGGACAAAGCCATCGCCGTTCTGGAGAGAGCGGCCCCGCTGAACATGAAGCGGCGGCCGATCGATTCCCAAACCCTTCTGCGCTGTTATCTGGCCCGGGGCAGGGTAGACAAGGCCGAAGCCCTGATCGCCCAAAGCGAAAAGGTCTTGCCGCCGCGCGCGCTCGACGAGATGCGCAAGTCCGCCTCCCTTCATAAAGGGCAGTTCGAGGAATACCTCAAGCTCCTTGACAAGTCGTTCGGAGAGCGGGCCCCTCAGCCTTATCCGTATGCCTACCACGCTTCGCGAGGGTACGTTTTCTGGCTCGCCGATGATCTCGCCTCCGCGGAGAAGGAGCATCGGACCGCTGTTCCGGGCTCGGGCCCGGATGTCGAGGTTCAACGGGCGATCGATCTGGCGGCCGTGAGCCTGGCCCAGGGCAAGGTCGGGCAGGCGATCGCCGAGGCCGGACGGGGGATCGAGATCGCCGAGAAGGCCAAGGACCCTTACCTGCGTCGAGGAGCCCGGACGCTCCGGTCTTTCCGGGCCTATTTCTACCGCCTGGCGGGCCGGCTGCCCGAAGCCTTGAACGATGCCGAGGAGGCCTGCCTCGGGTATCAGGGGCCGGACATCAAGCCCGGCTTGGCGGTCGCTCTGCTCCATCTCCGCGCCCTGGTCACCCTGGATCTCGGCCGAATCGAAGATTTCGAGCGCCGGCTCGAGGAGATCCAAAGCTATTGCGAGACGCAGGGCACGCCGAAGTTCCTGCGGGCCGTGCACCATCTCCGCGGCCTCCAGGAGCTCAGGCGAGGCCTCGGCCGAAGGGCCATCGCGGAGTTCGAGCGCGCCTTGGACCTGTCGATGCCGGAGACGGGCGCGAGCGACCAGGCTTCCGTGCTTTTCGCTATGGCAGAGGCCTATGAATCCCTCGGCGACGGTTTGACCGCGGTCCCCAATTATGACGAGATCGCGAAACCCGGTGAGCGCGACTCGCTCTCGGGGGACGTCTATGCCCTGAGCTTCTACCGGAAAGCGAAACTCTACGACGGCCTCATCGGGGCCAGGACCATGTACGGGCAGAACCCAGAGAACCGGAAGAGAGCCGTCGAGGGTTACAAGAAGTTCCTCAGTTTGTGGGGGGACGCCGACCCGCTCTTCGCCGCGCAGGTCGACGACGCCCGCCGGCGCCTGGCCGTCCTCGGCGCCGAATAGGACATTCTTCGGCCAAAATCGGTCATAAAGGGACAATTCCCTTTCGGGCCTTGATTTCCTGCCCGGAACCGCTCATCTGTGCTTTCGAGACAGGATTTCTACAAGGAGGCTCGGATGTCAGGCAAGATAAAGGTTTTCGGCTTGGCCCTGGCGGCGGCCCTGGCGGTCCTGGCAGCAAGCGCTTTAAGGGGGGGGGCTTCGCCGGGGCTGGTGGCGGACGACCCTTGCGGCGGACACTATGTGGGATTGGGCCTGAAGGCGACCTTCTCGGGCTCCTACTCCGAAGGCGATGTCCCCTATGAAAGCAACATCACCAACGACCTTCCGGGCGAAGCAGGCCTCCCTTACAGGTACTCCGTTCCCGACGGGGACTGCGTCTTCTACTTCCGCAACGGGCATGTCGGACTCACGGTCGACAGGCTGAGGAACGGGCGCTATGTCAAGATGCAGTTCGTGGGGGATGAGCCGAAGTTCCCGACGGGGACTTACTGCGCCCCCCGTCCCTATTTCCTCTTTCCGGGCGCGGACCCGGACCTCTGGCCTCGGTGGTATTACTTCCGGACCTTCGGGTGCTATCTCTGGTCCCGGGACGCCAGCGGCAAGCTCATCCTCCAGAAGGCATCGACGGGGATCGATTTCCCGGCCATGAAGCCGGGCGACGTCGCCTATTGCGACACGAACATGCGGTTCCAGATCATGAACGACATCAATACCGATATCGATGAATCCCTCGACGAATATTGGACTTCGAACGAGCCGGTCAAGGTCTCCTGCGAACTGAGGGACGGCGTCGTGAAATGGGTCATCCGGCCCATCGCCGAAACCTATACCGTCCGCACGACAACAAAGGTCAAGAACAAGGTCGTCGTTTCCGAGACGACCTATTCGGACTCCCTGTTCCGCAACGTCATTTCCGGGCCGAGGACCAGCTGCTTCCACGGGCGGTTCTTCTTCCCCTTCGAGCTGGTCATGGAACGGCTCTAGCCGCCGGCGCCGCCGATCTTGACGTGGCTCACGGAGACGGTGGGGGAGCCCAGGCTCTGGAACCAGGTCAGGTCGCTGCCGACCTTGTCGACGGCCTTGAGCAGCTCGAACAGGTTCCCGCCGACCGTGACGCCCCGCACCGGCACGGTCTTCTTGCCTTTTTCGATGAGGAACCCGGCCGACGGGATCGAGAAATCGCCCGAGGCCTGGTCGATGGCCGCGAACAGGCCCAGCACCACGGTCAGGTAGAAGCCCCGGTCGATCCCGGCGATCTTGAGCCGCCCGTCGTCGATGAGGGTGACGCCGTTGGCCGCCGTCGGCTTGCCGATCTGGCCCTTGTAGTTCGAGCCTTTGAAGACGAGGTCGGCCTCCATACCGTGCCCGCAGGACTCGTAGAAGAGGACGCCGGTCATGCCCGGCCCTAAGACGACCGGGAAGACGCCGCGGGGCGAATCGACGGCCCCGCGGAGCTTCAGCGCTTTGGCCGCGGCCGCGTCGGCCACGTAGCGGGCTGTCTCGTAGACGCGCTCGGGCTCGAAGCTGTCGGTGTAGGCGTAGAAGGTCCGGCCTTCCTTGACCGCCCGGAAGCCGACGCCTTTTTCGACGGTCGTGGTCGTGTTGATCTTGGAGCGCGGGGGTGAACGCGGCGGTGGTCAGGCCCGCGGCGCTCTTGGCGATGAAGGCGCGGCGGGTCAGTTGAAGCGGAGGACGAGGGGCAGGCCGACGCAGAAGACCGTCAGGCGGTATTCGTAGAGCTCGTGGTTGCCGAAGACATCGGACGGACGGAGGATCGCCGAAGACCGGATGATGCCGAAGTAGGGCAGGACACGGACCGTCTTGGATATCGCGATCTCTTTATAGACGCCCGCGCCGAGGTTAAGGGCCCGGAACTTCACCCGCCACGCGTACTGGACGTGGAGCGAGGAGAACGGGTCGCCGTTCGCCCGCCCCAGAAAGAACGAGAGGGAGACGGGGGGCGCGCCGTTCTTGTCCAGGCCGGGCGCCGGGACCTCGGGGGCGATCTTGGGCGCGGCGGGTGCCGCGGGCGGGAGCAAGTCGAGGCTCGCTGTCGGGGCTTGGGCAGGGAGATCGCCGGTCGAGGCCAGGGTGAATCCCGGGAGGGTGTCAGGGAGGCTGGCCAGGATGAACGCGGACGGGCCCCGGTGCTCGGAGGCGCTGCCCCCGGGGAGAACGCCCGCCGCAGCCAAGGCGGAGACCGAGGCCAGAACAGCGCAAGCGACCGCCGCTTTTCTCATGCCGTGGCCATTGTGAGGGGTGACGGGGGCAGGGACAATGCCCGGATGGGGTAGTACCGGGGGCTAAACAGATTGTCCGCGGAGACTAGCCCCCTGCCCGCCTCCCCTTAAGATGGGGTCAGAAGAGAGGGTCAAACCTACTTTTTTTCGAAAAAAGTAGGTTTGACCCTCTCCTTGCCTTTCCTTATAATCCCCGCATATTCCGCGAGGAGGTGGATCCCTCATGAAAAGGACCGTGATCATGGCCATCGTCATCGGCTTCGTCCTCATCGCCGCGCTGGCCGTCGCCTGCAAGTCGCCCCAGGCCGAGCGGGCGGAGGCGGAAGCCGCGCTCCAGGCCGCCGCCGTGGCCGCGAACCCCGACAATCCGTTCTTCAAGCCCTACGGCACGCCGTTCGACATGCCGCCGTTCGACCGCATCAAGACCGCCCATTTCCTGCCGGCCATCGAGGAAGGCATCCGCCGCGAGCAGGCCGAGGTCGACGCCATCGTTGCCGACCCTGCCAAGCCGTCGTTTGCCAACACGATCGCCGCCCTCGACCACACCGGGATCTTCCTCTCCGAGGTCAACGCCGTCTTCGGCGCGTTGCAGGGCGCCATGACCGACAAGGAGATCCAGGCGCTGGCCCGCCAGACCGCGCCGATGCTGGCCGCCCACCGCGACAACATCAACCTCAACGACAAGCTTTTCTCCCGGGTCAAGGCGGTCTACGATAAGCGCGAGTCGCTCGGCCTCGGCCGCGAGGAGCTCTTCCTCCTCGAGAACACCTACAAGGATTTTGTCCGCAGCGGCGCCCTCCTCGACGAAGCGGGAAAGACGCGCCTCCGCGAGCTCAACCAGTCGCTGTCCCTCGACTCGGTCAAGTTCGGCGAGAACGTCCTGGCCGAGACCAACGCCTTCCAATTGATCATCGACAACACGGCCGACCTGGCCGGCCTGCCGCCCTCGGCCGTGGCCATGGCCGCCTCCGCCGCCAAGCAGGCGGGGCTCGGCGAGGGCCAGTGGCTCTTCACCATCCAGGTCCCGAGCATGACGCCCTTCCTGACCTATTCGGAGCGCCGGCCCCTGCGCGAGAAGATCCACCGGGCCTACTTCATGAAGGGCGACAACGACAACGCCAACGACAACAAGGACATCCTGAAGAGGATCGCCGCCCTCCGCCTCGAGAAGGCCAAGCTCCTCGGCTACACCAACCACGCCGCCTTCGTCCTCGAGCAGAACATGGCCAAGACGCCCGAGCGGGTCGACGCGTTCCTGCTCCAGCTCTGGGAGCCGACCAACGCCAAGGCCAAGGAGGAGGCAGCCGCGCTCCAGGCCCTCATGGACCGCGATCCCAAAGCGGGCCGGGCCAAGCTCGCGTCCTGGGACTGGTGGTATTACACCGAGAAGCTCCGTCAGCAGAAATACGCCCTCGACGACTCGGCCCTCCGTCCCTACTTCATGCTCAACAACGTCCGCGACGGCATCTTCGCCCTGTGCGACAGGCTCTACGGCCTGAAGTTCGTCGAGAAGCCCGACCTACCGCGCTACCATCCCGACGTTCAGGTCTTCGAGGTCCTGGAGGCCGACGGCAGTCACCTCGGCGTCCTGACGATGGACTTCCACCCGCGGGCGAGCAAGCGGAGCGGGGCCTGGTCCGGGGGGCTGCGGCGCGCCTATTACGAGCAAGGCGTGCGCGTGCCGCCTATCTCGACGATCACCTGCAACTTCACCGCGCCCACGGCCGACGCCCCGGCCCTCCTCTCGATCGACGAGGTCGAGACCTTCTTCCACGAGTTCGGCCACTCGCTGGCCACGCTCTTCTCGCAGGGCCGTTACCGCGGCCGGACCGTGGCTCGCGACTCGGTCGAGCTGCCGTCGCAGATCATGGAGCACTGGGTCCTCGAGCCCGAGCTCCTGGCCGTCTACGCCAAGCACTACAAGACCGGCGAACCGATCCCGGCCGAGCTGGTCGAGAAGCTCGAGAAGAGCAGTCTCTTCAACCAGGGCTTCATCACCGAGGAATACCTGGCCGCCTCGATCCTCGACATGGACTGGCACACGGCGCCCGACCCGGCCTCGGTCGACGTGCGGCAGTTCGAGAGCGAGGCCATGGCCAAGATCGGCCTCATCCCCGAGATCATGCCGCGCTACCGGTCGACCTACTTCAGCCACATCTTCAGCGGCGGGTACTCGGCCGGCTACTACGCCTACATCTGGTCCGAGGTCCTCGACTGCGACGCCTATGAGGCCTTCCAGGAGAAGGGGATCTTCGACCGGGCCACGGCCGAGTCGTTCCGCAAGAACGTCCTCGAGCCGTTCGGCACGGAGGACATCGCGGTCCAGTACCGGAGGTTCCGCGGCGCCGACCCCAAGATCGACGGCCTGCTCAGGAACCGCGGCCTAGCTATCAATAAGTAAATATCCCCGCGGCTTGCCGCGGGGATATCAACTCTCTCGCGGCGCACTACGCGATCGGCGGGCGTGACCTCGTCGAACGCGCCGACACCGTGCTGCGGGCCATGCTCGGGCGCCAGGAACGGGGCGAATTCCAGAACGGCGTCCGCGACGCGACCTTCGAGGGCATCGGCTGGACGACCTTGGACGGGAAGCCGAGCGGCTACGAGGGCACTCTCGTCGACAGCTTCCGCTTCCTCCAGGCGGTCCTGCTGCGCGAGCCGGGGTTCAGGGCCCGGCTCTACCGGCCGCTCGGCGGACGATAAGGCAAGGCCACGGCGGACAGGACAGGCCGATAAGGCCCGGGCTTTATCGGGAGGACGCGGGACAGGTGAGGGAGGCCCCTCGGGTCCCTTCGAGCCCCTTAGCGGCCTTGCGCAGCGCCTCGGCCTTGTCCGTCTTCTCCCACGTGAAGTCCGGGTCGTTCCGGCCGAAGTGGCCGTAGGCCGCGGTCTTCTTGTAGATGGGCCGCTTGAGCTTCAGGTGGTCGATGATCGCGCTCGGCCGGAGCGGGAAGTGCTTGCGGATGAGCTTGGCGATCTCGCCGTCCGCGATCTTGCCCGTCCCGAAGGTGTCGACGAAAACGGCCATCGGGTCGGCGACGCCGATCGCGTAGGAGAGCTGGACCTCGCACCGGTCGGCCAGGCCCGCCGCCACGACGTTCTTGGCGATGTAGCGGCAGGCGTAGGCCGCGCTGCGGTCGACCTTGCTCGGGTCCTTGCCGCTGAAGCAGCCGCCGCCGTGCCGGCCCATGCCGCCGTAGGTGTCGACGATGATCTTGCGGCCCGTGACGCCCGTGTCGCCCTCGGGGCCGCCGATGACGAAACGGCCGGTCGCGTTGATGAAGATCTTGGTGTTCGCGTCCAGGTACTTGCCGCAGACCGGCTGGACGACCTTCTCCCGGATGATCTTCCTCAGCGCCTCTTCCGAGACGTCGCAGATGTGCTGCTGGGCGATGACCACGGCCTCGAGGCGGAGGGGCTTCCCGTCGCGGTACTCGACCGTGACCTGGCTCTTGCCGTCCGGGCCCATGGCGTGATTGGCCAGGCGCTTGCGGACCTCGGCCAGCCTGGCCGTCAGCCGGTGGGCCAGCATGATCGGCAGGGGCATCAGCTCGGGCGTCTCGTTGCAGGCGTAGCCGAACATCATGCCCTGGTCGCCGGCGCCCTGGGCGTGCTTCTTGGACTTCTTGACGCCCCGGGCGATGTCGCCGCTCTGCCCGTGGACGGCGATCCAGACGCCGGCGTCCTCGCAATCGATGCCGTACCGCGGGTCCGTATATCCGATCTCCCGGAGCGTCTCCCGGACGATTTTTTGGATGTCGGAGTAGCCCTCCGTCGTGATCTCGCCGGCGACGTGCACCGTGCCGGTCGTGGTGAGGGTCTCGATCGCCGCGTGCGCGTCGGGATCCTGCCTCAGCAGGTCGTCGAGGATGGCGTCGCTGATCTGGTCGCAGATCTTGTCGGGATGGCCCTCGGTGACGCTTTCGCTGGTGAAAAAGTATCTTTCGCTCATCTTGATCCTCACTGTGCCGAAATGAATATGCATTATGGACCACCCCGCGGATTTGTCAACAAAAGAGAGGGTCAAACCTACTTTTTTTCGAAAAAAGTAGGTTTGACCCAGGCCTGTCCGGTTATTATTTGAATAAAATCAGTTGGTTAGGATCGGTCTCATATTGAACCTGTTCTTCGTTTTG
>Ga0172366_10003193_pt1 | contig 12891 bp, 13 predicted proteins | sample LakKivSesite69cm_FD_114533 | JGI IMG/M metagenome (GOLD analysis project Ga0172366, IMG submission 114533) | Sediment microbial communities from Lake Kivu, Rwanda - Sediment site 69cm | ecosystem: Environmental > Aquatic > Freshwater > Lake > Sediment | place: Rwanda: Western Province, Lake... | reverse complement strand
TGAACCCCAACGCGTTCAACGCGGGTAAGAAGAAAGGTGTGATTATTCCCTTCCGCTGGGTAACGGCGATTGGCGATATCGTGATTATCAAGCACGTGCGGCGACCAGGAGCGGAGCAGGAGAGCGAGGAGGAAGAGGAAGGGGAAGGCGAGCGGGAGCGCTAAGACGCGCACGAATACCCATCCATCTATCGGTCGGGGATGACAGGCCAGGGCCGGGGAAGAGTCAAGCGCGATGCCCGGGAGCGTGAGATCTACGCAGAGATCAAGGCTCTGCCACCGCTCATCGTGCGCGCAGACGGCCGCCACTTCAAGTCCCTGCTCCGCGACCGCGAGCGGTTCCAGAAGCCCTATGACGCGCGGTTCGCGCAGGGGATGGCCGAGGCTGCGGTGCGCTTCTTCACCGAGAGCGGATTCGACCCCCGATTAGCGTACCTCTTCTCTGATGAGATCAATCTCCTCTTTACGCAGGTCCCGTTCAATGCTCGGGTGGAGAAGCTCGATTCGCTCATTGCCAGCTTCTTAGCGAGCGCGCTCACCCTGAGCCTGGATCTCCACGATAGCCCCGTTGCCTTCGATGCACGGGTCATTCCCCTCTGCGGCTCTGAGGATGCCCGTGCATATTTGGCGCAGCGGCAGGCTGAGGCGTGGCGAAACCATCTCAACGCCTACGGGTATTACGGGCTGCAGGCTGCGGGCTTGAGTGCGCGTGACGCGGAGGAGCGGTTGAAGGGGCTGAAGGCCGCGGCAGTGCATGAGCTCCTCTTCCAGCAGGGCATCAACCTGACCGAAACGCCCGCATGGCAGCGCCGCGGTATCGTGGTGGCGAAGGAGCGCTATGAGAAGTCGGGATACGATCGCCAGCGGGGGACCGAGGTGAACGTTATCCGGTATAAGGTCGTCCAATGCTGGGATATACCCCGCTTCAATTCAGAGGAAGGGCGGCTCTTTCTGACGCGGTTTATTACCTCCGAGTGACATCCGGTCCGGGTGGCAGCGGGAAGACTAAAAAAAAACGCTTACGTTGCGGGCGCAGAGCGCTCAGTCAGGCGAGCGATCCGCCAGGCGCCAACCGAGAAGCATGACCACGAGCAGGAGCAGCGCATAGGCGAGGAAGAGCGCCGGTGCACCGAAGACCTCCGAGAGTGCGCCACAGACCAGCGGGATACCGCCCAGCCCCGCATAGAATGCCGTGTAGTAGATACCCATCACTTTGCCGTGGCGCGCCCGCTCCTCTGCTCGCTCACCCTCACCCGCCGCTCGCGAGACCATCGTGAGCGTACCCAGCGAGACGGCACCCAGCCCTGCACCGAGGAGCACACTCATGAGTACGAGTTCGCCGGGCCTGGTCGCAAAGGAGAGCACGACGAGGCCACTGGCACAGAGCGCTAACCCGGCACGCGCGAGATTCGCATCGCCCACGCGCGTCATCACACGGTTCAAGAGCAGCTGGAGGACCGCGAAGACCATGAAGAGCGTGGAGAGGAGCGCGCCGATATAGCCCGCAGAGAGCTGCAAGCCCTCCGGCGCCGCGACATAGGGCGAGAACAAGGCACCCATGATGGCCGCAACACCGATCCCGAAGAAGATCATGCTGCCCGCGAGCGTCAAGGCCTTGCGGTCTTCCCCGGAGAGCTGCAGCCGCTCCTCGCCCCGTTCTTCCCGCCGCTTCGGCTCATCGAGGAAGAGCAGCACCAGGGCGGCACTGCTGAGTGCGAGCGCGGTGCAGACCAGGAACGGCTCGAAGATGCCGTAGCGGTCGAAGAGCAAGCCGCCGGATGCCGGGCCCACGGCCAGGCCCAGACCCAAGCCGATGTTGTACCCGCTCATTGCCTGACCGCGCTCCGTGTGGCTCGTCACCTCAGCAAGCAGCGCGGTGAGTGCGGGAAAGAATAAGCCTGCTCCTGCGCCCTGGACTGCGCGTATCACAATCCAATCCCATGGCTCGGTCGCGAACGGAAAGAGGAACGAAGCGAGTGCGAAGAGCAAGAGCCCGGCAATGATCAGCGGCTTTCTCCCCACTCTGTCCGAGAGGATCCCTCCCGGGATGGTGAGGGGCGTGCTCACGAGCGTGAACGCGGAGAAGATCAGCGCGGCAACGAGGAACGGCGTGCTGGAAGCTGCGACCCACGTGCCGAGGAGCGGTGCAATGACCGTCACCCCGAATTGCGTGCTGAAGACGCAGATCGCGGCGATAAGGACGACGCGCGAACGTCTCTGCCCGGGATCCGGCGGCATGTATAGTACTTCTCTAGCCACTTTTATTACTCTTCAGTCTCGTCACCTCAGCGCCGGCCGCGGCAAGTTATTACTGGCAGGAGCTCGTAGGTATCGTATCCATCATGAGCTGAGGCGTCCATGAGGTGTCCATGAAAGTCCTGGTTGGCTCCCGGAATCCCGTGAAGGTGGCTGCCGTGCGGGAAGCGTTCGCTCCGTACTTCCCCGGGGCTGAGGTCGTCGGCTTTGCGGTGAGTACCGGCGTCTCCGCGCAGCCGCAGGGTGATGAGACGTTTCGAGGCGCGGAGAATCGCGCAGCGGCTTGTAAGGCGCTGAATGACGCGCAGCAGTTGAACGCGGACTTCTTCGTCGGCCTCGAAGGTGGGATAACGCACGTGGTTCAGCGCTGGTTTGCCTTCGGAGTCGTCTGTATCATGGATACCCGGGGGCGGAAGGCCTATGGCACGCCGCCGTTCTTCGAGCTGCCACGCTCCGTAGTCGACGAGCTACTCCAGGGGAGAGCGAAAGAGCTGGGTGAGGTAATGGATACGCTCATCGGTGATACGAACACGAAGGAGCAGCAGGGCTCCGTGGGCTACTTCACCCGGGGCGTCATGACGCGGAAAGCATATTACGTCACGGGTGTAACCGCAGCTCTTATCCCGTTCTTACATGAGGCGCTGTACCTCGCACGGTAGCGGTGTGGAACCTCAGAGCTGCAGGGGTAATTCCTGAGCAGTGCACCGCAACGCTTATCTAGGCTAAATCCTTTGCTTGCTTTGAGAAGGTTGTTGGCTTGCTACGCGGAGCATGGGCACGACGGGCACGTTTAAACGGCCGCGGTACTTCTGCGGCTATTGCGGCGGTACGGGCCACCGGGTGGGCACCTCAGCGCTACCCTGTCTCGTCTGCGGCGGATCTGGACGGCGGCCGCACAAGTTGAAGAAGCTCTGCACCCTCTGTGAGGGCTCGGGTCTGCGGCTCGGGAGCCTGGCGCTCCCCTGCCCCGCCTGCGGCGGCTGGGGCTACACGGAGTAACGCTGCGCATTGCTGGTCCCGGCTATCGCCACTTCCACATCACGATACCTTCCGCAACCTTAGGGAGGAAGCGCGTCGACTTCTGCGGGAACGCTTTCTTCTCCACGTGCGCTTTATATTCCACCTCCGCGATCCGCAGCGGTTTCAGGAAGAAGGCCACCGCGTACGCTCCACTGTCCACCTTCGCGATCGCGTCACGCGGGCTGGCGGTGAAGACCACCTCATCCTCCGGGTTGCCCATGAGTGTCGGCTCGATCAGCCACTCGTGCAGACTGATCACATCTAAGCCTACGCGTTCGCCCCGTTCTGCCGCGAGGCGCTTGATTCGCTGCTCATCGGCATGGAGCAGGTAGTAACGGTCACCATCGTACATCCCGAATCGCACGTCGAACTCCGCAGCGGGCGATTGGTTGAGCTGCGCGTGAACAAGGGCATTCCCTTCTCGCTTAGCGTACGGCACCACCGCGAAATACTCCTCTAGCCTGCGCCACAACTCCTCCAGTCGACAGCGTTTCACACACCGGTGCCAGGGCAGGAGCAGCAGCGCACGATCCTCACCCTCCATGAGCATCATCAGCGTATACGCTGTCCCTTCCTGCTGATCTCTGCTCAGCTGGCACGAGGCGGTGTACCGGTGGTGCCCATCGAGGATCAAGAGCCGCTTCTCACGCATCAGCGCCTGGATCCGGGCAATCAGGTCGTTGTCCGCGACCTCCCAGAGCAGATGCCGGGTGCCGTTGAGCTCCACGTCCACCAGCGGCATGCGCCGCGTATCGAGCTTCAGATCAGGCCGGCGGAAGCCGAGATACTCCTCAAAGAGGCGATTGATCGCGTGGTCCGGCATGCTGTATTCCGCGACGATGGGCGAGAAGTTCATGCCACTGGCGCGCATCAGCTGGTACCGCTCCTGCGTCTTCTTCGTGAAGACCTTCTCGTGGCCCACAATCTCCTCGCCCGTGAGTTCGCCGACCCGCACCAGCGCGACCAACCCGAAGGCGAAATAGAGCTCGCGCCGCGCCTCTGCCGGGATCTGCTCCCGCAGCTCCTCGGAGAGCTGGTAGCGCACACCGTAGATATAGAATGCCGGGTTCGCGCGCTCACGCAAGATCCCGTCTTCAAAAAAGCGAGCGAGGTCCCCCACAGCTGACTCTACAAACTCGCGCTCCGGTATCCCTTCCTTCCGCGTGGTGACGTGGATAACATTGTCTTCCTCGGCTGCATAGCGCTCATACTGGTGCGCATCGATGGTGTCATAGACCGGACACACCAGCTTCGCGCGCTCTTCCAGCTCCGGGTTCAGAATCGTCGCTTTGAACGGTTTCAGGTCCACCAAGGCCTCTAGCTCACCGGTATCCTGCACGCACTACCCAACATCTAATTCTCAGTACTATTAAACATGACTCAAATCGCACCTGAGGAGCTAGCTAAGCGCCGAGCTGCTTCACCATGTACGGCCCTTCACGGCGGTAGCCGAGCCGGAGATAGTACTCACGCACACCGATACCGCTCATCACTGCGAGCTTACAGTAGCCCGCGTCACGGGCGATCTCCTCAGCTTTGCGGAGTAGTCGAGCGCCGTAGCCGCGATGCTGCCAGCTCTGCTCCTTGCGCTCGCCAAGCCCGAGCATCTCGCTGTACACATGCAACTCCCTAACCACCGCGGCATTTTGTAATTCCACTCGGTGCGGCTCGTACGGGAATCGCAACCGCAGGAGCGCGATCAAGATGTCATTCTTGACATCTTCGTACGAGAGGAACAGCTCAGTTCCGCCGCAGGCCTCGTAGCGCTCGATCAGCAGCTGCACCTCTCGCTCCTCCGCGTACCGGCCCGCCAACTGCGCTAGTCCCGCTTCACGGCAGCGGATGCAGCGGCATCGCTCGCCCGTCTCCTGCAGCCGCGCAAGGACCAGTTGCCGCAGGTTGCTCTTCCTGACACCCGCTTCGATGTACTGCGCGGGGATATCACGCTGGATCCGCTGGATGCGCACCCAGGTGGGTATGTGCCGTTTCGCAGCGGCGATGATCTCGATCGCGCGTTCCTCCTCGAGCGGCTCGTACTCGCCCCGCAGCCACTGCTCATAGAGCTTCGTGCCCTGCACCACGAGCGTAGGATAGATCTTCAAGTAATCCGGCCTGAAACCCGGGTCGTTGAAGAGCGCAGCGAACATCGCCGTATCGTCCTCGATCGTGGCGCCGGGCAGGCCGAGCATCACGTGAAAGCCCACTTTCAAGCCACTATCGCGGGCACGTCGGTTCGCCCTGATCGAATCGCTCACGGCGTGGCCACGCTGGATCGCGGCTAAGATGCGGTCCGAGACCTGCTGCACGCCGAGCTCGAGCTTCGTCGCGCCGAGCGCGAGCATTCGGTCGACCTCCTCGTCACGTGCATAATCCGGCCGTGTCTCAAAGGTAATGCCCGTATTGCAGATGGTGATCCCGCGCTCGGCACCGAAATCCTCGAGCGCCGCCAGGCACCGGCTCACGAACCACTGCTGGTAGCTCAGGGGTCGCGCGGTAAGTGTGCCGCCCATCAGGATGAGCTCGACCTTCGCGACCTCATGGCCGATCTCTTCGAGCTGGCGTAGCCGTGTTCGTACCTGGTCATAGGGCTCGAAGCCCTGCTGCGCCGCACGAGCGGCAGCCGGCTCATAGCCGACGTAGCTCTGCGGTGACTCGAATGCGGAGGCGGGCCCACCGGGGCACATAAGGCATTTACCGTGCGGACAGGCGAAGGGCGAGGTCATGACCGCCACGGGAACCACACCCGAGGCCGTGCGCATTCGCTTCCGCTTCAACTGCGCCTTTACTATCTCCTCGCCGCTCAGCTTCATGACGTCCGCGTGCCGCGGCAAGCGTGCCAGCCGGTATTTCCGGCTGATCTCCTTCTTGAGCTTCGTTATGCCTGCCGGATCGCTCACCTCGTGCTCCGCTAACCGCTCTGCGATCTCCCTGCAGGCGAGCTGGTAATCCGTCCCGAGTTCAGCTCCCGAGTCAGCCATAGCCGATCTGCTCTTCTCGTTTCCGCTCGCGTTTCTGCGCTCGTGCCCGCGCGTGTTCCTCCTCGCTCTCGCGCTCCCGTAGTGCTCTGAAAATGGCCTCACGCTCCTCGTGCTCGCTGCTCTTCTCCTCGGAGTCGGCGTCATCCTGCACGCCCACGATCTCGCAGACCTTCGTCACCAGGATCTCGGCGGCACTCCAGTCAGGATACTCGGGATTGTTTTCATTCTGGCTCGTGCTGGCGAATAAGCAGACGCCTTTGATCCCCTGCTTGCCTGCCAGTGCTGTGACGAGCCCTGAGAAGCCGATGAACCGGTCGACCGCCGTCTGCGCAATGCCGAACCGTGCCATCTCGGCCAAGAGTGCCACATCGGTCGCGCAGCAGCGAATGCCCTCCTCGATCACCTGCGCACCGAGTGCGAAGAGCCGCGTAATGCGGAGCTCAGCCAGGAGTTCCGCGACTTTTGCCGCGACCATATAGTGGCTGGGCGGATCAACGGCCTGATACCCGCTCACCAGAACGAGATCTCGGCTGCGCGCCTGCTGGTCCCGTTTATACACATAGATCCGCACGCTAGGGAGGGCAACGAGATTGCCCGCCGCGAGGTGCACCCCGACGTGACTGGGCGCCCCGAGAAACGAGGGGCCGTAGTAAACGCCCGGGAACCCGTAGGAGAAGACTTCAGCCACTAACGGGGGCTCCAGGTTCTCCACGAGCGTATCAAGCGCGACCTTGCCCACGGACCGCAAGCCGGGTGACGCGACGATCGCGATCGGCTCATGGAGCTGAGGCTTCTGCGTATCATAGTAAGTTATCCATGCCTTTCTCGTGACGCCCATCCTTTACTTGAAAGAGGCACGCTCTTAAAAAGAAGACGGGGGCGCGAGATGAGACTCATCGCGCATCGTGGCGCGGGTGCCGAGGAGCCGGAGAACACGCTCAGAGCGATCAGGCGAGCTGCGGCATGCCGGGCGGATACGGTAGAGCTTGACGTCCGTCTGAGCAGTGACCATGTGCCGGTCGTGCTGCACGATGCTACCCTTGAGCGGACGACGAACGGCACGGGTAAGGTGAGTGCCACCCCGCTCGAGCAGCTACGGGCACTCGATGCGGGGAAGGGAGAACGGATACCTACGCTCGCAGAGGCTCTCGCGCTCGCTTGCGAGCTCGGTATCGAGCTGGTGATTGAACTGAAGGAGTGCGGCTCCGAAGCTGCGGTGCTTCAGGAGATCGCCGTGGCGGGGATGGAGCAGCGGGTGACGATTGCGTCCTTTTACCACGCTTCGGTCCTTACCATCAAAGAGCGCGCGCCGCGTCTCACGGCTGGCATTATCCTCTCCTCACTGCCCGTATTCCCGATCGCCGTGGCACGAGCGGCCCGCGCGGACATTATTTTCCAGCGCTATCCACGGCTGACCCGGGAGTACGTGGAAGAAGCGTCGAGGAACAACATCACCGTTATTCCCTGGCTCATCAACACCCGGGAGGAATTAGAGGAAGTGCGGAGATTAGGGGTACGGGGCTTCGTGACCGATCATCCGTGTTTATTCAAGGCGCTGAGCGAGGACGGTTGAGCGCCTCGGTCTCTCTTGTGCGTCGCACGAAGTCGAGTATAATCCGCGCCATTTCCACGGCCTTTTCTAGATGCAGGCATGCCAGTACGACGAGCGCCCGGCTCGAATCATAATCCCCGCTCAGCGTGCTGTGCAGACCACTTTGAGAATGTCGTTCCCCTTCAACGCTTGCTTCTCGCTCATGCGGAGTTTGGTGCGTGCATCGATGGCGAAGAGGCAGCTCTCGCCGATCTCCGAATGGACGGCGAAGGCCAGGTCGCGCGCGGTGCTCCCGCGCTTCAAGAGGAATGCATCAGGGAGGATTCGGCCCCGGGTGTCGCTGAACTTGTGCTCATCCTCCACCGGGTAGGCGACGAGGTAGTTTAACAGCTCGAAGACCACCTGGTTGAGGAGCTCCTGCACGCCCGTGCCGCCCTGCGCGAGCATGAATGTGCGCAGCAGCTCCAATCCGTGCCGCTGCTGCTCCGTCGGGCTCGCGGTGATCGCAAAATCCGCATCACCGGGCAGATACGCAATGAGTTTGTTCTTCGCCGCGGTTCGCAATGCCAGTTCCGCTGCCGCGGAGCAGGTGATCGCGACTTCTCCATACTGCTGCTCGCTCGCCGCTTTCAGCCTTTCGATATTCGCCGGGGGCGCGACATCGGCCTTATTCGCGGCGAGGATCATCTTCTTGCTTCGAGTGATGAGCGCGGCAGCCAGTGCTTGCAGATCCTCGTCATCCCACGACCTGAACTTGGCCTTATCCTTGATCGGCGCGTCATGGATCGCCAGCTTGACATGCTCTTCCGTCACGCCCACGCCGGCCAGCTGCTCGGTAAGCAGTCGTTCGATCTTTAAGCCCTCCAACTCCGCGCGCCGCTCGATTTTGCGCCACCCGCGCTTGATGATCCCGAACACCCAGAGATTCAGCTCGGTCTTGAAGAACTCGATATCCTCGACCGGGTCGTGGCTCCCGAGATCCACAAGGTTACCGTCCGCGTCCGTTCCCCCGGAGGCATCGACGACGTGGATGATCGCTTCTGCACGTCTGAGCTCGTCGAGGAACTCGTTCCCGAGCCCGCGGCCTTCATGCGCGCCACGAACCAGTCCGGCGACGTCAATGAGCTCAATCGGGATGAAGCGGAACCCGTTACTGCACTTGCCACAGGTGACGCCGCCGATCGCCCGCTGGATCGCTTCCTCGGTACAGGGACAGCGTACCCGCACGTACCCCACGCCGATATTGGGCGAGACGGTGGTGAATGGATACGCGGCAATTTCCACATCGGCGAGCGTTGCAGCCTTGAAGAAGGTGGATTTACCCGAATTGGGCTTTCCCGCGATCGCAATGGTGATCATGTTATTCCTCACGCATCAGTCTTCAACGGCGATCGTCTCTAACTGACCCACCACACTCCAGACCAGGGCCCGCGTATGGGCGGGGATATTGGGATTGGCCGTGAGGTCATCGAAGTCCGAGATCACCGAGGCCACGCGCACCGCCAGTGATTCCGTGCCATTGAGCAGCCGGTTCTTGAGCTCGCTCGTCGACTTCCGAATGTTCCGTGGCACCGTGGAATCATCAATGATCTCCTCGAGCATCTCGGTACATCGCATCACAATCTCTTCCTTCTCTGACCGCGCCATAGCCCCACTCACCCCGCACTTCACCCGTAAGAAGACGATGAACGAGAACCAGGTAGCCCTCCAGGAATGTCTCACTACATTATTACGCGCCCATAAAAATAAGTAAGTATCCACGTGTGGATCGGCATGCGAGCACTTGACGAGGCGATCAGGGAAGGCTTAGCGTACGGGCAGCGCCCCGCGATCCTCCTCATGCTCGGCGGGGTGAACGTGGGCAAGACGTACACGCTCACCACCCTTGCGAATCTCGCGTATGAGCGAGGGCTCAAGGTTGCGGTTGTGGATGCTGACGTGGGTCAGAGCTCGATCGGCCCGCCGTGCTGCATCGGCCTGGGGATACTGGAGCGGCCGATCGAGCAGCTCGCCGATGTGCCGCTGCAGAGCCTTTATTTCGCCGGCAACACCTCGCCACAGGGTGTCACCGGGGAGTGCATCCAGGGCGTCAGAGCCGCGGTGGAGCACGCGAAAGCAGAGAAGGCCGACGTGATCCTGGTCGACTCGACCGGCTGGATTGCGGGCGAGGCTGCGAAAGAGTTCAAGCTGGCTAAACTGGAGGCGCTGCAGCCCTCTGTGGTTATCGCCATCGCGGAGGGGGACGAACTGGCCCATATTCTCCCGCATATCACGCACCGGGTCATCCTTGTAGCGCGATCACCTAACGCGCGGGTCAGACTGCGTGAGGAGCGCACGAGGGCGCGTGAAGCCGCATACAACGCGTATTTCAGCGCTGCGGGTGATCGTGAGATACCGCTCACGCTCCAGGCCTGGCCCGCGGAAGCCGGGACCCTCCTGGGACTTTACGGCGGTAGCGCTGAGCGTTCAGGCTCGTGTGAAGCTCGTGAGAGCGAAATCCTGGGTTTGGGCATCCTGCGAAAGGTGGAGTATGACCGGGGCATTGCGGTCATCCACACGCCGGTTGCCCTTGAACAGGGCGGTGAGCGGTCGTTACGGCGGGTAAAACCCGGGCGGGTGAAGTTAGTATTCCGCGTGAGAGGGCGATTCAGTGAGGTGCCCGCCAACCAGTACCAGCCCTCAGAACCGCAACCCGCCGAGGATACTGATGAAGAGTGCTGCGGCAATGATGTCCGCGCTGGAGCCGGGATTTAGACCCGCGCCGACGAGCTCGGTGTCGAACGCCTCGAGCTCTTCACGGCTGCAGCCCGTGGCGACCAGGCGCTTCGCCCGGTCCTGCACGTACCTGCTCTTCTCCGGGCCGAATTTCAGGGTGATGAAGGTGTCCTCTTCAGCCGCAAGCAGCTGGAGATACGTCCGGGTGATCGCGTCATTGATACTGCTCTCCCGGGCATACTCGGTAAGGAGCGCGGCGAACTGGAAGCTGCGCGTAAATCCACTCACCAATTCCCGTGAGATCAGATCATAGGACGCGGAGATACTGAGGATCTCCGCGAGGGTGAGCTGCTTGTTCCTGATCTCCTGCAGTGAGGCAACGTCCATCACGTCCAGCTCCGGGACGGTGCGTCGCACCTTCACCTTCGCCTTCGGGAATGCCCGGTAAACCTCGATCGCATCCTCGACCGTGGTGCTCCGCATGATCTCCGCGGCACGTTGCTGGAGCTTCGGCAGCTCGATAGCCGGATACACACCTGCAGCCATGGCTAACGGGACCATGAGCAGGAGCGCGCCGAAATGGGTGTTGCCGCCGCGCTGCCATGCGATGCTCGCTTCTACGCCCTCCCGCACCAACGCCCCCACGCCCGGTCTACCGGCACTTCCGCGTACCGCTGCCTTCCGGAAGACGGGATAGAGAGCCACTGCTGAGGCGAGGAAATGCTCGTAGCTCGTATCCCGGAAGTCATGGGTGCGATCCACATTACCCGGTTTCGGGTACGCGGAGACCTCAAGGAGCAGAGCCAGCTGCGCACTCCGCGCGATATCATCCGCGTTCATGCTCGCCAAATCGCTTTCGGGTCGCCTCGCCAGAGCGCCCGTTCAACACTGGTTGATTTGCTGCAGAGCGTAAAAAGGGAATCGGCAACGTCGAAGTTCTTCACAGCGCTTCTCGAAATTTACGCACTCAGCCACGTGCTTTTCGGTTTCGCGGGTCTTCCGTCGTATCAGGGTAAGGTGAGAAATCCCGTATCAACGAGCCCCAGGAGGTAAAGGAGGGCTATAAGCACCGGTTGATGCAGCAGATAGATGGCGAGCGAATGCCGCCCTAAGAAGCTGATTCCGCGTATCACCGGGAAATCCGACCGATCCCGCAGGTGAAACTTCCGCGTGTACTGCGGATAGAGCGAGTTGCCCAGGAAGACGCCGATCAGCACCACACCGAACCACGGCAGCAGCGGGAAATAATCGAGCGAATAAAAGTGCTCTGGCGTAAGACCGAGCCACAGCAGCCATGGGTAGCTTACCGCTACCTGCTTCAGCACGATACCGAGCGCCAGGAATAGGAGCCCGAGCACGAAATTGAGAATCCTCAGCTGCAAGAGCGGATATGCGAGCAGAATCGCGAGCCCGATCAAGTGCAAAATGCCCCAGACGATCACGCCATCCTTCAGAACGAGCCAGGTAGTAAGGGTGATCACGAGCCCCCAGCCGAAGATCGTCAGGCCGCGTTTACCGTACTTGAGTGCCAGGTTCCCCTTCTGGCCTTCGCGTGCAGCGCGCGAATAACTGAGCGTGAGCGAGATACCGACCAGGAGCAGGAAGATCGTGGCGGTTGCACGTGCAAAATAGAGCCAGAACCCTGTGTGCGCATTCAGGGAAAGAGCAGCGAAGTACTCGAGATTGTAGACGAGGTGAAACAGCCCCATCATGAGCAGCGCAACACCGCGAATGAGATCGAGTTCCCAGAAGCGCACGTTCAACTCAGGATTCATACGTCTCCTCTGGATGCCGCTTAGCCCCGAGCGCCAGATCACTACCGGCCACGGCGAGCTCGTTCGGCGAGCTCATACATCGCCTGGCTCGAGCCCTGGAGCGGCTTGATCGCGAGGTTGAACTTCCGTGCGAAGTTCTCGACCGTGTGTGCGTAGTCCTCGTCCTTCAGATCCGCCTCGGTGAACCAGATCTTCACGACCCGGTGGTAATGGTTCTTCATCAGCTTGATGACGCGCTGCGTATCTCCGGCTGCATGCTGCTTCATCCGCCCGGCCATGATGGTGATCGTCGATTCGAGGACCACCTGCGGCTCCTGGATGATCGAGGCACCGGCTGGCGTCATGAAGAAGGTACCAGCTTCTTCAGCCAGCAGCTCCACCACCTCCTCCCGGCCCAGCGCGATCTCGATGCAGTTGTTGAGGATCTTGCCGTTCGTGCCCCGGGGGATGAGCACGGGCACACGCGCCTCGTGGATGAGCTGCTCCAGATCGGCGGCCGAGCTGCCGCACAAGCCGTAGCCCAGAATGATCACCTCATCCACGGCACTCAGGCGCTCGATGAGCGCTCTGAGCTCGATCAGGAGCGTCTGTGGATA
>Ga0172366_10003192_pt1 | contig 12894 bp, 17 predicted proteins | sample LakKivSesite69cm_FD_114533 | JGI IMG/M metagenome (GOLD analysis project Ga0172366, IMG submission 114533) | Sediment microbial communities from Lake Kivu, Rwanda - Sediment site 69cm | ecosystem: Environmental > Aquatic > Freshwater > Lake > Sediment | place: Rwanda: Western Province, Lake... | reverse complement strand
CAGGGCCATGACGTCCCAACCTAGATCTTTTGTACCCATGTGCAGGTACAGCATTGAGTCAGGATTATCAACAGCGAACTTCGCAAACGCTTGAATCGTGAGGTCAATCCTCTTCCTAGGTTGGTTGCGATTGGCGTTTAAAACGATAAATTTGTCTTCTGGTAAACGTAGCTGACGGCGAGCTTCTTTTTTGTCGATCGGGTAGAAACGTGTGTTATCGACACCGTGGGGCAACACGCCGATTTTGCTGGGTTTAATTCCGTGAGACAGAATTCTGTGAGCACACGGAACCGTAAACGTGATCGCCATATCCCAATGCGGGATATTCGACAGCATGTCCGGGAAATAACGCTCGCTGTCGATTGGGAAATAAGCTAAGAATTTAAATTTGTGCTTTTCTTTCAAGAACTGAGCTCGTTCCCAGAACTGATTTACAACCCAAATGTCATTTAGACAGATAACAACGTCAGGAGATATTTTCTCGATGAGCTCAGGTACGCGTGGAAGTCCGAAACGGTCTCCGCAGTGAACGTTTGCCGCAGGATAAATTTTGTAAGGATATGTATGAGGATCTCCGCTATAATTTATTCCTAGCACATGAACTTCATGTTGTTTGCACAAGTGCTCTAAAACACTGTGTGTTACTCTACCGAACCCTGTATTACTGCAGGCATCTCCGTACCAAAGAATTTTTGCCATTTGATGTTGGCTGTTAATACGGTTAATATAGCAGCACTGTTAGTTTACTGATATGCCTAGTCGGGAAAGTTTTGCTTATAGACGTACAGCGCAAATGAATGCGTTGCGTGCGCAAGGTGAACTTTCTGAGTCGGTAGATTCTATATATAACAGAGCATCGAGTAATTTTCATACGTTTTGCACTCTGTTTGAAAAACCTCCTGCACGGCATATGCTGGAGTGGCACAGAGAGCTTATAACTGGTGAGAGTAATCGTTACCTACTTGATATTGCTGGCCCGAACACCGATATCCTCAGCCCTCGCGGCTCGGCCAAATCCACGTGTTTAAACTTATTTACCGCGTGGTGTATCGGTCGACATACAGCAGCAAAAAAGCCTCTTCAGATTATTTATACGTCCTACAACATTGCTACGGCTATTCCAAAAAGCCGAATTATTAAACAGATTGTCGATAGTTCAACTTTTAAGAAAATATTTCCCTCGTGCCGATTGAAGCCGGGGATGCAGAGTGACATTGGTTGGTCTATTGATTTTGATTACGCAGATATCCCTCGTGTTGGTGATGAGGAATTTACCCTGCGTGCAGCCGGTCTGCGCGGAAGTATTACCAGTAAGCGAGCTCACTTGGTGTTACTAGATGACCCTATTAAAAGTAGTACAGACATTCGAAATCCTGCTATTAGGGACGAGATGCTCCAGAACTGGAGCTCAGTTATCGCGCCGATTATTTTTGAAGGTGGACGAGCTATCTGTTTGGGCACTCGGTTCCACCCGTTGGATATTCATAAAACTATGTTTATTCCTTCAAAAGGGTGGAAACAAGTTGTTCAAGAAGCGCTCACTTACAGCGACCGAGGAGAACCTGTTTCGTATTGGCCAGAGCAGTGGTCCGTGGATTATCTGCTTGGACAAAAGGAATTGGATCCAGTCGCATTTGCGTTCCAGTATCAGCAGCAACCTGTTATGACTTCGGATCTGGTCGTGTCACCAGATCTCCTTATTAAAGGTGAGGTTGTAACAGAGTTTGATACTTTAGCTGTTGGTATCGACCTCTCGGCGAGTAAAAACGAAACCAGCGACTACACCGCGTTTGTTCTTGGCGGAAGACTAAAAGATAAATATTACATTATTGATTCGCACCAATGTAGGAGCATAGGAAACCTAGAAAAAATTGATTTGCTTTGCGACATGTTGTTGGAGTGGGGAATCTTAAATAAACAAGGTGATATTTATTTTCCTACATACTCCACGATCACACTTGTAGTCGAATCTGTTGCGTATCAGGCTTCACTTGCTGCGGATTTGAGGCGGGTCTTGCTGAACGAACGAGAGCTAACTAACCTCCACATTCACGAGGTAAAAGGCTTCCGAGGAGATAAAATTGCTCGTTTTCGGGGGACGTTAGGGTTACTAGAAAACAAGAAAGTTATCTTCAACAAATATCGCAAGTTCGACGCTTTGTTTGATCAGTTGATCAACGTTGGTTCGACCGCACACGACGATTTGCTAGACAGCTACACGTGGTTAATTACGTTTTTACAGCGGAGAGGAAATTTTTCTATTGAATACTGAAGGGTGTCGCTTTTGCTTTTAAAGTGCTGTCACCCTAGGCTGAACGTATGAAGAAAATTTGGTTAGCCATAACTGCCCACAAGCCTTTGGAGCGGATTAATACTCTTGTAAATGTTTTAAATACTTACAGTAAATATCCGTATGACATTACTGTAAAAATTTATATTGATTACGATTCTCAAAACGATCAAGAGCAATTAGAAACAGTTCTGGAAGCTTTTAATTTACTTAAAACAGAAGTCGTTGTGGCGGCTCCTGAGTATGAGGGTTGGTATTTAACCTGGGCACATAAAAATGATCTAGCTATAGCTGTTTTACGTAAAGAAGCAGATTTTTATATCTACCAAGAAAACGACATGATCATTCCGGTCGAAAGTTTCCATTATTGGCTCCGGTGGAAGCAACCGTTAGATCGTTACAAATTAGAACCCGGTTTTATTCGATATGAGAATTTTAAAGGTGTAAAAGTACCGTTTGATAACTACCAGAAGTATTCATTAACAAAAGAAACCAAAAACGTTTGGCACGATATCGGATTTAAAGTACCGAAGATTTTGGTTATCAGCCACGATTTTGATTTATTTGTTCAGGTCGCTAATCCGTATTACGGAGCGATGATCTTGGATCAAACGGACGCAGATAAATACATTCGATCTCAGAGTTTCGATCCCTACAAGGGTTATGAACTTGTTGGAATTCGTAATTGGCCGATAGCGGACCGGAGTTCAATGGGGTTAGCTTTTGAGGATTTACCTTCAGGACATGAACATAGACGGTGTGTTCCAATTAAAAAGGTGAAAGGGGTGTATCAACCGCATCCTTGGTGTTTGTTACAACATGATGACACAAAATACGCACCAGAGTTATACACAAAGCTAGGCGAAGTTCTAGACTGTAAGGAGATGTTCGAACTCTAATCGTGGTCTCCCACGGGGCGGCTTTTGTTTCTGTCTGTTATGTGCTAAAAAACTTCCGTAAGTGCGAAACTATTAGTCGTGAAGATGCGTACCGGTTACGAAAATATGTCGAAGAGAACGGAGGAGTCATCTATTGGTTCAACCCCAGTTGAAGATCCTGTTAGACCTAATTATTACGTTCGCGAAGGTATAGAGTGTTATGATGTGCAACGAGCTTCTATGGGGCTTTTAAAATATCAAGGATATTTGGAAGGTTGCGCACAAAAATATCTTTGGCGGTGGGAACAAAAAAATGGAAAACAGGATTTAGAAAAAGCTGTTGAATATCTTGTTAAACTGTTAGAAACACTCGATTGATATGGACGTAAGAGCTTTCGGGAGCGTTTATGGGCAAACGTCTTCGTTGCCATACGCGAGCGGTTTTACGATCAATAATGGTGTTGATAAAACATTTCCAGCCTGTAGGGCTATTTATGTTGAAACTAACAATAAAAATGCAGACAAAATTTTAAAAATTTCTTTATCGGATGCTCCGGGTACTTGGCTTACTTTGGAACATATTCGTACTGATGTTTTACTTCCTATCTCCGCTACGGCCATAAGTGGCGCATCTACAGTTGACCATATTTACGTGTTTTATTGATGGCTGAAATCGCTAAAAAACGCGACCCTGAAAAATGGGCGCAAGCAAAAGCCAAAGCACGTAAAAAGCTTGGCGGTCATAGCGCTCGGGCTATGCAGCTAGCCACTAAATATTATAAAGATATGGGAGGACGTTACGAAGGTAAAAAGTCCGAAAGTAATCGTTTAACTCGATGGGGTAAAGAGGATTGGCAGACTCGGGAAGAGTACGAATCCTCTAAAAAATAGACTTTATAATTAAAAAAACTTCATTATGGACCTTTCGACTCTTATAACTGCTCTTTCCGGGGGTGAATCCTACCGAGAAAAAAGCGGACTTCCTGAAGCAGAGGATATCAAAAGAATTTTAGTCCAAGACGCTAAAAATACTCTGCTAGGTATAGCAGCCGCAAAACTGTTAAAAGGCGAAATGTTGGGTTGATTTTATGGCTGACTTAGCTCGTGAAGGTGGAAGAACAGAGCGCTATTTACCACGATCCGCGTGGGCGTCTTTAAGCGCGGAAGAACGCCGTGCTACAGATGAAAAAAAGAAAGCGGCAACTCGCGGCAAACCAGTAAATACTCAAGTGTCTAATACCGAAAAGGCGAAAGAAGCAAGACGTAAAGCTTCCAAGTACATTGAAAGAAAGAGTTCTTAGTTATGGATCAGTTCCGTCGCGCCGCTAATTTTTACTCCCAGGCTTTTGACGCTCAAAGTCAAGCTGCAGATGCTCAGCAATTCCTGCAGCAACCAGGCGTGGAAAATGTTGGCTATGCCACGGACCTTATATCTCAACCTACTGGAAGTCCCGTTCCACCTAAATTTGGTGCGTTTGGTGCTTATAAAGAAGATGATGGTCGTGTAGAGGATATGAAACGTTTTATGCTTCGTAAGTCACTTTCAAAGCAGAATGGTTCCAACGGCATTGAATTTAGGGCTGGAGGCGGAGCTCCTACCCAATCTGTGAGCTAGTATGTTGACAGTTAATTGTCGGCATCGTGCTCTTCGATTGTTTTTTGTACTTTGACGAAAAAGAGCTGTTAGAACTTCGCTACAACGTTCTCAAAGACGTTGTAGATGGTTTTATTATTACTGACGCAAATAGAACATTTAAAGGCGACCCTAAGCCGTTTACGTGCGTAGATACAATTCGTGAGCTTGGTTTACCTGAGGATAAGCTTCAAGTTCTTCACGTAGAGTTACCTTCTCCCGAAGAAGTGTTTAATCCTTGGATGCGCGAGTACGCCCAACGCGACGCACTTGCCGTGGGAATGCGAATGACGCCTCCGGATTCTGTTTTCTTTTTTAGTGACGTAGACGAAATTCCAAAACCTTCAGCTTTGTTAGAGGCAGTTGAACTTGCAACAGCAAACCCCGAGCGGTGTATCCGATTATCTATGCCTATGTTTTACGGACGTGCGGACTTACGTGTTGTAGATCCGGAGCAGGATTCATCTAAACCTCCGACAAATTGGACTTGTGGAACAATCGTGCTCCACGAGCATTTGGAACAGACTCTTTCACAAATCCGTTGTAACCCAAATGACTATATTGTTGGCGACTGCGACGCAGGTTGGCATTTTTCATGGATGGGCGACGCAGATCGTAAAAAGCGTAAGGTAACGTCGTTTTCTCATTGTTATGATGACATCCCTAATGCTGTAGCACCCGCCTATAGTCAAGAAATGCTTGATTTTATTGAGCAGTATCAGCCAGAAGCCGGTGGGACTGATCCGTTGGGACGTAAAGATCACGTTTTAGTTCCGTATTCGCATGATCTTTTGCCTCCAGAATTGTTTAAGATGAATCGTGTAAGAGAGTATTTGCTTCCAAATGGCTGATCGTATGCCTGAAGGTCTCCGCAAGCATTTTGAGGAGAAAAATGCTTCAGAAGACAAAAAAGAAAAGCACAAAGAGGCTCTTCATAAAGCTAAAAAAGCTAAAATGAAGCGCAAAATGGAGAAAAAAGGCTAAAAAGCTACATATTTACCTTTTTTAGGTTTTAATTTCGAATGTCAGCCGACAACCTTAGTGTCCGTCAACGTTTTAATGAAATCCTAGAGTCGGCTCGAACTCAGGATCGCAGTAAACAGGCGGCCACTATGGTTGTTTTGAGTCATTTGCAGCAAATGACGCTGCTGATGATGAAGAAAGGTCTGTTTTTCTATTGTGAGCAAGACACTTATAAAGCCCGAAACAAGTTTTTACAAGATTTAATTTCGCTTAACAAGCTGGACATTCGCTTTCCGGCTGTTATCCGTAATTTTCTTATTGACGGTTGTGGTTTGTTCTACTTCCGTCCAGATGAAAAGCTTAAATATCAAATTTATTTCTTTAATAAAAATCAATATAGGGTTTATCACGATGTTAACGGTGAGATCGAAGAAGTAATCATTATTTACAGTTATAAAGTTCGCAATTCAGCTCTCGGGTTGCCTTCAGAGACTTATGGTCAAAATAAACGTTATGTAAGACTTTCAATTACCGCGAATACAATTTCTGAGTTTGAATCCAATAGTGAATTAAGTTTTGAGCTCGATCCTGGCACTGTTTTAACTCCAAAAAACAGGCGCCCAAACACGCTTGGATTTATTCCTGCAGTTGAGGTTTTAAATAAGCCGAACGCAAGCGGAACGGATGGCGAAGGAGAATTTGAACCGTTCATGGAGCAGATTGTGCTTCATGATCAGATGATTTCGAATATTGCGAAGAACATTGAGTTTTTTGGTAATCCCACGCTGATTAGTTCGCGTCCACGTAGCGATCTTGTCGAAGCGTCTGATGCTGATCGAACTTTTAGGCCCACAATTAGCAGTCAGAGTGGTTTTGGTGGCATCGATTCTCCGTCTACTCGGGTAGCTGAACCATTCGGCTCTAATTCCGCTCTTGGCGGATTAAGAGTTCCTCGAATTATCGCGAACGTCGAACCTTCCGACCGCGTGGGCTACATGACTCCGGACCCGGTAAACGGGGACATGAATCGTTACGCTTTATTGCTGCGTGAAGAAATTCGTACTGCTTTAGGTGGGGTCGATGAAATTTCTATCTCTGCTGGCGCTACTGCCACGGAGATTAAAGGTCTGATGGGTAGGGCTCAGGCCACGGCTCTTCGTAAAAATAAGAGTTTCTTGACCTACGGATTCTGCAGATTGTTGGAGATGATTCTCTACCATCAAGAGCAAGTTTTCCGCGAAAGTTTTATTCAGGTCATGGGGATGCTTCCCCCCAATGCGCCTAAAGAAGAAACAGAAGAGTCGGTTGCTAGGTATCAAACAAAATTAAATAAGTATGAAGATCAAGTTACGGTTGCTATTCAAACTGCTGTCACTGAGAACAAAGTCCCACGTGGTGTTTTTGGTTTACCGCCTGATGGCGATCGGGAAGTTACTTATAGGTTCCAAGGTGATGTTTATGAAGACACCGCCTATGACGTAAACCAAAAATCTATTGTTGTTCGAAATCTTCAGGAGCTTGGTGTTGATAGCGTTGAAGCTCTGAAGTATTTGTTCCCGGATAAAACGGATACTGAGCGTGCAGAAATGTTGAAGGGTTTCCCCTTCCGAATGATTCAACAAACTCAGGGCGCTTTTCAACAATTTCTAGTATTATTGAATCAGATGTTGCAAGCGCCACATCCACTCGCGCCGAATACGCCCTTAGCGGCTGATCCTCGGCTAAACCTAACGCCCTTGCTTTATAGGACGTTTGACCACCTTGCGCAAGAACTGACTTACTCGGGCAGCTATGAGCCAGCAGATCCCAGCTTCGATCCCGAGCCCGGTCTCCCCGGCGGTAGCAGCCCCTCAGGCCGCTCCCTCGGCGGATATGGGCTCAACCGCCTACCCGCAATGGGTGGCAACTACCCAGGGGGCGCCTTCGGCAACTATGCCCCAAATGCCGTCGCCGGTACAACAGGTTACGGCCCCTTCTACCAGCAACCAGTCCAGCCAGTATCCGTCGGCTTACTCCCCGTCCAACCCGTGGGAAGCAGCGATGGGCAGTTTGGAACGGGTGGTCTCACGCCTCTCCCCGTCCCCCAGCCAGACAGCACAGTATCAGCAGAGCCCGGCACAAATGCCGGATACTCAACTGTACAGTCAGAGTTCACTGGCCCAACCGTATCTTTACCAGGCACCATCGGCTCAGCCGACCTCGTACAGCAACGGGTATACGACCCAAACTTCCTCTCCGACTTCTACGGACGCGCAACAGGGCGTTCAGTTAAGTCCCGCAACAACCGCCGTCGTTAATCACTTCGGCATTGAAGCTCCCGGAATTCTGAATCAGTATTCCACGGTGCTTGAGGATGCACTGATTCAGCAACACTCGGTGCTGGAGAATGTTGCAGCTCGCGGTCTGGCTATGGAGACCATCCTTACTGACCCGGATCATTTGGCCGATTACACCAATCGGTTCTTTACCGAGGTTTACCCTGTGGATGAGACAGCTCCTACCGAAAACTACCAGCCCCGCTACGACCAGCTGCCTGCTGTTCCGGCTTCGGCTGGTGCTGGCGCTCCTAGCGCTGATCCCCAAATCCAATGGCAGGGCTTCGGTCAAGTCATGAACCAGAATCCCGAACAGGCTTGGCGCTACCTAAGCCAAATGGGTCCTGAAGCTTTCCGCAGCAAGCTTCTTTTCCTGGATCAAGCCTGATAGAATCTTTTCGGAAGAACCGTGGGAGTCCCCGAGGGTAAAATCTCGGGGATTTTTTTATAATTAAGCAAGTCAGAGATTTTTATGCCTTTTCAATCGGAAGCTCAAAGACGCAAATTTTACGCGATGGCTGAGCGCGGAGAAATTTCTAAAGCCAAGGTTGAAGAGTATGAAAAAGAAACTAAAGGCAATCTTCCCGAGCGTGTAAAGGCGAAGAAAAAAGCGAAGAAGTATACTGAATCTAAGAATAAATAAATTCATGCCTAATTCTCTTGGTCGCCGTCGGTCTTCGACTCCTTCTGCACAGGAAGTTGAACAGCTGAAACAGGAACTGGAGCTTTTAAAAGCTCAGTACAACGCCGACATGGCTAATATCAGTGCCGACATGAGCACTTTAAATAATATCGTTACGGCTTCGGGTCAAATCTAATTTAGTTAAAACTTAGAATGACGCTATATGCCATATCCTCGTGGGATACATTCCGTTAACGAACTATAAATATGATTTGGGTTTGCATCAGATTCAAAGCGGACCTAATCATGAATCTTTTTTAGTTGTATCTTCTGGCATCGTCGATGTTGGAGCTGACCTCGGTGTAATTGTCCCCGGACCTCCTGATCATAGTTACGCGGATATTTATAATGCACAAATAACAACTTATCTAAACGTAAAAGTTGCTAATCCAGGCGCGGGAAACATATTTTATATAGATAATGAACCTCAAGCTGTACTTCAGCTAAGACGAAATCAGACTTTTATTCTTGATCAATCTGATCCATCAAACGCGGGACATCCTTTTCGATTTTCCACGACCTCTAACGGAACTCACAACGGTGGAGTTCAGTATACAGTCGGAGTAACAACTAATGGGACGCCAGGGACGCCTAATAGTTACACACAAATTGTTGTTGCCGATTCAGCACCCTCTCTTCTGTATTATTACTGTGCTGTCCATGCGAATATGGGCGGTTCTGCTGTAGTAGCGACAGTAAATAGTACCCAGTGGTATAAGAGCACCGCCTTTAGAGCTGCTCCTCAGATTGTCTCTGGTTACTGGATTGACTACACTCCTGGTGTTGCGTATCAACCAAGTGGGGCTCTTAGCGCTGAGGAAGGATACAGACCTTTAGGTTTTTCAACAATCGCATACGCCAAAGTTCAAACTTCGTTTAGTTCAAATTTTGGTGTTCGACAAACTCTGCCTTACACGTATTTCGGAGGTGTTGCGCCAGATAATCAAGGATATTCTCCTTATAAAACACCAGATTCTAATACGGTTGCTGAGGGTATTACAGGAGGTGGGGTTACTCACGGTCGTTATGAAGGTGGTCTGCTTACGACGGCTGTTAGTTCAGGTGTTGCTACACGAGCTGATTGGACCTACAACCCTCCGGTCTATTGCCGTACATATACTGAAGCCACTAGGGCTCAAGTTCCTGGTTTAATGTCAGCTGTAATCCGCACCATTTACCGTGGCGGATCAACGCGCTACGTTTCAAACTTAGGTTCGGTGTACTTCCAAGGTTCTGAAGGTGTACGTAACATTGTCAGGACATTTAGTGCGTCTGTTAACTCCAGCAATCAGAAAGGTTAAACGCTAAAAATGCGACAAGAAAGTGTTCATACAAGTGTTTTTTCGTTAAATTAAGTATGTAGTTTTTCGGAGGTTGACGCTTTGTTCGTCGACAATGATTTTCCGAAGCTGCTCGGCGCAGAACTCTACCGTCCGCATCCTGCGTACGTTGTAGAGATGGCTGCAGAGCCGGTTGTGGTGCATGACTTGGACTCATACGTCTAGAGTCCCTTTAGGTGAAAGCCTTTAGGTTAAACTCCGTGAATTGCTGGAAAGCCGGACCCGAAAGGGAGGCCAATCAGCAGCCAAGCCAACCAGAAATGGTTGGAAGGTTCAACGACTAACACTGCTCAAATGCTTTCTCGTAGCGATCGCTCCTTTTTAAAAGGAGTTTGTTTGGGTGATGGCCATTTACGGCGGGTGACTACTTACCCTAGTCTCCACATCGCTCACTCAAGAAAACAGTTTGAGTTTCTTCGCTGGAAAGTGGGGCGCTTAAACCGAATTCTGGGTATTAAACAACCCATAAAAGATCGAGAGTCTGACTGCCAGACTGGAACTTTTTCTTCTTGTCAATGGTGGTCTAACCAGAACGAGCTGTTACTACCTATTTATAGGGAACTGTATCCTCAAGGGAAAAAAGTTTTTACAGCTACTTTCCTCAGAGATATCGGTTTAGAAGGGCTTGCCGTTCTTTACATGGACGACGGAAGCTTACACCTGCGCAAGCGCGGTAAATCCACGCAAACAGGAGAACCCTATGTTAGGGAACGCATTGTAGAGCTAGCCTTATACGTCCCTTATGATACTGCTTTAACAGTATCAGATTGGATAGAAAGTCTTACAGGAGCTTCTTTAACTCCTCGCGTACCCTCCGCGAAAAAGAGTCCAAATTTATGGAATCTTCGCGCTAATGGGACAAACGCTAGGTACTTTGTAGAAGCACTTAAGCCTTACGGGTGTAAAGCTATGCAATACAAATTTGACCTTCATTATGACACTCGAACTAATCGAGGAAAGTCAAAATGGAGCGAGGCTGACCGCAACAAATTTGTTGTAGAAGCCGATAAGGTGACACGAGTGCGGAGCACCCAAACAGAGGACAATCCTGCTGTGGGTGAAGATATAGTCTACTCATCAACGTCCTTAAGTTGATGTTACGTGAGGATAAAGAGCCTCTCGGTGCTTATTAAAGCATTACAGGTAGCAAACAACCCGGCCAAACCGTTCAGCTTGACCGTTATCGTTTTTGGGGCAACCCCGGCTCTAAGGAGTCTCGGGAGCGCACTGCTGAGCAGACCATCGGTACTGCCAACAGCCGAAATATTGTTAAGGACAAAGTTCTCGTGACCCTTCGCGAGTACACCGGTCCTGCTGACCCGAGTGATCCCACTCAGCCGAGCACCTTCAAGATTGCTCGTGAGACCCTGATCACCGCTCAGCGTCTGCTGCTGGATACCGGTAATCTTACCGCTTTCCACCAGTCGATTGGTTCTCTGACTCTGCTCGACGACTATCGTCGTTGGCGCGATCGGGTGTTCATCAACGAACTCCTGAAAGCTGTTTCCAAGGGTAAGTCTTCGGACAGCCAAGGTGGTTACTACTACCCCGGTGATCTTGCCGTCGGTAGCCTCACCTACGCAAACGCCGAGCAAGCTAAGTTTGACGTTAAGGATGACCTGCTGCGTGTGGTGAAGAGCCTGCGTAAGCGGAACACTCCTACCTATCAGGATGGTTTCTATCGCTGCGTTTGCGATCCTACTTTCCTGATGCACCTGCGCCAAAACAGCGACTTCCGTGAAGTTGCTCGTTATCCCGGCAATGGTCAGATCAACCCCCTGATGTCTTCGATGCAGCCCAACGCTGCCATCTACATGGGTCAGGGCTTCGGCCAAGCCACCTTCGTGGCTGGTGAGCCGATCATGCCGACCGGTTTCGTGTTCGAAGGTGTTCGCTTCTTCGAATCGACCAACATGCCTTCGCAGTCTCAGACTGCCACCATTGGCGGTACTTCGTCCTCGTACGAATCCGCTATCGGCATGTTCTTCGGTCCGCAGTCTGTTGGTGTCGGCATCGGCGGTAACAACGCCCAAGTGCTGCTCAACAACAATGACGATTTCAGCCGTTTTATCATGATGATTTGGAGCCTGTACGCAGGTTTCGAACTTCTGAACGCTGATTTCGCCACCATTGCCTACTCATTCAACGCTTGAGGAGGTAATTAATCATGACTGTTAATCCCGCACAAATCTCGGTTGCCAAGATTTATCCTGGTAACTACACCAATGTTCTTCGTTATTGGCACGAAGAGAAGTCCGTTGTTTATCTGAACGAAAACGGTACTTCGGAAACTCTGACCAGCCAGCCTGTTGGCGGTCCTGTTGGTGTTATTTTCCAGCCCGGTTGGATTGCTCAGCAGGCTATCGGCTACGTCGACCTGTCTTATCAGGCTCTGGGTAGCGTTAACCAGCTTGAGTATTACACTCAACCTTATGGTTCTGGTCTGAACGGTTCCAACGGTTCGTTCAGCAGCACCAACGTCATCATCCCTTCCCCTGATTATCACAAAGATATTCGGGCTGACATCACGGACGGTATTACCGTTCCTTCGGGTGCTTACGTTTACCGGACTTCACTCCGTGTCGACGGCGGCGACGTGATCAGCAGCGGTGTTGGTGGTGGTTCGGCCACGCCTCAGCTGACCCTTGTTCCCGCAATGGATCAAGGTCTGCGTGCTGATGGCACCGTGGTCTCCGGTAAGTTTGGTGTTTCGGTTACTGGTGCGAGCAGCCGTATTGAAAACGGTACGTTCAACTCGGTCAACATCATCAACTCCAACAACTTGTCTGCTCT
>Ga0172366_10003190_pt1 | contig 12895 bp, 10 predicted proteins | sample LakKivSesite69cm_FD_114533 | JGI IMG/M metagenome (GOLD analysis project Ga0172366, IMG submission 114533) | Sediment microbial communities from Lake Kivu, Rwanda - Sediment site 69cm | ecosystem: Environmental > Aquatic > Freshwater > Lake > Sediment | place: Rwanda: Western Province, Lake... | reverse complement strand
TAATCTAACCTTCCGGCACTAATAAACAGGATCAGGAAAAAAATGAATACGCCAACAAATTGTTTAATGATGTAGCTTGCCTTCATAAAGTCATATTTTAATGTCAGATCCTTGAATTTTCTAGTCTTTATGATTAATGTCGCGGCTCTCTTTACACCCAGAGCTATCTGACTTTCATAGACATTTATTGAATCCTCCAAGTTTTACCATTAATCATGTTCTTCTGTTTTTTGTTTTCGGGAAATGCGGGTTAATTCCATGCCTATTGTTATTCCCAGGCACAGAATCAGCCAGAAGCCCGCATCACCTGGCCTGGTTGCAATTCTTTGATAAAATACTATAATAACCACCAAATGGCCTCATATAACCGTCAGTTACAGCTTAAAATGTATAAAGTTAAGGTTTGTAACTATCGCTTGGCAATTCCGAGTGGATTCGGACGTAGTTGAATCCACATTAATTGCGGTTATACATTAGCAAAAGTTATTTATTAGTACAAATATTCATTACGCTTAAAGCTAATTCCTTTTCTTATCAAATATGCGTGATAAGCACTTGGAACATCATGAGTCCATTTTGGCAAAATCAAGACAATTAAAATCACATCAATATTAGAGATTAATCCCATTATTATAGCACTGTAAAACGGAATTCCGGCGTGATTAAATCCAATTAAAGATGTAAACGCAATTAGCAGAGTAATACCCCATACTTTTGAAAAAAATGAGTGAGTACAAGTTTCCTTTTTGAATTTGGATAGACTAATTATATAGCAAGCAAATTCCATTGCAAGAATGATCCAAATAGCAATGGAATTGTCTGAAATCAATTTAGGATAGAGTATCCAGGTCGAAACACCAATGGAAAGCCAAAATACTAAATCAGTCTGACTATCCATTCTTCTCAATTTCGCAGTAGAAATATTTTGTTTTCTTGCAATTATTCCATCTAATATGTCAGATATTAGTCCTAAATACATTAAAACTAAAATAGCATATTTAGAATTTTCTCCAACAAAATATGCCAACGCTAAAATGGTTGGTGCTAATAGAAATCGGAATAATATTATTAAAGTTGGAATATTCATTTATAATTTTTGACAAACTAGTGAATAAATGTAGTTTCTGTTATCCCCGGATCTTTAAAATCACATGCTCTGATGGCCCTGTATCAATAGATCAAACAGAAGGTTTCGCAGGAATTCCAATAGACTAAATACAAACTATTTATCAAACCTGAAATAGGATTTCGCATTGTTGTAGCAGATATCCTTCACCATCTGCCCGGCCAGCTCCAGGTCATTTGGCAGCATACCTTTCTCAATATCATTCCCGATAAGGTTGCAGAGGATGCGCCGGAAGTATTCATGACGCGGGTAGGACAGGAAACTTCTTGAATCGGTGAGCATGCCGACGAACCTGCTTAATAAACCCATGTTTGACAGGCTGTTCAGCTGTTTCTCGATGCCATCCTTCTGATCCAGGAACCACCAGCCTGAACCAAACTGCATTTTGCCAGGCTCCTGACCGTCATTGAAATTATACAGCATAGTTGCGATAAGCTCATTATCCCCCGGATTCAGATTGTAAACGATGGTACGGGTAAGCTTTCCTTCTGCATCAAGCCTGTTGAGGAACCGTGACATCGGTCGGGCGACCTCAAAATCCCCGATGGAATCATAACCTGTATCGGGGCCAATCAGGCTGAACATTCGTGAGTTATTATTCCTGATTGCGCCAATATGAAATTGCTGAGCCCATCCCTTACTGTGGTCCATTATCGCAAAATGCACCAGCATGGCGGATTTGAATACCAGGATGTCTTCCGGTGACAGGCTTTTGCCTGTCCTGATACGGCTGAATATTTCATTCACCTGCTTATCTGTAAAATCTGCTGCATAAAAGGTCTCCATCCCGTGATCAGATAACCGGCACCCGTTTTCATGAAAAAAATCATGCCGTTTTGCCAGGGCAAGCGTCAAATCATTAAAGGAGCTGATATGTACACCTGCCACCTCAGCCAGCCTGTCAAGGTACACATTGTACGTAGCAGGATTTTCCACTGCCATGGCTTTATCTGGCCTCCATGCCGGCAGAACGATTACGGCATACTTGTCCTCCCGGATCTTTTTGTGATGCTCCAGCGAATCCACCGGATCATCGGTTGTGCAGACAACCTCCACCTTCATCCTGAGCAATAAATTCCTGACACTGAATGCGTCCGATTGTAACTTTTCCTGTGTCTCCTCCCAGATGAAATCAGCAGATTCCCTGTTAAGCAGGCGGGTGATGCTGAAATAATTTTTCAGCTCCATGTGTGTCCAGTGGTATAAAGGATTCCTTAATGTGCAGGGTGCGGTTTCCGCCCATTTATTGAATTTTTCCCTGTCCCCGGCATCCCCTGTAATATATTTTTCCGGAATCCCGTTTGCCCTCATGGCCCTCCATTTATAATGATCTCCATTGAGCCAGATTTGAGTAATATTCTCAAACTTCTTGTCGGCAGCAATGTCAGCGGGAGGAAGGTGGCAGTGATAATCTATTACAGGCATGTCTTTGGCGTACTCATGGTACAGTGCCCGGGCGGGATCACTCTCCAGCAGGAAATCTTCATTTAGGAATTGTTTCATAAATAACTTTTTTATAAGTGAGTAGTGAATAAAAAGAACTGTTGGCGTGTTGACGAGTGGCGGGTTTGCGTGTTTCGGAATAAGTCCGAAGTCAGAAGACCGAGGTCGGAAATCAGATAAGAATTTGTTTGTTTCCCCAACATGCCCTTTCCCCCTGGATGGGTCTCGTTTCCAAACGCGTGCCCCTAATCGTTATTCCCATCACTCTTCACTCTGTGCTCAGCTCTCATCGGATGACTCCATGTCATCCGATGAGTTGCAGAAATCTTCTCACTGGCACCCTCATGGTTTGGGGCTGTAACCTGGAACTATTCTTCCCCTCCTAAAAGTCTAAACACCTTCAATCTAAACACCTTTCTATTCAAAAAATATCCTCCTGATATGTCTTTCCCATATATTCTCGACTACCTGTTGCCCGATGATATCCGCATATTTATCAAGGGCGTCATAATATGTTTTGCCCATTTCGGCAGCGACCTTATAGCCGACATGCACCAGCTGCCTGAAGCCGGGATTATAGTCAGGATGTCCGGGTACATGCCTGAGCGTGTTTACAAATTTGTCCGCTCTCCAGGAATTAACCATCCGGGGAAGCGGTAACCGGGACTCATCGATATCTATAACTGTGGAATAAGGACGGCAGAGCTCCTCTCTGCGGTCATAGGCTGCGGTGTATATTTTTTTTGCCAGGTCGAGCCCCTTACCTCCGGCTGCCGCAAGCCCTATCACTTCCTCCAGCCAGGTTGTCCCGGCAGTTTTCACATGTATACCTTTGCCATGCTTCCTGATAAGACGGCCCATGACCGGATATATGCTGAATTTATCGCTGCCAGAATGTACGCTTAGCTTTAGGTTTGCAGGCAGTCCGAATTCCCTTATGGCATGATCTATCACCAGCAGGTCCTGTTCGAACTCTTTTTCGAACTGGTGTAAATCACCCTGGTAATCAACCCCTTTATTAAAACGGCCGGTAAATTTCGGGGCGATTGTCTGCAGGGGCAGGTTTTCTCCTGCAAGGGCACACAATATGAAAAATAACTCAACAGGATTCTGCGGGATATTTACCTCATCCATAGATACTTCCGGAATAAAAGCCGCCTGTCCCCTGGCTTTTACTATATACCGGTAAATTTCACCGGCTTTTTCTGCCGCGAAAAGGAACCTGTCGGCAATATCCCTCAACAGCTCTTCCGTGATCAGAAACCGTTCTCTTATACCGGGAATTTCAAATTCACCAAGGTATTTTTTGTTATTCTCCACAAAAGAATCTATGCAGGAGCCGTCTTGGGGATGACCAATATATTCCGCAACGTCAATAGTGAAAAAATCAGAGCAGGTAATATATCCAGCTACATTGCTGAGATTGATATGGTCTGCATCTACAAAAAAACTGTCTTTCCAGCCAAGAGCCCTGACGGCATTGTCTGCTTCCACACGCGTATCTTCAGGCCGCGTTCCTATTATGGTATGCTCGCGGTTCGATTTATTCCAGACGGGAATAATGTCTAATCCATTATCCTTCGCTTTCTGTATCGCCATTAACTGGTAAAGACCCTGCCGGGTAAACCGGTCTCCTATACCGAAAGAATATGCACCAATTTTCATTATACAAGTGATATTTGACCAGGTACGAATACGAAAATACAAAAAATGACTATCTTATCCCTCAGAAATAGCATTAAGAGAAATCAAAACAATATATATTTTCTGAGATGAACAAACTGAATTTCAATGACCTGAAAGACAAGGTGTGCGTCATAACAGGCGGTGCCGGTATTATCGGGACAGCGATTGTCCATGCACTGGCATCAGCAGGACTGAAGACAGCTGTACTGGATCTGGATCAGGTTGCGGCTGAAACACTTGCCGGAAGGATGATGAGTCAGTATCATTGTACCTGCATCGGTATTAAAGCTGATGTGCTTGATAAGGAAAGCCTGATGTTGGCCGGGAAAGAGATACACGACAGGCTGGGGAAGATCAACATCCTGATCAACGGGGCAGGTGGTAACTCTCCGAGGGCCACCACAAAAGTAGAACACATCACAAAGGACGTGCTTAACCGGCTGGAGGATACTTTTTTCGGTCTTTCCATGGAAGGATTCCACCAGGTTTTTGATCTTAATTTTAACGGGACGGTATTGCCTACGATGGTATTTGCCAGGGAGATGGTGGAAGCAGGCAGCGGGGTTATCCTGAATATCTCCTCCATGAATGCCCTTAAGCCGCTGACAAAGATACCAGCTTATTCGGCTGCCAAAGCCTCTATTAATAATTTTACTGAATGGCTTGCCGTGCACCTGGCAAAATCGGGAGTAAGGGTCAATGCCATTGCGCCGGGGTTTTTCCTGACACAGCAGAACAGGTTCCTGCTTGTGGATGAGAAAACGGGAGGGTTGACAGCCCGGGGGCAGAGAATAATTGACAATACACCCATGGGCCGCTTCGGGGAAACAGATGAATTGCAGGGAACGGTTCTGTACCTTCTGTCAGATATTTCGCGGTTTGTCACGGGTGTGGTCATCCCGGTGGACGGAGGATTCAGCGCCTATGGCGGTGTATGAGCGAATGTGCATATATCCCATGCCATTGTTGTGATTATTAATGAGCTTAATCTGACAAACATTCGAATATGGATCCGCAGGAACAATTACGGCAGATTCAGCCTGTAAAAGGATTTTTTATAGGTATTGATTCGGACGGGTGTGTGTTCGACACGATGGAAATAAAACATAAGGAATGTTTCTGCCCCAATTTTATAAAGCATTTTGACCTGCAGAAAGTTTCCAGGTACGCCAGGGAGGCGTGGGAGTTTGTGAATCTTTATTCCAGGTGGAGGGGCACAAACAGGTTCCCGGCACTGATTGAAACGGTGCGCCTGCTTGGTGAAAGAAAGGAGGTGCGGGCAAGAAACGCTGTCATGCCTGATCTTACGGCCCTGCAGGAATGGGTCAGCAGGGAAACAAAACTGGGAAATCCCGCGCTGGAAAAGTATGCCAGGCAGGTCAATGATCCTGTTATCAACCTGACATTGAAATGGTCGCTGGCGGTGAACAGGGACATTGCTGAAATGGTTTATGGCGTTCCTCCTTTCCCTTTTGTCAGGGAATCACTTGAAAAGCTGTTTCCGTTGGCAGATACCATGGTTGTTTCACAGACACCTCTTGAAGCACTTGCCAGGGAATGGGAGGAGAACCGGCTTGATCACTTTGCAGGGTTCATTGCAGGACAGGAGTATGGAACAAAGACAGAGCATATTACCCTGGGCGCGAAAGGTAAGTATCCTGACAATAAAGTTCTTATGATAGGGGATGCGCTGGGTGATCTCCAGGCAGCAAAAAAAAACGGTGTCTTGTTTTTTCCGGTCAATCCGGGGCATGAAGAAGCTTCCTGGGAACTTTTTTACAAGGAAGGGCTTGACCAGTTTTTCTCCGGCACCTATGAGGGGGATTATGAGGCAGCCCTGGTCAGGGAGTTTGAGAAATACCTGCCTGAACGGCCATCATGGAAAAGCGCTGAAGCGTTAAAGCGCTGAAGCGGAAAAGGGTAGAAGGGTAGAAGCGTAGAAGGGTAAAAGCGGAAAAGGGGAATACCGTTGAACCGTTGAGCCGTTGAAGCGGGAAGAAAGAGTTCCTGGTTCCGGGTTCCAAGTTCCAAGTTCCAGGTTAGTGTGAGCAGGAGCATGGGACTAGTAGAGTGTTAAAGTGTTGAAGCGTTAAAGTGTTAAAGCGTTGAAGCGTTAAAGCGTTAAAGCGTAGAAGCGGAAAAGCGGAGAAGCGGGTAAGGGTATAAGCGAAAAAGTTTAGATCCAAGCTTTCCCCCTCTTATACACTTATTCCCTTAATCGTTTTATCTCTTCAACACGCCACACGTCAACCCGTAACACGTCAACCCGTAACACGTAAACAGTTTTTTCTAATCACTACTCACGATAAATACGATGTTATATTACGAGAAAAGCCACGAAGATGCTTCACTGACTTCCCTCGACATAGAGGAAGCCCTTCTTTCAGTCTTTAAGCATACTCCCGCAAAAAGGGTGCTTGCCCTTCCACCTGATTTTACCAGGTACCATTCATTTGCAGGAGAGATTGTGCAGATGGCGGAAAAATACCTCGGCAACAGGCTGACCGACATACTTCCGGCCACAGGCACTCATAATCCCATGACAAACAGGGAAATCGAAACCATGTATGGTGTTGCCGGCATGAAAAAGTTCAGGACTCATGACTGGAGGAACGATATAGTTACCCTTGGGGAAGTACCTGCTGATTTTGTTGCCGGGATCTCAGAAGGCCTGGTAAGTTATTCATGGCCTGCACAGGTGAACAGGCTTTTAACATCCGGCAGGCATGACCTGATACTTTCCATAGGGCAAGTCGTCCCTCATGAAGTGGCAGGCATGGCCAATTACAATAAAAACATCTTCATTGGAACCGGCGGACCTGAAGGCATCAATAAAAGCCATTTCCTGGGTGCTGTTTATGGTATGGAACGGATGATGGGCAGGGCCGACATACCGGTGCGAAAACTGTTTGATTACGCCTCAGAGCATTTTGCATCCGGTCTGCCTCTGGTATATATCCTGACAGTTGTCAGTACCGATGAATCAGCGAAACTCCGGCTGCGTGGAATATTTGTGGGGGATGACCGGGAGTGTTTTGAAAAAGCCTGTGCACTATCTCTAAAAGTCAATTTCACAATGATGGACGAACCCCTTCATAAGATAATTGTGTATCTTGACCCGTCCGAATATAAAAGCACCTGGCTTGGCAACAAAGCCATATACCGCACAAGGATGGCCATTGCTGACGGCGGTGAGTTGATCATCCTGGCACCCGGCGTTGCCACCTTCGGTGAAGACAAAATCATCGACCAGCTGATACGTAGTTACGGCTATACCGGTACCGGAAACATTCTGAAAAAAGTAAAGGAGAATAATGATTTGCAGGCTAACCTGAGTGCTGCTGCCCACCTGATCCATGGGTCTTCAGAGAACAGGTTCAGGATCATATATTGCACGGAAAAGCTGAGCAAACAAGAGATCACGGAAGCCGGCTTCAACCATGTATCCCTGAAAACAATGATTAAAAAGTATGATCCCTCCCATCTTAAGGAAGGAATGAACACTATGCCCGGCGGCGAAAAAGTCTTTTATGTACCCAATCCGGCCCTCGGATTATGGGCATGCAGGAGCAGGTACTGAAAACATGACAGAACATCGGGTTACAGATAATGACTTTAAAAATGTATTATGAGGATTGTTGCTGACGACAGGATCCCCTTCCTGAAAGGTGTTCTGGAAAAATACTGCCGGGTGGATTACCTGCCCGGGAGCAGTATCAGAAGGCAGGATATTAAGGATGCAGAGGTCCTGATCATTCGCACCCGTACCAGGTGTGACCGGGAGTTGCTGGAAGATACGCCTGTCAGGTTTATTGCCACCGCAACCATTGGCTTCGATCATATTGATACAGATTATTGCAGGTCAGCAGGCATCCGGTGGGCCAGTGCCCCGGGATGTAACTCAGCCTCCGTCACACAGTATGTCCTGGCAGCCCTGCTCCACCTGGCTGTAAAGACTGACGAGCCACTGTCACAGAAAGTTCTGGGGATCACAGGCGTCGGGCATGTAGGCTCAAAGGTTGAAAAGATAGCCCGGACACTGGGAATGAAGGTATTGCTTAATGATCCGCCAAGGCAGCGGGCTGAAGGTCCGGGTAATTTTGTGTCGCTCGAAGAACTGCTGGCAGGTTCCGATATCATCAGCCTGCATGTGCCCCTGATCCTCTCGGGAGCAGATAAAACTTTTCATATGGTTAACAGGCGGTTTATTGAAAAGTGTGCCAGGAAGCCTGTCCTGATAAATACTGCCCGTGGTGAGGTGATGGATACAGGTGCGGTAAAATCTGCCCTGAAAAAATCGACACTTGCAGGCGCAGTGACTGATGTCTGGGAAAACGAACCGGATATTGACAGGGAACTGTTGAAAATAGCCCTGATAGCAACCCCTCACATAGCCGGCTATTCCCTTGACGGGAAAGCTAATGGGACCAGCATGGTGGTGCAGGCAGTGAGTGACTTTTGCGGCTTTGGGCTGCAGGGATGGTACCCTCCTGATGTGCCGGAACCCGAAAACAGCGTAATCACAATTGATGGCACCGGCAAAACAATAGTGACGATCCTGCAGGAAGCAAACACCAGGTCCTATGACATTATGGAAGATGATAACAGGTTGAGGCAATCACCGGATAAATTTGAGCACCAAAGAAGCAATTATCCTTTCAGGAGAGAACCTGGCAGTTACAGGGTGCAAATCCATAATGAGCATGATCATGCCCGGGAGATTCTTAGGAAAATCGGTTTCCGGGTATAAGGAAATGTAAAATGGAATAATTTTGCCAGGCAGCCCGACGGTGTCACCGGATTTAAAATAAAGACTGAGACACAATATCCGGATGCGTCAGGGGGCGGCATGATAAAAAAATAAATCAAATTATTATGGAAAAGTTAGCCGATATAGGACTTATCGGCCTTGCAGTAATGGGCGAGAACCTGGTGCTGAACATGGAACGTCATGGTTTCACCGTGGCAGTGTACAACAGGACAATAGCAAAGGTCGATGCGTTTATCAAAGGAAGAGGAGCATCAAAAAACATCATCGGGACGCACAGCATTTCCCAGCTTGCCGGTGTGCTTAAAAAGCCCAGGAAAGTAATGATGCTCGTGAAGGCAGGAGCTCCCGTGGATGAGTTTATTCAAAAGCTGATCCCTTACCTGGAGCCCGGCGATATTATTATTGACGGGGGAAATTCACATTACCCCGACACCAGCAGGCGCACCCGGTTTGTTGAAGAACAGGGACTGCTGTATATAGGTACGGGCGTATCGGGAGGTGAGGAAGGAGCGCTCAATGGCCCGTCAATTATGCCCGGAGGTTCGCGGGAAGCCTGGCAGCATGTCAAACCGGTGTTCCAGACTATTGCAGCAAAGGTGGAGGATGGTACTCCCTGCTGTGACTGGGTGGGAGAGGATGGTGCAGGCCATTTCGTCAAAATGGTGCATAACGGGATCGAATACGGGGATATGCAGCTTATCTGTGAAGCGTATCACCTTATGAAGGTATTGCTGAACATGTCAAACAAGGAGATGCACGAGGTCTTTGCCGAATGGAACAGGGAAGAGCTTAACAGTTACCTGATCGGGATCACTGCTGATATCCTGGCATATAAATCTGGCGGGGAGGAGCTGATTGACAGGATACTGGATACTGCAGGGCAGAAGGGTACCGGCAAATGGACAGTGATGACTGCTCTTGACATGGGCGTGCCCCTTACCCTTATTGCAGAATCGGTATTCTCGAGAGCCCTGTCAGCAAAAAAAGAGGAGAGAAAAAGTGCATCAGCGGTGCTGAAAGGTGCAGCACCTGGTTTCGGCGGAGACAGGAAAGGATTAATAAGTGATCTGCGGAATGGCCTTTATGCGTCTAAGATTGTCTCTTATGCACAGGGATATATGCTTATGAAAACTGCCGCAGAAGAGTATGGCTGGAACCTCAATTATGGAAGCATAGCACTGATGTGGAGGGGAGGGTGCATTATACGGTCTGCATTCCTCGGGAATATAAAGGAAGCTTTTGACAGGAACCCCGGACTGGAGAACCTGCTGCTCGATCCGTTTTTCAGGGAAAAGGTTGAACAGGCCCAGGACAGCTGGAGGAGGGTTACAACACTGGCATTACAGAATGGTATCCCTGTCCCGGCAATGACATCCGCCCTGAACTTTTTTGACGGGTACCGGTCGGCATGGCTGCCTGCAAACCTGCTGCAGGCTCAGAGGGATTATTTTGGCGCGCATACCTATGAAAGGAACGACAGGCCACGCGGGGAATTTTTCCACACCAACTGGACCGGGAAGGGTGGGGAAACGGCTTCTTCGACATACAATGTCTGATTTTATTTCTTATTTTAGTCATTATGAATTCACGCCAACGGGTCAAAACAGCACTCAACCATAAACAGCCCGACAGGATCCCTGTCGATTTCGGATCCACTGCAGTCACCGGGATACATGTGCATATTGTCGAAAAACTACGCGACTATTTCGGGCTGGACAGGCACCCGGTAAAAGTCATTGAACCATACCAGATGCTGGGTGAAACAGAGGAAGACCTGGTGAAAGCCCTGGCAATAGATACTGTCCAGGTTTCGGGCAGGAAAAATATGTTCGGTATAGCACAGGAAGGCTGGAAAGAATTCAGGACTTTCTGGGGACAGGAAGTGCTTCTACCCGGAGAATTCAATACACGGCTTGATGAGAACGGCAACCTGCTGATATATCCTGAAGGTGACATGACTGTGCCTCCGAGCGGGAAGATGCCCAGGGCAAGCTATTTCTTTGATGCCCTTATAAGGCAGGAACCTGTTGATGATAAAAACCTTAATGTGGAGGATAACCTGGAAGAGTTCTCTGAGATGTCTGCCGGGGATATTTCCTACTGGAGCAGTATTGTCAAAAAAGCATACGCCACAGGAAGAGCTGTGGTGGCTAACTTCGGTGGAACAGCAATAGGCGACATAGCCCTGGTGCCGGCTATTAACCTGAAACATCCGAAGGGCATACGTGATATAACGGAATGGTACATGTCGACAGTCATGCGGCAGGATTACCTGCATCAGATATTTGACAGGCAGACCGATATTGCCATAAGGAATATGGAGAGGATCTTCGGGGCGGTGGGTAACAGGATAGATGTTGTTTTCCTCTGCGGCACTGACTTTGGCACACAGGATACACAGTTCTGTGATCAGGCCACATTCCGCTCGTTGTACATGCCTTACTATAAAAGGATGAACGACTGGATACATGGACATACGGAATGGAAAACATTCAAACATTCCTGCGGTGCCGTTGAGCCCCTGATGAAGCATTTCATTGATGCGGGATTTGACATCATCAACCCGGTACAGATCAGTGCAGCAGGAATGGATCCCGCATACCTGAAAAAGACCTATGGCGGACACCTGACATTCTGGGGCGGCGGGGTGGACACACAAAAAGTCCTTTCCTTTGGAACGCCGGATGATGTGCGCAGACAGGTCAGGAATAACTGCCGCATCTTCGGACAGGACGGGGGGTTTGTTTTCAATACCGTGCATAATATTCAGGCCAATACTCCTCTTGAGAACCTGGTCGCCATGCTTGATGCGATCGGATCAGAATAGACAGATAATCATTTAACCTTTTAATCTCAATACCATGAAACTCAATAATCTTTGTTTGTTTTTTTTATTCCTTTTTTTATTGCCTGATGCTTCAGCCGCGGTAAAATTGCCCAGGATCCTTGGGAATAACATGGTGCTTCAGCGGGATGCGGAATGCAAAATATGGGGATGGGCCAGCAAGGGTGAAAAGGTTACGGTCATCTTCAGGGAGCTGGTAAAAACCGCTAAAGCAGGATCAGACGGCAGATGGATGGTTACCTTTCCTCCCATGCATGAAGGCGGTCCTTACCAGATGAAAATATCCGGGAAGAATACCATTACACTTGAAAATATTTTGATAGGAGACGTATGGGTATGCTCTGGCCAGTCAAATATGGAAATGAGTGTAAGCAGGTCAAATAATGCACAGGAAGAAATTGCCGCTGCCAGCTATCCTCAGATCAGGCTCTTTCATGTGCCGCATAATATTCAGTTTACACCGGCCGATGATATAGGACAGGGAGAATGGCAGGAATGCAGCCCTGCAACCATCAGTAATTTTTCTGCTGTAGGCTATTTCTTCGGAAGGTATATTCATCAAGAGACAGGTGTGCCGATTGGTTTGTTATTCACTGCCTGGGGCGGGACGGTGGCAGAGACATGGATCAGCGAAGAATCAATAAGACAGATGGAAGATTTCAGGGTCCAGGTTGACAATCTGAAAAATTATAATCCGGAGCAAGAGATGGCAAAAAGAAAAGAAGCATTCATGACGCTCCTTGAAAAATACGGCAGTAAAACCCCGGGAATTGTTGATGGGAAAGCACTATGGGCTGCACCCGACCTTGATGAGACAGGATGGGGTGATATGGACCTGCCCAGATTATGGGAACAACAGCCAGGTCTGGATGGACTCGATGGTGTGGTATGGTTCAGGAAGGTATTTGAGCTTGCCCCCGACATTGCTGCCAGCGGGATCACACTTGAACTGGGACCAATAGACGATTCTGATGTAACCTGGGTTAATGGTAAAAAAGTCGGTGATATGAATCAATCCTACAAT
>Ga0172366_10003189_pt1 | contig 12896 bp, 9 predicted proteins | sample LakKivSesite69cm_FD_114533 | JGI IMG/M metagenome (GOLD analysis project Ga0172366, IMG submission 114533) | Sediment microbial communities from Lake Kivu, Rwanda - Sediment site 69cm | ecosystem: Environmental > Aquatic > Freshwater > Lake > Sediment | place: Rwanda: Western Province, Lake Kivu... | reverse complement strand
TGGGCGTAGGTGCCCAAGCTGCTGAACATCCAGAAATTGTCGTAGCCCACGCCGAAGAAAAAGGCCTTCCCGTTCTTCAGCCAAACGTCAATGGCGTCGCGGGCCAGGTCCCAGCGGGCCATATCGGAGGCGTTCGTGACCCCCTGGAACAGCTGCTGCATGCGGAAGAAGAAAGGCGAGGTGTAGATGAAATAGCCGACGATGAGGATCAGGGCCGCGGAGGCGAGAACGACGAGCCCTTTGCGCAAAAGGGTCTGCGCCTGGCGCTTGTACCACAGCCGGGTGACGAAGACGGCCAGCAGGGCGAGCCCGATCAGTCCCTTCTTGGATCCCGAATAATAGACGATCACGAGCGCGAGGCCGATGGGCAGGGCGTACCAGGCCCATCGCCAGAGGCTCCGTCCCGACCGGAGGAGCAGCACGACGGACGTCCAGATGATCGTCAGGGCGAAGATGGCGGCGGTGTTCGCGTTGAGGAGCGTGCCGGCGAAACGGTCGTCCTCCGTGATCTGCCCCATCGTGCTCAGGTAGCCGAGGTCGCCCATGTTCTGGATGAACACGACGAAGATCGAGCAGACGAAGATCCTGAGGGCCATGAGGAGATCGCTCTCGGTCTTGATCAGCTGGGCGCACGCCAGCGCCGCGACCACGATCTTGAGCAGGGTCCCCAGGGCCGGCGTCAGCCCGACGCCCGACCCGATGAAGCGGGTGAAAGCGGCCCACAGCCCCAGGAGGGCGTAAAAGCCGATCTCGGCCGGGATGCGGATCGCAAAGCGGCTGAGGATATCGTAGAGGGCGTATCCGACGAGGAGTGCGGCGACGATCTGGGGGATGAGCAGGAGGAACGATCCCTCGGCGGAGCTGAAGGAGGCGACGCAGAACAGGTAGGCGCCGACGAGAAGGCCCCCCCAGGTCGGCCCGGGACTAGACCGCGCGCCCATGCCCGCCGCCAAGCGACTCGATGAAGTCGCTGATCATGAACCACTCGGGGACGAAGGGCCCCTCGTGCCAGTCCAGTCCGTCATCCCAATAGCCCGGGCACGCTCCGTAGCCGCCTTGGGAGAAGGCGTAGCTGATCTCGAGGAGCTTGGGCTCGCCGGCCATGAACACATAATCGTAGGCCAGGCACTGAGATCCGATCCGCCCGGAGAGCTCGAAGGACCGCCTGACGCAGGCGAGATCGACCTCGCCCTTCGCGTGCCGGATGACGCCGCTGCCCGAGGCCCGGAAATCATGGGCCCGCACCATGCGCTTGATGCCGAAGGCGCGTTTGCCGATGACGACGATCCGGATGTCATGAGTGTTGCCGGCAACGAAGTCCTGGAAATAGACATAGCCCTTCTCGCGGGGGGAATGCCGTTCGAGAGAGGTCGGGACCGCCAACCGGGCCAACCCTTTGGCCAGCCCCAGAAGGGCGGCGAGGTCCCGGTCCCGGCGGAGGTGCCAGACGCGGTCCCTCATCAGACCGGGCCGGTTGACCGGAGGGTATCCCCCGCCGAAGGCCCGGCGGATGAGCCGCTTGGCCTGACGTGTCGAACGGACCAGCCGGACGTTCGCCGATCCCGCCCCCCGCCTGAGCTTGAAGACCTGGGGAAAGCCCGCTCGTTCGGCCCAGGTCAAGGCGGCGGACCGGTCATAAAAAACGCGGCACGGCACCAGCGGCGCGCCCAGGGCCTCGAGGAGGTATTTCTGGCCGATCTTGTCGTCGTAATGCCAGCAGGTCCGGCTGTCGGGGAAGACCTTCTTGCCCGCCTGCTCCAGCGCCATGATCACCTGCCGGGAGACCGGTGTGGCACGGTAGTCCCAGTGCGGCCAGTGCCACATCAGGCCGTCGCAATCCGCGACCTGGGCGACGATGTCCGAGTCCAGGCAGTTGACCCGTTTGGCTTCGACGCCGTGGTCCCGGCAGTACGCGAACCACTGGTCCGAGAAGCCGCCGGGCGTATCGTGGATGGCGATCTTCATGTCATTCCAAGATCCGCTCGATGACGTCCTTGGCCGCCTCGGCATGGGACTCGCAGCGGATCGTGTTGAGGACCTCGGCGTACTGGCGCCGGGTGATGAAGAGCCGGTCGAGGCGGAGCTTGGCGAGCAGGGTCTTGAGCCGCCGGCTGCGGACGATGTTCAACGGGTTGAAGACCGTGAGGTAATAGCCTTTATAGCGGCTTAGGAAAGACTCCCACTCGCGTTCGAGACAGGCCTCGTCGGCGATGGCGCGGCTGTAGCCTTCGACCTCCTGGAGGACCGCCCGGCCCGCTTCGCCGCCGAGGCAAGCCAGCCGGAAATCCGTCTTCGAGGGCGCGACGGGGACGAGATCCCACGAGACCTCGGCCCCCTTCCCGAGGCGGAGGCTGAGGACCAGGCCTTTGTACCACCATTCGTGATCTGAGGGCAGCGTGAAGAGGAAGTTCCCCAGGCTGTAGAAGATCGGGGTCCCGCGGTGGACCTCGAGGCCGCCGACACAGTGCGGGTGGTGGCCGATGATGACCGAGGCGCCGCTCTCGGCGAAAAACCGGTACTCGCGGACCATCCTCGGCGTCGGGAAGTGATAGTCCTCCTGGCCGCCGTGGATGATCACGAGGACGAAGTCGGACGTCCCGCGGGCGGCGCGGATGGCCTCGGCGTTGGCCACGACGTCATACGGGTTTGCCCCCGGCCGCGCGGGGCCTGCGCTGGCCCATTCGTTCTCGCCGAAGTTCAGGACGGAGATCCGCAAGCCCTCCCGCTCCAGGACGAAGGGCTTGTCCGCGGCCGCGAGGTCCAGGCCGGCCCCGACGGCGCCGATCCCGGCCGCTTTGAGGTGTTCCAGGGTCTCCGCCAGGCCGGGACCGCCGAAATCCCGGATGTGATTGTTAGCCAGCGTGACGAGGTCCGCGCCGAGGTCTTTCAGGGGCGGCAGGGCCGTTTCGGGGGGCGCCGAAAGATGGGGACCGGTCTTGAGGATCCGGTCTGTCTTGCGGCCGGCCCCGATCGGGGCCTCCAGATTGATGATGCGGAGATCGGCGGAGGCGAAAAGCGTCAGGACCGCCGGGTCGAAAAGGCCGCGTCCCCGGAAGTCATCCGAAACGAAGAGGTCTCCGGTCACAAGGATCTTCATGAAGGGCCGCGTTCAGTTTATCCGAGGTCCGGCGCGCAATCAAGCCTGGGGGGTCTTAGGGACGAGTTGTAAGCCAGCAGACGGGGCCCTGACGATGGACGGCCTCCGGAGGCAGGAGGCGTTCGCCGATCCGGACCTCGACGGCCCCGGTCTGAGACGGGATATCGAAGGCCAGTCCGTCGCAATCCTCCGGCTCCAGGGACTGCCGGCCGAAAATGGGGTCGTCGACCCCCCGGATGTCGATGACCAGGCGTCCCGCCTGCGGCTGGACCGCGAACTTCAGATAGGTCCGCCGCCGGGTCCATTCGAGGAGCTGCGATAGCCGGGTCACCCAGATCCGGCGCTGGTCGCGATAGGAGCGCAGCCGTTGGAAGTTCTCGATGGTCTCGTCCTGGATCGGCAGGCTGCGCTCGACGGTCCAGTGCGTGAACAGGATGCACGTCCCCTGAACGGCGCAGAGATGCTCGAGGTTCGCCGCGCTGAACAGGGACGAGGCGTCAAAGGCGATCTTCGAGCTACGCAGCGCGACGGTGACGCCGCTGCGGGCGCCCTGGCGGCCGTAGCATCTCTTGAAGCGGTAGTAACGCGATCCGTCATCCATGGTCATGGGCTCGAGGATGGTCGGCCGGCCCCCCTGCCTGTGTTCGGGCAGGGCGATGGCATTCGGCAGCTCGTCCTGGCCGGCTTCGAGCCAGACGTATTTGAGGCCGTGCGCCCGCAGAACGTCATTGATATAGTAGGGCGTGCCCGGCGAATCGCCCTGGTACCAAGGCTGGCTCCAAACGATCGGATAGCGCCGGCGCCCCGTCAGCGGCCCGATGGTGTAGCGGGCGATCTGGCGGGCCAAGGCGATGGCCCGGTTGGGCCGAAGGGCGTCAGGGCACAGCCCGGAAGGGCAGGCCAGGACCGAATGATTGATCCAGGTCGCCGGCTTGGCGACGCGTTCGGATTCGCACCACCCGTAGAACGTCTCGAGCAGCGGCAGCACCTGGTCGCGCGTATAGTGGAGGAAGCCGTGGAAGGCGTCGATGTCGCCGCCGCGGATCCAGGCCTTGATGGCCTCGCACGCGTTCCGCCCGTCGCTCATGTCCTCATGGAAGGTCCGGGACGACGGCTCGAACCGATACATGCCCATGCTGACGTCGTCGGCGATGAGGAAGAAGCTGTCGCCGAGCTCCAGGCCGAGGCCCCGGACGCCGCCGGCCGACCGGTCAAACCAGCGGCTGTCCGCGGTCAGGCCGAGCGTCTTCCATTCGGCCGTGCCCGGCCGGATGATCGAGGAGCCGCAGAAGAGCGCGTGGATCGCGGCGAAGCGGTTGCAGCTGGCGTTGTCGGTGTCGTTGGCGACCGTCGCCGCGGCGACATAGGGAAACGGGAACTTGCGGAGCCGTACGCCGGCCTCTCCCCGGCCGTCGACAGGCCCGTGAACGGTCTCGGTCCGCGCCGGAGCGGGGACCCCTTTGCGCTCAGAACGCATTTTCTGTATCATAACGGCAGGTCATCGGTTTTTCAAGGCTTTCGTTAAGGGCAGATTCCTCCACCGCCCGCAGGCTCGGGCGGCATCCGCCGCCGCCTGTTCGACGGGAAGCTTATGAAACAGGCGCATCTGATCGCGGTCAACACGCTCATCATCTGGGGGACGACCGTCCTCCAGATGATCCCGCCGCTGGTCATGGTCCCCTTCCTGGTCCGTTCCCTGGGAGAGGGGGGCTACGGGGAATATGCCCTCATCTGGTCCCTGCTCCTGGCCATCGAACAGCTTGAAGCGTCCCTGCAGTCGGGGGGCATCAAATACGGCGCGGCCTTCCTGGCCCAGGGCCGGGTCGGCGAGCTCAACAAGGTCCTGAGCGCCTCGTTCGTGTTCTCGCTGGGCCTCGGGATCATCGCGGCCGCGGCCGTCGTCCTGTCCGGCTTCGCGGGCTTCGGCTCGTCCCGGACGATGACGACTTCGCTCGTGATCGTCGCGGTCATGATGATGGGGCTGGCCCCCACGACGCCGTTCCTCGGGATCATCCGGGCCAAGCAGCGGCATTTCGTCAATTCCCTGGCCGCGATCGCCGCCCAATACGCCGGCCTGGCCCTGACCTTCCTGTGGTTCCGGCTGGCCGGGCCGTCCGTCGAGGCCCTGATCGCGATCCTCGCCTCGACCCTTCTCATCTCCCGGCTGGCCCAGCTGCCTCTCGCCTACCGGCTCGTTCCCGGCCTCCGGAACAGGCCCCTCCATTTCGATCGGGCCACCCTGCGCATGATCGTCGCCTTCGGCTCCGCCGTCGTCTTGACCTCCCTCTGCCTGGTCGCCAACTCGACGGGCATCCGCTGGCTCGCGGGCCTTATGGTCTCGACCACCTTCGTCGCCCACCTGGCCATCTTCCTGATGCCCGGCGCGATGATGGCCCAGGTGGTCCAGGCGATGACGATCACCATCATGCCGGCGGCCAGCGCCTACGAGGCGTCCGAGAACCGGCCCCTTCTGCGCGAGCTGTTCCTGAAGTCCACGCGCTATACGATCGTGCTGGTCTCGGCGGGCCTCGTCGCCGGCCTGGTCCTCGTCCGGGACGGCCTGCGGCTCTGGGTCGGGCGCCCCTACGAATTCCTGGCCGTCTACGTCCTCGTCAACATGGCCGGCGTCGCCGTCCTGATGAGCGCTTCGTGCGCCCACCAGATGCTGAAGGGCCTCGGGGCCCTGCGCAGCGTTGTTACGGCCTACGCCGTCGGGCTCGTCGCCGTCCCGGCCGTGATCTTCGTCGGGGGCCGGATGGCCGGCGCTTCCGCCTATGCGGCGGTCTCGGCCGGACTGCTGGCCGGCAACGCGGCGGCGGCGGCCCTCCAGCTCCGCGCTTGCGCCCGGCGCCTCGAGCTGACCTGGAAGGAGTTTTTCAGGAGGGCGCTCCTCGAACCTTTGGCCCCGGCGGCCGCCGGCCTTGGCTTGGCCGGCGCCGCATCCGTCCTGGGCGGGCTTGGGAACCTGACGTCCCGGGCGGCCGTGGCCGCGCTGGCCGTGGTCATGATCTTCGGCGGCTTCTATCGCGTCGTGGCGGGAGCGGACGAGCGGCGCATGTTCAGGGAATTCGTCCGCATGGTCCGGGACCGGCTCGGAAGGGGGTTGAGCCTCATGGCCCCGCGAAAGGAAGATCCCGATGTTTAGGAAGCACAGCATCCGGATGGACGGCCGGACCGTCGTCAAGTCGGCCCCCCCCCGCTACCTGCGGGTCGAGATCGAGAAGACGCGGCGGGCGGCGCGCATCGCCAGGGAAACGGGTCTCTTCCGCGTCCCCGACGTCCTGGACTACGACGACCGGAAGGGCACGGCCGTCTTCGAGCGCATCCCGGAGCTCCGGACGATCCGCGAGGCCGTCCGTTCGGACCGGGAGCGCGGCGAAACCGCCGGACGCGTCGGCCAAGCCCTGGCGATCATCCATCGCGATCTGCGGCTTCCGGACGACATGCGGCTGCCCATACCCGCGGCCTTCACGGACGGCGGCGGGGACGTCTTCCTTCACGGGGATTTCGGGCTCCGGAACATCTGTTTCGAACCCGGGTCCCCGGCCCCCGTCATCCTCGACTGGCAATTCACCGATATGCACGGCGGCGAGGCGACCTTTGGCAGCCGCTATTTCGATCTGGTCTGGTTCGTCAACACCTTGATCTGGATCCCGGCGGCCGGCCATCTCCTCCGCGATCCGGTCGCGCCCGTGGCCCGGCCCTTCATCGAATCCTACTATCGGACGGCCGGCCTCCCCTATGACGGAGAGGCCCTCTCCCGGTATGCGGCGCGCTTTTTCGAGGCCAAGAGGCCCGAGCGCGGCACGGGCTCGCGGCGCTTCCGCCTCCTCGTCCCGAGGTGTCACGCCCTCTCGAACCGCTTTGTCCGGCGGCTCCGAACGGATATCGGACGTGAGTTACCGCGCGTCGCATGAGGCCCCGGGGAAGGGCGAGTCCTATCACGCGTCCTTTTCGGAGGACCCCTATCGCCGTCTGATCTGGGACCTCGAGAAAGGGATCCTCGATCGCATCGCCAGGGAACGGCGGAGCCGGGGACGGCTCCGGCACCTCGATTTCGCCTGCGGCACGGGCCGCGTCCTCTCCCACCTCGCCGCCGCGGCGGACGAATCGGTCGGGGTCGACGTCTCGGCCTCCATGCTGGCCGTCGCCAGGGCCTCCGCCGGCCGCAGCGAGATCGTCCAGGCCGACCTCACCCGATCGGACGTCTTGGGCGAAAGGCTCTTCGACCTGATCACCGCCTTCCGTTTCTTTCCGAACGCCGGACCTTCCCTCAGGTCGGACGCCATGCGGGTCCTGGCGAAGCACCTGGCCGGCGGCGGGCGCCTGGTCTTCAACGATCATCGGAACGCGTCGAGCCTTCAGTTCCGGCTGGCCCGGCTGCGGCGGTGCGGCGGCTTCGACGGGATGACCCTCGACGCGGCCCGGGAGCTCATCGCCGCCCATGGTCTCGAGATCGAAAACGTCCGGGCCTTGGGTTTCAATCCGTTCAGCGACGAGCATCCGGTCCTTCCGCCCGCCTGGCTTCGTCCGATCGAATCGTACCTCTGCCGGTGGGGACGGTTCTGGAGATGGGGCAGCAACGTCATCTTCATCTGCCGGAAGGCGGGCCGGCTTGGCGCGAAGGAGAGCCGGGGGGAGCGGGGCTCAGGGGAGCCGTGAGGAAAGGGGCTTGGGCACGTATTGAAGAGCGCCCATGTCCGGCGTCCGGCCGCGGGGGCGCCCGGCCATGTCTTCGGTCGCCTGATCGAGGGGAACGGCCCGGCCGCGGACCGGCGATCCGTCCGGGATCCGGAACCAGTCGCGGGTGAGAACGCCCGGTCCCGTCGGCCCGAGCTTGAGGATCTTCGGATCGGCGATGAGATCGCCGCGGCTCCGGCAGCCCGACCGGGGCTTCCTCGACCAGCCGTTCGGGCCGAACGAGATGTCCAGCGCTTCGAGATGGCTGATGGCCGTGCGGTCTTCCTGCAGGATGATGTTGTTCAGGAAGCGGGCCCCGGTCGCGCGGCCGGCGTGGAAATAGACGTTCGCCGATTCGACGCCGCCGGCATCCACGGCGTTGACGAAGGTGTTGAAGGCCACGAGCCCGTGGGCCAGCTCGTCCCCTCCGGCCACGAAATTCCGTTCCCCGCCGGCCGCAACGTTGTTGACGACCGTGCTGTTCCTGGACGGCGGCACATGCCGCTCGTCGCCGAGCGCGATGTTGACCTGGACGACATAGGCTTGCTTCTCGTTACCGGGCGTGCAATAGGCCAGGTTCCGCCGGAAAAGGCAGTCCTGGGCGTCCGAGATGTAGAAGTTGAGCTGGTTGTTATAGGAGGCGCAGTCCTCGATGGTCGTGAAATAGCTTTCGAAGGTCGAGATCCCCTCGCCCCAGTTGTCCCACGATGTGCAGCCCCGGATCGTCGTGCGGCGCGGGTACCGGCAGGCGCTGATGCCGAATCCCCAGGTCCCTTTGTGGGGCCGGAAGCGCCGGTTGATCAGGGAGTTGAAGCAGGCCCGGCAATTCACGATCAGTCCGTCGGAGCCGGTCATGAAGATCCCCGAGCCCCAGTTGTGATGGGCGAAGATGTCCTCGGCGGTGCAGTGGTCCCCGTGGACGGCCAGGCCGTAGCCGCTGGAGTACCGCAGCTCGAGGCGGCTGATCCGGACCCAATCGCCGTAGACCTGGACGAGCACGTCGTTCTCACGCCCGGGGATCTTGTGCCGGTCGCCGTCGATGACCACGGGGCCGTCGCCGTGGCCGGTGATGATGATCGGCCGGGATTCGGTCCCGTCGGCCATCCAGGTCGAATAGGCCTGGTAGAGTCCGGCCCGGATGCGGACCGTATCCCCCGCTCTCACCGCCCGGGCCGCCCGTTGGAGGGTCCGGAACGGCCCGCGCGGCCTCTTGAGGGGATCGGCGGAAAGGCCGTCAAAGGCATCATCCCCGTTCGTAGCGACATAATAGGTCGCTCCGGCGGGTGTCTGCGGCGGCTTGGAACGTTGGTCCGAGGCCGTCCAGGCAACGGCCCAGGCGGTCAGGGCGATCGCCGCGAGGGTCCGGGAGGCGATCGGAAAAAGCCTCATGGCGCACCCTGGCGGAGCAGGACCCGGCGCAGCTTGCGTCCCCAGGATGCCGGGAGCCTGGCCTCGCCGTAGTCCGGGATCTGCTCGTCAGCCAGGATGGCTTCCGGCACGCCCGTCACCATGGCCGTGGCCTTCTCGGGGCCGACGGCTTGGGCCGCCGCCGCGACGGCCTCGCTGAGTCGGGGCGGCCTCGACGTCGCGTTATGGGCGTCGCTCGCGATCACGTGGGCCAATCCGAGCTCGAGGAATTCCACGGCCGTCCGGCGGACCTGGCGGCCGAAGCCGCCGGTCAGGCTTTGGGCCGTGACCTGGCCGAGAGCGCCCCGTTTCACCAGATCGTAGAGGGTGCGGGGGGACCGGGCGAAGACGGCGTTCCGTTCCGGATGGCTGATGATGGGGATGAGATCGTTCCGCATCATGCGGCTCACGAGGTCGGGGGTCCCGTCCGGAAGACCCCGGGACGGGAATTCGATAAAAACATAGCTCGTGCCGTTGACGGTCAGGCCGAAATCTCTGATGGCCTCGATCAGGCCCCCGATGTAGCCGACCTCGGCGCCCGGCAGGAGCTCGAGGCCCCGGGGGCGCGGGCGGGCCAGGAACTGGTCGATCCGGGGCTTGAGGTCTTTGACGTCCCGGCCCGGCCGGGTCATCCGGAAGACGTGAGGGGTCAGGACGATCCGGGTGATGCCGTCAGCCTTGGCGGCCTCCATGATGCGGAGCGATTCGGCGGCGTCGGCCGGGCCGTCATCCCAATCCGGAAGGAGATGGTTATGGAGATCGATCACCCGTCCGTCCGCTTTCGGTCCCCATAATAGGACGAAACATGGTATTCGTCCAGGTCCCGCATGCGGACGGCGTTGATGACCACGCCGACGGTCTTGATCTGATGGGCCTCGAGCTTCTCCTTGGAGCGCCGCAGGGCTTCCCGGGGCGTCCGGCCCCAGCGGGCGACGAGGATGGCCCCGTCCAGGCGCGACCCGATGACGAGCGCGTCGCTGACCGCCAGGGTGGGCGGCGTGTCGACAAGGATGAAGTCGAACTCCCTCTTGAGCTGGGCGATGAGGGCCGTCATCTTGTCGGAGCCCAGGAGCTCCGAGGGATCGGGCGGCACGGGCCCGGCATTGATCACGAACAGGGTCGGGATCGGCGTCGCCCGCAGCAGATCGCTCGGCGGCAGGCTATCCATGAGGTACTTGGACAGCCCGTTCAGGTTCTTGATGCGAAAGACGGCGTGCAGGCGCGGTTTGCGGAGGTCGGCGTCGATGATGACGACGCGCTTCCCGGCCTGGGCCAGGGACGCCGCCAGGTTGCAGACGGTGGCCGTCTTGCCGTCCTGGGGCAGGGCGCTGGTCACGATAAGCGCGTGGACGTCCTTCTCGCGTAGCGAGTACAGCAGCGCCGTGCGGATGGTGCGATATTGTTCGGCGAAGGCCGAGTCGGGCGCGAATAGGACGTGGAGATCGGTCGTCCGGTTGTTCGGATCGGCCTTTTTCGAGCCGATGGAGGCCCAGATCACGGCCGCTTTTTCGCCGAGACCGGACCGGTCCGGGTCGGCCGGCCCTTCGAAGCCCTCCTGAGGGAAGGCCGGGACGAGGCCCAGGGTCGGCGCCCCGGCATACTTGCGGATGTCCTCCGCGTCCTTGATCGTGACGTCCAGGTTCTCATAGAGCAGGGCCAATCCCAGGCCGAGGAACAGGCCGAGGAGGAGCCCGACGGCCGAGTTGCGGGCCGTCCGGGGGCTGCTCGGCACGAGCGGGATCTCGGCCCGGTCGACGACATAGATGTTCGAGGCCCCGAGGCCTTTGAGCCGCGACGAGACGTCGGCCTCGCTCTTGCGCGTCATGAGCGTGTCGAGCAGGCTCTTGAGGTTCGAGATCTCGGCGGAGAGGATGTTGTACTGGACGGCGTTGTTCTTGAGCTGGAACGAATCCCCCCGGGCCTGATTGACTTGGGCCTGGATGCCCTGCTCGGCCCTCAGGGCGGCCTGGTAGTCCTGGTAGGCCCGGGCGATCTGGGACTTGGTCTCGTCCTCGAGGCTCTTCTTGGCCGAGTCCAGCGCCGCCTGGGTCTGCTGGTAGAGGGGCATGTCGGGCAGGTAGCGTTCGCTGACCTTGGCGAACTCGCCCTTCAGCCGGTTGTATTCCTCCGCCAGCCGCTGCATGACCGGATTGTTCATAGCCACGGGGATGTTGTCGACGCCGGCGTCCTTGATCTGGAAGTAATAGGTCTGTTTGTTGATGCGGTCGATCTGCTTGTCGGTCAAGGCCCGGCTCAGGCCGCTGAGGTTCTCGACGACCGTGCTTTCGCTGCTGCTCAGGGCGACGATGTTCTTGGACTGCCCGTACTCCTGGAGGCTCCGCTCCTTGCCCATGATGTCGTTGCGGACCGTCTCGATCTGGCTGGCCAGGAAATTCGTGGCCTGGGCGTTGGCCTCGTATTTGCGCTCGATGTTCATGTCGATGTAGGAATCGATGGCGGCGTTCAGGATGTCGGCGGCGAGCTTCGGGTCCCGGTAGGAGAAGCTCAGGTTCACCAGCCGGGTCCGGCGGAGCGGCTCGATGGAAAGCGTGTCCAGGAACCAGCTGGCCAGCTTGCGGCGGATGATAGGATCCGTCTTGGGATTCACGCCCGGCCGGATCGCTTTCTTGACGACGGTCTCGAGGAAGGCCTGGTTCTCGAGGAGCTTGAGGCGGTCGATCGTATTGCCGGCGAGCGATCGGCTCTGCAGGAGCTTGTATTGGGTCTGGTAGTAATCATCGCTCAGCGGCTCGACCTGGAACATGTCCTGGAAGCTGAGCAGGTTGGACTCGCGCTCGATGAGGATCTGTCCCTTGGCCGTGTAGGCGGGGGTCGTGAGGAGCGAAATGACGGCGGCGCTGACGAAGACGAGGGAGGTCGCGGCGACGACGATCCACTTCCTCTTCAGGAAGATCCCCCACAGATCGCGGAGATTGATCCCCTGGACCTCGGCCGGGCCGGTTTTTTCCGAAGTCTTCATGTTTGCACTCTCTCGATCCATGGATCCGCGGGCACGGTAATCCCCGCCTTCCTCACTCTACCATCTCCGTTGAGGGATTTTCAAGTTCCCGCGGGAACGCCCGAGCGGCGGGATCGAGGCGAGACCGGGCTTAGCGGAGGACCTGGCTGGGCATTTTGCGCACGGATCCGCCCACCGGAGTCTTCCGCGCGCTCGTCCCGCCGGCCTGGATCCGCATCGACTTGGAGGTCGTCATCCAGCGGCTGTCCCTGATCACGAGGGTCACGGCGTAGGTGCCGGCCGCGGCATACACATGCTCGGGGTTTTGGGCGGCGGAACCGGTCCCGTCACCGAAACTCCAAATAAAGGTGTAGGGGGCCCGGCCGCCGGACGCGGCTCCGGCGAAGCGGACGGCGAGCGGGGCCGGGCCCGCCGTGGGGGAGGCGGCAAGGCTGGCGCTCAGGACGGACGCGACGGGGGGCGTGACGTGAATGACCATGTCCTGGGCGGCCGTCGCCGCCGTCTGGTCCGTGACCGTGAGCCGGACGGCATAGGTGCCGGCCGCCGTGAAGGTATGAGAGACGCTGGGGCCGGACGCCGAGGCGCCGTCCCCGAAGGACCAGCTGCAGGAGTAGGGGGCCGTGCCGCCGCTCCCCGTGCCGGTGAAGTCGACGGCGAGAGGCGCGGGGCCCGACATCGCGGAAGCGGTCCCGTAAGCGACGAAGGTCGAGGTGATCCAGGAGTCGACGGTGA
>Ga0172366_10003186_pt1 | contig 12907 bp, 13 predicted proteins | sample LakKivSesite69cm_FD_114533 | JGI IMG/M metagenome (GOLD analysis project Ga0172366, IMG submission 114533) | Sediment microbial communities from Lake Kivu, Rwanda - Sediment site 69cm | ecosystem: Environmental > Aquatic > Freshwater > Lake > Sediment | place: Rwanda: Western Province, Lake... | reverse complement strand
GAAGTACTTCCAGAAACACGGCGGAGGAAGCTGCCATATCTAGAGGAAAGCCCCAATTCCGAAGTGCCAATGACCAGTCAATGGGGAAAGCCGCAATTACCAGCCGGGGCATTTTGGTGATTAGGCATTGATTGGGAATTGACGCTTGGCCATTGGCGCCTTCCAGGGTTTGACTCACTTGGGATGATTGGATAGTATTGCCCGTGGCACGCGGACTAGTCATATTCCCGACCTATAACGAAGCCGAGAACATCGAGCGCATCGTACCCGAGGTGCTCGCGAAGTCGCCGGAACTCGAGGTGCTGGTCATCGACGACAACTCGCCGGACGGGACCGGGGATATGGTCGAGCGGATGGCACAGGCGAACCCGAAGATTCACCTGATAAGAAGGCCGGGCAAGATGGGGCTGGGTACTGCGTACGTGACCGGGTTCAAGTACGTGCTTGAGCACGGGTACGACTATTGCTTCGAGATGGACGCCGACTTCTCGCACCCGCCTGAGAAGGTGCCGGAGATGATCGAGCTCTTGAAGGACTACGACCTTGTCATCGGCTCGCGCTACTCCGACGGCGTGTCGGTCGTCAACTGGCCGATGAGGCGGCTGCTGCTATCGTTCTTCGCCTGCATGTACGCGCGGATTGTGACCGGCGCGCCGATACGCGACCTGACCGCGGGCTTCAAGGCCTACCGGCGCGAGACCCTTGCCGGCATCGACCTCGACAAGCTGAAGGAAGACGGGTACGGGTTCCAGATTGAGACTGACTTCCTGACATGGCGGAAGGGGTTCCGCATCAAGGAAACGCCCATCGTCTTCACCGAGCGGCGCGCGGGTGAGTCGAAGATGAACAAGCGAATCGTCCGCCGCGCGTTCCTTCTCGTCCTGCGGCTCCGGCTACAGCGGATGCTCGGCCGAGCCTAGCAACCGGCCTACCGACTCAACCTGGCCGCTTTGCGGATATTGCCTGGTAGCGCTGGCGGTGGTCGAAGAGTGCGCCGTCTCTGAGTTCCAACACGCGGTCGGCCAGTTTGGCGAGCAGAGTTCGGTCGTGCGATGCGAACAGCAGGCCGCAAGGCGCGCTTGAGAGCAGGCTTTCGAGAGCAAGCAGCGCGTCGATATCGAGGTGGTTCGTCGGCTCGTCCAGAACGAGCAGATTCGCTCCGCCGGCGAGAATCCGCGCCAAGAGCACCTTTGACCGCTCGCCCGCAGAGAGCTCCGAGAGTTTCTTATCGGCGAACTGCTTTGGCAGCAGCAGCGTGCCGAGCACCGTCCGCGCGGTCTCCTGGTTGGCGCCGGATTCCATCACCTCTTGAAGCGCCGTTCGTTTGAGGTCGAGGAACGCCAAATCCTGCGGGAAGTAGCCGACGTTGGTGCCGGCGCCGAGCTGCACGTCACCCTTGTCCGGCTTCAGCTCGTTGACGACCATGCGCAGGAGCACGGTCTTACCCGCGCCGTTCGGGCCAATGAGCGCGACTCGCTCACCGGTCCGCATTTCGAATGACACGCCGTTGATTACCTTCCGGCCGCCGAGTGACTTGGTGAGATTCCGGGCCAGGATCGCGCGTTTGCCCGGCAGCTCATCGGTTGGGAGGACCGGTTTGGGTCGCTTCTCGAAGAATGGCTTCGTCGCCTCGTGCTGCGCGATCATCTGCTCGACGCGCTTCTCCAGATGCTTGGCCCGCTTCGCCATCTTGCTCGCGCGGTGGCTCTCGAAGCCGCTGTCACCGGCCGCGGTCTTCGTCTTCTCGCGACGCGCGGACCAGACCTTGCGTTCCTCGGCTGCGTGCTTGAGCTTGCGTATCTCTTTCTGCTGTAAGTCGTGCTCGTGTTCGAGCTTCGCCGTCTCCTGGGCGCGGGCGAACTCGTAGTCGTCGTAGTCTCCCTCGTAGGTTGTCAACCGCTCCCGTCGTAGCTCCAGGATGCGGTTGACGACTCGATTGAGAAAGACCCGGTCGTGCGAGACCACCAGCACCGTTCCCGCAAATTCCTCCAGGAAGCGCTCCAGCCACTCGCGCTGCCCGATGTCGAGGAAGTTGGTCGGTTCATCCAACACGAGCATCTCCGGCTCGCGTACCAGCACGCGAGCGAGCTCCAGCCGCGCGCGTTCGCCGGGCGAAAGCGCGTTCACCTTTGTCTTGTAACGGTCGGGCGCAAACCCGAACTGGGCCAGGGCCTTTTCACACCGGCTGCGGTAGCTGTCGCCGAACCGCGTGGCAAGTTCCTCCTCGATTACCTCATACTTGACGAGCTCGCCTTCATCATCGGGGCTCGCGGCGATTTCCCGCCTCAACTGGTCCAGGCGCGCCTCCAACTCCTCCATATCGCCGAGCAAGGCCTTTCCTACGGTCAGATTCTCGTCTTCCAGAACGTCCTGCCGCACGTATCCGATTTCCGGCTGGCCGGGGATCGCGACAGTGCCCTGGTCCGGCTCGATTTCGCGCAGGATAATCTTGAGTAGCGTGCTCTTGCCGCTGCCGTTGGGGCCAACAAGACCGACTTTCTCGCCCGGGCCGATGGTGAAGCTGACGTTGTGCAACACCGTCTGGGCGCCGAACGACTTGCCGACATTCGTTACGCTGACGAGCACCAACGCAGATTAGCGGACGCAGTCCGCTTGTCAACAACCGGCAGCGGAGGAGCGGGCGACGTCAGAGGTGAGGGTTCAGAAACCAGGGGGCAGAAGTCGGATTCGGAGACTGCGAACTGGGAACTGAAAACTACCGCGCACCGGAAGCTGCGCGGGATATGCCGAGGAGGGGAGTTGAACCCCTATGGGTGTGAACCCACTAAGTCCTGAGCCTAGCGCGTCTGCCATTTCCGCCACCTCGGCAGGACTCTCGCGCCTTCAAGGATAGCCAGGATAGACGGAGAGTCAAGGACGCCCGGCTGCGCCGCGAGTTCTATTGACCAGTTGGCAGCATCGGAACTCTCTCGGCGGTCTTGGCGGTTCACCTTTGTGAACGAGGAAGCCGGAACGAAGTCCGGCTTCCCTGATTGACTGTCTCGGCTAGAAGCTGTCGGCCACGTCCGAGATGCGGACGTTGTCGCAGATGATGTACTCCGGGATGCTCATCGCGGTCGGTGAGCGGCGGTCGTAGGTGGAGGAGACGTTCCACGGAATTGTGCGTGAGGAGATGGCGGCTATCCCTGAGAACACGGACGGGATGGTGTCGGTGACGCGGGAGGAGAGGAGGGGCGCCGTGAACTCGCCGTCTTTGATGAGCCGGGCGTTGAACCGGCTGGACCCGGTGAACATTCCCTTGGTCGGGTCGGGCATGTGAATGTAGTGGAGGTGCGGGATGTAGAGCGCGTCCTTAGCGAGCTTGCGGCCGGCATCGATTCCGGCTGGGGCCGTTCCCGGTGCGAGACAGAAGTCGTCGTTGCCGAGGTCGCTTGCGGTTGGCTGGCGCTTGTACCTGGCCGCGGTAGCCGAGTCGTAGAGGACTGACTTCAGGATGCCCTTGTCGCAGATGACACGCGGATGGCGGCGGTGGCCCTTGAAGTCAAAGGGCATACCGTATACGTTGGGATTGGTCGGGTCGTCCGCGATGGTGATGGCCTCGGGGAAGAGCCGGTCGCCGGGCTTCAGGTGCGAGGAGAAGGCCCGCTTCTCTTCCCACATCCGGCCGATGAACGCGCCCCAGACCGTGAGCCCCAGCAATTCCGACACCGCCTCAGGTCCGAACATCACCCGCTGCCGGTTGGTATGGGTCTTGAACCCCGGGTTCCTTTCGTACACCGGCAGCATTCCCTTGAAGCCGGCAATGACGTCGTCGGCCGAGAACTCGCCCGCCCTTTTCTGGGTGCGCTCGACCTGAAGCTCCCATTTCTTCTCTTGCTCTTTCAGGACCATGGTGAACCGGCCGTCAGTGAGCCGGCGAAAGGCCTCGTTGTCGTTGGCCGTTGAGATGTAGTACATCTCGGTCGAGCCGGACGACCAGGAGCCGGAGAAATCGTACTTGCCCATCGGCTTGACCGTATCTACGACTCTCTTGCAGAGCTCGGTCTTGGCCACCGGCGAGAGCGTCTCGAGCGCGGGGTCAAAGCCGGTCGAATCGTCAACCGACTCCTCGACCGCGCCGAAGATGGGGTCGTAGTCCTTTTCAAGCGCGGCGCGGCAGTTGTTCGCGGCGATGGCAAGCGCCTCATCGAGCTGGGCCGACGAAGTGATGTCCGAGGTCAGGCTGTACGCGCCAGACTTGCGCCCCTGCTGGACCGTGACGTCGAGCCGGGAGAGTTCCTCGAAGGTCGAGAGCGCGACCGAGGAGTTGCCGAGCCTTATCAAGCTCGACCGCTCGCGGTGGAAGTTGAACTCGGCGTCCAACTTCTGTTTGCGTGCCTTGGCGCGGGCGTCAAGCAGGAGGTCGCGGATTCGCTTCTCAAGCATGGTTTACTCCTTCTCCCCGGTATCGACATTGCGGAAGCGCATCACCGGTATGCCGTGGCCGAGCTCCATTATCTGGTTCGGCTCGCCTTTGCCGCAGTTGGGGACCTGCTCGAGGCACCAGGTCGCCTTTGACCCGACCTTGTCCAGCGAGTTCCAGAACTCGAGCGTGTGGCCGTGGTAGGTCGGGTTCTTGTACACCTTCGTCTTCTTCCCGTTCTTCACTTCCCAGGCAATTTCGGTGCCGAAGTGGAAGTGCTCCCGGTTCGAACCGATTGACCAAGAGACCGGCACGTCGAGTATCACGCCGTTCTCGGTGGCGGCGATGATGTCGTCGAGCGTGCCGTCGCTGCCGGGGTCGATGTTGATATTGGTCATCCGGTCAATCGGCGTCCGGTAGAAGGCGCAGGCGCGGGCCGCGGTTCCGGATTCCTTGATGGCAACGCGTCCTGCCTTGGCGTTGGCTTCGGCCAGGTCGGTGCGCGAGGAGAGGACGTTGACGAGGATGCCGTTCTTTATGAGGTAGTAGTCGCGCTGGGGAGTGCCTTCGTCGTCGAAGCCGAACGTGCCGGGCGAGTTGGGTACGATACCGGCCCGGGCGTTGAGCTTGTCCGAGCCGTAGCGGAGCTTGCCGATGTGCTCGACCCGGACGTGAGAGCCGCCGGCAAACGACAGCTCGTACCCGAGAATGCGGTCGAGCTCGAGGGCGTGACCGATGGTTTCGTGCGTCTGGAGATAGCCCTGGCCCGGGAGCAGGATGACGTCGCGCTTCGCGGGGGGCAGGGTTTCGGCAGGGACGATTTCCGCAAGCTCTTTGCGGATGCGCTCGGCGTGGCCGCCGAAGGCGTTGGGGTCGGCAATCCACTCCCAGCCGCGGGTGCCGTCGCCCGAGCAGAAGAGCTCCATCGAACGGCGCTGGGTCCGGCCCTGCGGGTCAGGCGCCATCACCGCCATCGAGCCGAACGTATTGAGCTGCCAGCGGTCCACCTCGGTCCCCTCCGAGTTCCAGTAGAATATCCTGCGGCGCTGGAAGTGCGCGGTGACGTAGCGGTGCGCGACGGCGTTGTCCTTGAGCTTCACGTCGATTCCGGAGAGCAGCGCCAGCTTTTCGGGGGTGGGTACCTCAAAAGGGTCCTGTCTTACCGGCGGGCGGTATCGGCCTTTGGCCGGCTGGGCCGGGCCCATGTCCTTGGGGAACCCGGGCAGCAGAGTCGCGGCCTTGGCGTTGGCAAGCGCCTTGTCGAAGCACGCGGGAATCGAGGCGAGGTCGGCGGTCGCGGCAAAGCCCCAGGCGCCCTTATAGAGGGTGCGGATGCCGATGCCCCGCTCATTTGCGTCATAGTTGGTCTCGAGGTTGCCGTCGTAGAGCGTCAGACGTTCGGAACGGTCCTCGTCATAAAGACGCGCGTCCGCGAAGCTCGCGCCAGCATCGAGCATCCGCTTCAGCTCGGTTTTCACGGTCGCGGCAAGGCGGTCCAATTCATGGCTCACAATGAGACTCCTTTCAGTCTGACCATCGGCATGCGCCAGACATGAGACGCAAGATTATGCCCACAGGTTTCGTCTTGGCAAGGAAAGGATGCGTCGGGAGGCAATGCAGAATGCAAAGTGCAGGATGGAAAACCTCTGCGCAGGAAACCTCTGCGCTGGCGCGGCAACGCGCCGGCTTGACAGCAGGCACTGTCAGGCATTAAGATAGAGAAGAGACCAACTTGATTCGTTCCCGACACATCCGGCCGCTCACCTACCTGCTGGTTGCGGCTGTTCTGCTCATTGCGGGCTGCGCGTACTTCAATACGTTCTACAACGCCCGGGCCGCGTACCGCGAGGGCGTGAAGCTCAACGACCAGGGCCAGAACACACAGGCCAAGGCCAAGTTCGACAAGGCGATTGAGAAATCGGCGCTAGTCATCAAGCGCTGGCCGAAGTCACGGTGGGTCGACGACGCGCTGTTCCTTGTCGGTTTGAGCTACTACCAGGAGGGCCAGTACGATAAGGCGATTCGAGAGTTCGACCAACTGAGTCTGGCTTTCCCGAATTCTGCATTCGTGCCGAGGGGAGAGCTCCACCGCGGATTGGCCCTGCTGGCCGACAGGCAGTACGGCACGGCCAGGGTGGCTCTAGACGCGGTGAAGCAGAAGTATCCGAAGTTGGCGGACGAGGCGACGTACAACCTGGCCAGGTCGTTCATGGACCGCAAAGAGCTTGAGCGCGGCACCGACTCATTGAGCGCTTTTCTTGAGAGATTCCCGAAGTCACGCTTTAGAATGCAGGCGGCGAAGCAGCTCGCCGACGGCTCGTTCACCCTCAGGCGGTACGCCGACGCCGAGAAGTGGTACTCAACTTACGCCCGCCTGACCGACGACCCAAAGCAACGTGCGCTGGCCACGCTGAGAATCGCTGCTTGCCGGTATGAGCAGGGTAAGCAGCAAGAGGCGATCGCGGAGGTTAATGACGTGCTCGGCCGGTATGCGGAGCTGGACGACGAGGCGAACCTGTTGTTCGGAAAGGCGCTGACCGCGACGGGCAAGCAGGCGGAGGCGCTTGGAGTCTGGGCCAAGGTGAATGGCTCAAGCGACTTGGGGGCCGAGGCGGCGTTCCGCATCGGCAAGGCCTACGAGGAAGCCTCCGGGTTTGACAAGGCGCGCGCGTACTACGACACGGCGAGGATTCGGCGAGTGAATTCCGACTACGGGGTGCTGGCGGTCAAGCGGCTCGCGCTGCTCGACGCACTGGCAGCGCGCACGAGCGGCAAGAAGGTCGGCGGAGATACGCTGACGCCGGCCGAGGCGATGTTCCTCGTGGCCGAGGTGAACAACCTGAACCTCGGCGACTTCGACAAGGCGATGGACCTGTACCAGAAGGTACACGACTCGTTCCCAGACACGGATTGGGCGGCCAAGGCGCTGTTTGCCAAGGCGTGGATTCTGAGAAACGTGAAGAGCGACACCGCCGGAGCCGAGCCGTTGCTGAGAGAGGAGATATCCGAGTACCCGGAAACCGAGTACGCGGACGAGTCGCGGCGCTGGCTGGGACTGCCGGTCCCGAAGCGCGAGAAGAAGAAGACAGAGGTCAAGCCGGAGACCACTGCCACCGTACCGGAGGTCGCCGAGAGAGAGACGGCAGCGGCACCGGGTCTTGAGTCTCCTCCGCCGCAGCCGGAACCGATGCTCGTCGATACGGGCGACATCGCGGCCAGGGAACGGCCGGGGATGCTACCGCACGGACATCGCGAGCCGGGACGTCTGCCTGAGCGACCTGAGTTTGCAGGTGGACCTCCACATCGGGCTGACACGCTGCCGGGTCATGCGAGTGTGCCGCCCAAGACCCCGGCCCCGGAAACGGCGGCAGAACCGCCCTCTGCGCCGGGTGCGGACACTGCTAGGCATGCCCCCCCGGCCAAGCTGCGGTTGGAGATAGTCCACTTCGCCACCGACTCGTGGCAGATTCAGTCTGCGGACTCGGCGCGGCTCAGGGCCGACGCGGAGTCGCTTGCGGCGCATCCGGAAGCGAAGCTCGTGATCGTCGGCCACTGCGACCCGAGGGCCAGTGAGCAGTACAACCTGGCTCTGGGTATGAAGCGGGCTCAGGCAGTCAGAGATTTCCTGGTTGCGGTCGGAGTGGATGCCGGGCGTCTGACCGTGCGCAGCGACGGCGAGGAGCGACCCATCTCGACCAAGCCCGAGGAGTATTGGCTGGACCGGCGGGTGGAATTCGAACTGAAGTGAAGCCAACCGGATGCCCGATTACCAAGGCCCGCGAGCTGTGCGCGGGCGTTTTCTCGCTTTGGCTCAAGGCTCCTGACATAGCGCGTCGGGTCCGGCCGGGCCAGTTCCTGAACGTGAAGGTTTCTAGCGGCGTTGACCCTTTGCTGAGGCGGCCGATCTCGGTCTGCGACGTGGACCGCAACCGGGTGCGGCTTGTATTCCGAGTGGTCGGGCGCGGGACGGCGCTGCTCAGCCGCGTGAGAACAGGCGACGAACTAAACGTCCTCGGTCCTCTGGGCCGGCCCGCGCCGGGGTTGCACCACAAGGACATCCTCCTCTGCGGCGGCGGAATCGGGGCCGCGCCGCTGCTCTTCCTTGGCCGCCGGCTGAAGAAGGCGAACCGGCTTCAGGTTTTGCTCGGCGCGCGGAGCAAGGCTGAGTTGCTGCTCGTCCGGGAATTCCGCGCTCTGGGGGCCCCAGTCGCGCTCGCCACCGACGACGGCAGCGCCGGGTACAAAGGGACGGTGACAGAGCTGGCTGAAGAGGACATCCACCGAAGTCACCCTGAGGGAGCGAAGCGAGTCGAAGGGTCTCTCAGGCGAGATTCCTTGACTGCGCTGCGCTCCGCTCGGAATGACGCTGGCGGTCCGCCGTCGGTTGTCTTCGCCTGCGGGCCGAGGCCGATGCTTGCCGACCTTGTGAAGCGGCTCGACCCGATCCCAATCTGGGGCTTCGTCGAAGAACGAATGGGCTGCGGCACCGGTATCTGCTACTGCTGCGCCCTGCCGAAGAAGGGCGGCGGCCATGTCCGGTTCTGCGAAGAGGGACCGGTTGTCCGGCTGAACGAGGTAGTTCTGTGAACCCGCAAGTCGTGATTGGCCGGACTACGTTCGCGAACCCGGTGCTGGCTGCGTCCGGCACGTTCGAGTTCGGGCTCAAGTTCCGGTCGGTCGCCAATCGGCTCGGCGGCGTCGTGACCAAGGCAATCACCCTCCAGCCGAGAGTGGGCAGCCCGCCGCCTAGGATCTGCGAATTCCCGGGCGGGATACTCAATTCGGTCGGACTCGAGAATCCCGGCGTGGACGAGTTCTGCGCCGACCTGGCGCCGCGGACGGCCAAGCTGCGCTGTCGAGTTGCAGTCAATGTCGCCGGGTTCAGCATTGATGAGTATGGAGAGCTGGCGGCGAGAATCGACTCCGCGCCGGTGGACGCTTTGGAAGTCAATGTCTCCTGCCCGAACGTCAGAGAAGGCGGCACTCTGTTCGGGCAACAGCCACTGGTGGTGGAAGCGATAACCGGGCTCGTACGCAAGAGGACCACCAAGACTGTCATCGTCAAGCTGACTGCCAACTTCGTGGACCCGGTCGAGACTGCCAAGGCAGCCGAGGCGGCAGGCGCCGACGCGGTTACAGTCATCAATACGCTGTTCGGGCTGGCTCTGGACGCGAACGGCCGGCCCTTCCTCGGCGGCCGGACCGGAGGCGTCTCCGGTCCCGCGCTCAAGCCCTTTGCGCTCTTCTGCGTGGACCGGGTTGCGGCCGCGGTGAAGGTACCGGTCATCGGCTGCGGCGGTGTCATGAGCGCGGCCGACGCACTCGACTTCCTGAGCGCCGGGGCGCGGATGGTGCAGGTCGGCACCGCAAACCTCGTGAACCCCGAGGCAGCACTTGGCGTTTGGACGGGACTGAGAGACTACTGCAGCAAGAATCACTTGGCTGGCTGGGAGCAGATCGTGGGAAGGACAAGGAGGCACGCTTGACGAGGATTGCTTTCGCGCTGAACGTGGCTGACCCGGAGCGGGCCTGGGAATGGTTCGGCCGCATCGGGACCAAGGTTGACTGCTACAAGCTGCAGATGGACCTGTTCGGACGAGGCGGCCCGGAACTCATCAGGCGCTTTGTGGTGGCTGGTGCAGAGGTCTTCCTCGACCTGAAGTTCCACGACATACCTTCAGTCGTGGCGGCGTCGGTGCGTGCCGCCGGCGACATGGGTGCAAGGCTACTCACGGTCCATGCTTCGGGTGGGGCGAGGATGATGGCCGAAGCGGCAAAGGCATCGGCAGCCTTTGGACCGAAGCGACCGCTGGTCCTCGGTGTCACGGTGCTGACCAGCCTGGACGCGGCCGAACTTGAGCGCGTGACCGGTTGCCGTCAGTTGGTCGAGGAGCGAGTGATGGCCCTGGCGCGACTCGCGAAGGAATCAGGCTGCGACGGCATTGTCTGCTCACCGCATGAAATCGGCGCAGTGAAGGAAGCGTGCGGCAGGGAGTTCCTGGCCATTGCGCCCGGCATCAGGATGGGGCCGGCCAAGGCCAAGGACGACCAGGCACGGACACTAACGCCGCAAGAGGCGACCAAGGCCGGGGCGGACTACATCGTTGTCGGCAGGCCGATATACAAAGCAGCCGACCCGCTCGCGGCCATCGCCGAGATAAGAGAGCAGTTGACAGTCAGGAGTTAGGACCCAAGCGTTAGGAAAGAGATGGCGCAAGAACTGGGAGAGATGCTCAAGCAGTACGGCGTGCTGCGCGAAGGGCATTTCCTGCTGACTTCGGGCAGGCACTCGGACAAGTACTTCGAGAAGTTCAGGATTCTCGAACAGCCCCCTGTCTGTGAGGCCTTTGCGAAGGCAGTCGCTGACCGGTATCGCAAGAACGGCGTGACCGTCGTCTGTGGCCCCACGACCGGCGGCATCATCATCGCCTACGAGGTCGCGCGGCAGCTCGGGTGCCGGTGTGTCATTGCCGAAAAGGCAGAGTTGGGCAGGAGGATCGGCCGCGGGTTCCGGCTTGGGCCGGAAGACCGTGTGCTTGTCGTTGACGACGTCCTGACGACGGGCGGGTCTATCAAGGAAACGCTGGCGGCAGTAGAACCGTCCGGGGCAGAGGTTGTCGGCGTAGGTGTGTACGTTGACCGCAGCGCCGGCGTCGAATTCGGGGTCCCTCTCTTCGGAGCGTTCCGCCAGCAAGTGGCGACGTTCGAGCCTTCGGCCTGTCCGCTGTGCGCAAAGGGCCTTCCGCTCGAAGAGCCGGGCCGCAGCGGAAAGACGAGGGGCTGAGGGCAGGGGTCAGGGTCTGGGGTCCGGTTCTGCTCCCCAGTTGCTAGTCTCTTTTCCGCTCCGCCTCGTAATCCTGCTGGTTCTTGGCTACCTCGGACTCGATCTTCGCGATATCCCGCATCAGCGCTCGCAGCTCTTCGTCGACGGCGATGGGCGCATCCGGTGCCTTCGAGTAGCGGGCATACACCTTCACACCCAGGTCGGCCATCTTCTTCTCAAGCTCGTGGCTGAGTCGCACAAGCTCCATCTTCAGCCGGCCGCGGCGAGTCAGGTCTTCGGCTTCCTTGAGTGCAGTCTTAGTGGCGTCGGTCAGCCACACGCGGACGTCGTCCCAGATACCCTCAATATTCTTCTTTGCCATGAATAAGTCTAGTCCGGCCCGATGGCCAGTCAATTCGGCGTCGCAGCCATCCGCTCGACCAAGCTCACCATCCTGTGCCTCTGTGTTTTGGCGAAGTCATCCAATCTGCAATCTGAAATGCCTGCGGATGCGGTCCGATACCCTTGACGCGCGTCGGCAGTCAACAGTCTCTTATTGTCCCGGGAAATCCTCCGCCGAAGGCGCGTGCGGTCAGGCCAGAGATGCAGCGAAGTCGTCAGCGTGGGAGTCGAAGAACTCCGGCACGGTCGGCCAATCAGCCTGCATCAACAGGCGCGGGTTCGGCTCGGACTCGGCGTCGGCGAACCAGGTCAGGCTCTTCGCGATATGCTGGTAGTTGATGCCTGAGCCCGCAAGTCGTTCCTTCAGGAATGCCACGGCCTCGCCGATTGAGAGCCGCTTCAGCGTCAGACAGGCGTAGATGTCGTAGAAGTCGCGCCGACTGCCCCGCTGCGATACGGTCTTGAACCTCTCGGCGAGGATATCGCGCCAGTCGGCCACGGTGACGGCGAGGTAATTCAAGGGAGGATGCCGCAGCGGAACCGGGTAGTGAAGGAACGAGAGCTTCACCCCGGAAACCCGGCAAGAGAGCGTGCCTTTGCCGACCATCGTTTCCGAGTATTCAGGCCCGGCTTCGAGATGCCGAGAGAGCCCGACCGGGTCGAAGTCACCGCCCGTGAAGAAATCGAGATCCTCCGAAATCCGATGTCCCAACTGAAGCGCGAGCCCGGTTCCTCCGGCGAGATAGAAGCCCTGCGACTTGAGTTCGCCATCAAGGTCCCTAAGCAGCGTCGAGGACGCAGGCGGCAATACGTTCTCAAACATCAGGGCTTCCGGTGCGAGCTTGAGCTTGTGCTTGAGCTTGGGCTTGCGGTAGGCCGAAGCGCTTGCGCCAGTAGTTGGCGGTCTTGGGGTGCAGCGTCGCGTCCGACGCGACGACATCTTTGATTGCTTCCTGCCCGTAGGTGTCGAAGAGCCAGCGGACTTCGGGTGAGTCCCCGTAATCGAGAACCCGGCAGATGATGTACCGCGCGTGACGCTGGACGTCAATCCCTGACTTGTCCGCGTCCCAGAAGAGCTTCAGCACGTGGTCCGGAATCGCGGCGGGTCCGACAGACATCGGAACAGATTATAGGTCATTCAACAGGTGAAACAACAGGTGAGGCAACGGATGAAGCAACAGGTGAGGCAACTGATGAAGCAACAGGTGAAGCAGCGGGTGAAGCAACAGGTGAAGCAGCGGGTGAAGCAACAGGTGAAGCAACAGGTGAAGCAGCGGGTGAAGCAACAGGTGAAGCAACAGGTGAAGCAGCGGGTGAAGCAACGGGTGAAGCAGCGGGTGAGGCAATAGGTGAAGCTGCGGGTGAAGCAATAGGTGAGG
>Ga0172366_10003185_pt1 | contig 12909 bp, 23 predicted proteins | sample LakKivSesite69cm_FD_114533 | JGI IMG/M metagenome (GOLD analysis project Ga0172366, IMG submission 114533) | Sediment microbial communities from Lake Kivu, Rwanda - Sediment site 69cm | ecosystem: Environmental > Aquatic > Freshwater > Lake > Sediment | place: Rwanda: Western Province, Lake... | reverse complement strand
CCCTTCCTTCTTCCAGTGTGTGACAACATCACCGTGCAGTTTCTGGCACGTAGAGAGTCGGACGTCCACTCCCTTCGACTTCAGTGACGACTGGATTTCCTCCGACGACGGAATCCGCTTGAGCGCTCCCGCCATCTTCTTGACTCGACTCAAAAGGTAAGTATAGTTTTCCATGTAATCCTTCCTCCCAAGAAATCTTATTCTGCCTTAACTTCCTCAGGTACGGGATCGCCCATTCCTGGAGTCCTGCCGAGACAGTAAATACACTTACCTTATTATGGCAAGCGCATGTTCGAATGAACCTATCTATTTCTCGGTTCGATTCGAAATTCACCTCAGGGAAGGGTATCTTTCCTTCGTCTGGGTGTAAGTATGGAGAGGACAGCAACGTCCTTGTCCTCTCCGTCTCACCATTGTTATCAGGCGACTGCGCCCATTGCAACAATGCGGTGAGATGTGGTGCCTCAGGTGCCACAAAGTGGCTCCCTGCATGACAACTGCGACTTATAAGTCTCATACCGTCAATCGTCACTACATCTACGTATTCAAGACCATTGCTCTCGCAAAGAATCTTAAAGCTGACGGATGCGCAACAGGTACTACATTCTACCCGAAGCACTCCGTCTACATCATACCTGATTAGGTTGTTTAGTTTGACTTTTCCGTAGATGGCTGGTCCGTATCTGTGCCATCTTGCTGCTACTGCTCTGAATCCCCCTGTGTTGTCGTAGAGGGAGTTTTCTATAGCGGAGAATGAGTCGGGCATGAACATCATTCCCCTAACCGCCACTGGCGTTAGGGGGAAGCAGACTATTTTGACCCATTCATCCGGGAAATACTTTACCATGTATTCCCGTAGGTTTTTCATCGATAGACTTCCCGTTCTCGCTCACGTTCGCGGTATCGCTGTTGATCCTTTTCCTGTTCTTCGGCCCCTTCTTCGACCACCGACCCTACGATTTCCCTTGCGTTGATTTCGGTAGTCTCAACAGTGACTTCAGTCTGCGGAGCAGCAGGGGCTACTGGAGCGGGGAGGGCAAGCTGGAAGTTGAGCCGCTTGAAGAGGTTCATGATTCCATCTTTACCCTGGACAATCTGCATGGCTTCTGCGATTGTCGGGATGGATTGGACCAGATTTTCCATTCCTTCCAGGGAGTTGCTTGTCCAGAGTGTCTCCAGTGCTCGGTTTGCGGCATCAGTAATTGCCGATTCGATGTGATTCTTGTGTTTCCGAATTGATATTACGCGTCGTTGTGCTTCTTCCTTGATTTGGCCTTCCTGCTCGGTGAGGGTGAGTGCTTCCTTTTCCAGTGAGGTAATTTCCATGAGGATTGGGCCAAAGTGTTCCTTGGCGACGTTTTCTTCGACGGTGAGGAGTTCGTCGCGGAGTTTCTTCTTGGCGTTCTTCCTCTCTTCTTGGAGGGCTGTATATTCCAGCCTGTGCCGTTCCTTCAGTTCCTTATCCTTCTTGTCGTACTCCTCATCAACTTCATCGATCTTGAGCCGGATTGAGGCTCGTTCGTTTCCGACTTTGGATTCGGTTGCTGATTTGAGTTCGTTTCGGAGGCTCTGGAGGAGTCCGTTTACCTCTTCTCGTGTGCGGGGTAGTCCTCGCTCTGTGCGGATCATGAGGAGGAAGTCTTCTTCGGTCTTGTTCAGTTCGCCGTTTAGGGCGCGGGTCATACTGTCACGGCGTTGTTCGATCAGCCGCTTGAGTGCTTGTTTTTCGGTGATGCTGAGTGCCACTGGGTTTCTCCTGTAATTGGCCTATTCGTACGGCAAAATCTCATCCCCAAATTCGGACTGTACATCAACCTCCACGATCCTACCTATCGTGATGACAAAATCATCTTTACACCCTACGAATAAAGTTGAGTCAAGTTCGTCAATTTGGTTCATGATTTTGTAATATTTCTCATGAGTCTCATCGTCTACGTCGAAGTAGGTGTTTAGATCTGGCTTTACTTTCTTAGCTAGTTCGATAAACTCGTCTACTCCGTCTTCGTCATTTAGTGCGAACGATTTTCCTATGATTACTTTCGGCATTTTAATTCTCCAAAATTAAAGGGGCACACAATTGTCTGTGTGCCCCTTTTGTCCCTACCGGTTATACCGGCTTACAGCTCGTACGGAACCTTCTCGCCGGGGGTGGCGGTGAGGACGCTGAAGAGGTCGTTGAAGGCCTTCTTCGTGGCTTCATCGGCCTGGGCGGTGACCCACAGGCAGGTGCCCTTGGTCATGGTAACGGCGTAGGAGACACCCTTCACCTTGATGGTCACGTTGCCAGCTTCCAAGGCGGGACCGCCAACGGCGATCTGGGCCTGGGAGGCGTACTTAGCGTCAGCCTCGATGCGGGCCAAGACCTTCTTGGACACGCTCAGAGTGCGGGGAGCGGGAACCTTTTGCTTCGGGGTAACGGCCTTGGTCAAATCCATTTTACGTCTCCTTTGTAGCGTTAACCGAGTTTTATGTGGCAAATAATCACAGTACGACAGGTGTAACCACGTCTCCTTGTCCCGAATCACCTCCTTTCATTTAGATTTCAGCACCAATTGCATCATCGTTGCAGCAATTATTCCCCATCGCCTTCGTCTGCCTTCATTATAATCTCATCCCTTGATCTTGGATTATCCATCTCCTGCATGAAAATTCTGATAATCTCATCAATCGCATCCGGTTTGCTGATATCAATATGGTGCGAATAATTGGTCAACCAATCCGTATCACCAAAGAACACAATGTGCGCTTTACCATTATACATCAGTACAAATATACATTTCTTCATTAGACAGATATTGAACCCTTCCTGCTTCTCGCCAGTTGTTGCGTTGAGGTAAACTGGGGTCGGATTTTTGAGATAGGCTGGCATGCTGTATATTGCTTGCCGTATTTTGAAGTATAGGTTTAGGGCGATGTTTGCTATTTCTCGCCCACCTTTTTTGTTGATTTGTTGATATGTTTCTTGTAGTGGTTGGTGTTCGAAGACACCCATTATATTGTTGGTTTCTTAATCCAACGCTTGAAACCATGCATGTCTTCCAGATGGTAGTGCTGTTCCGCAGACATAGGCGGCTTTTTTCTTCTTATCCATTTGTCCTCCTAAACAAGGCCCATCCAGCGTCAACTGGATGGGCCTTTTCTGCCGCCACACAACTACCCCAGAACTCCCATTCCCTTATTGTCGTCGGGATTGTAGGTATTGCCGCTGGCTTCCAGATCAGCGGTTTCCTTGTCCAGTTCCTCGTCGTTAGGCAACCCCTCATGGACGACAGGCTCGGCAGACGCCTGTTCGAACTTCTTCTCCTTGAAGATCCATTCCTCTTGCATCGGAATATATTGATCCGCAGCCTTGATCAACTCCCCTGCGGTGGACCGTTCGAAGGAGCAAACCTCGACCCTGCAACCATGAACCTTGAGGGCATTGACCAGAGGAATGTAATCTCCATCCCCAGTCACGAGGATGAAGGTGTCGATCTTGTTGGCCATAGTCATGGCGTCGACTGTCATTCCGACATCCCAAGATCCCTTGGCTGATGTCCCACCAGATTCGTTGGATCGGATCTTGAGTTCCTTGATCTTGAGTTCGTATCCGAAGCGGAATAGCGCTTCGTGGAATCCCCTCTGATCGACGTCCGGTTTTTGGATGATATAAGCAATGGCTCGGACTATCTGCCGATTACCCACGAGTCCGTCGAGCAGTTTGCCGTAGTCGACTTTGCTCTGGCGGAGTAATTTGGCTGAGTAGAACATATTCTGGACGTCAACCAACACTGCTGTGCGCTGGTCGTTGTCCTGAATAAGTGCCGCCTTCGGTGTTCGCTTGCTTTCATGCTGCTCCGACATGTGTTTCTCCTTTTATCTTCGTTTGTTGGCAGGTTTCTTGAGTTCTTTGAATTCCTTCTCGCTATCTGTAATAATTAGCACTCCGACCGCTTTTTCGCTGTATTCCATCACCCCGTATATCTTCTTCGGCTGCGGTGTGCAAGTTCCACATAATACCGTACCCACTAAAACTGCTCTCAAATTAGGTACCATCGTCTTACAAACGGGACATTCATGCTCACCGTCTGGATCCTCCTTATATTTTTCTAGATCACTCATGCCACACCTCCTGTTGCAAAAGTATCACCATCACATCACCACTACAACCATCAAAGTAAACATACTTGAACATTTCAGATCTCCTCTACCTTGGCAACCACAAATGGTTTATCAGGCGTCACTTCCAACAAATTGAATAATCTCTCAAAATCCCTTATATAATCCTCACCTTGGTGAGTAGCCCATATCCCAGCATCCTTCGTCTTCTTGTTCAACGTGAAATTCATATCATCGACGGTCAGACGGAAAATCCCGACCTTGTTCCGAATCGGCCCCGTCGTCGTGATGCTAGCCTGTGAGATATCCTTATCTGCCTGAGCAAGAACATGCTTAGTCACCCTCACGGTTGACTGCAATGACTTGATAGGCAGGAATTGGATTTGTCTGATATAGACTGATTTGTCCTCGCCACAGAATATTTCTGTGTCGCCGGATTTCCTATCGCTCTTGATTTCCCCTACAAGCTGTTTGGCCAGGACAATTTTCTGGTCGTCAGTCAGCGTTCCGGCGTAGCTGAAGCTTTTGAGGATGATGTTGGATAAATCTGGTTCGGGGAATTGGAAATTGACATCGTCCTCACTCAGCATTACTTGGACTAGTGTAATCATTAGTTCACCACCGATTCAATCAGCCAACGCTTACCACCACGAATCAACCAACGATTACCCTTATAGATATTAATTCCTTTGATGTATAACCATCGTTCTGATTCGATTCTAAAGCGTTTTCCACTACAATCGATACCAGTCGCAAGGAATTTATCACCTTGCATTACTGCCCATGTCTTCTTACCATCTCTGGTGAAGAATGGATTAATATTTTTGAAAGAAGATGACGGAGCAATAATCATTTTACCTCCCTCCTCCAGAGTAATCAATCCCCTTCCACGGCTTTACCGTCTTGAACTGTTCGATGGCCGCTTTCACAACCATCTGGTCGAAAGCGCCAAGCTCCTTACAAAGCTCAATCTTCCTCCTGCCACCGAATGCCCCGTTGATGATCTTGATGAAACTAACTTTACTTCCCTTGGATACATTACACAGGGCAACTTGATCACCATTTGTGACAATTTCGAAGTTGTCATCTGGTGAGCAACAGCGCATGACGTAGTAGATTTCTGCTGCTGGATCATCGATCCAGTTGAAATCTGCTTTTGGCCATTTGACGCCAACGATGCCGATTATTCTGGCTGCACAGATTGCTACTCCGAGGCAGGCACGGTTGTTTCGGACGATGGTTGTTATGTCTTTATTTTGGGTGAAATTATGCCATTGTCTCTCTACGACCTGTGGCGGTTTGTAGGCCAGTGCGTATTGGACTGCTTCTTGGAAAGTCGGTGTCTTTCTATATAAGTGGCCGAAAAACATGTCGTAGCCACCTCTGTCATTTTGGGTGAAGATTTTGATCCCTTGCATACTGCCGTGGTATAGGAAGTATACTCCTTCTTTCCTGAGGGTGACTGAGTGTGATTTGATTCGTTCTTTGAAGTCGTTTTCTAGGCAGAGTTCTCGCAGTTCTTCCCAGAGCATTTTATCCTCCGTATTCGACTGTGAATTGTGTTTCGAGGAAATCGATCAGGTGTCCGTACCCTATTTCTTCTTGCTCTCTTGCTTCGCACCAGAATTTGTGTGTTTCTTCGTCGGTAGCTCCGCTATCTCTGAGTAGTGATTGTGCTTTGATGATAATTGCTCGGTGGTCTTCTGATGGTTTGATTTTCAAGGTGATTGGGTACTTCGGTTCACTCATTTTCCTCTCCTGTTCGGATGCTTCCATGATTTACCCATTGCTTCATAAATCTCAGCTTCCGAACGACCAATCACAACCTTCCCATCCTTCCATAATCCATACTGATCTAGCTTATCGAAACCATATTTCTTAGCTCTGATCCGGTAGGCAATAGTATAAGAGGTAGGGCCGGTAAGGTATAATTGCATTGCTCCCCAGTTGTCTTCTGTTGCTACGAAGACGTTGATGGGGGTTCCTTCGAACTGGAAGAATACTCTATCCTTGCCGGTAAGTCCGATATTGCAGCCTTCTTGTTCTAGGGCTTGGATGATTTTTGGTAGGTCACCGGCTATGATGATGTCGATATCTCCGATGTCAGGCTCTTCTCGTAGGACTGATCCAGTGGTTTCTACTTTGGTTGCTCCACATTTTTTGAGTAGTTCGTGGACTTTTGGTACTATTTCTCTGGCTTTGCTGAGCCACATTCGTTGCGTTGTGTTTGACATGGTTCCTCCTACGAAGGTCGGATCATGCGGGACGGGAAGTACGCCAGTGTCTCGTGAATTCTACTTGTTGTTCTACTTCTCGTTTGACTTTATCAAAGAATTCAGGATCGTCGTATCTAAGGTGATTGCCATAGGATGAGGCTTCTTCTGCGGATAAGATCATCGTGCATACAAATTTTTCTAGGTCAATTCCGTACTGTAGGTTGACGTATTGTCTTCGGAATTCTATTGTTAATTGCCAATCATCTGGGATAAATTTTACGATTTCATTGATGATCTTACTAAACATGAGATATTCATTTTTCTTCATTTCTTCCTCTTCTTGAGTAGTGATTTGTAATGGCTAGCGGTTCTATGATATGCTTTTGCCCTACCGTCATTGAACGCGACTTCGTTATCGATTGTATATCTGATATTATAAGAAATAGTATTCACAGCTTTCCTGATGAATTCTGGGTCAGCTATTTCAGTGATGATTTTACCACCATCTGCTGCCGAACGCACATGTAAATTCTGACCTTCTATGTAATACGACCATCTACATGTGTTATGTTCATTACTAGTTATTTTCTTTATACCAGGTAACCAGATATTTAGATACCAGTCACTCCCCTCTATACCACGATCAGAAACCACAGCGATTTTTCTGGTGAATCGTTTATTGATTTTCACACGTAGGATAGACAGTATCTCTTTTTTCATGTCTTCCATGTCTGTTTCCTTGGATTAGCGGCCTAGGAATTGCTTAATCTCAGCCAGATTGCATCTACGACATAGTTGGATCATGTGACAACATTGCTCGGTATTGAAGAACCGCACATGGCAGCACCACCTTTTAATCCCCATGTGGTGGTATAACCAGCGGTAAGCTTCCCTACGCGAAATTCCGTTTGTCGGCTCTTGCCAGATAGGATCGAATAGCTCGTGAGCCTGTTTTCTTAATTCATAGAGCTTCTCTCGTCTGTTTTTACAGCAATGGTCTCTTATAAAAGTAATCATCTATATCTTCGGTTATGGGGAATTTGGTTGAGCCACAAACACGACAGGTCAAGGAATTCCTGTTCCTGTCGTGTTTTGGGTACTGCGACAAGTCGTGCAGTACCTTGACTCAACCTCATTCCTCCACGCCTCCGCCCGTTTCATCCACCCCTCTCCGAGAGCTGCCGCAGCATCTCTCCAGAAGAACACCCAACTCTCATACCTCTTATGCATGACGCCATTGAACTGATAGATTTCTCCACTCTGGTCCATAAATCTATCACCAGTTTTTAGTTCTACGTCACAGAAGATATGGTCGTCGTTGTCGTGGTGGGTGTAGACTGGTTTTCCGGCGAGTTGGTTGTGTAATTCTAGGGCGACCTGTGGAGTAATTTTTATTAGGTCGCCTTTTACTCTTATCGCAAGGTGCATGGCATTACCCTTAAAAATCTTTGACGAGGAATTATTCTTAGGCGGGTATCTGCAACTTTTCCCTGACTATCTCTAATACTTCGGAGATATTGTCGGCATTAATAATTTCACCATTTTTCCTGGTGATTTTGTTGTCTGTGAAAGATATCCTTGCTGATCGTATGAACCAGGGGAATCTTCCATTATCCTTCAACCCAAAGTATCTGACACCGGTAAATCCGGTTGTTTCTAACCAGAGATCTAATTTTATTTCTGGTTCAGAGTTTGGGCTGAGGATATCTTTCCCACCACCTATGTATAGTCTGAATTTATATATTAGTAATTTGGGTTTGGTTTTGTAGATTCCTAATTCTATTTTATTCACGCTCAATGATGCCGTCAGGGGTGACAAGAACGAAGTGGCTTTCTGTGATTGCGTTGCCTTTTTCATGGCAGAAGTAGTTGATTCGGAAGTAGTTGTCGAAGAGGTAGGCGATTTTGCGTGAGTATCCCCATTTGTCGGGGTACTTTTGTTCGACCATTTTGAGCATTTGGTCTTGGTCGAATTTGGGTTTCTTGGCTGTTGCTGTTGTCATTGCAGTCTCCTAAATTATGTTTTTGTTTTGTCGTTTGGAAATGGGCGGTTTAGTTTATTTGGACCCTTTTGTCTAGTAGGTCCCGTATTAGTTCGGCGTACTTATTTCCTATTGCTTCGTTAGATTCCATAGTCTCTATTCAGGATTCCTCCAGCTTCTCTGATATCCATGCTGCCTTTTTGTGGGAATTCTACGCAGATTCTTTTGCCTTCTTCGTCGTCTTGGATGTATTGTGAGAGGAGGCGTATTTCTTCGTAGACTAGGTTGAATTGTTTTTCGCGTCTTTTGTCTGATTTACTCATAGCGGTTGGGCAGCATTCGAGGATGAGTCTGATTACTTCGTCGATAGGCAGTTCTTGGATTATTGCGATTGTGGTGCCTTTGTCGCTGCTGATGCCGGTTAAGGCTCTTCGGCATCCGCATTCGTCTTTGGGGTGGCCACTGTCGCATTTACGTCCGATTCGGAGGAGTTCCATTTCTCCGCAGTGGGTGAAGTCTAGTTTGCCTTTTCCTGCTTGTTCTTTGCTTGGTCCTACGAGGACTTTCATGTTATGTCTCCTTTTCTTGATTTGCTCAGTCTTTCCAGGTCCTGGGGGAATTATAAATGAATGGGCGACCAATCTTACTTAAGCGCTTTTTTAATTTACTTAGTCGCATAATTTGTCTCCTTAGTCATAATCTCTCATGCAAATCCAATCCTGAAATTGTTGGCTCCGAATCCAACCTGTATAGAGGTACGACCAAAAGAAGTGAGCTAAGAATCCTATTAATTGTATTGGTAGTGAGATGATGAATAGGATTAGCTTGATGACGAAAATCATTTCTTAGCTCCTTCTACGAAGACCCAGATTTCCCAGGTCCACTGACCAAATGATAGGCTTGGTGGGCCAAACGGCTTTTGTTCTGGCCTTATCAATCCTAACACTTCCCAGATGACTGATAAGTCTCGGGCAGCTTTATTTGACAATGGATCATCTTTTGTCTTTCTATAAATCCAATTACGTAAGTCATAATGTGTGAACCAATAGTGGCCATCACTACATACTTTTTTCCGGATATATCTCTTGAACTGTTTAAATAGTATGAGTGGGTCGAATCTTGGGTCTTGCTGGTCTAAGACGAGTTGCGTCGGTTGCCATCCTGGTATTGTCATTAGTAATCATCTTCTCCCCACGTCTCACCTGCTTCTATAGCTTCCCGTCGCCAGTCCCTACCGGCGTTCTTTTCGGCGCACTCCTCACATTGCCATGGTTCACCGGATGGTGATGTATCCCCACATTTCACGATGATTGTCTTACATGAGTACCGTGTTGGGATTGATACTTCCATTTCTTTGCCGCATCCCGCTCCCATGTTATTTCCCTTTCTTCAAAAGATTGGCTAGTGTTGGATTCGTCTCTGACGCTTTCTTAAGGGCTTCACATTCCCTTCGAACGCGCTCTGTGGTAATCTCCTTATAATCACGAACCACGAGACGAATTAACTCTATTGCTTTCTGGCGCATGTCTGGGTCATTCATGTCGAGGTAATATCTATTGACGAATGTTGTCTTTGGAAATCCTTTATCGGCGGTAAAAGAAACTTCAAGGCTGATATTATTTCTTATGTCGCTGTAGAAAATGAATGATGTGATTATTTCTACAGTGGGTGTTTTGATACTCCATGAAGCGAATTCTTCCATCCCACTTATAGTGATTTTCTCAACATCAAAGCCGACGTCTTTCATTATGTCGCTTGTTATTAGGACTAGGTTTTTCATATTCAGGCAGGGGTGTTCTTTCATCATTTTGCTCCTGGCGGAGGGACATGACTCAATTGTCTCCAACGTATTGCCACCCCCGCCCCCATTTGCCAGATGGGGGCGGTCATGGCCTACGTTACGGAGGTTGGGGTTAGTCTCGGACTCGGACTACCTGACCATCAGGACGCACAACCTGCTGATACCGGATCTGATACACACCAGGAGGGACAATCACAGTCCCATGGTCCGGATGATCAACCCGGAACTTACTATCAGACACAATAACCGGCCCTTCCATTTCCGAACGAGGAGCATTGGACTTGCTCCTGTACGTCTGATACCTGACGGCTTCGTGGATGATATGCCGAGATCCACGACTGGTACCAGGAGCCAACTGGATGATGTTCTTGATGGCAACGAAGCCGTCAGGAACTTCGCTGATCATGAGGATTCCTACGTCACCCTGCCAGTGGATATCACCTGGCTTCATTTCGGTATGCTCGATCGGGTCAGGCTTCCGAGTTCCCTGGCTCTGGACCTTCTTGATGACTTCAATGACTTCCATGTTTTTCTCCTTAGTAAACATTTCCACTCGCGTAATCCGCACCAATCATGACGCGGATTTCAGAAGGATCATACGTTGGGAATTTCGCAATCATCTCATTGGTAGCAGCATCAACCGCTTCCTTGAGAGCCTCACGCGTGAAAGTCCAACCATCCTTCTTATCGCCTAATTTAATTCCGACAATTATATATTCATACTTGATTATATTGCCGCTGTCAGCATTCTCTCCAACAACTTCTTCTGATTGGAATATATGCAGGTATTTCTTGGTCTCATTCTTATCTCTGAGATCGAGTTCCTGCTTGAGTTTCAGATAATGAGCGAAGATTCCAGTGCCATTCGGTTCGCTATCACCGTCATCACTATCATCATCAGCTAACATCTCCATATTGGCCATGAACTTCTTGAAATCAGGGACCATATTCGGTAATTCCGATTTATCCGACTTTCGGAATGCCCGCCATGCCTTAGTTAATCCACTTAATTCCTTCAACTTCCATCCGACATACAGCGATACTCCATTGAAGCCCCCAACGTCAGTTCCTTCAGAGTGGAGGGGAGCAGTCGGGAAGCATTTACTGCTCCTCTGGATGAGCATGTCGTACAGTTTGTCCAGGTCGTACATTAGGTCCTCCCAATTTGGTTGACTTTTCCTTTGATCCCGCTGAGGAATTCGTCCGCTTCCTCACAGGTTGTGCAGCCACTCGATACTGCTAAGTAGTATGTGTGGCCTGAGGATGGGCAGCTGCAGACAAGCCACTTTAGGGGCTGCTCACTGAACGTCATCTTGACTTCTATCAGCGCTCTGATGCCGTTATATTTATGGACATCAGTATCAAGGAGCTTTGCGTCCTTGTCCTTGATGAATTTGGAGATCCCGTAGAAGTCGATGTAGATTCGCCTTCGTTCCTCGTTATTCTCTCCGTCGATATGTGCCATTGTGACCTTACCACTGAGGAATAAGTCGACTGGCATTCCTCTGAGGCAGCGTCGGCAGTAATTCCAGACGTAGTCCGATTTCCTGATTTCCGGTTCCATTTCGTGCCAGCGGATATTTCTGTTGGCACAGTACTTGATGATGAGTCGTCCGTCACCGAGAGCGACTAGGGCTGATTCTAGTGCGGTCCAGCGTTCATCATCCTTATAACCGTTGACGATGCGTTCGACTTCGTCAACGGTGAGTTTCTTGATTTTGGGTAATTTTTCTGGGTATGTCTCGCTTTCATTGAGTCGTTCGAGGATGTCGTTTGCGTCCATCATTGAGAGCATTGGTTTCCCTTTCTTAGCCTTCATAACAGGTTCCACCTTCTTGATGACCGTCGATGAAAGCTTCTACGTTGTCTGAAGTGAAATCATATTTTCGAAATTGGTGGTAGGGGTGGGAATCGAACCCAACCTTTAACTGTTTATAAGACAGTCCCCAGCGACCAGCTAGGCTCCCTACCATGTTATCCTATATCCATGTTATCCTATATCAGACATAGTAAGATGTTAAATTGTGCCCTTTCCTGGGTCGTCACTGACTTCCTGTAGTAATTCATCTCTCTCCCATGATTTCTTCAGCTAATACCAGCACGGATACCAGCACACATAATATCTCTTGCTGTCGTTACGATCATTTCACGTTCGGTCATGTTTCCTCTTATACTGAGTAGAACTCCTGTGGGATCAAGGTCAGATCATCTAGATTCTTCCAACCCTTTCGACCAGTATCACGCCAGATCACGAGCTTCTTCCCCGACCACTTCTTCATATCCTTCTGAGCCTTCAACATAAATCCTAATTCCCATGGTACCCGATTCTTCTCGGTCATGGTCTTAACGACACTCTCAGGCAAGACCGTACTTAGCGACTCTGGAATACCGGCGTACATCATGGTGAGTCCGATACAGATTTCATCAGCCAGTTCGAAGAATTCATCGAACCCCTCGGTGGTGCTGATTTCTGGCATACAGGGGCAGAAATTGATTACTAGTTTGATTCCTGCCTCTTTGATTTTCTTTGCCGCTTCAAGGCGTTCTGAGTTTGTTGGGGCGTTCGGCTCCAACATTTTTCTCGTTTCTTCCTTGAAGGGCGATACGTTGAGATGGGTCACTGGATTGGGGAGCTTCTTGATTAGGTCCAAATCCCTGCAGACTAGCGGCGATTTGGTGAAGATTCCTACTTTCTTCACGTCTTGGAGTGTGAGTAATCTCTCAAGAGTGAATTTTGTGAGTTTCTTTTCAGCTTCTGCTGGTTGGTAGGGATCAGTTGTAGATCCGATACAGATCCTATCCTTCAGATCTG
>Ga0172366_10003184_pt1 | contig 12910 bp, 15 predicted proteins | sample LakKivSesite69cm_FD_114533 | JGI IMG/M metagenome (GOLD analysis project Ga0172366, IMG submission 114533) | Sediment microbial communities from Lake Kivu, Rwanda - Sediment site 69cm | ecosystem: Environmental > Aquatic > Freshwater > Lake > Sediment | place: Rwanda: Western Province, Lake... | reverse complement strand
TCCCGCCCCATCACCTCGGTTCTGTCATCGCCGGTGGCCTTGGTATCGCTGGTCATTCACGGAAGCCCTTTCCTAATCGCTGCTCGGGACTTTTCTCTATGCTGTTTCCTTATCTCTTATATCATTATCGTTCAGAACATGCATCTACCAGTCTCTAAAAATACTAGGATACCTTCAAGGTCGTGTTCGAGGAGCCGCAGGAGATTGGATGAGCGTGAACCGTATTATAAATAGGTACTCCTCGCGCGCCTCGATAAGGCGCCTGACGAGACGATCTGCTTCCCCAGCCTCTCCAAGGCACCGCCTGATCTCCCCGGCAACGTCTCTCCTGAGCTCGATGGTCTCCGTCCCGCGTTCGCCCGTGAACTCGACGGAGACGCCCTCGCCCTCAGATGCCTCCAAGTTCATCTTCCCCATCGTGCATCCTGTCGCCACCTGTATGCCGTCCAGCACGCAGGAGTCAGGCGGCGAGAGCCTCAGTCGCGCCCAGCACCGCAGATCGAGCCACCCGGAGGCGTCGAGGTCCCTCAGCGCCCTCAGCCCCATTCTGAGGCCGATGACGAGGAAGGGGCCTCCGTGGCCGTGAAACTCGCCACCCCTCAGCATGAGCTCCTCGGAGAGCTCACGCGTCTTCGCAGGCCTGGAACCCATCACATTCACCTGGAGTTTCCTGAGATTTCGCTCATCTCAAGTCAACTGAACAATTATAAAGGGTTATCATTCAAGACCGGAGAACCACCACCCCTTGAACCGAGGCGTTCTTCGGCGCATCACAGCAACCTAAATTAAGGCGTCAACCGAATAGCCCAGCCATGCACGAGTGGGCCCTCGCCGAGGGGATAATCTCGACGGCGAGGAGGGTCGCCGAGGAGCAGGGGCTGACCGAGATCACAGAGGTCAAGGTCATGATCGGCGAGCTGCAGCAGGTCGAACACGAGATAATAGAGTTCGCCCTCGACCAGCTCAGGGGACCCGGCATGGAGAAGACCAGGTTCGTCCTCGAGGCTGCGCCCGCCAAGTTCAGGTGCAGGAAGTGCTCAACGGAGTGGAGCTTCAAGACGGAGAACTTGGATAAGGATGTCTCCGAGGCGATCCACTTCGTCCCAGAGATGGCCCATGTCTACATAAAGTGCCCTGGTTGTGGCAGCCCGGACTTCGAGGTCGTCGAGGGCCGCGGCGTCTGGATAGCGTATATAAGGGGGTTGAAGAGGGATGCGTGACCCCCGCATCGAGATAATCGCGGAGAGGTTTAGTGGCATCAGGAAGGTAATCGCCGTCTCAAGCGGTAAGGGCGGCGTGGGCAAGAGCATAGTAGCTACCTTCCTGGCACTCACCCTAGCAGAGAAGGGAAAAAAGGTTGGCCTGCTCGACCTCGACTTCACCAGCCACAGCACCCATGTCATCCTCGGGGCTGAGGGCCTCCACCCCAAGGAGGAGAGGGGCATCATACCGCCTGTCGTCCGCGACCTCAGCTACATGTCGATCGTCTACTACTCGGTCGATGAGCCTGTGCCACTTAGGGGCGCCGACGTCTCGAACGCCCTCATCGAGCTCCTCGCCGTTACCCGTTGGGGTGATCTCGACTGCCTGATAATCGACATGCCACCAGGCATAGGAGACGCAACCCTTGACCTCCTCAGGCTCATCCCGAGGATAAGCTTCCTCGTCGTCACCACACCATCGAGGGTAGCGTTCGAGTCCGTGAGGAAGCTCCTACTGCTGCTCAGGGAGACGGGCACCCCGGTCATCGGCGTCATTGAGAACATGGCGACAAAGCCCGCCGGCTACATCCGCGGCGAGGTAGAGGAACTCCAATTCAGCTACCTAGGCCCCTTATCATTCGACTCAGGGATCGAGGATGCCATAGGAGATCCGGCTAAGCTGATGGCCACCAAATTCGCGAAGCAGATCAAGAGACTTTCGAAGAGGATCGCAGCCTAGGCCTTCTGCTCATTCATCAGACGAGCGCAGGGCATGACAAGCTTAAAGGACTGATGCACCCAGAAGGTGCTGATGCGAAAATGCCTGTACTGAGTGCCCAGCAGCTTAGGAACCTTGGCACCGAGATCTTCGAGGCTCTCGGAGCCCCCAAGAATGAGGCTAAGCTGGTCTCGAACCTGCTCGTCGAGGCAAACCTGACCGGATTCGACAGCCACGGCATAATAAGGCTCCCAAACTACGTCAAGGGCATCAAGATGGGCGCCGTGAAGCCCGGAACTAAGATAAGGATCATAGAGGAGACTCCTAACACCGCCTCGATCGATGGGGGATGGAACTTCGGCCAGGTCGTCGCCAGGGAGGCGATGAAGATCTGCATCAGGAAGGCCAGGGAGAACATAGTCGGCCTCGTTACTATTCAACATTGCCAGCATGTGGGCCGCCTGAACTCGTACGCGGAGATGGCCCTCGCTGAGGACATGTTAGGCATCATGAGTGTGAACTCGGCGACCAATGTGGCACCCTTCGGAGGGAAATCGAAGCAGCTGGGGACTAACCCCCTCTGCTTCGCCATCCCCGCCGGGAAAGAGCCACCTATGGTCCTCGACATGGCGACCTCCGTATGGGCCCAGGGTAAGATCATGGTGTACCTGGCGCGGGGCGAGAAGCTTCCGGACGACCAGATATTCATGGACGCCGACGGGAACCCGACGACCGACCCGAGTTGGTACAACAGGCAGGGCATGCTAAGGACGCTGGGTGGAGTCGTGGGGTACAAGGGCTTCGGCCTCTCCCTCCTCGTTGAGATCCTGACAGGCGCCCTCAGCGGGGCAGGATGCTCGAACAGCGAGGAGTACAAGGCGAGACCGTTCTACGGAGGCAACGGCGTCTTCATGATGGTGATAAACGTTGCGAAGATGACCGACATAACCCAGTTCAAGAGGAGGGTCGACGACCTCCTCAGGAGCGTCAGGGAATCCCCCAAGGCTCCGGGCTACGACGAGATAATGATTCCGGGCGAACCGGAGAGGAGGATGCGGAGGAAGCTCCTCAGTGAAGGAATATTCGTTGAGGACGAGACCTGGAAAAAGATCGCTGAGATCTGCGGGGAGCTCAAGGTCGAGCTGCCCCCGATCCGGGTATAGGCCTCTTCAGCCGCCTTATGGGCTCGGTGCGGCGTCTTTCGTTGAGCGTAGATTACGGGCTATCAGACTTCCCCGTCGGTTGCACGGTGAAGCTGTACGGCGAGACCCAGGGCAACACTATCTTCCCGAGTTTATCCATCTCTGCCCAGTACCGCCACTCCTCCTCGACCAGCAGCTGAACGTATTCCAGGACGCCCTCGTTCTTTGAGAGGTGGCTGAACCTTCCCTGCCTCAGCAGATAGTCCCTGACGGGCTTCCTGGATGTGGGCTTGACAGTCATTCTGAACCTGCCGTCCTCGTACTCCCATAGAACCCATGTGCCCGTGCTGACCGCCAGCCTCCCTATCTCGATCGTCTCCTCTGGCGGGAAGATCCATCCCTTCGGGCATGGCACGAGGAGGTGCAGGAGCGAGGGCCTCCCGCTCGCCAGAGCCTTCCTGACCTTGTTCATCAGGTCTATCGGGTAGGAGACGCATGCTGTCGCCACATACTTCACGCCTGGGTGAGCAGCCGCGATGAGCGCCATGTTCTTCTTGAGCCTCTCGTTGCCTATCGGCTTCACCTTGCCGGAAGGCGTGAAGGTGGTGGAGGAGCCGAAAGGCGTCGAGCTGGACGCCTGGACGCCGGTGTTTGCATAGGATTCGTTATCGTAGAGAACGTAGAGTAGATGGGAATAGTCCTGGGTCAACGCGTTGGACAGGCCGCTGAAGCCGATGTCCGAGAAGCCGCCGTCCCCGCCGTAGACGACCACGTTCACGTCCTCGCGCTTCCTCTTCCCCTTAAACATCAGCGCCCTGAAGGCAGCCGCGGTCCCCATGCCCGCCGGCCCCCCTCCGCCGAGCTGGGTGTGGTACCACGGGACGGCATATGGGGATGCCAGGAACTGATGGCCGTTCGCCACGTACATGCAGCCTGTTGGGCCCAGGACGACTGTCTTGGCGCCAGCCGCCTTGAGTACGAGCCTGTACCCCAACGCTGGACCGCATCCGGCGCACGTCCTGTGCCCCGAAACGTAGTAGTCCTCGGCCGGCACCTCTTTGGGGTTCTTGATCAGGTCGATCTCGTCGCTCATACGTCTTCACCTCTGAGGGTCAGCCACCTCACAGGCTTATCGATCTTCCCGGCCTTGACCCCCTTGATCAAATGATTCGTCGCCTTCTCCAGATCCTCGATGACCATCTCCCTCCCGCCCGCGAAGATGAAGCCCATCACCAAGGGGCTGTTCTCGGCGCCGTATAATGAGGCCTTGACCTCGTTGAACAGCACGCTTCCGTAGAACGGTGAGCCGAAGCTGTACGAGAAGTCTATGACACCCACCGCCTTCGCGTTCCGGCATGCCTTCCTGAGCTCGTCCGCCGGGAACGGCCTGAAGTACCTGAGCCGAACCGACCCCACCCTTACGCCCCCGGCCCTGAGCTTCTCAGCGACGTACTCCACGTTCTTCGAGTACGCCCCCATGGAGACAAGGATGTAGTCGGCGTCGTCGACGTTCCCCTCATCGATGAATGTGGGGTAGCTGCTCCCCGTCGTCTCGTTCCAGAGCCTCCAGGACTGGGGTATCACCTCCTCCTTCGCCCTCTTCATCGCCACGTCGACGACCTTCCTCTGCTCCGGCCCTATGAGGGAGGGGGCGATGTGGATAGCTTTCGCGACGGGATCGTACAGGGGATCGAGAGGGTGCAGAGGCTTATACGGGGGCAGGAACTCGTCAACATCCTCCTTCGTCGGTGTCTTGACAGGAGAGGCGATGTGGGTGATCGCCGCACCATCTAGAGCCACGAAGCTCGGTAACGATATCCTCTGGTCCTCGGACACCCTGTAGGCGACTAGGACCATCTCGAGCGCCTCCTGGGCATCCTTCGCCCATCCGATCATCCAGCCGGAGTCCCTGAAGAGGAAGGCGTCGTTCCACTCCATGCCGAAGTTGCCGGGGTCGTCGAGGGACCTGCAGCCGACGATGCCAACGACCGGGACCTGCCCCAGAGCCGTCACGATGGCGGCCTCCGTCCCGTATGCCAGACCGGTGCCTGAGCTGCCGACGAAGGTTCTAGCGCCGACGGCTGAGGCATGCTTCACGACCTCGAACTGGCCGTGCTCGGAGTCGCAGACCACGTACTCCGCCGAGAACTGGCCCCTCGCTAGCATTGAGGCCAGGGAATTCATGATGCCGGTGTACGGCCTGATGGGGTAGGCAGCTATCACGTCGACGTCAGCGAGCCTCACAGCCTCAGCCACAGCGCGTGAACCCGTCCACATGTTGTGCTTCTGAACCGAGACAACCTTCGCCACTGATTTCGTCACATCGGTCACCTCTAAAACATAAATTCGATTAACGCTTCCTTTATCGTCATTTTTTCTTCCTCATCCAGATCCTCTAGGGCTTCGACCTCACTGACCATCTTTATCGCCTCACTGCCACATACGCTGGCGCAGATGCCGCATCCCTTGCAATAGTCGTAGTTTATTTCATCGGTCTCGAAATCGATTGCCCCCTCTGGGCAATATAGATGACACAATTTGCAGTCTACGCACCGATCCTTGTCACGTACCGGCCTGAAGCCCCTGAAGAATGATGTCTTGTAGCCGATATTCTTCTCACCTGGCTTGGGGTTGAACTCTACGAGGCCGGGTGCCAGCACCTCCCACCTGGGCATGGATCGAAGCCTCAGTTCGTACGTCGGCGCATCAGATGCCCTCTTTTTAAGAGACTCGTATGTCTCCCTGTCCCAGGGTTGCAAGGCGGGGCCCGGCATTTTCTCATACTTCCTGACCATCTCAGATATCAGTTTAAGGGGTTCACATTCCTTGGCTCTTACCTTGACATCGACTGACTTGGCCTCCTCGTATGCCTGACTAACAACTTGAGATTTACCGCTCGTATTTTCCTTCGCTTCCAATGCGTCGAGAACGTTGTCCATCGATACCTTACCTTCTATAGCCTTCAGGGTCGCCCCGATCATGCCGAATGATATGTTGGGATCAAATTTCTTTGCTTGAACCGTTATGATGCTACCCTCCCAGTCGTGTGCGCATTGGTATTTCTTGACCAATCCCAATATTGAGTCTGGGGAAAGCGATGTATTGACGACCAATTTCACATTCTTCTTCGCACCGTCTAGGAGAAGGGACCGTTGGGAAGTCGGCTTCAGGAGAATGGACGAATCGAGGACCACGACCACATCGAATATGTTCCCTACGGGTTCAACCTCCTCGGGAAGAACGATTCTGATTCTGGGATTACCGTACACGACATAGTAGATAAAGGGGAGGTTGACACGTTCAGGCGCGTCGTCGTACCTCATGTAGAATGCCGATTCCCTCCCTGAGGCGAACCCAGCCTCGGCCAGGACCGAGGCTATCAACGAGGCCTGGCCGGTGTTAAGAACCCCTCTCCCATGGACCGTGATCCACGACAGTCTCTCAAGCTCTGATGACATCGTTTAGTTCACTCACATACGAGGGAAAAAACTAATAAATAAACTAAAGTGTCCGGCTGGAATATTTCACGGCCGACAGAAGGCGTAGCCTTAAACATTTGCCCCTTCACAGAGGCGTCAGATTCTTTAGTCGAGGCCCCTCATCCATGGTAGGATCAGGCATGTCGGCGAAGCTGAAGAAGGATGCACTAAAGATTTTAGAGGAGAAGCCGATGTCCCTCATCGAGCTCGCGGAGGCGATGAGGCTCAAGGAGAGGAGGGCGTTCAGGATACTCCGGTCTCTCTTCGAGGACGAGACTATAACCTCGTTTAGGATGCCGGATGGCTCCAGGAAGTACAGGGCTCTCACCGACGAGGAGAGGAAGGCTTCAGCCATGGAGGAAAAGGAGCCAGAGGAGCTGGATGATGAGAAAGAGGACGAGGAGTAACCCTCAGCCGCCCCTCCGCCTTATCTCGGTCTGGATCTCAGCCAAATCGTCGGCGCTGACATCGATCTTGAAATGTTCCTTCAGCCGTGCCTTCACCGTGTCGAGGTCGGCCCCACCGCCTGAGACCTTGGCCACGAGGTTGCACATGTCCTCGACGTAGTTCCATGGAAAGATGACCCAGCGCCAGGTCATCTCCTCGCCGTAGAAGTCAGGCTTGAACTTGCTGTCCTTCAGCAGGATAAGTGTTGCCGTCCTGACCTCGGAAGGGTTCAGCTTCCTGACATAGTTCGTCGCCACTATCAGGCTCTTGCCTGTGTCCGCTATGTCGTCCACGACGAGCACCCTCCTGCCCATCAGGTCGACCTTAAAGGGGTACTTGATCTTCGCCTCACCATCCGGTGTAGCCGTTATCCCCCAGTGCTCCACCTTTAGGCTTATCAGGTCCTTCACTGCCAGGAAGTCGCAGAGGACCCTCGCGAGCACCCATCCTCCCCTCGCCAGGCCCACCATGAAGTCAGGCCTGAAGCCGGACTTCATGATCATCCTCGCCGTTCTCTCCGAGAGGTCGTAGAACCTATCCCAGCTCATGACCTCACAGTCGAATCTGTCGCCGGACACACCATGAAGATGAGCCGATCTGGATAAAACGGTAACGGGTCGCGTCCCGCGAGAACTGTTTAAAAGAGCGGCTTTTATTCAAGCTAAATGAGGTGCAGTTGGATGCCTTACTGCAGGAGATGTGGCAAGGAGGTCGGGGAGGGCGACAGGTACTGCCCGGCATGTGGCGCAGCCGTTGACACGTCAGGGGCGGTTTACAGGAGACCCGCGAGGGGGAGCTCAGCCGGTAAGATCATCGCCCTGATCTTCGGGGGCCTGCTCCTCTTGGTATCATTCGGCATCCTCGCGGGAGGAGGCGCGATCATGTGGGTCCAAAGCACGATGACGACGCCAGAGGGGTTCATGATGAGCGGGCCCTTTAGGCTGCACACCAGCTCATGGGCGCTCGCCGTTCAGAACATCGACATCGGCATGGATCCGAATATCATGAGAGGGGTTTGGACGCCGACAATGGCTGATATCCTGACCATAAAGCTCACCGCAACAAGCAACGATCCATCGAAGGACATCTTCATAGGCATCGCGCCGGCGGATGACGCTGCGGCCTACCTGAACGGAGTGAGTTACGATGAGATCCAGAGCCTATCCTGGCAATATAGTACATCGCAGGGAAGTATACCAACAGTCACGTATGTACCGCATCCCGGCTCAGCTCCGACCCGGCCGCCCTCGACGGTGACCTTCTGGACAGCCTCGGCACACGGATCGGGCACGCAGACCATCGAATGGGTGCCCACGTCAGGCACGTATTGGGTCGTCGCGATGAACGCCGACGTCCTGAAGGACATCGACATCGACGCGCAGCTCGGGGCGAAGATACCCATACTGAGTGGAATAGGTGACGGCCTCATCGTCGCGGGCATCGTCGGCCTCGTCGCGGCTTGCCTGATCATCTACTACGGCGCAGTCAGGCGCTGGTAGCTGCCCAGGAAGCATCTTTTCCGCCGCCCCATGATAGGGTAGTTTAAAGCCGAGACCCGCAGGGACTATATTCAGGCAGCCACAGAGTGGAGGACGGTGGAGTTGGAGAAGAACTACAAGGATATGCTCGACAGGGCCTACAAGGACATTCCTCAGCAGAGCAGCTACGTCGACAGGTTCACTGTGCCCAGGGCGAACATAGCGCTCCAGGGCAGGAAGACCGTGATAATCAACTTCAGGGAGATAGCCGAGCAGCTGCACCGTGACCCCGAGCACCTGCTCAAGTACCTCACCGGCGAGATGGCGACCCTGGCGAACTACGACGGAAACCGGGCCCTCTTCCAGGGCAAGCACAACGCCGATTCGATACGCGGCCTAATAGATGTCTACGCGAAGAAGTACGTCATCTGCCCGGTCTGCGGCCGCCCCGACACACAGCTTGTCAGGGAGAAGCGCATCTGGTTCCTCCAGTGCGACGCCTGCGGGGCCCGTTCAAGCGTCGGGACAGGATAACCGGGATGAGCGAGGTCTACCTGAAGATAAGCCGCCATGGAAGGGACACCCTCGTCGCCGTCTGCGACGCCGAGCTCCTGGGCAAGACCCTCAATGGTGGCAGGGTCCCCTTCAACGTAAGCGAGGCCTTCTACAAGGGCATCACGGGGGACGTCGAGGAGGCTCTCGAGGCGATGAGGAGGGCGACGATCTGCAACCTCGTCGGCAAGAGGATAGTCGAGGCGGCGATAAGGTCGAACATGGTGCACGAGAGGGCCGTGATCTACCTCGGAGACATCCCCCACGCCCAGATAATCAAGGTGTGACCTCGGAAACATCTTATACGCCTCCGCGGGTATTCCTCAGCGGGAAGCTTCTATGGACTATAAGATCAAGGACATGGGGTTAGCGAAGGATGGCGAGCTCCTCATCGAGTGGGCCAGGGATCATATGCCCGTCCTCGGCCTGATCAGGCGGAGGTTCGAGGAGGAGAGGCCCCTGAAGGGGGCCAGGCTCGGCGCCTGCCTTCACGCCACGAAGGAGACCGCCGTCCTGGTCAGGACGCTTGAGGCTGGAGGGGCCGAGGTCGCCCTATGCGGCTCGAACCCCCTCTCAACGCATGATTCCGTCGTCGCCGCCCTCGCGAAGACTGGAACGAGTGTCTACGCTTGGAGGGAGCAGACGACGGAAGAGTACTACTGGTGTGTGAACAAGGTAATTGACAGCGGCCCGATGCTCACTTTGGACGATGGAGCAGACCTGGTGAGCACCCTGCACACGAAGAGGGTAGAGAAGCTGAAGGGAGTGAAGGCGGGCAGCGAGGAGACGACGACCGGCGTCATAAGGCTCAGGGCCATGCACGCTGACGGCGCCCTCAGGTACCCGATGATCGCCGTTAACGACACAAACACGAAGCACATGTTCGACAACAGGTACGGCACCGGTCAGAGCACGATCGACGGCATTTTGAGGGCCTCAAGTGTTATGCTCGCGGGGAAGACCTTCGTCGTCTGCGGATACGGCTGGTGCGGCCGCGGCATAGCCCAGAGGGCGAAGGGTATGGGCAGCCACGTCATAGTCACCGAGGTTGACCCGACGAGGGCTCTGGAGGCGGTTATGGACGGGTTCCAGGTCATGCCCCTGATGGAGGCTGCTAAGGTCGGCGACATCTTCGTCTCATCCACGGGGGACATCCACGTCATCGACCTGGAACACATGAAGCTGATGAAGGACGGGGCGATGCTCGCCAACTCCGGCCACTTCAATGTCGAGATCAACATCCCAGCCCTTGAGAAGCTGTCGAAGTCGAAGAGGAGGATGCGCCCGGACCTGGACGAGTACATGCTTAAGGATGGCAGGAAGCTCTACCTCCTAGCCGAAGGGAGGCTCGTCAACCTGGCCGCCGCCGAGGGCCACCCGAGCGAGGTGATGGACATGAGCTTCGCGGACCAGGCGCTCGTCGCGGAGTGGCTGTGGAAGAGCCCGAGGCTTGAGGTCGGCGTCCACGATGTGCCTGAGGAGATCGACAGGACCGTGGCGAGGCTCAAGCTGGAGGGGCTCGGCGTAAGGATAGACGAGCTGACGGAGGAGCAGAGGAAGTACCTGAGGAGCTGGGGAGAGGGGACCGTCTAAGCCCCTCTCAGCTCATCTTCACGCCCTTCTCGGTCTCCATGAACACGCCGCGCCTGACCAGGAGGTTGATGGAGGACTCCGTCTCACCCCTCGTGAAGCCGCGCCTCGCCATCTCCCTCACGAGCCAGCCCGATGAGTACTCGAAGCCGGGAATCCTCACGGTCTTCATCAGCTGGCCGGTGCATGTCTTCAGCCTGGTCTCGTTGCCGAGCACCTGACCGCTCAGGGTCTCCTCGTGGCTGGTGAGTGGGTGGGCCTCTATGCCGAGCTTCCTCTGGACGTAGCCGTGGAAGTCCCTCGTCATGGAGCCGCCGTGGAAGGTGAGAACCCTCCTCGGCCTGCATCGCCTTATGAATCCGAGCAGGCTCCTGAAGTCGGCGTGGTCGCTCAGCGCGAAGGCTCGCCTCCTGCCGCCGAATAGGACGGCCCAGCCCGATGCCAGAGCCTGGTCGAGGTTCTCGTAGGGCAGCGTCGAGCCCTTCGGGGCTATGAGGGCGCACTTGCCGCTGCTCAGCAGCTCCTCACCCTCCGCGCTCCTCCAGTCGAGGTAGTCGAGGCTGTGCCCGAACTCCCTGTAGACGCCGCTGACCTTCGTGGCGCTCTTCGCCGTCACCACGGGCAGCTTCGTCAGGGTGTTGAAGATGCGTATGATCTCCTGAGCGTTGCCTATCGAGTCGGCCTTGAAGGTCGGTATCCTGCCGGCCGGAATGGACTCCATGAGCGCCCACCTGACCATGTCGAGGGCCACCTCCCTCCGCTTGGGAAAATTGAACATCGGGGCGCCAAACGTCGTCTCGACGACCAGTAGGTCGCACTGCAATGATTCCGCGGACCTCATCGTATAGGAGTCCTCCAGGCCGATGTCGCCCGTGTATAGTACGGTGCCCTCTGGCGTGTTGACCTCGAACTGGACGCTTCCGAGGACGTGCCCCGCGTTGTGGACGTGGACCTCGATGTCGTCAAATTTGACCCTGTCTCCGAGGCTGATCCTCCTCCAGTTGTCGAGGTGCCTCCAGCCGAGGGCGTCGAGCAACCTGTAGGTCTCCTCTGTGGCGTACTTCACCCTGTCTGGGTACTTGAAGGCGGCCGCGTGGTCCGCGTGGGCGTGGCTGACGAAGACGGGGTAATCCGAGCCGTTGCCGGTCGGGTCGAGGATTACGCCTGATCCACCGTACTCGACTATTACCCCGCCACTGTGCCTGACAGTCAGAGCCACGCCTAAGCCTCAGGACCAACTCATTTCTGGAGCATCAATATCGCCTTGGCTAGGTCGCCCTCTACCTGGGAGAGTGTTGCGCGGGCCTTCTCCATGCTCACGTTCGCCTGCTGCGATACGAGGAGCACGTCCTCATCGGAGACCTCGACCTGCTTCTTCTCCTCGACCTGAGCCGCCTGTGGCGCCCGCTCCGTCGTCTTTCCCCCGGCTATCTGGTACATCTTCTGCCCTTGAACATTGATCGCCGTGACCATCGGGCCGTCGATGACTATCTCCCTCGTCGGGCTCTGGAGGATGACCCTCTTCACGTCGCCGAGCTCGTCCATCTGCATGCCCATCTGCTTCATCATGCGGCGGGCCTTCCTGGAGTCTATCCTAGCCAAAAGGTGTGCACCTAGAAATAGGGTTGGGGTGGGGCTTTTAAATCCTTAATGGGACGCCGCCTTGACGGTGTTCCTCAGGAGCATCGTTATGAGCAGTGGGCCCACACCGCCTGGGACGGGGGTGATGGCGGAGGCGACCTGGTTGACGCCCTCGGTGTCTACGTCGCCGAAGACCCTCTTCCCCTCGTAGTTGTTGCCGTTGTCTATGACGACGACGCCCTTCTTCACCATGTCCGCGGTGATGGCTTGCTTCCTGTAGAGCTCAGTGACGATGATGTCCCCCTGCCTAACGATCTCGGGAAGCTTCGGGTCGTCCGCCCTGCACAGGCTGATGCTGACCCTCATGTTCATGAGCAGGGCTGCCATAGGTTTGCCGATTATGTTCGTGTAGCCCGCGATGACCCAATGCTTGCCCTCAGGGTCGACGTTGTAGCGCCTGAGGAGCTCCATTATGGCGACGATACCGGCGGGGTGGTGGCACTCCTCGCCCATAAGTATCTTGCCGAAGGTCGTCGGCCCTATGCCGTCCACATCCTTCTCCGGCGCTATAGCCTCGACGATGGCCGGCTCATTCAGCTCCTTCGGCACCGGAAGCTGGACCATGACCCCGTGGACCTTCGGGTCCGCGTTCAGCTTCCTGATGAGCTCGACGACCTCCTCGGTCGTCGTCTGCTCTAGTTGGTGTACCTGGGTGGCGACG
>Ga0172366_10003182_pt1 | contig 12915 bp, 10 predicted proteins | sample LakKivSesite69cm_FD_114533 | JGI IMG/M metagenome (GOLD analysis project Ga0172366, IMG submission 114533) | Sediment microbial communities from Lake Kivu, Rwanda - Sediment site 69cm | ecosystem: Environmental > Aquatic > Freshwater > Lake > Sediment | place: Rwanda: Western Province, Lake... | reverse complement strand
TCCAGCTGCTGGCTGCCCGAAGACCCTTCGGTAAACTGGGGAAATTTTGTGTCCCAATCTCCTTTGATTTCGTCATCTTTCTCGGCAAACTTTTTTAATTCTTCTTCCAGCGAAGATTTTAATCGCGTAAGATCTTCTTTCAATTTTTTGATAATCTCTTTTTTCATATGTTTTTGGCGTTAAGAAACAGGAAAAACCTTTATTTTGTCTTCCCGTAAAGCTCGTTTAATTTTCTTCTGGTTAAAGAATCAACGATGCCGGTCGGCCTGTCCAAACCCGAAGGCGTCAGTATCTCGGATTTGTATTTTTCCTGGAATCTGTTAACCGCCTGTCTGGTAAGGGGACCGAACCAGCCGCTGACTATTGCTTCCGGATAAATCTCTCTGTCTTTCGCCAGCCAGGACTGGAGGATTTTTACGCTGTCTCCTTTGTCGCCGTATTTTAAATCGGTAATCAGTTCCGGGGTTGGCGGAATAATGCCCGTGTTGCCGTAAAGCTCGTTCAATTTTATTCTGGTGTATTCATCCACAATGCCCGTGCCTTTCGTATAACCTTGGGGAGCCAATATCTCGGCCGCGTATTTTTCCTGGAAGCGAATTACCGCCTGTTTTGTAAGGTTGGCAAAAAGACCACTGACTATGCCTTGGGGATAAACGGTCGGGTCCTGCTTAAGCCAGGTTTGAAGGAGTTTAACATCGTCATTCTTGTCGCCCGGTTTTAAGTCCCGGTTCAGCGCCGCGGCTTCCCCTGAAACGCCGATCTTGGCAATAACGCCTTTCATACCCTCAAAAGAACTGGTGAAAACAAAATAATAATCGGAAATTAGATAGCAAATGCCGACATCCTGACGGGTTAGCGTTTGAAAACGAAAATTGGGCCCCACGTACCCGGGAATGCCGCTGGCATTTCTAAAATATCTTACCACCCCGGCTCCGGTTTTACCCATAAGAAGGAAAAGAGGGTCAAAATCGTTTTCCATTGAGGGCTCCCGATTTGCCAAAAGAGTTTCCAGCCCTTCATAACTTTTTATCCTCGCGGCAAAACCGATTCTGCCTCCCTCTCTTTGGGAATAAACAAACAATATAAAATCATCTTCCAGTTTTTGATACAACTCTTCAGGCACCCGTATTTTCATAGCGTCAACAAACCCTTTCAGCCCAAGAAATTTATTTTCGGCCGTGTTTTTAATCGCTATTCTGCGGTATTGGCCCTGCTCCAGCCACTCCTGAATATTCTGCCGAATCAAACCCGCCACTTCGTCCGCCGAAGAAACAGACGAAATCCTTGTATCGTCCACTTGGAACAAAGGCGGTGCCAAAACCGGCTCCGCTGGCTTTGGCGCGCAAACTCCGTCCGAACCGCAAATATAATTTTCCTGGCAATCGGCGTCGCTGACGCACTTTACCGCAGTTGGAGCTTGAACGCAAAAACTATTGCTGCAGATGTACCCCGACGGGCAATCTCCGTCTTTAACACACCCAGCCGCAGGACCCGTGGGCCGAACCGCGGCATACCACCACCAAAAAGTGGCTATGCCCGCCAAAACAACGATAATAAAAGCGAAAAAGACAATTCTTACCCAAATTTTTTCTTGAAAGCTGGGTTTTCTCGGAAGCTGACCCATGTCTCTGGGCAGCTTTAATGAAGAGGGCGCCGGCGGAGGGGACGAAGGAATTTTAAAAGAAACATCTCTGCCCATTGGAGGCATAATAAATCGTTTTCTGACTGGAGTTGCGGGTTTTTCTTGCCTCGGCTGGGGCTGAACCCCGGCGAATCTTTCAAATCTTTCCGCTGGCTCTTTTGGTTTTTCCGGAGCTTCCGGGGTTTCCGGAGTTTCCCGAACTTCTTGTTTTCCCGCCTCTGCCGCCATCGCTGTTTTCCGTTCTTCCGCTCTTTTCTCTTTTTCTTCGGCGCGTTTTTTCAAAAACTCTATTCTTTTTCTCGCTTCTTCTATTCTTATTTCTTCTTCCGACAATCGGGCTTTGGGCGCATTCCGGCTGATTACTCCTTCCAGTATATCTTTGGGGCTTAAGCCCTCCGCAAGCGACCGATCAAAAGAACCCTTTTTTTCCGGATTCTGTCTTATTATTTCTTTTAGTATTTCTTCGTCGCTAAACCCCTTTTCCCGCGCCCTGCGGATGGATTCTGTAATTAACATATTTAAGATTCAAAATGATTTAAGTGGCTTATCGGGTTTTTAAATTTTAAAATCAATCTCGGAAATGTTTTGTTTCTGCTCCGGTTTTTCCCCGGGACCGAAAGAAGGAAGAGTCCTTTTTTTCTGCTGTTCCCCGCCTTTGTTAAAATCTTCCGGCTGCGGCTCCTGCGGCCCCCGGCTTGCGGTCCGAGCCATCTCTTTCATTTTATCGCTTATATCAGCCGCTTTCTCCACAAGATTTTGGAATCTCTCCTTGACTCCGGCCAAGCGGGCTTCTATTTTTTCCTTTTCTTCTTCTATTCTCCATTTTTCCTCTTCAACTTTTCTTCTTTGTTCTTCTATCAGCCAGCGTTCTTTTTCAAGCTTTCTCCTGGCAGAAAGATTTTTTGTTAATTTTTCCTCTTCTTCAACCAACCTCTGGTCCGCTTCCGTCTTTTTTTCTCTCTCTAAAACTCCTTTTAGCTTTTGGTCTATGGCGGGAATTTCCGAGGCAAGCGTTGATTTTTCCCGTTCTAACGAATTTTTCAATTTTGCTATTTTTTCCGCTTCTTCCTTCAGCCCCATAGAGTCCAGCTCAAACTGAAGACCGGCCTGCTCTTTAAGGATTTCCTGGACGAGATTTTTGTTCTTATTAATTTCTTCTTCAACGGCTCGGCCCTCTGATTCAGCCTGCCGCACTTTGCCGCTTATCTTTTTTATCTTATCGTCCCAAGGCCAGCGCCTTTCTTCCAACTCCCGCCTTTTTTTCTCAACAACCCACCTCTGTTTTTCTATTTTCTTTTCTTCTCCCGGAGATTGGGCGGCAGCTTCCTTTGCTTCAAGCGCGGCAGTTTCTTCTTCTATTCTTTTTTCTCTTTCCGAGATTACGCTAAAAAGTTTTTTTGTGTTTTCTATTTCTTTTAAAAATTGGACTCTTTTATTTTCTAACGGTCTTTTTTTCGCTTCCAAATCGCTGATGTTTTTTTCAATCCGGGCCCTCTTTTCTTCCAGTCCTCTTTTTTTCTTCAAGAGATTGTCTTTTTTTATTTTAGGATCTTCCGCTCTTTTTTTTAACGCCTCCTGTCTTTTTCTTTCTTGCTCCCGGCGCCTTCTTTCTTCTTCCTGTCTTGCGGATTCTTCCTGTCTTTGGCGCTCTTCTTCTTGTTTTCTCATTTCCTGTTGTTTTTTTTCTTCTTGCCTTTTTCTCTCCTCTTCCCGGGCTATCCGCTCCGCCTCCATTCTTACTTGCTCCTGCCTCCTTGCCTCTTCCTGTTTTTTTTCTTCTTCCTGCCTCCTTATTATTTCCTCTTGCCTGCTTCTTTCTTCCGCCTGCCTTCTTAGGTCCTCCTGCTTTTTTGCCTCTTGCCTTTCCGCCTCCTGGCGCATCAATTCCTCTTGTTTTCTTGCGGCTTCCGCTCTGGCTCGGCTGTCCTCTGCGCTCCTCTGCTGATTCTGATTTTCCGCAGGAATAAAAACAGGGGCTGGCGCGGAAACCGGCCCAAACGTCTTGTCCGCTTTTTCAACGCCCTTCGCCTTTTTAATCGCCGCCGGGCGCGGCGCTTTTTTAGGAATCTCCCTGCCCTCAAGCCGAGCAATATCTTTTTCCATCGTCCTGACATCTTCTCCTTTAAATAATTCTTCTTGCTGCTCGTCTGGCATAGTTTTAAAGAGTTTTATTGTTTTTTTAACAAAGAAAGATTGATTCTCCCCTGCTCATCAATGGAAATCACCTTAGCTAAAACCATGTCTCCGATTTTCACCACGTCTTCCACTCTGTTCACCCGGTATGGAGCCAATTTGGAAATATGAATCAACCCCTCTTGGCCCGGCAATATTTCCACAAAAGCGCCGAAATTCAAGATTCTTTTCACCTTTCCCTGAAAAATCTCGCCGACAACCACTTCTCTTGTTATATTCCTTATCCACTCAACCGCTTTTTTCGCCGCGTCCTCTTTTTCCGAGGTTATGAAAATAAGCCCCGAATCCTGAATATCTATCGTAACCCCTGTTTTCTCAATGATTTCGTTGATAATTTTTCCCCCGGGGCCTATGACTTCTCTTATTTTATCCTGATCTATCTGAATTGTTAAGATCCTGGGCGCGAAAGGCGAAAGCTCCGGCCTGGGCTTTTCCAAAACCTTTTCCATATTGTCTAAAATCTGTATTCTGGCCTCTTTTGCCAGAGCCAAGCTTTTTTCCATAATCTCTCTGTCAATGCCTTTTATTTTTACGTCCATCTGCACGGCCGTGATGCCGTTTCTCGTGCCTGCCGCCTTAAAATCCATATCTCCGTGGTGGTCTTCGGGCCCCTGAATATCGGTAAGAATCTCGTACTTGCCGCTGGCCTCATCACGCATCAGCCCCATGGCAATGCCGGCCGCCGGCCTTTTTATCGGCACTCCGGCATCCATTAAAGCCAAAGAAGAACTGGAAACGGAAGCCATTGAGGAAGAACCATTGGAAGATAAAATTTCAGAAACAATCCTTATTGTATAAGGAAACTCCTCTGAAGTGGGTATTAGGGGTAAGAGCGATTTTTCAGCCAGCATTCCGTGGCCGATTTCTCTTCTGCCCGGACCTCTTATGGGTTTGATTTCTCCCGCGGAATAAGGGGGAAAATTATAATGATGCATAAAGCGCTTTTTGCCTACGATTTCCATTCCTTCCAGCAGTTGCTGGTCCCCCGGAGACCCCAAGGTTAAAATAGACAAGGACTTGGTTTGGCCGCGGCAGAATAAACCGGAGCCGTGTGTCCTGGGCAGAAGCCCCACTTCGCAGCTGATATTTCTCAATTCGTTTAATTTGCGGCCATCCGGCCTTTTTTTATTTTCTATCGCGTTTTTGTGAACCACTCTGTCTATCTCGTCGTTAAAAAAGTTTTTGGCATATTGGCTTTTACCTTGGCCCGGATAATTTTCCTCAACAAAAACCGATAATTCTGCCTCCAATTCGTCAACACCCGCCGCCCTTTCTTTTTTATCTTTTTTGTAAACGGCGTTTTCCAATTTATCTTTCAAAAAATCTTTTATTTCTTTTTCCAGATCCGAGTCGCAAGCCGGCGTTTCTACGACCGCTTTCGTCTTGCCGATTTTTTCCGCGATTTGTTTTTGGAAGTTAATTAACTCCAAAAGCGCATCTTTGGCGAAATCCAAAGCGCCGATAACGGCGCTATCGTCCACTTCTTCGCCGCTGCCCTCTATCATATTAATCAATAATTCTTTTTTCGGACCCAAAACTCCGGCAAAAACAATATCAAGATCGCTGCCCTCCCTTTCTTCGTAAATCGGGTCTAAAACGAACTTGCCGTTTTTGCGGCAGACCCTTACGGCGGCCACGGGGCCGGACCAGGGGATATCGGAAATAGACAAACCCAACGAGGCGGCTGTCAGACCCAAAACATCCGGATCATTTTGTCCGTCCCATGACAAAACCGTGGTCACCACCTGAACATCTCTGGCAAGGCCCTTTGGGAACAGGGGCCTGATCGCCCTGTCTATTAATCTGCCGTTGCAGATGGCTTCGTCCGATGGGCGGCTCTCTCTTTTTATGTATCTGGGGCCCTTGATCTTGCCCGCGGCGTAATATTTTTCTTCGTACTCAACCGTTAAAGGAAAAAAGCCGAGACCCGACCGGTCTCCTTTGCTCATTACGCAGGTGGACAAAATCAGGGTGTCTCCGTAACGCACCATAATGTTTCCGTTCGCCTGTTCTGCCAAGTCGCGCGCCTCAACGCTGATTTCCCTTTGGCCTATTTTTATTTTAAAGTTTTCGTTTTTCATTTTTTAAACAAGAATTTTTTCGGGAAAGCTCCCAAGTCAATAAATTCGTCCGTCACTTCTTTCAGGTGAGAGGACGCCGACCTGCCGAAAGCCATTACCTCCAATCTTTTGCCCTGATTTTTTAAATACTCCACCAGCGGCAGAAAATCGCCGTCGCCCGACACCAAAACTATCGCGTCAACGCTCGGCGCCATGCGAATGGCGTCAACCACTATGCCCACATCCCAGTCGGCTTTTTTCATCCCGTCGTAAAACTCTTGAAGATCTTTTACTCTTGTTTCTATCCCCAGTTTTGTAAGCGCTTCAAAAAACGGCTTTTCTTCTCCTGTTTTCGTTCTGACGACATAAGCGAAAGCCCTGATCAGGTTTCTCCCGCTGACCGCGAATTTTAAAATTTCGCCGAAATTAACTCTTGATTGATAAATGTTTTTTGCCGAGTGATAAAGGTTCTGAACGTCAATTAACACTCCCACTCTCTGCCCTGCGTGTTTTATGACCATAAATAAAATAATTATTTTTAAACAAGGAATAATCCCGTTCCGCCCGCAGATCCCGGATCATTGGCAATCATTGATTTTACCGGGACGGAACGGCTATTTCAAACCTATCTTTCCCGCCAGCTCTTTGTATCTTTTGGGATCTCTCTTTTTGAGATCGGCTAAAAATTTTCTTCTCTTGGCAACCATTTTCAAAAGCCCCCTCTTGGAAAGAAAATCTTTTTTGTGCTTCTTCAAATGAGAAAGCAGGCGGTTTATTTCCTCGCTCAAGAGCGCGATCTGGACTTCGCCGGAACCGGTGTCTGTTTCGTGGATATTGTGCTTTTTTATGATTTTTTTCTTCTCTTCTAAAGTAAGCATACTTTTTTTTAATTTTATTAATTTGATTATAGCGTTTTCAGATGAAAAAAGAAAGATTATTATTTTTTTCCATGCCAATGCCCCCAACAGGACTCGAACCTGTAACAAACGGATTAAGAGTCCGCTACTCTACCAATTGAGTTATGGGGGCGAATCGTTCCGTTTCCAGCGGGACGGAATTTTTAATTTTACTGGACGCCGAAGCCACGCTCAGCGCGACGAAGACGGTCTCCCCGGAGGGTTTCTTTTTAATTTTAAAAATATAGGGGTATTCTTATTTAGGCACTTCCTTTGTTCTCTCAAAAAGTTTGACATTATTTCCTTCATCAGTTGTATCCCAAACCTCAATTCTATAATGAGTGCCAAGGTCGCTTATGCTTGCTCCGGGCCCGTAGGTGCTTACTTCAACTTGGGCGGTTTCGCCCGGGTTAAGCCATTTTTCTCTTTTCTGTTCAGCGCCGGTAATCTTTTTTCCATCTCCGGTTTTTAATTCTACCCAGTAATGCTTTCTTTCTCCGCTTGTATTTTGTATTTGTACTTTAACCGCAACTTCGTCTCCATTGTCAAAGAGGCGGTCTGATAATATCGTTGCGGTTCCAGAGTTGGTTCCTCCACCGCCAGTTCCTCCACCGGTAGCGCTCCCTCCCGATGTTCCTCCTGATGTCCCCCCTGTCGCCCCCCCGTACTTCCTCCGCTCGTGCTTCCTCCGCCAGCAGGCGCTGTTGTCTCGCACTCAATTTTGAAGAAACTTTCTTTCCACCAGCTTTGATAAATTTTTTCTGTCCAATCGGCTAGCCCAATAGATTGTAGGAAAAGTCCAATAATGGCATAGGCGCCGTAAACTATCACAAGTCCTATTGCCACGGAGGCGAATAATTTTTTCGCCTGGGAAATCATTCCCGGGCCGCCATCTCCAACGCCCAAATAAGCGAAAACCAGCATAAATCCTCCGATGGCTATCATCAAAGCGGCAAGAGGGGGCACGATAAAAAACAGGATAAAATCCATCACATTCTTAAACATTTCAAAAATATGACAGGTGGTGCAGGGACAGTTTTCCCCGCCACAAGGCACCAGCCCTGTCGGGCAGCCCGTTTGGGCGGTTACAACAGGGGCGAAGGAAACAACTGCCAACCCGCATAAAAATATGAAAAATGATTTTTTCATTTTTTTATTATTATACACTATGGATTTAAAAAAGAAAGGGGCAGACAACTGCCCCAAAATCACTGCCAGGTCCTGCCCTGGTCTGCGCTTCTGAACTTTATTGTTCTTGAGCCGTAATGCCTTCCATGATAAACAACATATTCCCAAACAATGCCGCCGTTTCTTGTTTCTATGGCGCAGTTAACCGCACCCCGGAGGCGAACCGAAACATTAAATCTGTTTTCGGCGCTGAACCCCTTGATGATTTTAATGAAAAACCCGGGCAGATTCGCCACAATGAGATTTTCCCCCCAAGTTCTGCCGCCGTCTTCTGTTCTCTAGACCGCGCTGTCTGTTGCCATTAACCCCGATGTTCTGCTAAAAAAATGGACTTTAAAAGAATCTGCTTTTGGATTCTGCCAAATTATTTCCCAGCTTTCTCCGGCATCCGGGCTGTGTATCAAACACCCCTCTCCGTGGCAACCGCCGCGGTGTCCTACGGCCCAGATGTCTCGGCCCAAACAAAACCTGTCAACAAAGCGAAAACCGGGGATATTAATCTTTTTTTCTTCTGCCAAAAGAGATGTTCTGACTTTTTTTTCTTTTTCCTGCTCCGGGGCAAGAGGCGACGCAGAAACGGACTTCCGGCCGGAACTCCTTACGCCGAACCCTATCACAGCCACACTAAGCCAAACTATCAAAATAATAATATTAAGGATAATAGCGGCCAAAATAGCGCCAATAATTATCTTGCCTACCGCGCCCAACACTTTCCCAAACAGTTTCCTGGCGCTCATAAAATCTTTCTCCTGTCCGGTTTTAATTGTCAAAGAACAATTCTTTTTACATCAAAAAATAAAAAAGTCAACCCCCGTTAGAAGTTTTGCTTCTAACGGGGTCAAGGACTTCTAATGGAGTCAACCCTTCGCGCCAAGAGGATAAAATCCAGAAATATTTCATACGATCGTATAAAATATTTCTGATTTGAGGAAAGGGCCGAAAATTGTCGACTAGGAATTGGAAATTGGAAATTGGAAATTGGAAATTGGGAATTGGGAATTGGGAATTGGAAATTGGGAATTGGAAATTGGGAATTGGAAATTGGGAATTGCCCACTATCCCGCCTTAATCGGCATCACCACGTAAATATAGGTCTGGTCGCCGACCGGCCTCAAAACTCCCGGCCCGGAGTCGCCGTTCAGTTCCAAAATAATCTCCGCGCTCTTGATGTTGGCAAATCCGTCTGAAAGAAAACGATGGTTAAAAACAATCTCCACATCTTCTCCTTTAATCTTTGCCGGGATAAAGGATTCAAAGGCGCCAACCTCCTGGCTTTCGCTGAGGACTTTTACCGCCTTTTTTTTCGCGTCGGTTTTAATCTTCACCTCGCCCGCCTTGCCGCTGAAGATACTGGCAGATTTTATCAGGTTAACAATCTCGTTTTTGTCTAAAATTAACTGGGTTGAGTATTTTTGCGGAATAATCTCTTGATAGTTGGGATATTCTCCTTCAATCAGGCGGGAAATCAGCTGTATTTGGGGGTGTTCCGTTTCCTGCATAGGAAGCTCAAACATAATTTGGTTTGTTGAAAAGTAAACCTTTGATTCGCCGTCTATGCCGGAAAATATATTGATTATTTCTTTGGCGGACTTCTGGGGAAGGATCAGGGCATAGGATTTTTTAAAAGACGGCCCGTTTTTTATCGGAACCTTTTTTTCCGCCAAACGGAAACTGTCGGTTGCCGCCATTGTTATGAGGTTTTTTTGGAATAAAAAGTATATTCCCGAAATTTCCGGCCTGGTTGCGGAGGGAACGGCTATATCCGCCACTTGGCCCAAACTTTGACAAAAGGACTTATTCGGGAAATAGGTAAAATCCCCGTCAGAAATTTTGGGAATAATCGGAAAATCATCTACCGGCAATCCCTTGATTTGAGTTTTGTAATTATCACACTCTATATCCAAGGTGTTGTTTTCCGAATTAAGATTTATTTTTTTGTCGGGTAAAAGCCCGATAAATTCGGAAATGGTGTGGCTGGGAATGGTTATTTTCCCCTCTTTTTCCGTTTTTACCAAAGACCACCAATTTATTCCTATTTCCAAATCCGTGCTTGCTAAATTTAAAAAACTTTTTTCCGTTGAAATTAAAATATTATTTAAAATAGGAAGGGTAAGTGATTTGGAAGAAATTTTTCCGACAACCCCCAAACCCTCTTTTAATTTTTTTTGCAGTATTTGCAGTTTCATATTTTTAATTATAGGTTATTATTAAAAGATTATTATTATTAGTTTTTAATTTTTTTAAAAAAATTGAGCTCGTTTATACTGGGAATTTGTATGTTTTTTATTTTGGGACAAGAATGGTATTTTTTGTGGATTATTTTTAATGTTTTTTTATTAAAAACTTTCCCATTGTTTTTCCACCGATTTTTTCACAGCTTTTCAACAGGCGCGGATTAGGCGCTCAAAACCCTTTCTTTAATCAGCCCGATTTCTTCTTCCAATTTTTTATTCCTTTCTATTTCTTCGCAGATTTTTTTATAAGAATGTATGGCGGTAGTGTGGTCTTTGCCGCTGAATTTTCTGCCGATAAAAGGAAAAGAGCTGTTAAGCTCTTTTCTTAACAAATACATCGCTATCTGGCGGGGCCTGACAATTTCCTTTTTTCTGGAGGCGGTCACGATGTCTTTTTCTTTTAAGTCGTAAAACTCCGCCACCGCCTCAATTATCTTTTTCGGGGTGGTTATTCTGGTCGGGGAAGAAATCAGGTTTTTGAGCAGATTTTTTGCGGTTTCAATAGTGGGGGCGGCGTTGGTCAGGTTTTCGGAAACAACCAGACGGTTTAGCGCCCCCTCCAGTTCGCGGATGTTCTTTTGGACGACGGTTGCGATATATTGGTAAATTTCATCTGAAAAGTTTATTTTCTTTTCCTGGGCTTTTGTTTTTAAAATAGCCATTCTGGTTTCAAAGTCGGGCATGCTGATATCGGCTATCATTCCGCCCTCAAATCTTGATCTTAGCCGTTCAGTAAGCGACTGGATGGCTTTGGGAGGACGGTCTGAAGAAAGTATAATTTGTTTGTTATTTTCATATAAAACATTGAACACATGGAAAAACTCTTCCTGGGTTTTTTCTTTGCCGGCTATAAATTGGATATCGTCAATAATAAGAACGTCAAAATTTCTATATTTGGATTTGAAGGCGTCTATTTCGTGGTTTTGAATTGATTTTACAACCTCGGAAGCGAATTTTTCCGAAGAAACATATCGCGTTTTCTTTTTGGGAGAGTTTTTCATAACCTCGTTGCCGATTGCCTGTAAAAGATGGGTTTTCCCCAGCCCCACCCCGCCGTATATGAAAAGAGGATTGTAAACAACCCCCGGGTTTTTAGCCACGGCCGACGCCGCCGCATACGGCAGTTCGTTAAACGGCCCCACGACAAAAGAGCCGAAGGTATATCGGGGATTAAGCCCGGTTTCTTTGTTTATTTTAAATTCTTGAAACTCCAGCTGATCTGTTTCAACGGCCTGGGCCGCGATTTTTCTGAAAACTTTTATTCCGGACTTGCCTACGGAAAAGTCCACCTCTTTTATCCCCTCGTTTAGATTATGTAAAATTTTTAAAATTGTTTTATTATATTTATTTTCCAACCATTCTTTGACAAAAGAGTTCGGCACGGAAATAATCGCCTTATTGTCTTTTTGGGCGAGAATTTGGGTGTTTTTAAACCAGGTAGCGAAATTGGCTTGGGAAATATTTAATTGGATTTGGGCAAGAACCGCCTGCCAAAGTTCTTCGTTTGTCATTTTCCCGCAGATTATAAATTTAACGCCGAATATATGCTAAACGCCGAATATATGCTAATAAAAATATAAAAATTTGTAAATTATCAGCGCTTTTATCCGTTTGCTCTAACCGTAAATCATTATAGCATATGTCAATTTTATTAAAAAACAAGCTCAAACATCTTTTATCTGTTAATAACCTGTGGAAACATTGTTAATTATTTTTATTTGCTGTTTTCGGACATTTGACCTGTCTTTTATAAAGCATTATACTAAGGTAGCAGGGCTTGGGTCCCGCATTTTGACTCGTCGAAGATCCCTAATTTTATCAGGATCTCTAAAAATATTATAATAAAAAAACTTTTATGTCTTTTACGTACAACCCGAAAAAGAAAAAGAGAAAAAGAGCCCACGGATTCAGGGCCAGACAAAAAACAAAAAAAGGACGCCAGGTTTTAGTTAGAAGAAGAAGAAAAAAAAGACGCAAATTAACCGTTTAATCGGCTGTTTTTAATTATTTTGATGCTGCCTGCCAACAATCGCCTTAAAAAAAAGAAAGATTTTGAAATGGTTTTCAAGGGGGGCCAGGGGTTTAAAGAGGATTTTTTATATTTGAAAATAAAAAAAAATAATTTAAAAAACAGCCGTTTCGGTTTTGTGGTAAGCAAAAAATTTTCCTTAAAAGCCACAAAAAGAAATAAAATCAGACGGCTTTTAAGCGAGGCGGTAAAAACAAACCTTGGCCGCCTGAAAAAAAGCGCGGACGGAGTAATAGTGGTTATGCCCGAGTTCAAGGTAAATGATTTTTGGGAGATGGAAGAGGTGGTCGGCAACCTTTTTAAAAAAGCCGGAATAATATAAGCATTTGAATTTTAAGTTAATGTTTAAACGATCCGTGCTTTTATTAATAAGGGCATATCAGTTGTTTATCTCTCCGCTTTTGGGAGAGAATTGTCGTTTTTATCCCAGTTGTTCTTCCTATTTTTATCAATCAATTGAAAAGTACGGACTGGTTAAAGGAACTGGCAGAGGCATAAAAAGAATAACTAAATGCAATCCTTGGCGCAAAGGAGGAATAGATATGCCATAAACCACTTAACCACTTAACCACTTAACCACTTAACCACTTAACCACTTAACCACTTAACCACTTAACCACTTAACCACTTAACCACTTAACCACTTAACCACTTAACCACTTAACCACTTAAC
>Ga0172366_10003181_pt1 | contig 12919 bp, 18 predicted proteins | sample LakKivSesite69cm_FD_114533 | JGI IMG/M metagenome (GOLD analysis project Ga0172366, IMG submission 114533) | Sediment microbial communities from Lake Kivu, Rwanda - Sediment site 69cm | ecosystem: Environmental > Aquatic > Freshwater > Lake > Sediment | place: Rwanda: Western Province, Lake... | reverse complement strand
CGTCGCCGCCGCCGCCCGGGCCGCCGACGCCGACGCCGCCGCCCGGGCCGCCGCCGTCCGGGCCCGGGCCGCTGCCGCTGTCGCTGCCCGGTTCGCTGCCGACTGACGGATAGCCGACCCGGGGCCTCGAGCCCCGGGTCGGCGCGGTCGGGGCTTGCGGCCCATGGGGCCGGATGCCGATTGCGGGCAGCGTCGGCGCTCTTAGGTTGTCGGCATGGGAACGATCACCACATACATCACCGACGGAACGCTGCGCTCGCGCTCGCAAACGGAGCGCCCCACCTTGGCCGAGCTGCAAGCCGAGGTCGGCGGATACATCTGCGCTGTTGACGCTTACATGCCCGAAGGGTCCGAGGCATACGCCAACGACGAGGGCATGATCAACGACATGGACCCGAACATCCGCGGCTCGCTCGCGGTGCGCTGGCCCCACGTCCTTTACGGCCCGATCGTCGTGCTCGCAGGCTTCCCACCCGAGGTCGACGAGGATTGACGGCCGCCGCGCTCCGCCGCTAGGATACCACCATGAGCGTTACGTTCAGCGTTGCGGGCAGCCCGCAGATCACCCGGGTCGACGAGGATGGGGACGAGTGGACCGAGGACGAATGGCCCTCGTACAACGTCGCCAACCAGTCGGCCAGCCGGATACTAATGATGGTCGGGCTCGACCCTGTGGACCTGTACGGCGAGCTGTCGCCCGAGCAGGCCCGTAAGGTGCTAGCCCGAGCGATCCGAGCCCGCAACCTCCCGCGCTTCCGATCTCCCCACACGTCGGACCCGTGGGAGCTGCGGGACGGCCGAGGCGCGAACCTGTACGTCCAAGGCGTCGACGACGAGCGAGTCATTCGCTGGCTCGACGGCTTCATCGCCGTGCTTCGCGCCGGCATCGAGCACAACCAACCTGTGATCTGGGGTTGACACCGGGCACGCAACGACCGATAAGGACCGACATGACCGACACGAACCTCACCATCCCCGCGCCATCGAATCCCGCGATGGCCCATATCACCGACTGGCAATCCAGGTTCCTTTCCGACGCCATCGCGGCGCTCGCCCGCTACGATGAGCGGCGCGCGGCGGACCTGATCACCGAGTCCATGCGATCCGGCGCGAGCTGGCGCTACGTCTGTAGCGCGATGGTTTGTACGGGCGGCTGCGCCGAAGTGGACGATGGGCTGATCCTGCCTTACGTCCGCGTCGAGGTCGACGCTGCCGGCGTCTCAGTGGACACCGTGCTGGACATCGATCTGGATGCGAACGTGGACGCCGAGTTGGAGACATACGACGATCTGCTCGTGCCCGCGCAGCGGACCGTCGCGATGGTGACGTGGCACCGGCCGATGCTGGTGCTGTGCCAAGGGCCCAACGGCGAGCCCGTGATGGTCGTCGGACCCTCGGAAGATGGTGGGTCGGTGCTGATCCAGAAGCGGAGGGACCAGTGATCTACGTCACCGTCGAACCGATGCCCGAGGTTCACGAAGAATGGCACGCGATCTGGATCGATGGCCAGCGCGTCGAAGCTCGCCTCCGTGGCGATGCGGCGCAGATCGCCACGTCGATCCTGGTCGACGACATGCTCTATCAGCCTTCCGACGAGGGCTGGATGGATCGCCACGCCGCGCTCGCCGTGGCGATCCGCAACGCGCAGGATCGCATCGCGCCTTGACGGGTTGACACCCGCCGCAAAGGTGCCTACGTTCAAGCCCCCGGAGGACCCATGACCACCAACAACCTATCCGTCATTCCGCACGCGCCCGTCGAGCTGGCGACGCCGATCCGAGGCATCGACCCCGCCAAGATCGAGGCGGCGCACGTCATGTTCAACAGCCAGCTTCGCGAGTCGTTCCTCGCGTCGTGCCGCTCCATCGCCGAGTCCGGCGTCACGGGCTACACGCAGGCCGAGCAGGTGTTCGCCGTTGGGCTCACGGCCCTGGAGCTGGACATCCCGCTGATGACGGCGCTGCGCACGATCTACGTCCTGCCGAAGAAGGGCGGCGGGTCGCAGATCGTATTGAAGGAGGAGCTGGCGCTCGCGCTGGTGATGAACCGGGTCCCGGGCGCGATCTGCCGGTTCGTCGCCGCCGAGTCGAACGACCGGCGCGCGGTGTGGCACATGGGCCGCCCGGGCATGGAGGTGCAGACCTTCTCCTACACCATCGAGCAGGCCCAGCGCGCAGGTCTGTCCACTCGCGAGGCGTGGCAGAAGGATCCTGAGTCCATGCTCAAGTGGCGCGCGTTCGGTTCCGGTCGCCGCACCGTGTTCCCGGACGTCGCCACCGGGCTGCCGACCATCTTGCAGGCCGATGAGTACGACCTGTTGACGGACGGATCGCAGGCCGCCACCAAGCCGAAGCGGCCCGCCAAGCCTGCGGATGTGGCGGTCGAGGTCAAGCCGACCAAGCCTGAGCTGGGCCCCGAGCACGCCGCGGTGCTGAGCCGGGTGCGCGCGTTCATGGACGACATCGTCGAGGGCAACCCTGCGCAGCGCAAGGCGCTGTGGCAGGACATCTGCCACAAGCTGAACATCGACCCGTCCGGCCAGCCTTCGCTGAGCGAGGCGCAGCGCATCGAGCTGTACCTCACCGAGCACTACGACAACGTCGAGCCCCGCGACCTGCAAGGCGGCGACGAGGGGGGTGTGCGATGATCGGCGCCCTGATCCCCGGCATCGGTCAGTCGCTTCCCGATGGCATCACGATTCAGATCGACCGCGACGGTCCCGGCAAGGCCAAGCTCACCGTGACCGTCCGCAGCGGCGATGCGGTGAGGGTCGAGCGCAGCGTCCACAGCACGGACGCGCTCGGCGTCGAGATGCTGATGGACCTGCTGGGCATGGTCACCCGGCTGAACCCGAAGGGGGGCAAGTGACGCAGCCGCGGCCTGACGACGCCACGCTGGCCGCGGTGATGAACCCGGTCAAGCTGATGCCGCTGCTGGCGGGGCAGCTTGCGCTCGCCGTCATGGCGCGCGAGGATGGCGAGCATGAGACGGCCGATCGGCTGCTGCGCTGCCTGCAACAGATCGCCGCGGGCTCTATCCGCGCCATGGACGGCACGGTGGAGTCGAAGCGCAGGATCTTCACGTCGCTCGGCGACCAGATGGGTCTGTCCGAGGCGAACCGCGAGCGGTGGGTCGCGATGATGCTGGGGCCGGAGGAGTATCCGTTCCCACCGCTGAGTCCAGATCAGACGTTCAGGCTTCTGAACGGCCAAGCCCTTTGGTGATGGCCGCCAGGTTTGGGGGTTGACGAAGGTCCGCCCCCGACCTACGCTTCTATGGGGCAGCCAGGTGGCGCGACGCGGGTTCTTCCTCCCCTCCTGTCGGTCATGCGCATCGTTCCGGGTTCGAGTCCCGGATGCTCCACCGAGCCACATGGCTCAAGACGCACTTGCTCCCGGGCGTCGACAGACACAAAAACACGCAAGGCCGCTCCTGTGCCGGGCAACAGGACGGCCCCTGAGTCGAGCAGGGCAAGGCGGGATTGCCGGTCACTCGCCACACTCGATGATCGCTCGCTAGGCATATTCTGGCAGGGCGAAGGCCGGACCTATGGGGTTATGGTGTTGTAGGCTCGTCGAGCCCCTTCATTCGATGGAACCTTCTGCTGGCCCCGAGCACATCGGGGCGCTTTCTTTGGTCGCATCGATCGGGTACCATCGGATCTCCATGGACGACCACAGCAAAGACCAGACGCACACAGCCTTGACCGAGGCACTTTCCGGGGCGATGCGCCACGCCAAGGCCATATTCGACAAGGTCGGTTCGGAGCAGCCCGGCGACTTCTACGAAGCGATGACGGCCAATATTTCGGGGTTTACTGACGGCCTGCTGATCGCCATGGCGGCGGTCAGCGAGGCGATGAGCCGTAGCAAGTACCTGACCCTGACGCCAAGCGGCGATGTCCTGATGCTCGCCTCCGTGGCATCGGCCAGGCTCGTCCAACAACGTGACGGCGGTTGGTATCTGTGCTGCCTGACCGAAACCGGGACCGTCCTCGCCGAGTGGGACTGCGAGAGCCAGGGGGAGGCGGAAATGGACGCGCTGCGCGTGCGCCACGGCAAGCGCCTGGCCATGGAGCACGGCCAGGCGCCCGAGCGCCTGCGCGACATCGAGGTGGTGATCTCCGACTCCCCAACGACCCTCGGCGCGAACTAGCTGGCGCCGACGTCCGCCGCGAGAAGCTGCTCGGCCATCGACTTGAAGCCGGGGTAGCTCGCGATGGACGGCACACGCTTGGCGGCGATGCCCTGGTCGACGCCCCGGGGCTTCGCCGCCACGACCGCTTGCTGGAACCGCCCGCGGGATGGGTGGTCGGGTTTGTCCATGGCGGACGGCAGCGCCCACCACACCGCCAGGTCCGACCACGTCGTCGCGCCGGCCTTGACGCCGCGGACCACGTCGTCGACCACGAGGGCTGCCGCGATGGGCAGGTCGAGCAGACACGCCGGGTCGAGCACCTTGCCGGCGCCGTCGATGGTGTTGAGCGCGCGGTGCGGCATCTGCTGCCACGCCCCCAAGCTCGCCGACCACCGATCGGGCTGGTCGAGGAAGCGGTTGGCGGCGTACCGCTGCTTGCTGCGCTCGTAGCCGACCTCGGCCGGGTCGGAGAAGTTGGCCGCGCTCGGCGTGTAGCGCGACTCCCAGTACGCCTTGGCGATCATCCAGTCGCCAAGGCCGGGCATCCCGGCGATCCGCTCGGCGGCGCGGGAGATCGCCACGACGCGCTCGGGCTGGCTGCCGACAGGGCGTGGGGGCCACGGGCACTGGCCGGGGATCGGGCGCCGCCGTGGGGTCGAGGCCCACACCACGAGGCCGACCCCGACCACGCCGGCGGCCGCCCATCCCCACCAGGGCACGCTGCGAGCGCGGGCTGCGAGCGTCGTCACGGCGGCCAGCGTACCACGGAGCGGCCGGTGGTATGCTCGGCGCCGTGGCCAAGGACAACACCCCCCTGCTGATCGGCCTGGGCATCGCGGGAGCCGCGGCCTGGGGCTGGTTCGTGTTCTCGCTGCCGCCGAAGCGCAAGGGCGCGTCGGCGACGCCAACGAACGGCGGCGGCGTCGGGCAGGGCGCCCCTCCGACGGCGACGGTGCAGGCGACCTTGAACCGCGACGCGATCCAGCGGGTCGTCGAGGCGAAGGACAAGGCCCCGACCGGCTACAACGCGGACGGCCTACCGGTCTGCGCTCCCGGCTATCAGCCCGTGCTGATCGGGGAGCGGTGGGCCTGCCGGCCGATCTCCACCAAGGTCTGAGCCATGCCGTTCATCGACGCATCCCTCGCGCTGCCAGACGGAGAGCAGCCGCTTCTCGATGTTGCTGGCGGCATCGAGAACCTTATGCTCAAGGTGCCGAATCGGGGCGCGGTGGAAAGCCTTGCATGGGTCAGCCCAGGATCACCGCTGAGCGAGCTTGCCCTCAAACTTGACAGTGCGGCATCGGCGTTCGACCGGCGCATCATCCTCTCGTTGGGCAAGACCTCCGGCATCGTCTCTGTCACGCGAAGCCTGGAGCCCTTGAAGGGCTACCTGTCGAGCAGCATCAAGGCCGGCAGGGACCTCGCGATGCAGCTTCGCGCTCAAGCGAAGGACGTGCTTGCGGCGATCGGGGACGTGTTCGGCCCTGCCGTGATCGATCTTTTGCAGAAAACGTGGAGCAGCTTTGCGGCGATCGGTTCTGCGCTGCCCTACGTCGGCGAAGCGATCACTCTGCTCAAGGCCCCCATGCGTCTTATCAGGTGGTTCCGCGCTCAGCTAGTGAGCGGCGGACCTCTGCCGGATCGGGCGCGTATCGTCGCGGGGATCGGTTCTGAGGACCAACAAGAACTTGACCGAATGTGGCTTGGGCGTACCCTCGACATCGTCGAGGGGTACAACGATAAGCCGCTTCGCCTCCTCAGCGCGGAGGAGCGGGAGAGCGTCACCGATTGGACACGTCTTGTCATGCCGGAGATCGCAGTGCGCGAGGACTTGCCACCAGGCGGTCGTCCAGCATGGGACCCGCAGTGGCAACGGTTCCGAACCGACTTTGGCGAAGGGCAAACCGGCCATGGATGGTCTGCACGAACCGTCGACCGTGGAGCATGGGGCATGGGGATCGTTCCCGGCCTTCCTTGGATCTACGGGGCCTGGCAGCAGGTGGGCGAGCAAGACGTCGTCGAGCCGATCAGCGGCTTCATGCCGGTGAGCCGTCGTGTCGCCGTGTCTCTGTGGTCGCGCATTTCGTCGGGTTCCCCCGAGAGCCTGCGCGTCGTCGGCCCCATCGCTCGGAGAGCATGGCGGCCCTATTGGGAGTCGCTGCTCAACGACCCGATGCTGGACGCCGGGGTCCCCGAGATCCCCGAGCAAAGGGGCCCGAGGATCCTGCTGCGATCGAACACGCGCCTGTTCGCCATCACCAACAAGCCGGACCCGATGGCGTTTCCTGCGACAGACGGCAGCGGCTTGTGGGTGACCTGGTATGGCAGCCTCAACGCTTGGCAGCAAGATCCATCGGGCGCTTGGCGCCTGAAAACCGTCGACGATGGCGGTTTCCCGTGGATCAACGACATCGTCGAGTACCTGCGCGGCCGTGCCGGCATCATCGAGGCCCGCGCGCGCGACGACGCTGCTCAGGGCGAGCTGCTGGGCCGGATTGCGGACACGACGTCTCCCGCGCGCCGAACCGTCGAGCTGTGCCCCTGGTACGTCATCGAGGACGCCTTGCTCGCCCTGGAGCTGACCCAGCGCACGCTGGTGGCCAAGAGCATCGCGGCCGCCTACGCGAGCCCCGAGTTTGCGGCCGTGCGCCTCGACACGAGCGTGCGCCTCCCCTGGCAGCAGACGCGGCGCTCGATTCTGGAGAGCGATGCCGCCGTTCGCCAGGTGGAGTGGTCCATGGTCCCCGACGCCGAGTACCGCGCCGAGGTCTACCGCCGCCAGCTCATGCCCGCGGGGGGCCTCCAGCTTGCGGCCGCGCCTGTGAAGCCCGGAAAGCCGCCGGAGCCCAAGGCCGCCGTGTTCGAGCTGGGCGCGGCAGCCGTCGATCCCCCGTTCCCCCCGTCGGGAGGAGGCGTCGGCGGAGCCCCCGGCGCCGGCGCGTCGGAGCCCGGCACCGACACGAGCGTCGCCGTGCGACCCGCAGCGTCGCGCAGCACGACTCCCTCATGGCTGCTGCCCGTCGGCTTGCTCGCCGCCGGAGCGGGGGCAGCCTACGTCTACCGCCGCAAGCTCAGCGGATGACCCGCGCCGCCGCGCGGCGCAGGTAGCCCGTCGGGTCCAGCATCCCCGGCGGCCTCGGGTCGCCCTTGCACCACACCCGGTTCTTCGTCGCGCCCTTGGCGTACAGCTCGAAGTGCAGCATCGAGCTGCCGGCCGGGTAGGTCCCGATCCGCCCGATCACCTGGCCCTGCTTCACCCGGCTGCCCTTGCTCACCCCGAACTCCGACCACGAGCCCGGAGCGAGCGCGCCGTACAGCGCCACGGGCCCGCTGTCGGTCTGGAGCAGCAGCGCCTTGGCCTGGGGTCCCTCCCAGCCCTGCGTGGCGGCGATCACCCCCGACTCCACCGCGACCACCCTCTGACCCCTCGACGCGCTCAGGTCGATGCCGCCGTGCGTCCGCAGGCCGCCTCCGCACACGTCGCTCGCCGGGCGGTCGGCGCCGAACGCTCGACCGCTCCCATCGCCGCCGTAGACGGGGACGTTGGTGTTCGCCGGGTCGACGATCGGCCACGTCGGCTGGGACGGCCGCTTGCTGCTGCCGAACATCCACCAGGCGACGCCGGCCACCGCGGCCGCGCCGAGGGCGAGGCTCGTCGGCGAGACCTTGACCGGCCCCACGCCTGGGATCGCCAGCGTTCGGCTCACGACCCCTCGATCGTCTTGCGCACGCGCGCCGTCGTCACGCGAAACCGCTCCAGCTCATCGGCCAGGTTCCCCTGCTGGACCTTCTCGGCCATGATGCGGCGGAAGTCCGCTGCGTTCTTGGCCAGCTCGGCGGCCTCGCGGGCGGCAGCGATGATGGCGATCACGAGGGAGCGTTGACGGGCGAGGTTGAGGTTCATGGCGTGTTGTTCTCCTTGGCGACCCTGGCGGCGCGGCGCAGGTGATCGTCGAGCGCAGCGGCGGCCTTCCGGGCCTCGTCGAGCGCAACGACGGCAGCGTCGTAGGCGCTCGAAAGCTGTTCGAGCGCGGCGTCGACCCGCTCGCGATCCGCGAACGGGCCAAAGCAGTCGCGCCGTTCCTGCTCGGAGGGCAGCTCGCCGCACCGGGCGATCAGCACCTCGACGGCGGCCTCATCGATGTCGACGGCCAGGTCGACGGCGGCATGGACCCCCGCGAGCGCCTTCTCCGCCGCGTCGAGCGTGCGCGAGAGGGACGGGGTGCAGCCCGAGGCCAGGACGACGGTCGAGAGGATCAGGGCGTTCCGCACGCGCCGAGCATAGCTCAGAACGGGAGCGGGCGGATGTCCGTGTCCAAGCGCAGCACCCGCACGCCGGCCGGAGGCCGCTCGCGCAGGGCGCCCGACGGGTCGACGATGGAGCCGCGGGCCACGAGCCCCTTCCACAGCGCCGGCGACTCGACCAGGTGCCGGTGCGCGCACGCGAGCACGACCACCGACCATCGGTCGCGGGCCTGGTGCGGGTCTCCGTCGAGCCCGACCCGAACGCCAGCGACGTCATCCCACACGTCCACGATGGCGTTGCGCCGCGCGAAGCTGGCCGCCAGCCGCAGCCCGGGCGACTCGCGCGTGTCGGCCAGCTCGGGCTTGTAGGCGACGCCGGCGATGAGGATGCGAGCGCCCCGCAAGCCGCTGTCCGGGTGGACGATGTCGGCGGCGCGCATGACCAGCTCCAAGGTCCGGTCGATGGCGCGGTCGTTGGTCTCGCGCGCAGCGCAGATCGTCGCAACCTCGCTCGGGACGTCGACGTCCTCCTCGTTCAGTCGCTCGATCAGGTAGTGGGAGTCGACGGGGATGCAGTGGCCGCCGACCAGCCCGGGCAGCAGGTGGGCGTAGTTGAACTTCGTGGCGGCGGCGCTCAGGACCTCGTACACGTCCGCTCCGCACGCAGCGCAGGCGACCGCCATCTCGTTCGCGTGCGCGATGAGCACGTCGCGCTGGCTGTTCTCCGCCAGCTTCGCCAACTCGGCCGCCTCGAAGCGGCTGACCATGTGGAGCTGCCCCACCGACTCCCCGTAGAGCTGGACCAGCGCGGCCTCGACCTCCGGGTAGCCGTCCCCGCTCGCAACCTTGACCATTTCGTGCAGCCCGAGGGCCCCGGGCCCCGGGCTCACCCGCTCCGGGCTGTAGCCGAACATCAGCCCAGATGCGCTTGCCTGATCGAGCACCCGCATCCGCAGCTTGCGCGTCTCCCCCGGCGAGTAGGTGGACTCCCAGACGATCAACGTGCCGTCGCGCACGAGCTTGGCCACGGTGTCGGTCGCCTGCTCCACGATCGAATGGTCGGGCAGGCCCGTCTCGTCGTTGAGCGGCGTGCCGACGCAGATCACCACCGCGTCCGACTCGGCGATGGCGTCGGGCGACGTGGTCCATGTCGCCACTCCCGCCGTGTCCGGCCGCCCTCGAAGCTCGCCGATCACCTTGGCGTTGCGGTCGTAGCCGGTGACCTTGTGGTGGCCGCTCAGGCTCTCGGCGAGGGAGAGGCCGACGTAGCCACACCCAACGATGGTGACGTGCATGGCGCCGAGAAGATCACGAGCCGATCGCGCCGTCAAGCTATCGCAGATCGTACAGCCGGATCAGCCGCTTGCGCCTTGGGTTCGGCTTGGCGCAGATTTCCTGGTGCAGCACCTTCGCCCCCGGCGTCCATGCGTCGATGATGTCCACCGTGACGTCCCGGTGGCAATCCTTTGGGTCCGCCGTTTTCCACTCAAACGGAAACGACAGCAAGCCGTAGTCGGCGTTGCGGCGCAGCTCCTCGAACGCTTGCACCTGACGACCCTCAAGGTGCTCCCACACCTGGAGCGCAACCGCAAGCCGCGGAACCCTCGGAAGGTGAATGGGCCACGGGGCCATGGTGACGTCGTGCTCGATGACTGCTTTGGGACGGAGCGCCGAGATCGCCGCACGGGACAGCAAGGGCTTGCGGTCGATGACGATGCTCTCATGGAACATCGGCACCTGGTACGGGCCGATCTCGATGACCTCCGAGACCTGGTCCGTCACCATGCCAGCGACCCGGATGGCCGCGGACATGTAGTCCCATCGCTTCGCGTAGTACGCCTTGTCGTCCGACAGTCGCAGATGACGCTCTTGGATGGCGGTGATCATCTTGCGATGTCCCCGGTCTCCACGTCGACGGTCCACGTCCGGTCGTGTACGCCGCTGCCCTCCAGCTCGATCAGCGCGCGGCGGACGTTGTCGATGCGCCTCCGGTCGTCCGGCCGCTCCTTCTTGCCCCGGATCTTGCGGATCTCGGCGGCCAGAAGCTCGGGGTCCACGGCTCCGCGCTCAACATGCGACCTCCATGCGTCGAGGCACTGGTTCCAGAGCTGTGAAAGCTCCCTGCGAACCATGGTTCGAGCATCGGACGTTGCCCCCGTATCGGGATGCTGAGTGAGAGATTCCGGCCGGATCTCGCGGATGTACCCGAGCTTTCCGCTGGTCTGCTGGCGTCCGCACATCCAGATCAAGGAGGCCGCGAGACTATCCGATCCCATGCGGTGCCCTGCCCAGTACCCGCCGATCGCCAGCAGCGATTCCGTCTGCCAGATCCCGACGTGGTGCGGCGCAAGGGGCGAGTCGTACTTGTGGCCTGCGAACGCCTCAGACAGCTTTTCGCCACGCAGCTCCGATGTGACTCCGCGCCGAAGGTTCTGATACCCGCAGCACACCAGATCGCCCGTGCGGGCCATGCACGATGCCAGCCGATCGCTCGTCGAGTAGTCGTCGCTGTCCTGCATCGCGTAGAACGGCGCGCTCGTGGCTTCGGCCGCGGCCTGGTGGATCAGGAACGGGCCATGGTTGGACGCCAGCCGGAGCATCCGCACCCGCCAGTCGTGGCCGACCGCCTGCTCGACCTTGGCAAGCCGAGCAGGGTCCGATCCGTCGCACACGATCCACAGGCTCAGGTCCTCGTGCGTCTGCGACAGGATCGAGCGGGCCGCGCGAACGGTACTGGCCTCCGTGTCGTGCCACGGGATCACCACCTGCACCTTCGTGCCTTGCGGCCGCTCACGCAGCATCGGATGCTGCCGGGTCCCCGTCACTCGGGCGACGGCCGTGCCATGGCGGCTCGCCATGACTTGATCGTTGCGCTGGCGCTGACGGGGCGTCTTGGGCTTGGTCCACCACTTCATCGTGGGTCACGCGATGTAGTAGCGGGCCCAACGGCGCTCGCCCTTGCGGGCCACCTGGCTGCGGTTGAGCAGCCGCTCCAGCGAGCGCCGCAGGGCGTTCTCGCCGACCCCGGTGGCTTCAAGCAGGTCGGAGCGCGCCGCGCCCTCGCCCGTCTTGCTGCCGATGTCGCGGACGGCCGCCAGCACGGCGGCGTCGCGCGCGGCCTGCCCTGCCGCCGACTCGTCGTCCGTCGCCACGTCGCCCTTCTTGGCCGGCGCCGGCGGGGCGAGCTTCTTCGGCGCCGCGCCCTTCTTGGCCGGCGCAGGCGCCTCGACCTTGGCGGCCTTCGGCGCCGCGGCCTTGCCGTTCTTCGGCGCCGCGCCCTTCTTGGGAGGCGCCGGCGACTCGGAGTCGTCCTCCGTCGGAGCGCCACCAGCAGGAAGGTTGCGCAGCACCCAGGCGATGTGGCTCATCGGCACTTCGAGTAGCTGATCCAGCACCGCCAGCGGCATCCCCTCCGCCTCAGCATCCTCGCCGCGATACTCGAAAAGGTCGCCGAGCGAGTAGCGAGGCCAGTGCTTGTCCAGCACCTCGGCAGCGCCGGTGCGCATCCATGCGTCGATGATGTCCTTGGCCGATGCCTGATCGTGAACGGGATTCGTGTCCATCGGATCTGCATATACCCATGACGAGATCCGTTGGCAAGGGGCAACGACACCTTCCGTTGCAAAGGCTTCGCAAAAGCGACGATGGGCAGCCGCGTTTGGGCCAAAGAACAGGTACATGCTGCTGAACTTGGCGCTCTGTCCGACGTCCGCCCAGTCGTCGAAGTGGTAGCGCGACGTCGCAAAGCAGAACGAACACCCAAGCCTGCGGGCCTCACGCGCCCATCCGGTGCCGGTGTCCTGGCGCACCAGCAGCAGCACCTCCAGCCGGGAGGCGTAGCTGGCGGCCCGCAGCACCCAACGCATGACCTGGCCCCGCGAGTAGGGCGGATTGACGAACACGGTCCTGGCCCCTCCGGCCGCCCACTCGTCCTCCAGCCCGTCTTGCGGCAGCGTCACCCGCCGCTTGGCCGGCATGATCTGTTGGGGGTGAGCGCACGGGTCCAGGTCCGGCCCACCTGGCCACAGGCGCAGCAGCGCGTCGACGACGGGCTGCGGGCTCAAGCAGGTGTCGGACGGCTTGACCACCCCGCGACCCTACCGGGTCACGGATCGGGCGACAAGCCTTAGCCGGCCAGCCCGGTGCTCATGCCCTGGCCGGACGTTCCGGGCTCAGCCTCGTCGCCATCGTCTCCGTCCAGCGCCTCAGAGGCAAGGCGATCAATCCGGTCGAAGGCGTCAATGACGTTCTGGGGGGCCGCGTTCAGGTAGGCTTCCCACGACTCGGGCACGTCGTCCGCCGGGTAGTCCGACCGGGGGAAAAGCTGCCGCATGGTCGCGGCGATGGCCCGGTCATACGCGGCCATCGGCTCGAACGACGTGCGGAGCTGCACGAACGCCTCCGTCACGGCGGTGATGATCTGGGCGTCCGTCACCATGACCGGGGCCGCGTTCTTGAGCGTGAACGTCGTGGCCACGGCGGCCTTGGCCCCGCGGCCCGGCGTCGCGCGCAGCAGCCCGATGCAGCCCGTCACCGG
>Ga0172366_10003179_pt1 | contig 12924 bp, 8 predicted proteins | sample LakKivSesite69cm_FD_114533 | JGI IMG/M metagenome (GOLD analysis project Ga0172366, IMG submission 114533) | Sediment microbial communities from Lake Kivu, Rwanda - Sediment site 69cm | ecosystem: Environmental > Aquatic > Freshwater > Lake > Sediment | place: Rwanda: Western Province, Lake Kivu... | reverse complement strand
GCTTGGGCTCGCTCATCTGCTCGCAGATAGCCACTTTGTAGCCCTTGTTGATAAGTTTAGCCAGATAATTGTCCAGGGCATGGTAGGGTATCCCCGCCATAGGATAGCGCTGCCCCTTGCCCATCTCTCTGGAGGTGAGTGTGATCTCAAGCTCCCTGGAAACCAGCCTGGCGTCCTCGTCGAATGTCTCGTAGAAATCGCCCAAGCGGAAGAAGACGATGGCCTGGGGATAGCTTCGCTTTATTTTGAGATACTGACTTCTAACCGGCGTCATTTCCGATGCTGTTTACCCCTCCCTCTAATCCCTCCCTCAAGGGGAGGGAGGTTTAAAATTCCTCTCCCTCGACAGGCTTCGCCGTGAGCTCAGCCGAACGGAGAGGCAAGAGCCTGTCCTGAGCCTGTCGAAGGACCTGTCCTGAGCCCTGCCCTGGCTCCACTGAGTCACCATAAAGTGAGCCTGTCGAAGGATTGTCGAAGGATGAGGGTGAAACTCCTATTCATTTGTTTTTCATGCCTGGAGCAGGTGCTCCAGGCTACCCAACAAGGAACTCGAGCCCTATTTTACAGGAATAGCCTGTATAAGGAAAGGCAACAGCCCAGAAACGTAGAGGTGGCTTTGAAACCCGCCTTTGAACCGCCTGATCCGCCTGAAGCGGAGGCAACTACAGATACATGGAATGTAAGGGGCGTCCCAAGCAAAAGACGAAAGCCCTTGACAAACTGATACGAATCTTGTAAGAATGTAGCGCAGGAAATTTTATTAGCAAAGGAGGATTAAGTCCATGAAGCAGCGAGGCCATGCATGGATAGCTTTACGGGCCTTGAAGCTCGTCGATGACTCAAAACTGGAACCCAAGCTAGTCGAGTTGCTTTCCTACTATATTTCGGATGTGTGGGATGGAGCATGGCTACCGGACAACCTCATTATCGATATGCAATACGGTCACATTTTCAAGATGGATAGCGACTCAAAGCAGCTCGGCCATGATATCAGTAAAGAGGACTGGTTCCGTGTCCCTTACACTGAATTAAAGAAAAGGCTGGCCGGCAAACGCCTTTGCCTGGAGTATGTGAAAGCCTTCGATGAGCTGGATAAGCCTTACAGGTCCCACCCTGATGTAGGAGGCCATCTGCCGAATCGGGTGATTGCCGTTAGCCATAGCATCGGTGACATGCTGAAGATGAGCGATTACCCCCTCGCATTCTATGCGCGAGGAAAGAAACCCGAAAGCTATAGCAAGCAGTTGACAGACCAAAAAGTGGCTGATCTTTCTCTGTCACCTTTATTCTCCGGGCGTCAGATAGCGCTGATGTTTTTTATCCTCTCCCACTATGTTGCAGATGCTCATATGCCTTTACATTGCGACCTCAGAGACTGTAGCTGGGGAGCGAAGCTGAAGCGGCGTCTACCTGACGGCCTGCACGGTTCCATTGAGGAGCTCTGGGAATCGTATTTCCCTCCCAAAGAAAAACTGGTTCTCTATGAACAATTGAGGACATCCGTCAAGGACGCAGTATCATCTCTGCCCAAGGGGTCGCCTATCGAAATCGATTCAAACGGAGAATATAAACTCGACCCGAATATTTATTCACCTAAAAGCGATGAGTGGGTGGAAATGGTTCATATTGCCCGGACTTCTTACGCAGTCTCCAGAAAATTAATTGACAAAGATTATAAAGATGCCAAAGAGTTGATTAAATCTCCAGCGAAGTCAGAGGAATTTAAACACGTGACTAATTGTATATTTCATGATGCAGTAGAGTCCGTTGCGGCGCTCTGGATAAAGGCCTGGACGCGGTTTCGGGAATAACCTGGGAAACAAGTAGGGGCACAGCGTGCTGTGCCCCTACTATATACTAACTAGGTTTCAGTTGCTATTTTCCTTTCAGGTACTCATCCATGGAGGCTACCGCCCTCTTGGCAGCGCCCATGGCGCTGATTACTGTGGCCGAGCCGGTAACTACGTCACCACCCGCCCAGACGCCGAGCTTGGTGGTCTTGCCTGTCGCCTCCTCAGCAACCACCGTGCCTTTCTTAGTCGTGTCCAGACCCTTTGTGGTGGTAGGCACTAATGGATTTGGCGTGGTGCCCAGCGCCACGACCACTGTATCAACATCCATTTTGAACTCGCTGCCCTTCTTGACCACAGGGCTGCGGCGTCCGCTGGCATCGGGCTCGCCAAGCTCCATCTCCACGCACTCCATAGTCTTGACCCAGCCCTTTTCATCCCCATAGAACCTCTCGGGGTTGGTGAGGAACTTGAAGATTACGCCCTCTTCCTCGGCATTCTCCACCTCCTCACGCCGGGCCGGCATCTCGGTGCGGCTGCGCCGGTATACAATATAGACCTCCTGAGCACCCAGCCTGACCGAGCATCTGGCGGCGTCCATAGCCACGTTGCCGCCGCCGATGACCGCCACCCTCTTGCCCACTCTGAGCGGCGTATCATACTCAGGGAACAGGTAGGCTTTCATCAAATTTACCCGCGTCAGGAACTCGTTGGCAGAATAGATTCCGTTGTAGTTCTCGCCGGGGATATGCAGGAACATGGGCAGGCCCGCGCCCGTGCCCAGAAATACCGCATCGTACCCGTCCGCCATAATCTCATCCACTGTAGCTATCTTGCCTATTACCGAGTCCAGCTTGATCTCAACGCCCAGCGACTTCACGTAGTCCACCTCGGCCTGTACAATACGCTTGGGCATTCTGAACTCGGGGATACCGTACATCAAAACCCCGCCGGCGACGTGCAGGGCCTCGCGGATGGTGACCTTATGGCCGCGCTTGGCCATGTCAGCGGCTGCGGTGAGACCCGCCGGGCCGGAACCGACTATCATTATTTTTTTGCCTGTCGGCGGAGCGATCTCCGGCTTTGGCTTCGCGCTGGCAGGCTGCGCAAGCTCCCAGTCAGCAACGTAGCGCTCGAGACGCCCGATGGCGATAGGGGCTCCCTTCTTGCCCAGGGTGCAGACCTCCTCGCACTGGGTCTCCTGAGGACAGACCCGTCCGCAGATACCGGGCAGGGCGTTCTTGCCTTTGAGTATTTTGACAGCCTCGGACATCTTGTTTTCGCGCAGCGCCAGGATGAACTCCGGTATATCCACACCTACCGGGCAGCCTTGTGTGCAGTTGCGCTTCTTACATTGGATGCAGCGGCTGGCTTCGGCCAGCGCGTTCTCAGCCTGGTATCCCAGGGCGACTTCGTTAAAATTCGCAGCCCTCACCTTGGGCTCCTGCTTGGGCATAGCGACTCTGTTCAGATTCAGCTTTTCCGGCATTAGGTCTTACCTCCCCCGCAGCTACAACTCTGCTTCCAGAGCTCGAGCGAGCGCTTTTCTTCATCGAGATAGGTCCGCTGCCGCGCCATAAGCTCGTCCCAATCGACCTTATGGGCATCGAAATCGGGGCCATCGACGCAGGTGAACTTGGTGACGCCGCCGATAGATACCCGGCAGACGCCGCACATCCCGGTGCCGTCCACCATGATGGGATTGAGGCTGACAATAGTCTTCACCCCGAATGGCTTGGTGGTCAGCGAGGAGAACTTCATCATAACCGTGGGCCCGATGGCTACCACCAGGCCGACCTTCTCCTTGCCGCTCTCCAGCATCTCCTTCAAGGGAATGGTCACCACTCCTTTGAGTCCGTAGGAGCCATCGTCTGTAGTCACTATCAACTCATCGCTGAACTGGCGCAGGCGGTCCTCCCAGAACATCAGGTTCTTGCTGCGGAATCCCATTATGGAGATAACCTTGTTGCCCGCCGCCTTCATGGCGCGCGCTATAGGAACGATGGTGGCGATAGCGAAGCCGCCGGCGACGCAGACCACTGTGCCGTACTTGTCGATATGCGTGGGCAGTCCCAGAGGGCCGGCGAAATTGGCGATAGACTCGCCGGCCTTCAAAGTAGCCAGCTTGCGGGTCGTCTTGCCCACTTCCATAAAGACGACGGTGACAGTGCCTTTCTGCCGATTCCAATCGGCTATGGTCAGCGGGATACGCTCACCCGTGTCATCCACCCTGATTACAACAAACTGCCCCGCCTGAGCTTTCTTAGCGACATCCGGGGCCATTATCTCGAAAAGGTGGATTTCAGGGGTAAGGTCCTCCCTGGTCACGATTTGGTACATTTTACCTCCAATATCTAAGACACTAGGTGGGCCGGGCTCGTTGTAATAAGAAGAATAACATCGTCAACGTCCCGTACTCGAACTGCGCAGGAAATTGACAGATTGTATGAGTCCAACCCCCGCGGTATAATTTTACCTTCATTCCACGAAAATGACAAGAGCAAATGCCAGATGGCTTTAGTGCTCATTTTTCAACCCTTTGTATCCTTTATATCCGCTATATGGAAGCACCTGTCCTCTTTAACCCCAACAACCTCTACTCAATGTCATTGCGACCCTGAGCGTAGCGAAGGGGAAGCAATCTCACCGCACCCCTTCATACCCACGAGTACGCGGAGATTGCCACGTCACTGCGTTCCTCGCAATGACGAAGAAATTGTTTCAGTGAGGCACTATTGCCCTCTCGATTTTCCAGATGTTATCTCAGCCTGCGAATTTGACTTGAATATACTCGTGGTCTATAATGCTTTCTTGGCAGTTGCTTCAAGGAAAAAAACTGAGTTTAACAGGCTTCATTGCTGGTATGACCCGTTTCATTTATTATTCGCTTCACAATGCCCTGCTGGTTAGAGGGTATGTAGCAGGGCCATCGGCAATCTCTTAGAATACTTGGCGTTCGCTCGCCAATTTTTTGTGTATTTGACCGGAGGAAACCAGTGGTAACAGAGACCGATGTACGAAAGCAAACGCGAGATGTCATAGCCCCATTGCAAGGACGCCGGGGTGCGCTGTTACCGGCCATGCAGGCGGTGCAGCAGAAACTGGGCTATCTGCCTCTGGAGGCGATGGAGGAGATCGGCGAGCTGGCGGGTGTCTCGGCAAATGTGGTCTACGGCGTGGCTACCTTCTACGCGCAGTTCCGGACCAAGCCGGTGGGCAGAAGGATGATTGCCGTGTGCCGGGGCAATGCCTGCAGTGTGCGCGGCTCGGAGCGCATCCTGGAGACCATCGAGCGAGCCTTGAATATAAAAGTGGGTGAAACGACCCCAGACCGCGAGTACAGCCTGGAGACCGTGGCCTGCATCGGAGCCTGCTCTATGGCTCCGGCCATGAAAATAAATGAAGAGACCATCGGCAAGCTAACCACAAAGGCTGCCGAAGACCTTTTCCCCAAGAAAGCTAAGCAGGAAGGGGCGTCTGAGAAATAATGGCTCAGTCTAATTCCAAACACCAGATTTTAGTCTGCCAGGGGACCGGGTGCGAGGCCTCGAAGTCCGCCAAAATTAACCAGGCTCTTGCCGGAGAAATCAAAAACGCCGGTTTATCCGATACCATCCAGGTCAAAGCCACAGGTTGCCACGGTTTCTGTCAGCAGGGACCTACCGTTATTATCGAGCCCGAGGGCATTTTCTATACGGGAGTCAAGGTAGAAGACGCGTCGGAGCTGGTGAAGTCCTCCTTCGTGGAAAACAAGCCCCTGGAGCGGCTGCTGTACCACGACCCCGCTACCAAAAAGGCCATACCTCTCTATAAAGACATACCGTTCTACAGCCTGCAGCACCGCCTCATCCTGCGCAACTGCGGCGAGATCAACCCCGAGGAAATCGCAGATTATCTCGCCAGGGGCGGCTATACAGCTTTGAAAAAGGTCATTTCCTCGATGGAGCCGATGCAGGTCATCAGCGAGGTTCAGCGCTCGGGACTGCGGGGCAGGGGCGGCGCCGGGTTCTCCACGGGCAAGAAGTGGGAAGCGGCTTACAAAGCCAAGGGCAGTCCCAAATACGTGGTGTGTAACGCCGGGGCGTTTATGGACCGCTCGGTCATGGAGGCTGACCCGCACTCCGTGCTGGAGGGAATGGCCATCGCTGCCTATGCCATAGGCGCTTCGCAAGGCTACATATACGTCCTTTCCGACTATCATCTGGCTGTCAAGCGATTCAATCTTGCTATGGAGGAGGCCAGAAAACGCAACCTGCTGGGCAAGAATATCCTGGGCAGCAAATTCAGCTTCGACATAGATATCTCGCTGGGGGCAGGTGCCTGGGTCTGCGGCGAGGCAAGGGCACTGCTGTGTTCCATCGAGGGCAAGCGAGGCATGCCCCGGGTCAGGCCGCCGCTGTCGGTGGACGCGGGGCTGTGGGGCCTGCCCACATGTACGAACAACCTGAGAACCCTGGCCAGCGTGCCCCTGATTATAGATAAAGGCGCAGACTGGTTCGCCAGCATCGGCACTGAGGGCAGTAAAGGCACAGCGGTCCTGGGACTGACCGGCAAGATAGTCAACAACGGCATGGTCGAAGTGCCGATGGGCACTACGCTGCGTAAGGTCATCTTCGACATCGGAGGCGGAATTCCCGAAGGCAAGCGCTTCAAGGCGGTGCAAACCGGCGGGCCCTCGGGCGGATGTCTCCCTGAAAGCGCCCTGGATTTGCCTGTTGACTTCGAAGCACTGGCTAAAGCCGGCTCCATCATGGGCTCCGGCGCGATAGCAGTGATGGACGAGGACACCTGCATGGTCAATGCCGCTCAGGGCTTCCTCTCCTTCTGCCGGGATGAGTCCTGCGGCAAGTGCGTGCCCTGCCGTGAGGGACTTCCTCTCATGGTTGAGATAATCGGTAGAATTACAACCGGAAAAGGAAAACCAGAAGACCTAAGCCGGCTTATTGAGATGAGCGAAACACTTATGCAGGGTTCCCTGTGCGGGCTGGGGAAAACCGCTCCCAACCCCGTATTGACCAGCATACGCTACTTCCGCGACGAATGGGAAGCCCATATCAACGAGAAGAGATGTCCGGCACTGGTATGCAAGGAACTGATAAACTTCTACATCCTCCCCGACAAGTGCCAGGGCTGCGGCATCTGCGCCAGGTCTTGCCCGGCGGATGCCATCACCGGCGGGAAGAGGATGGTGCATGTAATCGACCAGAGCAAGTGCATCAAGTGCGCCACCTGCCTGGAGAAATGCCCGCCCAAGTTCAGCGCGGTGAAGAAGGTCAGCGGTGAGGCCGTCGAGGTACCCAAAGAGCCAGTGCCCATAGCCGCAGGCGCAGCTACGAAATAAGCGAGGTATGATGCCGGTGGAAAGCACGATAACCAAAGCAAAGGTCATTACGCTGAAGATAGACGGCGTTGCCATCAAGACTACCGAAGGTAAGAGGATACTGGAAGCAGCGCTGGACAACAATATCTATATACCTAATCTATGTTCATTGAGAGATGTCAAACTGCCCTTCGGGGGATGTCGACTGTGCCAGGTGCAGATCGAGGGGAAGGAAGGCTTCGTCACGGCCTGCACTGAGCCGGCAACGGAGGGCATGGTAGTTCACAGCAACACCCCTGAAGTGAACGAAGTGCGCCGCAAGATATTGCAGATGATGCTGGCGCGGCATCCTTTCGCCTGCCTGGAATGCCATCGCATTGAGAGATGCAAGCCGGGAGGTACCTGCCTGCGCCTGATGAGCGTAAACGAACAATTCTGCATCCTCTGCCCCAATAACGACCGCTGCGAGGTACAGAGAGCGGTTGATTTCATCGGACTGGGCAAGATGCCCTATCCTTACACCCCCAAGGGATACCCCATCGAAAGGGAGAACCCCTTCATCGTGCGCAATAATGACCTGTGCATCCTCTGCGGACGCTGCATCAGGGTAGACCAGGAGATTCTGGGAATAGAAGCGATCGCCTTCAACCGCCGCGGCAAGGACACTTATATCGGCGGGGCCTTCGGCAAGCCGCTCCTGGAGTCCGGCTGCACCTTCTGCGGCTGCTGCGTGGAGGTCTGCCCCACAGGGGCGCTGATGGACGCCGGCGATGAGTGGCAGCGCTGGCCCGACCCCAAGAGGGCCATGATTCGCTGCATGTACGCCTGCGCCGCAGGGGTAGATGTGCCGCGCTTCATCAGGTTCATCAGGGAGCGTAAATATAATGAGGCCCTGGCAGTAATTCAGGAGAAAGTGCCCTTCGCCCATATATGCAGCCGTATCTGCTCGCGTCCCTGCGAGATTGCCTGCAGGCGCAGCAAGCTCGACCAGGGGCTCGCTATCAGGGGGCTGGAGCGCTTCGCCGCCGAGCGGGCAAGCGTCAAATGGATTCTCGAAGGCAAAGCGCCTGCTTCGGGCAAAAAGGTAGCCGTCGTCGGCTCGGGCCCTGCGGGTTTGACCGCAGCGTACTACCTGGCCAAGAAGGGCGGCCACTCGGTGACTGTTCTGGAATCCGAGCCTCAGGCGGGCGGTATGTTACGTACCATACCGGAGTACGACCTGCCTCGCCAGATGCTCGATGATGAGCTGGAGATGCTCAAGAAGCTGGGGGTGGAGATAAAGACACAGGCCAAAGTGGAGACCATGGACAAGCTGTTCCAGGACGGCTTCCAGGCAGTGTTCCTGGCTTTGGACACCCGCAAAATAGCCGAGTTCGGCATCACGGTCAACCCCGACGGCATCAGCACCGGCAGGAAAGGCCTGTTCGCGATAGGCGAAGAGGTGACCGGCAAGCACATTTTCATAAAATCAGTGGCGGTGGGCCGGAAAGCCGCCTCCTCTATAGACAGCTATCTGGGCGGCAGCGGCGATATCGAAGAAGTGCTGGCCCCGGTGCAAGAAGGAGTCCCCCGGATAGGCAGGATTCCCAACTTCGCCCAGAGGAAGCGCGTCGCCATGCCCACGACATCGGTAGAGGCGAAAGGCAAGCCCGTCAAGGCGGAGACAGGCTTCAGCGACGAAGCGGGAGCGGAGGAAGCGCTGCGGTGCATGGGCTGCGACCTGCGCTTCAAGGTCGCCAAACTGGTAGAGCAGCCGCCGCAAGGCGCAGCAAAGGCAAAGAGCTAGCCTTTCGGCTTATCTCCCCTTATAGACATTCCTCCGATGTCCGACAAAATGAATAATGAGGCACTTACCAGGTCGCAACATGGTCCTCGGCCAAGCCGAAGGCTCTCTCCACCACATATCTTTTACCTGCTGAATCCACGAGCGTGCCTGAGTACAGGCCGTACGGCTGGTTGTAGACCGTCCGGGCAAGGCCCAGGTTCACATGCTCCCTGCGCAATCCCTGCGGGGTGAGTTCTAGTTCCACAGCCCCATCCGTAGTGCGAATTCTCCAGGGCTGCATGGGGTCTCGAGGTATGTCGAAGCGGGCGGCCCCCACCGGCGTGATGGAGTTACCGTGCCAGACGCAGTTCTCGTTGAACCGCTCGTCGTCCTTAATTACATTGTGCGTGAGGTTGACCCCGAGCAAATTTCCGTTCGCGTCGATGGTGGCGAAGGTGGCCCACCGCCAGAACGTGCTGCGGGGGTAGTAAGCCTTGTGGTAGTCCAGCAGCCCCACGTCACGGCCCGGGGTGAACTCCAGTTTCTCGCCGCCTATTTCAAGCGCTCCGCTGGCAGGACAGGCTGACTTGTGTGTGAACATGGGGCGGTTGAACCCCAAAGGCAGCATCGCCACCAGCGGCTGCGTCCGCGCCGGGTCTTCCTGAAACAGCAGCGTGCCCGCTACTGCGGACAGAGCCCCTTGCTTGCTCACCTCAATCTGAAGCCGGTGCACCTGGTGCTCCAGGTTGTTGTGCACAAACACGCGGTATCCCCGCGTCTTGATTTCTCCTGAATGGTCCCACAAGTTCGCCGGTGCCCGGAACATCCACGGCGGCAGCTTTCTTACATGCTCGAAAGCCCTGCGGCTCCTTCTGTCGAACAGGTGCAGCCAGGAGGTTACCAGGAACCCCACATCAACGACCGCCACACTGAGATACCAGTCGGGATGTACCACCGCCCAGTGCTCCCACTCTTTGAGCCGGAAACGCCGCAGCCCGCCGAGCCTGGGAATCCCGCACTGCGCGTCCAGGAGGTTCAGCTCTTGGAACGGCCGGGCAAAGCGGCCGAACTGCACCTGCCCGTCGATTACTGCCCTGTCAGGTGTCTCTATTGGTCTATTCATAAAAACAAACACCTCGTCATGTTCCCAAAGTTTAGAGCCGCAACAATCTCATGTCTTTTTCTTCTTACGAGTCAGCTTCTGACTACCTGAGGATACCAGTCGCAGCACTTCCTCAGCCTCCCTCTCGATGGCTTCCTTATCAAAGAGCATAGGATGATATTCTACCTTGGCCCAGGGTTCCACGAAGTCTTTGTAGTGGCTGCTGGCTGGCTGCCCCGACTGTCCCGTGCTGTGCATAGATATCGACTTCGATAGGTCGCTCAGGTCTATAATCTGGCGATAGCTGGGAATGATGACCTGGGCGAAGTCTGCGCTGTAATCGAACCCGCCGTTGTTGACTGTATACTCATCGCCGCCGACCTCCACCGGTCCCGCATTCAGAATTTGGTCCAGTGGCGGGATAATTCCGAGCAGGTGGCGAAAAGTGGCTGTATGCAGCCTGCCCCAACGCCAGGCGGACATGTCGGGGCCGAGTGTTTCAGTGAGTTCCTCTATGGCCTGCTCCAGACTGGCACTCACAAGTTCGTCCCGCTTCTCTACATTTGAGCCGGAGCCATCGCCGAACCAGTACGATGCGGGATACTCGAGCAGGTTGCGCATAGCCATGAGATGGAAGCAGTTACTGAGCAGCCTTTTGTAGAAATAGTGCTCATAAATATCCTGTCCCAGTTTATCCCTGAGCAGGTTCTGCACCATTTTTAAATACCACATATGGTACAGAGCGGCTGCAACGCTATCCTTGTCCATGCGAAAATCCCAGGAACGAAAGTAATCAAGGGCCTCGTTCTGTCGCTTGTTCTTTGGTTTCAGCCGGGTCAAGAACAGGATAAGCTCACGGGCCTGAAGGCTGTAGACATCGGCCTGCATCCTCTTGAAATCATCCACAGAGAGTTTTTCTTTAGCGGTCAGCATCTGCACAATGCGCCGCACCCGATAGGCAGGCAGCCAGTCATGAGTGATGAGATATGGATAGTCATCATCCACTACCTTGTTGTTTGCGGTAGCAAAGAAGTGAGTAGAAGGATTGAAGGCGCTGGGCAGCTCATCGAACGGGATATAACCTGTCCATTCGTATTCTCCAGTCCATCCCGGCACCGCGACCAGACCTTGTCCTTTCGCTCTGATGGGAATGATGCTGTTAGCGACGTAACCGATGTTGCCCTCCACATCCGCATATACCACATTTTGCGAGATAAGACCGCACAGGCGCAGGGCTTCTCTGAACTCCTTCCAGTTGCCGGATTGGTTAAGTTTGAGCAGTCCTTGAAGGCCGAGAGCAGAGTGAGACGGCTCATGCCCGGTCCAACGGAAGGCTACAGTCTGGCAAAGTCCCTTCTTCACCTCGGGGTTTGCCATCCCTAGAAGTATAGAGTCAATTATAGGCCCGTGCCGCGTAATCAAGACCTCCTTGGTAACGGGCTCATCCCGACCTCGAACTATAAACTGCTCAGTGCAGACCTCGGCGTCCTCCCATTTGCCCTTATACATATATTGGCGATGGTTTCGGGGATTCAACTTCTCGATATACAGGTCCTGAACATCGGAGCACAGATTGGTAAGCCCCCAGGCAATGCGCTCGTTATGCCCGATGAACACCTGGGGCAATCCGGGGAAGGTAACACCGATGACGTTGAATCCTGGAGCTACCAGGTGTAATTCGTACCAAATGGAGGGCATCCCGATAAACAGGTGAGGGTCGTTGGCAAGCAGAGGCATGCCCGTAGTGGACCTGCTTCCGCCTACTACCCAGTTGTTGCTTCCGGGCGGCACTGCGTCGGAGCTGAGGGAACCTGTTGCTTTCCTCCGGCGTTCCAGCAGCGATGCCGCCATCTCCCTGAATATACCCTGCGAAGGGATGATAAACGATGCCTCCGGAGGGTAAAAAGGAAGCAGGTCGCGGGCGCGTTTCTCTCCCAGACGTTCTATCAGGTCCGCCCTCAAGATTTCGTTATCCCAATTCATAGATAGTTGCCAGGCCACAAGCAGACCGCAGGCAGCGGTATCCGACAGTGTCCAGAGACACGGCTGCAATCCCAGGAATCTGTATTCAAAAGGAGGGTTGTCCAGGTGGCTCTCGATAAACTCATTGACCCCGCTGATATAAGCCCGCATCACAGTCCTGGTTAGCTTATCACCCCTTTCCTGGATGAACCTGGCTGATGCCTGAGCGGCTCGCCTCAACCCCATAGTACGCATGAACGTATCGATGTCCAGGGGCAGTTCGCCCAGCAGTTCGGAGAGAGTGCCGCTAGCCAGCCGGCGATTGAACTCCATCCGCCACAGTCTATCCTGGGCATGGGTGTAACCCTCAGCGAAGAAGAGGTCTTCCACACTGGAGGCAAAGATATGAGGTACTCCCCACCGGTCTCTGATAATGCAGACCTCATCCTTCAACCCCGAGACGTTGACGGTTCCGCTGGTCGCCGATAGGGATTTTTGGGCCAGCTCTTTCATTTGTTCCACAGCGTCGTCCATAACGCCTCCTGAAAGAATAGGGCACGATAGGTCACCTTTTACAGGCTGTTGCAAGCTGTGGAGCGGGTGTAATCGAAGTTTGCTCCAGGCTAATTTATCCTATGGCATGCTGAGGTGTCAATATATCCTCGTAAAGAATAAGCTGAAATACCGCATCCGCCCTTATTGCTTGTTGGGAGATAGCAAGATAGAATAGAGGAGCAGGAATAAAGTCGCATTCAATAATATGACTGTAAAGATAGTTACCGACAGCACTTCAGACCTGACGCCTGATATTGCCGACCCTTTGGGAATAACGGTAGTGCCCTTGTATATTAACTTCGGCACGAAATCCTATCGAGACGGTGTCGACTTAACTACCGAGGAATTCTACCGTAAGCTCGAAGCCAGTAAGACCTTACCTACCACAGCCGTCCCCGGTCCTGCTATGTTCGCCGAGGTTTACGACAAG